>JADMIO011482812.1_pt1 | contig 39836 bp, 29 predicted proteins | sample 8958161 | NCBI WGS metagenome assembly JADMIO01 (sample SAMN16585339, study PRJNA669376) | soil metagenome | isolation source: Crop rotation soil | place: USA: Cullars Rotation, Alabama | collected 2011 | reverse complement strand
GAGTTCCCCGCCCAGAGCGCTCACAAGCCGATGGCAAAGCGCGAGTCCGATTCCTCCTTCGGTTGGTCCTTCCCGCACACCAAGTTGCTCGAACGGGATGAAGATGCGCCCGAGCTTGTCCGCGGCGATTCCCCGGCCGGTATCGGATACACTGACGCGCCAGCGGTCCGTGCCCGCAGGCGTCACGGCGATGGTTACTTTTCCGTCGGGACGGTTGTACTTTAGGGCGTTGGAGAGGAGATTTAGAAACACCTGCTTCAGCCTTTCGCGGTCGGTCGCCACGAATGCTTCGGGCAGGGCGCCGAATTCGATGGTAACGTTGTGGCGTGCGGCGATCGGCGCTGTAAGCGTGGCGGTTTCGCGCAGGAATCTCGGGAGTTCCACGTTTTCGACATGAAACTGAATGCGGCCCGCATCGAGGCGCGCTATTTCGAGGACTTCGTTGATGAGATACAGCAGGTTTTGTCCGGCGCGGGAAATGTGCCGGATGCTCTCCGCCTGGCGCTCGTCGTGGTCCTCCATTTCCAACAATTGCGTAAAGCCGAGGATGGCGTTCAGGGGCGTGCGCAATTCATGGCTCATTCTCGACATGAATTCGCTCTTTGCCTTGTTAGCCGCCTCGGCTTCCGCCTGCGCGCGGCGCGAATCCTCCTCGATGCGGTGCCGTTCGATCGCTGCAGTCAGCACGTTTGCAAGGCCCTGCAGGAAGCTGACGTCATCCGGGCCATATTGACGCCGGTTTCGGCTGAAGGCGTTGAGCACCCCCAACGGCCGCTTGCCCGCCTGGATGCACACGGTGATTCCGCTGCGCAAACCGGCGGCGCGCACAGATTCGGAAATCTGGAATCGCTGTTCCGTCCGAAAATCCACGGACACCACGGGCGCTCCGATCTGAATCGTGTAGCCGCTTTGCGAAGCCGTCCCGCCTACCACTCGATGCGGGCTTCCCGGGTGGGGCCAGCCAAGTTCGGTGTGCACGACAAACGCATTGTCCTCGGGAACAAAATCCAGCACCGCCGAGCAATCGGCGCGGAGGCCATCCAGGGCCAGCGTGACGGCTTCTTTCATGAGGGCATTGAGCGGAAGGCCGGCGAGCGCTCGCTGGCCGAGCCGGGCGACCGCCGCCTGCTGCCGGGCGCTGTCCTGGAGTTCGCCGGCGAGCTGTTCAAGTTCCGCGGTGCGCTGTTGAACACGCTGCTCGAGGCGCTCATTTGCATTCTGGATCGCGTGTTCCGCAGTGCGCTCGGTGGTGACGTCTTTGAAGAAGCCGACCATGCGACCGATATGGCCCGCGCGATCGAGAAAGAAAAATCCCTGCGCATCCACGATGATTTTGCCGCCGTCTTTCCGCTGTGCGCGGAATTCTCGATGGAACGGATCACGCAGTTTCAGAACCCGCTCAATCTCCGAGTCAAAACCGGGCAAATCCTCCGGTTCGATAATCTCCCTGAGCCGCTGGAGGCCGCCGCGCAATTCGCTTTCACCATACCCAAAGAGCCGCGAGACATCGCCGCCGTAAGTGATCTGTCCGGTGGAGGAATCCCAGTCAAAGAGCACCTGGCCGCTCGACCTCACCGCTGCGTCATAGCGATTAGCCCATTCGATTTGTTCGAGTTCGCGGTGTTTGCGGTCGCTGATATCACGGCAAATTGCGGAGAAAAACTCGATGCCTCCATCGGCGCCCGTGTGTGCAAGAATGACCTCGGTCACAGGAATCTCGCGGCCATCGAAACCCGCGAGCGCCACCTCTCCGCTCCAGGAACCGTGTTCGCGGGCGCGAGGGACGGATTCGTTCAGGACAACCTCCGCCGCCCAAGGCGGGTGCATGGCGGCTATGGAGCGTGTGCGGAGTGACTCGTCGTCTTCCCATCCAAAAAACCGCCTGCCTGCGTCGTTCAAATAAAGGAGGTATCCATCGCGGTCCGTCATGGCGACAACGTCGGTTGTCGCTTCAAGGATTTTGATGAAGCGGGCCTGCGCCACATCGCCGGAGGGAGGCACGGGCATGCTGGCAGCGGTTTCGGTCATGTGTATTTAGTCCGGAAGGGGACGGCCTTTTGTCTCTGGAGCAAGCCAGATAAGTACCATCCCCAGCAGGTAAATCAGAGTAATCGTGGCCCCCGCCTTGGGGTGGCTACCTCCAAAAAACGCCATCAGCGCAGGCATTTGCCAAGCCCCGAGAGCCGCGACGACACGGCCCGCATTGAATGCCAGCCCCTGCCCTGTCGCCCGCGCCCTTGTTGGAAACAGTTCAGGAAGATACAGCGGCAGCCAGCCATAGAAGGCTGCGGTAAAACACCCAACCAGCCCCGTCGCGAAAAGGAAGAGGGTTCCGTAATCATGCAGCCCGAGGAAGAGCCATTCACACGCCGCTATGGAGAATAAACAGAGCAAAAAATACGTGAGCCGGCGACCGAGCACTGCGCCAACCAGGGGTGCCACGAGCGACCCCACGCAGGCTCCCAGTGCCGAGCAGAGCTGGATGGTTGCCTTGCGAACGGGATCCTTGTTTTTAGCCATGACGTCCACCCACAACGGAATCCATTGCACTATTCCCCAAGTGACGATCAGGGCGATGCTTGCGAATGCGATCGCCAGCAGAGTGCGGCCCTGCTGGCCCGGCGAGAAAATCTCCCGGAGGGGTGCCTTTTTGCGGCCGGCGACGCTCGCAGCCCAGCGTTCAGATTCAGGCACGAAGATTCGGATAAAGAACGTCAGGGCGGCGGGGGTGGCTCCCACAAGCATCACCCACCGCCAGGAGTCATCGGTGATGCTCCAGCGCATGCCGATCATCGCGATGATCGCGTAGCCAAAGTTGGCCGCGGCGCCGATGGCGCCGGCGAGTAAAGGGCGCCTCGCTTCCGGCCAGGATTCCATGACCAAGGCCACACCAAGCGCCCATTCACCTCCCATCCCGAGAGCAGCGAAAAATCGCAACACGGTGAATTCCATCGGAGTTCTCGCGAAATAGCACAGCCCTGTGAATCCCGAGTAAAAGAGGATGCTCCAGGTCATCGCGCGCACGCGGCCAATGCGATCGCCCAGCCATCCAAAGATCAGGCCACCCGCCGCCGCTCCGAGGAGGAACCATGCGACAATCTCGCCAGTTCTGCTTGTCACGAATTCGCCCAATTCCCTGGAGCCCGCCGCGAACCCGGCCGCCATACCCATCTCCCTCAGGGCGGGTCCCGCGACGATGGGGAAGATGCCCATTTCCATTCCGTCGAACATCCATCCAAGGAAAGCGGCGATCAGGGTCAGCCTCGGATTCCGTGTCGCTGGTGGCGTGGCGGTCATCATGAAAGTTTTGGCCGCTTTCAGCCAGGGTATGGAAGCAGGAAATGAGTGCGCTTGCCGGACGCGTTTCCACATGCGAAGAATAGCGCACATGAAAATGCTCCAGATCCTCACGGCGGCCGTTCTGTTGGTGAACGCGACTGTATTTGCACAAGCACCGGGAGTTTCGATCGAGCGTCAGGGTGGCGCCGCGGACGCCGAGGTTATCAGGAAAGCTGGCGAACTTCGCAAGGCTGGCAAACTGACCTTCAACCTCGACGTCGTTAAAAAGCAGCTCAAGGCGCCGATGCCTGCCTCGATCCCGTTGCTGCCAGCGAATACTCATCCACTCTCGGGTCGCGATGTCGCTGCCCGAGCGCGCGCAGCGCACGTTCAACTCGGATGGTATTACCTCTGCAAAAAATGCGGCAACTGGCACATCAATCTCGCGGGTGCGTATGCCGTTGCCGAGGACGCCATCGGCACCTGCCATCACTGCGTGGAGCCGAAAGAGGCAGACATGAAAGAGGGCTACCTGATCGTTGTGGATTATCATGGCGACGTTTTTGGAGTCTCATCCCTGCTTGCAAAGAGCCAGAGCATGGACGCAGCGATTCTTCGCGTAGAGGGAGCGAAATTCGCGCCCCTGCCGTTCAACGATACCGTAGCGCCCGGCGACCCCGCCTATTGCTACAGCGAACCCCTGGGGCAGGCGGGTTATTTCAGTGAGGGGATCGTCAATCGCTTCTATTATGAGGGCGTCCCGTTTCGACCGCCAAATGAAGCCAAGCGCCTTCGGATGAACGTCAGCACGGATTGGGCGCCGGGCTCAAGCGGCTCCGCGGTTCTCGACCAGTGCGGAAACGTGATCGGCCACGTTTCGGCGATGACTCCGCTCCGGGAAGGCGGGCCGCAGGTGCCGCAACCGGTGCCTGCGCCGGAGGAGAAGAAGGTGGAGGAAAAAAAGAGCGGCGATGGCAAGCCCGACGATAAGCCTGGCGAGAAGCAGGAGGAGAAAAAGCCCGCGCCAAAGCCGGCTCCGCGCGTGGATCGATTCGGAGGCGCCACATTGATCACCTTGCACGAGGCCATCACGGCGCGGGGGATGATCACCATGGTAAAGGAGCTTCACGACGCCAAGCCGACTGAACCTGTCGCCGCAGCGCCGCAGCCGGGGCCGCAGCCCGCTCCGAAGGCCGATGAAGAAAAATCCGCCGAGACCGCCGCCAAAATCTTTCCTGACGCCGTGCGAGCGCTGGCCGCGAAAAAATGGGATGAGGCGGAAAAGCTCATCGCCGATCTTGAGAAGGCGCTTCCAGACGATCGCAAAATCATCGCGGAAGACTTGCGATTCAAGTCTGCCATCGGCCGCAAAAAAACGGATGATGCCGCAAAGCTGGCCCAAAAAATTGCCGACCGCGCCTCCATCACTCCCGAGCAATTGAACAATCTCGCATGGGAACTCATCACGTCGGACCTCGACAATCTCGACATGGCGCTTCCGGAGAAGATTGCCCGCCGCGGCGTTGAAGCAGCGCCGGAGAATCGCCGCGCAAATATCCAGGACACGCTCGCACGGGTGCTCTTCCGCGCGGGTAAGAAAGAGGACGCTATCAAGACGCAGGAAGCCGCCCTCGGCGCGGCCGTTGAGGGGCTAAAGGACAGATTCCGTGCGACGCTGGACGCCTACAAAAAAGGCGAACTGCCGCCTGCGAACTAAGTTCTTGCCGCGCGCTACGAACGCGTGCCGCGCCGTTTCTTTGGATAGGTCACGGGCTTTTGCTTCGGCTCTATCTTTGAAACGCCCGTCCCGGCTTTCAACTCGGCGATTTGGTCCCGCAGAAGCGCCGCTTTTTCGTATTCGAGATTCGATGCTGCATTCATCATGTCCTCCTCGAGTTCCCGCAGCGTCTCGCTGAGCGAAAAATCACCACCGCCCTCGCGTACGACGCTCTCCTCGAGTTGCCGGCCTTTTAAGATCGTATGCAGGCTTTCCTGCACGGCGCGTCGCACGCTCGTTGGAGTGATGCCGTGCTTCTCATTGTATTCGAGCTGCCGCGCGCGCCGGTATTCCGTCACATCGAGCAGCGCTTGCATGGACCGTGTCACCTGATCGGCGAATAAATAAACCTGCCCATTCACATGCCGCGCGGCGCGCCCGGCGGTCTGGATTAGCGACGTCTGCGAGCGTAGGTAGCCCTCTTTGTCCGCGTCGAGAATGCAAACGAGTGACACCTCCGGAAGGTCCAGGCCTTCGCGGAGGAGATTGATGCCAACGAGGATGTCAAACTCCGCGGCCCGCAGGGCGCGCAGGATTTCGACGCGCTCGATGGTATCGATGTCGCTGTGAAGATAGCGTACCTTCAGGCCGACGTCGCGGAGGTAGTCGCTCAAGTCCTCCGCGGTGCGCTTTGTCAATGTGGTGATAAGCACCCGTTCGTTGAGCTCCACGCGCTGGCGGCAAAGCTCGAGCGTTTCATCGATCTGCCCCCTGAGCGGGCGAATGGTGACTTTCGGATCGAGCAGCCCCGTCGGTCGAATAATCTGCTCGACGATGAGCGGCGCGCCCGGAGTGTGAACGTCGAACTCCTCCACAGGTGTCGCGGAAGCGCTGGCACGGATGGCCGTCACCGCCCGTTCATCCATCGACTTCGCTGCGTCTTTGTCCCCGGAATTCATAGATGCCAAACGGAACTGCCACAGGCGGTATGCTGCGAGCACGTTTTTTGGAAAAACGGCGATTTGAGAATATGATCCGCATGGGAGTGCAATTGCGCAGCCCTCAGGGTATCCCCTTCCTTCGGAAACTTAGAGATTTTGGAGACAAAAAAACCGGGCGCCATCGCTTCTTCAAGTGACTACATGCTCGAACAGCCGTGCAACATTTTCCTACAGCCGATGAGTGGAGGGATTGGCTCCGTCAGAACGGAAGCCGGTTCCTGCTATACGCCCGACAGCAGACCCGCAGCGAGAGTGATGCGGAGGATGTATTGCAGGATTCCATCGTCGAGGCCTGGCAGCGTGCCGAAGGGGTGCCGCAGGATGCGCTCGTCTTTGCGACGATTCGACGCCGGGCAATCGACCTCGCCCGGAGTACGGACCGCCGTTCGGCTCGCGAGGAGGAGCACGGAGAGCCCGAGTTGCAGCATTTTTCGTCCGATGTCGAACAGCGCGAGACGCAGCGCCTATTGGAAAACGCCGTGAATGCGCTGCCGCCGAATTATCGCGAAGTCGTGAGCCTTAAGGTATGGGGCGGGCTCACGTTCGCGCAAATCGCGGAAACGACCGGCGTGCCTTTGAACACCGCTGCCTCCCGCTACCGCTACGCGCTGGAGGAGTTGCGGACCAACTTGAAAGGAGTGCTGTTATGAAAGATCCCATTGAACAGGCGTTGGAGAAAATGAAGTCAGCCGAAATGCCGGCTTCGCTCATGGCCCGGCTCACTGCGGCGCGTCCGCAACCCGCAGCTGCGAAGGTCCGTCCATCGTTGCTGTATCGCTGGCTGCTTCCACTTGCGTCCGGAGCGTGTGCTGTGCTCGCAACCGTGTTCGTCTTGCGAAACACGTCCAATCCGACTGCGCCTGTTAGCAGCACGCAGACGGCCTCCAAACCCGCTCATTTCGAGAGCGATGACTATCTGGTGGGCACCCGCAACGTCGGTGTAGTGATCGGCGCGGACCATCGGGCGTATCGCATCGTCGAAGTCGAATGGCTGGAGCGCAATACTGTTCCCCCCCGTGAAAGCGCGCCCGGCGTCCGGGTGGATACCACGCGCCGCGGCGTCGTCCCGGTAGCGCTCGATATTTACTGAACGAAATCAAACACATCATGAAAACTGAACTATTGAACATCATTGCTGCCGCAGGAATCGCCGCACTCACGCCGGCGTATGCGGAAGACAAAAAAGACGAGGCGCCAACGTCGTCGAGTGCGTCATCGACGGTGATCACGAACGGTGACGGCACCGCAACCGTGACGATTGAAGTCAACGGGAAAAAGGAAACCAAGACATTCAAGCTCGGGGACGGAAAACCGTTCACGTTCAAGCTCGAGGATAAAGACGGACTCGCTTTCGGGGGTGGAGGCTCGGGCAAGATCGACGTGGCCAAGAAGGCGAAGGTCACCTGGCTCGGCATCGCCACTGAGCCCGTCGCCGACGATGTGCGCGCACAGCTTCCGCTGAAGGAAGGTGAGGGCCTTTCAGTCACGCACGTTGCGCCCGAAAGCCCGGCGGCAAAGGCCGGTATCGAGGAGCACGACATCATTACGCGCTTTGACAATCAGATCCTTGTGGGGGCGGAGCAACTCAAGTCGCTCGTCAAAATGCACAAGGCTGGCGACAAGGTGAAGATAGCCTCGCTTCGCAAGGGGCAGCCGCATGATACCGAGGCCGCCCTTGAGGAGCATGAGGTTGAGGTCGGGCGCGATGATATCCTCGGCAAATGGCTCGACAATCCGGGCATCCGCCACTTTCAGGGACGAAATTTCCTAAAGGACGACGGCACCGACAACGAAATTCGCGGGGGGGCGCTCCGCAACAAGCTCAAGGAATTGAAGGAGAAGTTTCAGGACAACGTCGTGGACAGGAAGGCATTCATCCTGGGGGCGGATGGGAAGGCCAAGAAACTGGACGGTGATCTCAAACTGAACGACATCGTTGAACTCACTCGCAAACATCTTGAAGAGGCGAAACTTCCGGCTGAAGTTCGCGATCAACTCCTCAAGTCGATTGAAGACATGGTCAAATCCGGCGGTAACCTCCTGAAGGATTCGGATAGCGCCGTGAACGATCTCAAGAAGGAAATCGAACAAGTCCGGAAGGAACTCGAAAAGACCAAGGACGAACTCCAAAGAGCAAAGGAATCCTCAAAGCCCTAAAGGTCTCAAATCTCTGGTGGGAAGAAAACAACGCGCGCCACTCGGTAACGGGTGGCGCGTGTTCGTTATCTGGCCTGATTACGCGAATGGGAAAAAACGAGCGCTTAAAATGCAATAAGTGACGTAGTTCACAGTGGATCAGATATTTATAAATCGGCAGCGCGAAGGCCTTAGATATGCTAAATAACAGGCGGTAACCGCCTCGTTCATGAATGTCCGCCGCTTCCTTTGCCTCATCGCAGTCGTCTCCTGTTTGATTGCGTTTTGGTTGGTGCGCAGCGTCGATGGGCCGAATTCGACGCATGGAGAGCAGCTTTCGAGGAATGCGGAGCCCACCGCAGGATTGGCAGAGAGGGGGCCTGCTTCCTCTGGGCCGGTGCCCGGGAAAAATGCGGTTTCGGGCGCTACGCCGTTGTCTTCAAATGGCGTCCCGGAGCGTGCCGTGACGGCGAGTGCATGGCTCTCTGAATCCGAACCTGAGCATGTGGCGTTCACGAAGTGGAGCGCTGCTTACGCGGCAGCATCGGCCGACGCACGCACACGAATGGTTCCGACGGGCATGCAACTCGCGTCCGCGCGCCGCGCAGTAATCGCGCGGTGGATTCACAACGATCCTCGGCGGGCTCTGGCGGCAGCGGTACCCGTGCAAACCAGAGTCCAATTGCCGGCCGAAATCCTGCAACTTATCGAGGAGCGAGTGAGTGGCCGCGGCGAACTTGCGCTCGTCGGGGCGACGCCTGCGCCGGGGCAGAAGCTCGCTGTCACGACGTGGCGTGAGGCGCTTGTGAGCGATCACCCCTTTAGGGCATTCACCTACGGAAGGCGCGCAATCTTCACTTCGTTGCCCGATGTGGCAATCAACGGAGTTGCGCTCGACGGAGATCTTGCGGTGAGCGATTCGCCAGTACGCGTGCTCGAACCCGGTGAATTGGCGCAAGGACGGCCGGTGGAGGCGGTTTGCGCGGTATCGGGAATGGTCACCGACGCCACTGCTGACTCTCCCTTCAACGTCGAAGCAGAGAACGCCGCGGAGATCGGAGGCACGATCACCGTCTTCTGTCACCCCGAACACGTCTCAATGTATGAGCACACGTTGGTTGCCCGCGAAATCAACGCTGCCAATAATCAACCGGGCACCAGCGGTGTTGGTGGACGCCCCTCGCAGGCGTGGACGCATGGAACGAAGAAGGTGCTCATCATCCGTGTGGATTTTTCCGATAAGGCCGGTACGCCTGTCAGTCTGATCGGTCTTCAACAGGTGACCGAGCAATACGCGGTGGATCGATTCAATGCAGCCGATGGCGTCCGCGATTTTTACGAGCAGGGGAGTTACGGCAAAACAACACTTCAAATTGGCGCAACGGTGAGCGGCAACTCCCCGGACGTCACCGACGTTTTGCGAATGCCGGACACCGCAGCGAATTATGCCGCAAGCGGGAACAATCCGAAACTGCACTCGGATGCTCGCGCCCTTGCCCAGGCAGCGGGCTTCGCGGTCGATTCCTATGATCGGATTGGTGTGGTATTCAGCTCGCTCGGCAACCTCCCCAACTCAAAAATCACCTACGGCGGCCTGGGAAATATCGGGGGGAAGAATTTTTGGATCAACGGCTTCTACACGTTCGCGATCGTGGCCCACGAAATCGGGCACAACTACGGTCTTTATCACGCAAACGTCTGGCAGGTATCCGACGGAAATCCGGTTTCGCCGTCCGGCACCTCGGTCGAATACGGCGACGACTTCGATATCATGGGCGATGGGCAGTTTCCCACGAATCACTTCAGCCACTGGAACAAGGCGATTCTCCAGTGGCTGCCGGACACCGCGGTAAATACCATCACCACCGGCGGGACTTATCGGGTGTTCCGATTTGATCACCAGTCGGCAAACCTCGCGAACGCACTGTCGTTGAAGATCGTCCGCGACCGCGACCGCGACTTCTGGATCGGCCATCGGCGGGGCACCACCAACGCATCGCTCGACAACGGCGCTTACATTATCTGGGGATACAACCAGAACATCCAGGGAAACCTGCTGGATATGAATACGCCGAATGCCGATGTGAGCGATTGCGGGCTCGCCGTGGGAGCGACATTCAACGACACAGCGGCGGGAATCACGATTCATCCGATTGCTCAAGGCGGCAGCGGTGCGGATGAGTGGCTCGACGTCCAGGTAAGCTTTCAGCCGCGTATTTCGTGGGAAAAGGCACAATATACGGCGGATGAAGCTGGCGGCGTCGCGACGCTCACTCTCACGCGCAGCAATAACAGCGTTGGCGTCGTGAGCGTTAATTATGCGACGGTGACCGGCACCGCGACTGCGGCTGATTTCACGGCGAAGAGCGGCACCGTCACGTGGACCGATGGCGATTCCGCACCGAAGACGATTGCCATCACCCTGACGCCCGATGCGGCCATTGAAGGCGCCGAGGATTTCGCGGTGAATCTCAGCAATCCCCAAGGTGGCGTGATCGTGGACAGCAACTCGACCACCGTGACCATCGTCGATCCCGGCGCTCGCGATCCGGCGTTCTCCTCGGATTTCGTGGACAGCACATTGGAAAAAGTCCTCGTCGAGCCGGACGGAAGCATCGTCGTAGGCGGCTGGTTTGAATCCGTGCAGGACTCGGCGTTTCAGTCGTATCTCCGCGCGGGGATCACCCGGTTTTCTTCCACCGGAAAATTGGATTCCTCTTTTGCCGACGGCGGCGGCATTAGCGGACCGGGCGCGCCCCACGTCCTGGATATTGCGCGGCAGCCTGATGGAAAGTTTGTCGTCGTTGGGGATTTCACGGGAATGCATGGCGTTGGGCGCAATCGTATCGCGCGACTGAATAACGACGGCTCGCTGGACACCTCGTTCAACCCGGGCACCGGCGCCGACGACATCATCGACGCCGTGCTCGTGCAACCCGACGGAAAAATCGTCATCGGCGGCTCCTTCACGACCGTAAACGGCACGCCGCGGCGAATCCTCGCGCGCCTTAATTCTGATGGGTCCGTGGATGCCGGCTTTACACCCCCGACCTTTGGCGCGGGAAATTTTTTGCGAGTGCAGGCGCTCGCGCGACAGGCTGACGGGAAGTTGCTTGCCGGAGGAGTATTCTATTTTGGCACGGGGAACACACGTTCCGGAATATGCAGGGTAGACTCAACCGGGGCGCTTGATGCTGCCTTCAATGGAGTCGTGCAAGGTGCACACGCGGCTGGAAGTCCTTCGAACCTTCTCGCGATTACGTCGATTACCGTGGCTCCGGGCGGAAGCATTTACATCGGTGGAGACTTCACCGCATTCAACAATACAGCCAGGGGCGGTGTCGCGCGTTTGACGAATACCGGAGCGCTCGACGCGGGATTCAATATGACCGCCAACGGCGAAAATCGCGCGTTGCTTCTCCAACCGGATGGGAAGGTGCTCATAGGTGGCATATTCACGATCATGAATGGCGCAAGCGTAACAGGCATCGCCCGGCTGAATGCGAACGGCACCACCGATCCCGCGTTTGTTGCGTCCTTCGTCACCGCGGATCCTGGCCAATTCAGCATCCGGGATTTTGCGCCTCAGCCGGACGGCAAGGTTGTCTTTGCCGGGGATTACGGGATGTACAACGGATTCGGCTCTGAGTTCGTCTATCGCATTTTTCCTGGGCTCGGCGGTGCGCCCGGCTCGGTGCAATTGAGTTCGGATACCTTTATCGGAGTCGAGGGCACATCCCTCGCGATTTCAGCGACCCGAAACGGTGGGAGCTTCGGGCCAATGACTGTCGGCTACTCGACGATCAGCGGTACGGCTGGAGCATCCGATTTCACGGCGACCAGCGGTGTACTCACGTGGGCGGATGGCGATAGCGCCGCGAAAACGATTAACATTCCAATTGCGGCCGACGCCGTGGCGGAGGGTGCTGAGTCATTCACCGTAAATCTCGGTACGCCATTTATCGGGCCTGCAATTCTGGGAGGCAGGCAACAGGCGACTGTGAACGTGTTGACCGCTTTTGGGGCCTGGCAGGCTGCGAATTTCACTCCGCTCGAAATCGCCACTCCCGCAATCAGCGGCGACGCAGCCGATCCGGATTCCGACGGCCTGAGCAATCTGCTCGAATTCGCGCTGGGCACTGCCCCCAAAGTTTCGAACGCCGGTGGCCTTCCCTTGGAGGCGATCCAAAACGTTAGTGGATCCAATTACCTTACGCTGACATTTCGTCGTCGTGTGCCCCAACTCGATTTGGCATACGCCGTCGAGACGAATGGCGCACTTCCGGGTACATGGGTCTCGGATGCGGTGATCGTCGGCTCTGCCGTAAATAATGGTGATGGGACTGAGACGGTCACGTATCGAGACAGCACGCCAGCCACAGCGCCTCGCCGCTTGATGCGACTTCGAGTGACTCGAACTCCGTAGCAGTCTGCCGCGATAATATGGCCTATTTCTCCAGGGGCTTCTCTGCGCTGGTGCCGGCCCATTCCACTTTCGCCGTTTTTACATCCAGCAACGGCCCCAGCTCGTACACGTTGTCGTAGCCGTAGGTCGTCAGCGCGATAAAGGTGGAAATATTCAGCGCCGCGCGGGCGGTTTTGGTGGCGAACGCGACCTGATCGTTTCGGAAGTTGTTATTACAGTAGATCAGGACGCGCGCGTGCTTGTTCGGAATGACCTTTGCCAATGACTCGTCGGTGAAATCCGTAAAGGGGAGGCTGACTGCCCCCTTGATGTGACGCATTGCGTATTTGTCGCGACTGCGGGCGTCCAGCACGATGGTGCCAGGTTCGCTTGCCATCGCGATGAATCGCTCCTCGGTGATGCGTCGCTGTTCCCGGGTTTTCTCCACGTCGTCCGCCACTTTTCGGAAGCCGGCGTAGTCCATGCGCTCGTTCGGAATACTCGGTTTTTGCACGCGTTGTGCGGCTTGTTGTTGTGCGACGACACCCGCGCATAGGGTCGCAGATGCGGCGATGACAATGATGGATGGCAGTTTCATTTTTCCGTCTTTTTGATGGGTTTCGTTTTCAGTGAAATTTCCCCGTCGAAAGCGTCTCCTGTTGCGGGAAGGAGCGCGCCGACCGAAGTGCGGATGTCTTTCCACACCTCGCGAAAACGCAGGAACGCCTTCGGAGCCTTCTTGAGCGCCTCCTCGCGGGTCTGTCCATCCAGCGGCGTGATACCTGGCATTGCGACGAGCTTTGGATTATCCTCAAAGAGCTCGTGCCACGAGGCGAGTTCGATGCGCTCTTTTTCCAATTGGAGCGTGATTGTGTGGAAAGACGAGTCCGGCCCGAGATATCCGCGCGGAAACTTTTTTTGGTCGAGCTCGATATCGGCAGACCAGCGTTGCAAAAGTTGCCGCACTTTTTCTCCCTCGATCCGGGCTGTGAGAAGCGGGGCGCCACCTTTCGCTTGGTCGCCCGACCAGATGATCTTGCCATCGCGCCAGATTGCCACCAGCAGGCCCGGGTATTTTTCCTGCGGCTTCTGCAAGCGCCGAGAAGAGCTGTCCAGTTGAACGACGATGACTGGCAGCTCCTCCGCGGCTCGCAGTGGGATGCACGAGCACACGAGTGCGATAATTGCGAGGGCGAGGGTGCTTCTCATGGCCTATTCGTACACCTCGTACACTTCGTCCCCGAGCGTGAAGGTCACGCTGTTGCCGAGGGCGAGCCATTGCGAGGACTCCGGCTTGCTTGTGAGCAGGTCGAAATATTCCTTCGATCCAAACTGCACGCGGGTGCGTTTCGCGTCCTTCTTCACAGCCTGGATCGTGGTGTCATTCCAGGCATTGCCGTTCTGCGCAAAGGTCTTGCCGTTTACCCAGCGAGTCTGCTGCTCGACGGCATCCATGCGCTTGAGCACTGCTTCCGCGTTGTCGTTCACCTTAAATCCGCGTCCGCGGCCATAAGGCAGTCCCCCCGTTCCGCCGGCAACGCCGCTTGCTGCCGGAGCAGTGGCCACTGTGCTTGCGGCAGCGGCGTCCGCCACCGGGACGTTGCCCGCCACGATTCCGCCTGCGTTCTCCTGCTTCGCCTTTTCGAGGGCGGGGGCAATGTTTTGCGCGTTCTTTAGCGAGTCGTTCGCCCGGCCGGCGAGCGCGCCATCGTAGCCGTCTGCCTTTCTCGGGAGGTCGGCGAAACCCTTCTCATAAAAAGCGCGGGTTTCTCTGCTCCGATCGAGCAGTTGCAGGCTGCGCGACGTCAGCGGAACGCCGCGCCGCGCTTCATCCTCCACGATGAGATAGCTCGTGTATGGCGTCACGATGGCGAAACGGCGCGCGAGGTCCACCACCTCGTCGCGCGTTTCCTTGTTTTCACCACGAAGCCGGATCTCGTCGAGCAACCAGCCCACGCGGCGCAGCGCCCAGAGCTGCGCGATGAACTCGTGGCCCTTCTCATCCGGCGAAAATTTTACCCGCTGCGTCATCCGCTTCGGCTGGCCGTTCAACGTGCCATCGAGCGTGATGTCGCCTTCGTGTGTCGTCGAATCATCCGTCGCGAATCGTCCCGCGAGCACGAGCTGGTCCCCGCGAAACAAATCCGGCAGTGGGTTCGGATACAGTTTGCTGACTTTTACCCCCGCCGGGAAATCCAGCTTCAGGTTCGTCAGCAGCGGTTCTTTGATCTTCGTGAAAAAGTTCGACACCTTTACCTCGAGGTCCTCCTCCGGAAGGACGAACTGCGAAGCCGCCTTGGTGCGCTCGGTGATCTTGTCGAGCAGGTGCGTATTGATGTCCGTGCCAATGCCGAAGCTGAAAATCCGAGTCGTGCTGGCTTGATCTCTCGCCACGCGGGCCACGATGCGTTCCTCGTCGGTTTCGCCGATGGTCGGTTTGCCGTCCGTGAGAAACACGACGACGAATGGCCGCGCATTGTCCGCCGGCTTGTATTTCAGAGAGCGTTCCAGCGCATCGGCGATCGCGGTGCCGCCAATCGGTTTGAGGCTCTTGATGAATTCCTGCGCGCGGTCGCGGTTTGCCTTGGTTGCGTCCGCGAGCTTTTCAAAAAACGGCTCCGCTTCCGTGGAAAAACGCACCAGCTCGAAACGATCGGTGTCGTTCAGGTTCTCCACGCAAAATGTCATCGCCTTTTTCAGTTGCTCCAGCTTTTTGCCGGCCATCGAGCCGCTCGTATCCATCACGAAGACGACGTCCTTCGGGTTCACCTCCTTTGATTTTCCCATGTCCGCACCTGGCGACGCAAGCAGCAGGAACCATCCGTCCTCGCCCTCGCGCTTGTGCGTAATGAGGCTGAGGCCGACTTCCGTTTCCGCTGTTGAATAGAGAAGCTGAAAGTCCGTGTCGGGGCGCGCGTTCGATGCCTCCCATCCCACCACTGCGCGTCTATCGCCATCACGCTTGATGTCCACCGAATGCGATGGCGAGTAGAGCGCCTTGATTGGAGATTTGCCGTTGACCACGACTTTGATCGCGACGGTCTTCAATGGTTGGGCCGAAAATTTCTCGGTGTTTAGCGGGTAGAGGTAAGAGGCCACACCACCGTCCACCCGCAGCAGTTCCGTGTAGGCGAGGGAGACCTTTTTGCGCGAATGCGGCTCGATTGGAAAGATGCGCACGCGAAACGCCGGGCGTCCGGTGTACTCGAGGAGCGCCGGGTCTTTTTGTTTGCGCACGATGTCCTCGTAGATCGTCCGCGCTTTCGCAGCGTCGAGCAATTCGGCCTCCATGTCCTTGTCGCCGATCTTCATCGTAAATTTGTCAAGGTGCGCTCCTTTCGGAATCGGGAAAATGTATTCGCCCTCGAGGACGGCGTCGTTCGGATTGAAAAATTCCTGCTCCACACGCGTCGTGGCCTGCTGTCCGTCGATGTCCACGTCCACCTTATGGAACACCACTTCCAGCGGCGCGAAGATGTAGTGTGGGCGAATCCAGATCGGTTGATGCACCGGGACCGGTCTGGGCGGGGGATTATGGATGATGATCAGCCCGTCGGCACGTGCACCGGTGAGGAGCGCGAACAATACGGAGAAGATGCACAGGAGTTTCGCTTTCATGACACGCACAATGCCATGGCTGTCAAAATGGGGTGTCAGTCCCTTGTGCAGAGTTTGTCAGAAAAAAGTCACAACGCGTCCTGCGCCGCCAAGATGGAGCTATCGTTTCGGCGTGAATTCCGAGGGTTGCAGCCACTTGAGTTGGAGCAGCACGTCGATGAAGGGAGCGCGCTTGCTTTCAGGCCAGATAAACTCCGCACTTTGGAGGTAATCTTCCCATTTCTCGTTCCGCCCCTTTTGTCGTTCCCAGCACGCATTCGCGTAGTAATGCGCCGGCGTTTGACCGGGGAACGGGAGTTTTTCGAGCCAGTCCTTCGCATGCACGAAGTCTTTTTCGAGCAAATAGGTCAGGAAGATGCGGTAAATGAGCAGTTCAGTGGTGGAATCGTCCACCGCTATTTTTTTCAGGATACTCTCCCAGCGCGAGCGTGCCTCGGTGTACTTTCCCTGGAGAAACGGGATTTCGCACAGGTTGAACTGCGCGGGGAAAAACCCCGGCTCCATCTTAAGCACGTCTGCGCAATATTTGACCCCTTGCTCGTAGTCGTGCTGCTCGATGGCGACCGCGCCGCGAATGTTGAGGGTCCAGACCGTCGGGGGCAAAATCGCGTCGGCTTTGTCCGCGTAAAGGAGAGCCCCGGCGAAATCGCGGACTTGAAAGCTCTTCATCGCCTCGGAAACGAGGAGGAGATACTTCATCGGATAGATTTCATTTTCTCGGACACGCGGGTTCAGGCCATGGGCCAGCTTGACATTCCCGCCCGCCTCCTTGAGCACTCCGCTGATGGAGCCCGTCGCCTCGGTCTTCGCATCGGCCGCTTTGGCCTCCGCGGCCTTTGGCGCCGCGGCGGGCGCCGGGGCAGGCTGACGATCTTTGGGGTAATAGATTGCCGCGGCAGCAATGGCTAGGATAACAAGGATGAGCGGCACGAATCGCATGGGCAGGTTTCAAACATTCACAAAAAGCGTCTGAATTCAACCCTTGGCACAAAGGTTTTATGCCGGGGAAGATCAAGTGATTCATTCGGAGGCGGACGCAATCGGGAATTGCCACGATCGGTGCGTACGGTAAAGTGCCCGCACTTAGTCGTCTAAAATGATTCGTCACATTATTTTCCGGGCTCTCTGTGTGCTTTTTCTCGCCTTGCCGGCACACTCGCAGTTGATCGGCGGCTCGCGTGGGGCGGGAGGCAATGATCCCAAGGCATGGGTGATCGCCGATGCCAACACAGGCGTGGTGCTTGAATCGTCGAACGCAAGTCGCGGAATGCAGATCGGCAGCATTACGACCATTGCCACGGCGATGGTCGTGCTCGATTGGGCCGCGGGCCGTGCCGAAAACCTCAATCAAGTCGCCACTGTGCCCGCATCGATCTCCGCGCTCACCAGCCCGAACAGTGTCGGCCTGGCGGCCGGCGACCAGATTTCACTGCGCGATGCCCTCTACGCGGCGTTGATGCAAAGCGATAACGAAGCCGCGGAAACGCTGGCTGTCCACGTCGGGCGTAAGCTGGGCGGCGGTGCTTCGGACCGTGACGCGTCGGATTTCTTCGTGGCTCAGATGAACGCTCTTGCGCGCAAACTGGGGATGCGGGACACGAGATTCCTGAACGCCCACGGACTGGACGACCTCGAGCAGAAGCTTCCCAGTTCCACCGCCGCTGACGTCGCGAAGCTCACGAACTACGCCCTCGGACACAGTGGATTCACCTTTTACACATCGCAGCGCGAGCGCCGAATTACGTGGAAGACGAGCTTTGGCGACACAAGCAATTACGTCGTGCGCAACACGAATGAAGCGCTTGGCCAGGCGGGTATCGACGGGGTCAAGACCGGGAATACGCGGCGAAGCGGCCCGTGTGTGGTGGTTTCCGCTGCGCAACGCCCGGAGAGCAAGCAGGTGGGCGAGGAGTTCTTTATTACGCCACGCCGGCTCACGGTCGTGGTGCTTGGATGCGATACGCGATTTGACACCGCGAAGGCATTGATTGCCCGCGGGTGGAGGCTGCACGATGAGTGGACAGCCGCTGGCCGCCCCATCAAGGGTTGGAAGCCGGGGGTCGCTTCGCGATGAGCCACGAACCAGAGAAAACCATCGGAGTTCTCACCAGCGGCGGCGATTGCCCGGGACTCAATGCTGTTTTGAGGGGCGTCGTTTGTGCCGCGCACAATCTAGGCTGGGGAGTCCTCGGGTTTCTCGACGGCTACGAGGGGCTGCTTGATCCCACGATGCACATGGAACTCACCCTCAAGAACACCGAGGGAATCATGCAGCGTGGAGGCACCATCCTCGGCACCACGAATCGTGGCCATTTTGTGAGCAAGACGGGTCCGGGCAATCGCTCACGGATTTCGAGCGACGTGGTGACAAAAACCAAGGCAACTCTTGCCAAGCTGCACGTGGACGGGCTCATCACCATCGGCGGCGACGGCTCGCTCACGACTTCCCAGCAGCTCTTTGAATCGGGTATCAAGGTCATCGGTGTTCCGAAGACGATCGACAACGATCTCGAGGCCACTGCCATGACTTTCGGGTTCGACAGCGCCGTGGCCTGTGTCGCCGACGGCCTTGATCGCCTGCACACCACCGCCCGCGCGCACAAGCGCGTGATGATCATCGAAGTCATGGGCCGGCACGCCGGCTGGATCGCGCTTTACGGTGGGCTCGCGGGGGGAGCTGACGCGATTCTGGTCCCCGAGATTCCATTCAGCTTCGACAAACTCACGAATTTTGTCCGCCGCCGCATTGAAAACGGCCACCCGAGCACATTGATCATCGTCGCGGAAGGCGCCACCTCCCGCGGCGGAAAGGAGCAATATCGCGCTTCCAGCACCGGCGAATACCGCCTCGGCGGCGTAGGCGACACCGTGGCCCGCGAGCTCGACGCACGGCTCAACAAGCCCAGGCTCGTCAAAGAAATCCGCACCTGCGTGCTCGGCCACCTCCAGCGGGGTGGGGACCCCACCACGCTCGACCGAATTCTCGGGACGCGCTTCGGAGTGAAGGCCGTTGATTTGATCGCCGAGGAAAAATTCGGCCAGATGGTGAGCTATCAGAACTACCAGATCCTCAGTGTGCCGATCGCCAGCGCCGTTCGCCGGCTGAAGACAGTCCCGCCGGACAGCCAGATGGTGGAGACCTGCCGGGCCGTGGGAATCTCGTTTGGGGACTGACCCGCCCGATCGCGCGTGGTCACGCCGGTGTGCCAAAGCCACGATCGCCCGCATCGCCGAGGCCGGGAACGATGTATGCGTTTTCGTTCAACCCGGCGTCCACGGCTGCGGTGAAGACCGGGACATCCGGATGCGAATCGTGGAACTGCGCGAGTCCTTCCGGGCAACTCACGCAGCAAACGAAGCGGATGCGGCGCGCGCCGCTCTCTTTGAGTTTCGCGACGGCGGCGCTGGCGCTGTGGCCCGTGGCCATCATCGGATCGACCACGATGACGTCGGCATCCGGCAGATGACCGGGCATGTTGAAATAGTAGGACGCGGGCCTGTGCGTGTGCTCGTCCCGCTTCATGCCGATGTGCCCCACGCTGGCATCCGCGAGCAACTGCATGATCGCCTCTGCCATGCCGAGTCCCGCGCGCAGGATTGGAACCACGATGATCGGCCTCGCAAGGCTCGCGCCCTCATGCTCCGCAAGCGGCGTGCGGATCGTCTCGGGCCGCGTCTCCAGATCGCGCGTGGCCTCGAAGATGAGCAGTTTCGCGAGTTCCGCGAGCCGCGCGCGAAACTCCGCCGGCTGCGTCCGCTCATCGCGCATGCGCGTGAGTTTCACGCGCACGAGCGGGTGCGAGATGACGGTGACGCCGGCAGGAATGGCCTTCATGGCGATGGGATACGGGATGCCGCGGAAATTGCAAATCGCCGATGTTCGCGGGGAAGGAGCGTCACGGGTGCGAATACCGAATTTTTCGCTGACACACTCGCGCCCGCATGTATCTCTCTCTCCTTCACATGAAAAAACTATTCGCATCCTTACTTTCCGTCTTCGCGATGGCTGGCATCGCCGCTGCACAGGGCGACAAGAAACCTGAAGCCAAGCCAGATGCCGCAGCGCCCGCGGCGGTAAACGACGACGTTGCCGTGATCAAAACCAACCAGGGCGTGATGGTCCTCGAATTCTGGCCCGATGTCGCACCGAAACACGTCGAGAATTTCAAGACGCTGGCAAAAAAGGGGTTCTACGACGGCACATGCTTTCATCGTGTCATCAAAGGATTCATGATCCAGGGCGGTGACCCGCTCACGAAAGATGAATCCAAAAAAGCGCTGTGGGGAACGGGTGACCCCGGCTACAAGATCAACGCTGAGTTCAATGCAAAGTCGCACGTCCGCGGTGTTCTTAGCGCTGCGCGTTCGCAGGATCCGAACTCGGCGGGCTCCCAGTTTTTTATCTGCCACGACAAGGCGACTTTTCTCGACGGGAAGTACACGGCCTACGGCAAGTTGATCAAAGGCGACGAGGTGCTGGAGAAAATCAATTCCACGGAAACCGGCCCGCAGGATCGCCCGGTGCAGCGGATGAACGTCGAGAGTATCAAAATCGTCCCGCGCGCTGAGGCGCTGAAGTAGCTATCGCGCTCGACGCAACATTTCGCGGGCCGGGCGAGCAATTCGCCCGGCCCGTTTTCGCCCCGGCACTAATCCTCATATGAGCAAAGTCACACTCGGCCTCGTTCAAACCGCCGTTGGCGCGGACCCTGTTGCGAATGTCGCGCACACCCTCGCGCGCATCCGCGAGGCCGCGCGTACTGGCGCGCAGGTCATCTGCACGCAGGAGCTCTTCACCGCGTATTATTTTTGCCAGGTAGAGGATCACAAATATTTCTCCCTCGCGGAAAGCATTCCCGGGCCGACGACTTCAGCCCTCTCGGCAGTCGCAAAGGAATTTGGCGTGGTCATCGTTGCCTCGCTCTTCGAGCGCCGCGCGCAGGGCCTTTACCATAACACGGCGGCGATCATCGATGCCGATGGTTCGCTCCTAGGGAAGTACCGGAAGATGCACATCCCGGACGATCCGCTTTTCTACGAGAAATTTTACTTCACGCCCGGTGATCTCGGTTTCCGCACGTGGGAGACCCGCTTTGGAAAAATCGGCGTCTGTATTTGCTGGGACCAGTGGTATCCCGAGGCTGCACGGCTCACGGCGCTCAGCGGCGCCCAGATCCTTTTCTACCCGACCGCCATCGGATGGCATCCTGCGGAAAAGGCGGAGTACGGAATGCGTCAGCATAGCTCGTGGGAAACGATTCAGCGCAGCCATGCCATCGCCAATGGGTGTTATGTTGCCGCGGTCAATCGGGTGGGCCACGAGGCGCCCGATGGCGGCCCTGGCCTGGAATTCTGGGGCCAGAGCTTCGTCGCCGATCCATCGGGCATCATCATGAAAAAGGCCGCCGTCGCGGATGAGGAGAACCTGCTCGTGGAGGTGGATCTCGGCGCGCTCGAATTTCAACGCACACACTGGCCATTCCTGCGGGACCGCCGGGTGGATGCGTACGGGGATATCACGAAGCGGTTCATCGATTGAGGAGGCGCAGTGATGATCCATGCGAGGGCTTTTCCCCGAATTCGTGCGTGCGAAGGCGCGTTCTGAAACCAAATGATGTTACTGTCTTTTTCACCCGCCCACATGAAGCAGGGGCTGCGATCCATATTTCGCTTGTTGCCCGTTTGAAAAATTGCCGCCATCGATAGTCACACAGCATTTGTTCGCTCTCGATTTCCTTAATGTCAGACTCCGCAAATACGTCCGCTCCCACACCGTCTTCTCGCAGCTACCGCATGCCGGCGGAATGGGAGCCGCACGCCGCGACATGGTTGAGCTGGCCGCGCCGCGAGGGAGTCTCGTTCCCAGGCAAGGGCGCTTACGACAAGGCGATGCCTGCCATCGCAAAGATGGTGCACGCACTGTCGGACTCCGAGCCGGTGCATATCAATGTTTGCGACTCCGCGCATGAGGAGGACGTAAAGCGCATCCTCTCGAAGCTCGGGGCGAAGGCGTCGCACGTGACGTTCCACCAAATCCCGCTGAACGAACCGTGGTGCCGTGATCACGGTCCGATCTTTGTGGTGCGGAAGGACGAGCCGAAACTTCTCGCGCTGGATTGGGACTACAACGCATGGGGCTGCAAGTATCCGCCATTTGACGACGATGACTACGTGCCCACGGCAATCGCGCAGAAGCTCGGGCTGCCGGTGGAATACCCGGGCATGGTTCTCGAGGGAGGGTCGATCGATGTGAATGGCGAAGGATTGCTGCTCACTACGCGGAGCTGCCTTTTGAATACGAACCGCAATCCGGATCTCTCGCAGACGGAGATCGAGGCGCGGCTCTGCGACTGGCTCGGCGTCCGCGAGATCCTGTGGCTCGGCGATGGCATCGAGGGAGATGACACGGATGGCCACGTGGACGACATCGCCCGGTTCGTAAGCCCGGATGAAATCGTGTGCGCGTACGAGGAAGATGAGAATGACTCGAACTTCGAGCCGTTAAAGGCGAATTTCGACTGGCTCGCTTCGCTGACCGCCCACGGGGCGTCACGCGAACTTGCCGACCATGCCGACGAAGACGGCGACAACGACCCCGTCGCCGGAGAGGAGGAGAGTGAATTGTCGCGCTTCGACATCCATAAACTGCCGATGCCGCGCAAAATCGTGCGCGATGGCCAGCGCCTCCCGGCGAGCTACGCTAATTTCTACATCAGCAACAAGGTGGTCCTCATGCCGGCATTCGCGGACAGCAATGACCGCTGGGCCGCAGCGATCCTGGAAAAGGCCTTCCCGGGGCGAAAGGTTGTAGCGATCGACTGCCGGGAGCTGATATGGGGCCTCGGAGCGTTTCATTGCCTCACGCAGCAGATGCCTGCTGTGTAACGGCCAGCCGGGCGGTTGTAATTCGGTGAACTGACGATTTGCCATCGTCGTGCGCAAAATCCTATTCACCGAACCTTCATCCAATGAAACGCCGCCAATTCCTCGCCAGCACTGCTCTTGCCATGCCCGCGCTCCTGCTTGGGCAGACGCCTTCACGCAAACTTCGTGTCGCCGTTATCGGAGTTGGCGGGCGGGGCACGGACCACTCCGTCGGGCTTGCGAAGCTTGCGGATGTGGAAGTCGCCTATGTATGCGACCCGGACGAGAAGCACGCCGCGGCCGCCGCCGCCACGGTGGCCAAGCGCGGTTTTTCCGCACCGAAAACCGTTCCGGACTTCCGGGTGCTGCTGGAGGATCGCTCGATCGATGGCGTTTCAGTCGCCACCCCGAATCACTGGCACACACCTGCGGCGATGCTCGCGCTGAGCGCGGGGAAGCACGTCTATGTGGAGAAGCCCTGCTCCCACAATGCGCGCGAGGGCGAACTGCTCGTCGAATCGGCGCGCAAGTACAAGCGCATGGTGCAGCATGGCACCCAGCGCCGCTCGTGGCCCGCGATTCGCGAGGCGATGGAGCGATTGCACTCCGGCGAACTCGGCACGGTACGCAGCGCGCGCGCTTACTATTTCAATGCCCGCCTGACTATCGGCAAAGGCATGGCCGGTCCAGTGCCTGCCGGGCTCGACTGGTCGCTGTGGCAGGGACCGGCGCCCGAGCGCGAGTTTCACACGAACTACGTTCACTACAACTGGCATTGGTTCTGGCACTGGGGCGGCGGTGAACTCGCCAACAATGGCGTGCATATGCTCGACCTCTGCCGCTGGGGTTGCGGCGTGGAGGCGCCGAAATACGCCACGAGTGCCGGCGAAAAGCTCGGCTTCCCCGATGACGACCAGGAAACTCCCGATACGAACACCGTGACGTTCGACTACGGCACCTGCACGATTACCTGGGAGTGCCGGAGCTGGATGAATCGCACGCCGCTCGATCCGAAACACGACGTCGCTTTTTACTGCGAGAAAGGCACGCTGCTCATCGCGGGAAACGGCTACACGATCCACGACATGAAGGGCGCTGAAATCGCAAAGGGCAACGGCCCGGCGGAGGACAAGCTGCATTTCCAGAACTGGGTGGATGCGGTTCGCGATGGCGCGAAGCTGAATGCGGAAATCGAGGAGGGACACAAGAGCACCGTGCTTTGCCATCTTGGCAATATCGCGTGGCGCAACCGCAAGACCGTGGCGCCCGGCGACGAGACCGCCAGGAAATTCTGGTCGCGCGAATATCGACCCGGCTGGGAGCCGAAAGTGTAGGTGCGGGGCGATAGGTGGTGGACGCCGCGCCTGCCGTTGTGATTGTGTTTCGTGCGTGCCTGAGGAACCAATCATCGACATCCATAGCGACACCTATTTCATGGGTGAAGCGCTTCGCGAGGCGCGCAAGGCGATGAAGCGCGGCGAGGTGCCCGTGGGAGTGGTTATCGTCCGCGAAGGGCACGTGATCGCGCGGGCCTACAACCAGGTCGAGATGCTCAGGGATGCCACCGCGCACGCGGAGATGCTCGCAATCACGCAAGCCGAGGAGGCGATCGAGGATTGGCGGTTGAACGAGTGCGATCTGTACGTGACGAAGGAGCCGTGCCCGATGTGTGCGGGTGCACTCGTGCACGTGCGGATGCGGCGCGTGATTTTTGGATGTGCTTCCCCAAAGGATGGCGCGGCGGGCGGCGTGGTGGATCTTTTGCGGCACCCGAAGCTGAACCATCGCTGTGAAGTGACCAGCGGCGTGCGTGGCGACGAATGCGCGGAACTTCTCCGGGGATTTTTTCGTGAGCGCAGGGCGGAACTGGATGCCTAGCCCGGATATTTGATACAACGCGAAGTGCGACCAACGAAAGAAATTCACTCCCGGGTGTCATAAGCGGTGCGCGCTTGTGCGACCAAGGAACAACGACGAGCCTTGCACCGCACTGCTGCCATCCATGCATCCCGAACAACTCCGCTCCGAACTCGAGCGACTCCACGCCGAGAGCCATGGCTGGGCGTTGCGCTGCTGCGCCGATGTGCGGGACGACGCAGAGGAGGCCCTGCACGTAGCCTATTGGAAGGTGCTCGATGGACGCGCCCGCTTCGATGGACGGTCTGGATTCAAAACCTGGCTCTTCGCGGTCATCCGGCGCACCGCGGTGGACGAACGCCGGCGCCACTGGTTGCGCCGCATCGGTCTGCTGCGATTCGAGAGTCGTTCCGCGCCGCCTCCATCGCCAAGGCAGCCGGACGAACAGCTCGCGGAATCGCAGCGAGCGCATGCTTTCCGCGCCGCGCTCGCCGCATTGCCGCGACGCCAGCAGGAGGTGCTGCACCTGGTGTTTTACCACGACCTCAGCACTGCGGAAGCCGCCGCCGTGATGGGGATTTCGCCCGGCTCCGCGCGGCAGCACTACGAGCGCGGCAAGGCCCGCTTGCGCACATTGCTTTCCAAAACCGATCATGAGCCAGCCATCGGACGAACGATCATTGCTTGACGGATTTCGCGAATTGCGCGAGCGCGACGCGGCCACGGCGGGGGATTTCGTCTGCATTCTTGATCTGCGGCGTGCGCGGCCGCGTATCGATGCGGGCCCGCGATTGCGTGCGGTTGCCTTCGCGATGCTGGGTGCGGCTGCTGCCGTCGTTGCCGGTGTGTGGATCGCCATGAAACCAGCGTCAGTGCCGAAGCTCGATGCTGCAGCCCTTCAACTCGCCTGCTGGGAGTCGCCCACGGGCTTTCTGCTTGCGACCGATTTTTCCCCCTCAAAAACAAGACAGGAACCATGAAAACCTTTATCGCATTACTTATTGCCGTTACCGCGCTTCGCGCCGCCGACCCTATCGCGGACGGCCTTTTTCCGCCCGACCTGCTCGGGCGCGCACACGAAGAGATCTCGTTGACCGACAGCCAGCGTCAGTGGCTGCAGGACGAGTCGCAAAAAGTGGGAGAGCGCTTCAAAGAGATCCAGGACCGGCTGCGAAAAGAAAGCGACGCGTTTGCCGCGATCCTCAAAACCGAACGCGTGGATTCGGCCGCCGCGCTTGCGCAACTCGACAAACTGCTCGATGCCGAACGCGAAATGAAGCGAATCCAAATCGCTTTCCTTGTTTCCATCAAAAACCAGCTCACGCCGGATCAGCAGGCAAAGCTTGCCGCCTTCCGCAAAGCGCACGGTGGAGATCCGGCGCCAGTGCCTCCGGAGGAATGGCAGAAGAAGCTCACGGAGAAAGCCGAGCGCGTGCGCCTTGGTGTCGAGAAAATCGTCGGAGAAGGCGGCGACGCTTCGTCCATCGCCGCGATCATGAATGAAATCGGTCCGCTGATGGAGCAGGGGAAGCACAAGGAAGCCGATGCCGTCCTCGACCGGGCGTTGAAGGCCTTGGGCGAGCTGGAAAAAAAGTAGGCTGGCAGGCTTTCACTCCGCCTCGATCCAGAGGCTCTCGGAGTGGCTGCCGAACTCCGGGGCGTACATGCATTGGATGCTGGCGAAACCGGTCTGGTAGCGGCCGCGATGCACGATGCGCGTGGAGTATTCGAAGACGTAATCGCCCTTGGGCAGCGCGTCGAAAAAGAAGTGGCTCGCGGTGTCGCGAGTGGTCTCGTAGTAGCCGAGGCCGTCCTGCCATTTGTATTGCGAGAGCACGTTCACGGGCTCGGTGCCGCTGCCGCGATGGTCTTTCAAATGGACGAACTCCATGTCGCGATCCGCGCGCACCACGATCCGCACGACGAGTTCGTCGCCGACTTTCACCGGGCCCTTGACGGGCTCGAGCACGGGACCTTTCGGCGTGAGCTGGCGCGTGAAGAGTTGCTTGGTGAGCTTGAGCCCGCCGGTCGTGCTGTCCGATGCGGTGACCTTCGCCATGTCCTCGAGGTACTGCCAGTGAACGCTGCCCCACGAGACGCCCTTGTCGCTTTTCTTGAGGGTGATCTTTCCAAGCTCGGGCTTGATCTCCCCGCGCACGAATTTCTGCTCGTAGAAGCCGGTGCCCGCCTCGATTTTCTCCGGCTTGATGGCCTCGCCGCCGAGGCTCATCTCCACGAGCGCGTCCGAGGCGAGCACGTTGCTCCCGCGCAGCAGCAGCGAGTAGATCGCGTCAGCAGTGGCCTTGGTGGTCTTCCAATCCTGCGTCTGCTTTTGTTTGAGAAGCCACACCTTGCAGTCCTCCACGGCCTTCGGGTCGCCGGCCACTTCGTCGAACGCCTCGATCATGAGTGCCTGGGTCTCGATCGGCGCGCGCTGCCATAGCCATGTGCGTTCCGTGTCGCGCCAGAACATGCCCATCTCCTCGTTGCTCACCGAGCGCTCGCGCAGCGAGCGAAGGATCCCCTGCGCGGTATCCTTGTCGCCGAAGCGCTTCAGCGCCAGCGCCACGTGCGCCTGCGATTGGCGCTCTCCGAGTTCGAGCCAGTATTTGCGCGCCTGGCCGAGGTAATAGTCCACCGCCTCCTTGCAAGCGGCGGGGATCGGCTTTTCGCCGATGAAAAAGCTGCGCCCGTAGAGGTACAGCGCGATCGTGGAGGAGAGGTGATCGTCGCCGCGGTCCTTCGGCTTGATGTCACGATACGTGCGCTCGATCCACGCGTCGAGCCGCTCGAGCGATTTGAGCGCCGCGCCCGTGTCGATCTTCACCCCGAGATGCCGCAGCCTGCCAAACCCCGTGGTGATGTAGAGCGTAATGTAATCGTTGCCGCGCCCGCCCGGGAACCACGGCCAGGCCCCGTTGCCGAGTTGCTGATCGCGCAGCTTGTCCAGCAGCCGGGCCGTCTCGTTGTTGAGCCGGTTGTCATCGAAAAGGATGCCCACGTTTCGGCGCGACTGGCTCTCGGCCTGCGCCTGGCGCACCCACGGCGTTTCCTCGAGCATCACCGATTTGAGGTCCGCGTTTTTCTCCAGCGGACTGTCGAGCGCGGGCGTCGCCTTCCACTGATCGAAGACACCCCGGATCTTCGGATCCGATTTCGCGATGTGGCGGGCGAGCGCATTCGCGTAGAGGCGGCTGAAGGTCTGCTCGGTGCATTCGTGCGGGAACTCCATGAGATACGGCAGCGCCATGACGGCATACCACGAGGGATTGGAGACCATTTGCACGGTGAGGCTCTGCGACTTGAGCGTGTCGCTTTTTGCCGACTCGAGCAGGCGCTTGAAGTCGAAGTTCTTCGTCTGCGCATCGCGAATGGGCAGCGGCAGCGACTCGGTCACCAGCGTGCGGCGCGAGAGCACGGGCAGGAGGCCCTCCTCGCCGTCGGAGAGCTTGTCGGTGGAGCCCACGGCCTTGTAGCTGAGCGGCTCGGCGCCGTCGGGCACCTTGAGCTTCCAGGAAAAGCTGCGCGACTCGTGGGAGGGCAGGTCGAAGGCCTGATCGGTCGCGGCGTTGGCGAACGGCTCGTCCATGGACCTGCCCGTGCGCGCATCGGCGAGGGTCAGGCGCACCTTGCCGGTCTGCCGCGTGGCGGATTGGTTGGAGACCTTCACGGTGAATTCCAGCGCGTCGCCCTCGCGGAGAAAGCGCGGCGGATTCGGCTGCACCATCACGTCCTTGGCCGTGATGACTTTGTCCTCGATGTAACCGCTGCGCAGGCCGCGGTCGTGGGCAAACCCGATGAAGCGCCACGTGGTGAGCGCCTCGGGCATGGTGAACTCCATCGCCACGGAGCCATCCTCCCGCGCCACAAGCTGCGGAAAGAAAAACGCCGTCTCCTGCAGATTCTTGCGAGCCGATATGGTCGAAAAATCGATGCCGGGCGCGGCTGCTTGAATCGTTGCATCCGTACCGGCGCCTGCGAAGGAGAAGACGCCCGGTGCCAGCTTGGAATTACCGCCGAGACCGAAAAGCAGTGCATCCGTGGCATTCGCGCTGATCGCAAGAGAACCGGAGCGATTTCCAGCCGTGACGGGGTTCCCGTTGAATTTGCCGTGTTTGAACGCAAATTCGCTGGGCGGCGAAGCTGGCGCCGCGGCAGGCGGTGCGAACGCTCTCGTTCGCGCCGCAGTCGTTGCCAGAGGAGCGCGAGCGGCGTCATACGCAACGACCGACTTTGCCGAACTCCGTTCCCCGTCTTCACCGGCGATGCCTTCGGCGAACTGGCGGTATTTGATCTCGACGTATTTGCCTTCGAGCCAGTTCCCGGTGAGATGGTCGAATTCCTTCAGGCCATTCTCGAACTGCGCTTCGATATGGGATTCGTCTTCCCGGAACACATGGAAGGCACGGTCCCAGGCATTTGGAAGAAAGGCGTCCAACGATTGATCGTACAGCGCGGCGACCATTTCTGCAGCGGCCTTATTCGCGTCATGTCCCGTGATGACGGCAGTCCATGTCTCCTTTTGCGAGGGCTCGAGCTTGGATGTGAAGTGCTCCCATTTCACGGACAGGTCCTTGTTGCTCCATGGCACCTCGACTTTCTGGGAAGTCAGATATGCGCGGTTCTCGCGAATCATCGTCACGTGCAGCGTGAAGCCGCCGCGCTGCGCCTCGGTCACCGCCTGCTTCACTTGCTGTTGCGAAAGGCCCGGGGCGGTCCAGAAAGCCTGCAGCATTTTTCCGCGATGTTCGACCTCGATGAAAGCGCGCGCCTGCTCGTAGGCGGTTCCCCAAAAGGCGGTGAAATCGGAGCCAGGTTCCAATTCCCATTTTGGCGCCGCGACGAGATTCGGGATGCGAATTGCGAGGGGCTTGCCGTCGAGGTTGATCACGTTGAACTGCAGTTGCGCGGTGACTTTTTTTCCAAATTGATCCTTCGTTTCGAGCGATGCGCGGTATGGACCTGCCTTGAGTTTGACCGACACCTTGCCTTTGCCTGTGCCATCGGTCTTGAAGTCGATGCCCTCACCGACGACGTCGCCCATTTCCCATGAGTCGGGATTCGCCGGATCGGGCGTGGGCTTTGCGTCAGGCGCCAAGGGAACGCGCCGTTGCTGGCCGTCCTCATCATCGAGGGATGCGCGGACCACCTTTTCCGGCTGTTTGAGTTGATAGACCTTGATAAAACCTTCCGCGGCCCGTGGTTCGCCGTCCAGCGAGCGCGTAGTAATACGTAGCTCCACCTTTTTGTCCGCCGTAAGCCATTCGTCCGTCTCGAGTGATGCCAACAGGGCAGCATATCCCACATTGACCACGCGATCGGCGGAGCGCGTCTCGCCGGTTGTGTCGGTCACGTCGGCGTTGACGGTGAACGAAAATACGGGTTCGTCCTTTTCGGATACGGCGGCGTCGGGTTTTGCAATGAATGCAACATCGAAAGTTCCGTCAGCCCTGGTCACGGAGGTGCCATGAGCGATCTCCTGTGCGCCGCGTTCCACAGGTTGCCGCCACCAATAGTATGAGCCCCACCAATCCGGGAGACGCATGTTGCGAACGACGCGCCAGCTTACTTTTGCATCGCCGATCATCGTGCCGGTGTAGGCCATCGCTTTTCCGACGACGTTCACCTTTTCGCCGAGCTTGGCTGCGTCCTTCGGGGCATCGATCGTCACGTGAAATTTCGGGCGCTTGTATTCCTCGACATTGAATTGTCTGGCGCCTGCAGGCCCTTTTTTCACATGGATGGCCATCTGTCCGGCGAGCCGATCGCGTGGCGCTGTGAAGGCCCCGCTAAATGAGCCGTAGTCGTTCGTCTTGAGCTGCGCCTTGGCAATTTCTTTGCGGTTCGCGTCGAGGAACTCGACAGTCACCGACTGGCCGCCGAGGACCTTGTAGTTGTCCTTTTCCCGGTCGGCGCGAAGGCAGATGCCCTTGTATTGGATTGTTTGCCCGGGCCGATAGAGCGAACGATCGGTGAAGAAAATCGTCTGCGATTCGATGTCCTTTTCGCGTTTGTCGTGTCGGACATAGATGGTGTCACCACTCGCGACTTGCTGGTCCTTGAAAGTGGCCAGGGCAAATACGTTTTTTTCGTTTGGAAGATTCAGCGAAAAAATCCCATTTCGATCGGTTTTTGCAGAGGGTTTTGGAGTAAACCAACCGGCATCCTCCACTCGAAACTGCACGGTGGCCCCCTCGATTGGCTCACCCGTGAGTGCGTTTAGGACGAAGCCATCCAACTTCGTCTCGCCCTCGCGTGGGCGCAAAACGAGTGCAAGGTCGCTCACCCACAGATCCGCCATGGATACCACGTTGTCGTCTTCCCCGAAATTTGCGGCCGGACTCGCGAGCAGCACGTAAAAGCCGGGTTTCAAGTCCCGGGGAGCGGGGATCTCCTCGACGCGTTCCCGGTAGTCTTTCGTGGGAGGCAGCGCCACTTTCCACGAGCGGTCCGGCTTCATACCAAGGAAACGCTTTTCGGGATCGTCGTCTTTTTCGGCACGTTTGAGTTCTGCAGCCCAGTCGAGCTTCACGAGGCGGAAATGCAATTCGGTGAGGTTGCGATACCGCGTGGTGATTGTCGGCCAGGGGGCGTTCCATACGTGCTCGGTATGTATATCGATCGTCTTTCCCTCGATTTGATGAACGAGCGATTTGCAGAGCTGTCCGCCGATGCTCTTGGGGAAGGCACCCGCCCCCTGCTTTGCGATCGTGATCGCCTCCGCGGGGTTCGTTTCCAAAAGTGTCCGAGCCCACTCGGAGCGCGCCCAGGCAGAAAGTTCGTGATCGGCGTTTGTTTCGGCGAAGCGCTTCAACGCTGCGATGTGCCGCGCGACTTTGTCGTCGCCTGTCGCGAAGTTTTTTCCGAAGCGCAGTCGCTCGAGGTCGCAGTGCAGGAACGCTGATTTGTCCGCGTCTTCCGAGTGAAAACGCATCAATTCCTGCAGCAGGCGCAGCGCCTTCACGGTGATGGACTCCCCGGCAGGCTCCCATTTTAGAAAGTCATCGGTGGAGCCGAAAATGGGGCTTTCCGCCTTTAACTCGAATTCGTCCTCGGCTTTGGCGGCCGCGAGTTCGCCTGACCCATAAAACTCGAGCGCGTTGTGCGCGAGGAAGTCGTAAAGTGTCGGACGTAGCGCATCCGGCACGGTGCCTTTCACCAGCAGGGTGTCGAACTTGGCGACCGGGATCTTTTTCAATTCCGGCGCCGCGAGCGCTTTTTTGAAATACAGATCGATCTCCGCGAGCAAGCGGGGAAGATCCCAAGTGGTGAATCCCGCGGGAGGGCCTTTTGGCTCGGCGGTAATCTTAGCGCGCGGTTCCAGGCCTGGAATTGCAGGTTCCGGCAGCGGAGGTTCCGGTACCGGCGCTTCTTTTTCTTCGCCGAGCGCGCTGCGCTGCGAGAATTTTCCACGATTTTCCTGAAAGTATTCCCAGCACCAATTCGCCAAAATTGCCTCCAACGTCGGCACCATTTCTTTTGGTGCCTTTGCAATTGCCGCCTCCAAGCGCGTGATTTTTCCTTCGGCGCCGTCGGCATCGTTCTCCAAGGCAAATTGCATGGCCATCGCTTTGATGGCCTCGGGCCATTCCTTGTCTGCGATGGCCCCATGAGCGACGCTCTTGAGCTTTTCTGCGGCAGATTTATAGAGTCCCGTTTCGATAGACTCTTTCGCCTCCTTCCAAAGAGTTTCACGATTGTTCGCGGCGTGCAGCGCGAATCCTAGGAAAACGAAAAGGCTCAACCGAACGAGTAGCGGAATGAGTTTCATAGGGCAGATGGAGGGAGTCGATGTGAAGCGCAAGAAACAGGCAATGCTAAAAAAACAGCATTTCATGAATAAGGTGTTCGCTCTCCCTTGCGAAGTTACCCGCGGCCTTTCTGTCTCGCGTTCTGCCTCGCCTCGCGCCTGGCTCCGCTCTGGCCGGGATTGTGGGAAAGCAAAAGGCCATTTCAGGGCATGGGTCCGCATTCGAAAATCCTGTCCGGCTGCCTTCAAAATCGGTGCGCCGCAGCCGGGGAGGGTATGAATTCGTATTTTTTCCGGGGGTTTTTGGATGCCCGGTTTATCCCGATTTTCGGCCGCTTCAGGTTTTGTGGTCACCCGTGCGTGATGGGTGCCACGCGGGAGGGTATGGATAGGGTATGATTTTCGTATGGTTTGGGTATGGAGACCGTCCAATTCGTGCCGTGGAATAGTCAGCACATCGAACCCTGCATGAGCGATCAACGGTTTCTGAAATACACGAGCATCGAAGAGGCGACGGCGCCCATCGGCTGTGTTCCGCAAGCTCAGGCGCATGCGCTTTATCCCGGGCCACTGGATGACCGCCGTCCACGAGTTGAGGAACGACATAAGCGCGCGAAAACATTGAACCACCGCGCGTGAAATGTTAATATCGGGGCGGCTTGGAACAGAGGGATAGGGGTGGGTGGCGAACATGGTATGAAGCTGACTGGAACGGAGCCGAAAGTCAAACGAATTCCTCAATCGGATTCCACAGAGTAATCCACTTTTCGGTTCATCCACCCGGACTGGCGCGACCGCGAGCACACCGTTCCCGCGACGCGGCTCCCGATCTCATCCTCCGCCTGCCCGCCTGTGTTCCATTAGCGAAGATTAGCGTGAATCAGCGGTTCCAGATGGAGTCCCCGCTAAGGTTGCTCTTCCGAAAGCGGAACGGCGTGCGTGCGATGTTTGGCCGTGAGCCGCATCGCGACGAAGTAAAGCACGCATACCGCCCCAATCGCGACCAGCACCCACAGCGCTTCGTGTTTCACGGCATCGATCAGGCCGCCTGGCCCGGAAAGCTTTACGCCTTTGCCCGTCTTAAGGGCCGTCATCTGTTCCGCAGACATCTTTGCGCCCACGCGCCCCCCGAGCCAGGCGAGCACGCCACACCAGATCGCCGAGCCGACGAGTGTCAGGGCGCTAAACTTCAGGAACCCCATGCGAATGATTCCCGCAGGAATTGAAATGAGATGCCGGATGACCGGAAGCAGCCTCGCGAAGAAAATGCCGCCTCCTTCGTAGCGGTGCATGAATCGTTCCGCCCTTTCCACCTTGTCCGGCGGCATGAAGAAATACTTCCCGTAACGAATCACGATGGGGCGGCCTACCCAAAGCGAAATCCAGTAAGTAATTGCCGCGCCGAGCCATGAGCCGAAAGTGCCCGCGGCGACAACGCCCCACACCGTCATGCTGCCGCCGGCCTGGGCTGCCAGGATCGCGGCGGGCGGCACCACGAGTTCGCTGGGCACAGGGAAGATCGACGATTCCATCGCCATGAGGATGACGACCCCGAGATACCCCCAGTCGTGGACCCACTGAAACCAAACTTCGATAAGCCAATGCATAGAGCGGCGCGGGGGATAGCAGCCGCCATGCACGCCGTGCAACCCGCGCGTTTCGAGAAGCCTGCAAGCAGGGCGGGACGGCTGTGGAACTTCTCCTTCCATAGGGGGGGCGCGTTTGCTTCATTCCGCGCCCTCATGCTTAAGAACATTGCACGCCCGCTCGCCGTTCTCGCGCTGCTCGCCTCCGCCGCGCTTGGGGACGTCGTAACCCTGAAGAACGGAGAGAAGGTCGAGGGCAGGGTTACCAACGAAACGCCCGCGGCGGTGACCGTGGAGGTCAAGATGGCCGGCGGCATTACCGACGAGCGCGTGATCAAAATGACGGAGGTGGATAAGATCGATAAAGCGCAGCCTGACGAGGAAGCGTGGGCTGCCCTGAAAAACCTTTCCGTCGGGGACGATTCTTTCGATCAGGAAAGCTATGAGAGGGTCATCGGTTTTCTCAAGAATTTCACCACGCAGTTTCCGAAAAGCACTCATCTCGGCGAGGCTCAGAAGAAAATTGCGGCGTTTGAGGAGGAGAAGAAGCGCGTCGATGACGGCGAGATGAAACTGGCCGGAAAATGGCTGACGAAAGATCAAGTGCAGGAGGACCGCGTGCAGATCGAAGGCCGGCGCAAGCTGGCGCTGATGAAAAAGCAGTTTGCAGCGGGGCAATTGGTCCCGGCGATGAATACTTACTCCAGCTTCGAAAAGGTCGCCGACGGTAGCGCGAGTTATCCCGAGGCTATCCTGATTGCACGCAAAGTTCTGCCGCAGCTGCGAACGGCCGCTGAAGCGCGAAAGGCGAAAATCAAGGAGCAGGCCGACGAGAACAAACGCCGCCTCGCGAATGTGCAAGGCACCGAGAAGCAACAGCTCGAGACGATCCAGAAGCAACAAGCCGCGCAATTGGATGCGCTCGTGCTCGCGGAGGAACGCAGCGGTGCAAAATGGCTTCCGCTTGCCCCGTCCAACGACAAGAGCATCAGTTCCACCCTCTCGAGGATCAACACGGAGCTCTCCTCGGTGAATCGACAGGACCCCGACAAAATGCGCGCCTCGGTCGCGTCCGCTGAAAAGGTGAAGGCCGCCCTCGCCGCGAATGATGTGCCCACGGCAGAGAAGGCTCTCTTGGAGGCCTCTTCCGGTTGGCCGCAGAACGAGCTCGTCAAGCGCCTGCAGCCGCGCGTCCAGGAAGCCCGCGTGAAGGCGGCGGAAGCCGCTGCGAAGGCCGCGACGGTCGCCGCCAACAATCCTGCGCCTACTCCGCCTCCGATAAAATTGACGCCCGTGACGCCCACCGCAGCCCCGGAGCCTGTCGCGGAAGAACCGGCGAAGCACGAGGACGAATCGATGTTCGGCAAGCCGGCGTTTTGGGTCATTCTGCTACTCCTGTGCGGAGGTGCGGCATTCGTGATGAAGTCCTTCCGCAAGAATAAGAATACCGTGAACGACGTTCTGGACCAATAACCGTCGAGACGTTGGTGAGGGTGGAAGGCTCGCCGCCTTGAGTTCGTGAGTGAAGCGTGGCAGAAAATGGCTCGTCGCTTCACGATTTCGAGCGACGCTCGCTCCGGCATCACCTAAAGCTCTACATTCAATCAATCATGGCACGCACCGCCACCATTCACCGCAAGACCGGCGAGACCGAAATCCAGATCACCCTCACCGTCGAAGGCCGCGGCACGAGTTCCGTCGCCACGAAGATTCCGTTCCTGGATCACATGCTCACGCTTTTTGCGCGCCACAGCCTCGTTGATCTGGATGTGAAAGCGGACGGGGACATCGAGGTGGATCTGCACCACACGGTTGAGGATACCGGCATCGCGCTTGGCCAGGCGTTTGCGCGCGCGCTCGGCGAGAAAAAAGGCATTCGCCGTTACGGGCATGCCTATCTGCCGATGGACGAGACGCTGGCCCGTGTGGTCGTGGATTTCAGTGGCCGTCCGTTTCTCGAGTATCGAGCGCCGAAAAGGGTGCCGGCCATTGGCAACTTTGCGTTCCAACTCGTGGAGGAATTCCTGCGTGGCTTCAGCGTTCATGCGGGTTGCAATTTGCACGTCGAAATTCTCTACGGACGCGACGCGCATCACATGGCGGAGGCGATTTTCAAGGGACTTGCGAAAGCAGTGGATACGGCGTGCCAAATCGATCCGCGGGTGGAGGGAGTTCCGAGTACGAAAGGAATACTGTGAACAGTCTTTCATACCCGTGATCGCGCTTATCGACTACGGCTCGGGAAATGTGCGCAGCGTATTCAATGCGCTGAAGTCCCTCGGCGCCGATGTCAGGCTCACCGCCGACCCTGTCGAGATTCGCGCCGCGACGCGCGTCGTGCTACCGGGCGTGGGGGCTTTCGGCGATTGCGTGCAGGGGCTCAAGGAGCGCGGACTTTGGGAAGTAATGAATGGCTGCCTCGGCGATGGCCGGCCGTTTCTCGGGATTTGCGTCGGCTTCCAGATGCTCTTCGATGAGAGCGAGGAGTCGTCGGGCGTGCGGGGATTCGGATTCTTTCCGGGAAAAGTGCGCCGCTTTTCCACGCCGGGATTGAAGGTCCCTCAAATTGGCTGGAACGCTCTAGAACTGGTGCCGCACGCTCTGTGGGCGGGGCTCGGCCGCCAGCCTCACGTGTACTTCGTTCACAGCTACCATTGCGTCCCGGACGACGAGACCGCAGTGATCGCCCGGACCGACTACGGGGGATCTTTTGTCGCGGCTGCAGCGCGAGGAGCCGTGGCGGGAGTGCAGTTTCATCCGGAAAAGAGCCAGGGTGTGGGGTTGGGTATTTTGAAAAACTTCCTCGCTTTGTAGGGGGCGTCGCAAGCGATCAAAGTTCGCCTCCCGAATCGAGTTGTGCTGGCATGTTGTTCTCGTTGATGGAGCTTTCTGGTCTGGCTGTTTTTGCCACGATCGTTGGGCTGCCCATTGGCATTGGGCGTGGAAAGAGAAGAGCGATCGCATCCCTGCCGGTTCGATTTGACGTTCCGACTTTGTTCCTGGAATCGCTGTCAGCCATCTTGGGAATCATTTTGCTCGGGCGCTGGGCGGGTGGGGGATGCAGCTTGGATAGTCTCAGGGCTGCGGCGGAGTGTGTAGCAGGGTTGCTGGGTTTCGGGCTCATTTTCGCAGGTCCCTTTTTTGTGGGAGAATGGCTGGGCTATTGGCTGCAGCGCCGGCGTCGAACGAAGGAAATGCGGCAGAATCCGAATCTTTTGATCGCCGCGGCCGATCGCGAGCGCGTTGCTGGATGGATCTCGCGGGATGGTGAAGTTCTCGTGGCTTTTCGACCCTCGGCGGATGAGGCGGAGGAGGTATCGTTTCTCGTGCGCTCGATCGATGAACTGTTGCATGTCCTGCTGCATCACGAGGCGAATCGCGCGACGGCGGAGCTTCGTGCAACGGGCGGGGAGACGCTCGTGCTCGATCACTTCTGACTTTTCACATCCGGTATTTCTCTCCCCACTTCGTGCGCGATGCTTCTTTTTCCAGCGATTGATCTCATGTCCGCCCAGGTGGTGCGCCTCAAGCAAGGCAAGGCCGAACAAAAAACGGTGTACTCGGACGACCCGCCGGCGTTCGCGCGCAAGTGGGAGGAGGAGGGCGGCGACTGGCTGCACCTGGTGGATCTCGACGCGGCTTTTTCCGGCGAGCAGCGTAATCTCGATGCGGTGCGCGCGATTTGCAGTGCGGTCAAAATCCCGTGCGAACTCGGGGGAGGCATTCGCGACGCGGCGTCGATTGAGCGGGCGCTCGCGGCAGGTGTGTCCCGGGTGATCCTCGGCACGAAAGCGGCGGAGTCGCTGGAGTTCGTGGCGGAAATGTCGCGCACGTTTGGCCGAGAGAAAATAGCGGTCGGAATCGACGCGAAGGGAGGAATCGTGAGCGTGCGAGGCTGGACGCAGGAAACTGGGCAAAGCGCGCTGGACCTGGCAATACGTGCCGTGGATGCGGGCGCGGGCACCATCATCTACACGGACATCGCGACCGACGGAATGCTGACTGGCCCAAATTTTCATGAGACCGAAAAGGTAAATGCCGCCATTGTCCCGCTCGGCGGACAACTCATCGCGAGCGGCGGCGTCGGCACGGCGGAACACGTGGCGCGCGTCGGAAAGATCGCCGGCATTTACGGCTGCATCATTGGGAAGGCGCTCTACGACGGCGCTGTGAGTCTGAGGGAGGTTGCGCATTCGAATCGATGAACGTTCACGGCAGGCGAAGCCGCACGCGATACGATCGCTTTCCATTCACGGGCGCCGGGTCGAGCCATTGATAGGCCGGATTCGGTGTTGTGACGCTGAAGCTGGGCCCAAGGGCCGTCCAAATCGCGAGGTTCGAGCTCTGCTCGACTTGATAAACGCGATTCGGAATCGTCGGGAATTGCAGCTTCCACGTTGCGCCACTCGGCGAGAGCAGCGACGTCAGCTTTGAGCCGTCGGACGGATCGTTCGGGTCGAAGTCCGCGAGAAATTCCGCGAGTGCGCCGACGCCATCGCCATCCTTGTCGCTCTGCGCGCCTTCGTCTCCGTCGGGGTTGTTTGGATCGAGTCCGTGCTGAAGTTCCCAATAATCCGGCATCCCATCGCCATCGCTGTCGAGAATGGCACCCGGCGACGCTTTCACGAGACGAGTATCGGTGAGGGAACTGTCGGCGCGCTGATGCGTCGCGCGTAGTTCGTGAAGGTCGTCCGGGTTGCCGTTGTAGAAATTTGGGAAGTTGAATGCCAGCGCGCTCTCGGTTCCGGTCTCGTCGCGGATGAAACTATAGCCACTGCGCGGAAGCATCGCGTCGTCCAGGGTGACAGTGAATTCGCCAATCATCTGCGCGTCCGAAACCGGTACACCGCCGATGTAGCCGAGGCTCTTGTCGAAATAGATTTTCGCCACGTAGCTGGGGCCGACGACCGTTCCATCGGTACCGGGAAATTGAAATCGATAGTTCACGGAGGAGCCCGTGTTTACGTGGCGCGTGAGCGTCGTGAACCAGCCCGCCGCGTCGCTGAGCGTGTTGTTTGCGGACGACGACACCTCGCGCAGGCGCACATTGATCACCGCGGCGCCGCTCGACGGGATGCTCTTGAAATCGAATCGCCACTCGCGAGCGAGGCCGGTGGCGCCGAGCTGCGTCGGTGTGACTTCCTTTGCGGCAGCCCAGTTGCCCGTGCCATTGCCATTCGCCGCGGAATCGTTGCCTGAGTTCGAGTCCAGAATGTTGAACTGCACGTCGCTCACGCTCGCATCGGTCAGGACGACAAAGCCGTACGTGCTGCCGCCGATGGTTGAGTTTTCCGTAGGAAACGCGACCTGCCCCGTTGGCCGCAGTGCGTCGTAGTAGAAGGTCTGCGTGCTGGTCTGAAAGAGCGAAGCCTTGCCGCTGCGCGGCAGAAACGCACGGGTGCGAAGGACGTGGAAGCCCTCGCGCAGGCCGGTCGCGCGCTCGTTCAAGTCATTGCTGGGCAGAAACTGAATCGCCGTTGCGTCGAGGCCCGCGATCTCGAAGAGCGTCTCCATCTTGTTCTTCTTCGCGATGTTGTCGGCGCTATCCGGGAAGCGCGCGGCGGCATTCGTTTTGTGGACGCCGATCTTGTAGCGTAGCTTCGTGCCTGCCGGAACGGCGGGG
>JADMIO011319540.1_pt1 | contig 39836 bp, 30 predicted proteins | sample 8958161 | NCBI WGS metagenome assembly JADMIO01 (sample SAMN16585339, study PRJNA669376) | soil metagenome | isolation source: Crop rotation soil | place: USA: Cullars Rotation, Alabama | collected 2011 | reverse complement strand
GCCGCTTGCCCCTCACCCCCGCCCTCTCCCGAAGGGAGAGGGAGGATGCTCTTTGGCAAGTGAATAGCAGTTGCGCGGTCGGGCGCGCGGGTCTTCGAAAAAAAACGAGGACCAAGTCTCGTCGGAGATGCTTTTGTCATCGGATAAAAGGCGCATGAAGAGCTCACCCTTCATCAAACTCGGATTTCGAGGTCAATCTGCGATTTTCCCCGAAAAACGCGGGGTTCTTTCTGATTCCGGCTGATTATCGATGGGTTAAAGCTGATCGGCCGTGGGTTAAAGACGGCCGGCGGTGAATCGGAACTGTACATCGGGCGAGGGCGCGACGACATCGGCTGCCCCAGCTTAACTGGGGCAGCCAACGGATTACTTCGAGAAGAACCGCTTGATTGTGTACACGGTCGCCTGTCGTTGGACGGCGGCGATGGACTCGAGCAGGGGGATTTCTTTCGGGCAGACCTCGACGCAGTTGCCGGCTTTGCCGCAGTCGGCTACGCCGCCGGGTTGCATGAGGGTTTCGAGGCGGTCGTTCTTGAGGGCCTCGCCGATGGGGTGGTCGTTGAAGAGCCGGGCCTGGCTGATGACGGCGGCGCCCACGAACTCGTTGGTGGGCGTGTACTGTGGGCAGGCTTCGAGACAGCACCCGCACGAGATGCAGCGGCTGAGCGGGTAGCGCTCCTCCTGCAGTTCCTCGGAGATCGGCGGGCCTTGGCCGAGGTCGTAGGTGCCGTCGATGGGAACCCAGGCCTTGACCTTCTTGAGATCGTTGAAGAGTCGGCCGCGGTCGACCCAGAGGTCGCGGACGACGGGGAACTTGGTCATCGGCTCGAGGGTGATGGTTTCGTTGTTGGGCGAGACTTCATCGACCAGGGCCGAGCAGCTCTGGCGGACCTTGCCGTTGATCAGCATGGTGCAGGCGCCACAGACTTCCTCGAGGCAGCCGGAGTCCCACACGGGCGTGGAGACGGCGTGGCCGTCGGTCGTGGTGGGGTGAGCGGCGATCCACTGGAGGCACGAAATGATGTTCATGTTCGGCCGGTAGGGAATCGCAAACTCTTCCCAGCGCGGGGTGGTCTTGGGGCCGTCCTGGCGCTTGATGCGAATGGTGATCTTGCGGTTGTTGGCCGGCTGTGAATCGGTTGTCGTGGGATTCATGGTCAAAATAGTACGGGCCGTTGTCAGATCAGACAAGCGGCCCGTACGTGGCTCCTGGTTTCAAAAAGTCTGCAACGGCTACTGTCCGCCGAGTGCCCCGACAGGACCGCCGGCCGGAGCGCTGACGGCTTCTTTCTGAAGCGTGATATACCTCGTGTCGCGGTTGTCCTCACGACGGCTGCGGCGGATGAGGTTCCCGTTGTCGTCGACGAGGATGACGATCTGATCGCCGCCCGCGCCTTCCCGCACATCGGCCAGGGTGAGCTTGAGGTTCTCGTCGACCAGATCGCCCGGCTCGGCGGTGACGCGGGTCTTAACCACGCCGCCGATGCCCCAGACGAAGACGTCGATCGTCGCGCTGGCGCGGCCGGCGTTGGCGTTATTCACGAAGTAGCTGGTGGTGTCGGGAATCTGAACCGGGGCCGACTCCTTGCTGATGGCGCTGTCGATCGAGAACTGGGCCGCGAGGGCCTGCTTGTCCGCCGGCAGCAGGTTCTTAAACGTGAAGAGCGGGTTGCTGATCGTGTACCGCATCTTGTAACGATAGGTCTTGCCGCTCTCGACCTGGAGGTCGTGGGCCCAAAGCTGGATGTCGGCGGCGAAGCGCGGCTCGAAGAGAGCTGCCGGGGCCTGACCGACGGCATTGGCCTGCGGCGGCGGGGCGGCGGCGCCTGCGGCTCCCGGACCCGTCGAACCCGGAATGGAACCGGGCGGCGGAGCCCCCGGCGGCATGCCAGTGGGATTCGGCATCGGCATCGGCTCACCGCCGAACACCTGGAGGACGTTGGTCACCGTCGCCGGCGATTGAGCGGGGCTAATCATACCGGTCGGGCCGCCCTTGGGACCACGCGGCTGGCCGGGTGGCATGCCGGGGGGCCGAACCGGGGTCGGGCGGACGGGAGGACGGGGAACTGGCGCGACAGGCACCACCGGCGCGGGCTCAACGTGTTCGGGCAGGCCGATCTGTTTCGCCTCCTCGCCGGGCATGTGCCACCCGTCGCCCTTGGCGACGACGAAGAATCCGGGCTGAGCGATCAGCTTCTGATTGACCGCCGCCCACACGCGGTACTGCAACTGGGCGAGCATCTGATTGTCGGGAAACTGCGGCGGCGGCGCGGATGCCGGGTTCGCCAGATCGATCGGCTGAGACATGATCGTCTTAGAATTGCCCCATTGGCCGTTGGACAGGAGCTCCTCGCGAATGATTTCAACTTTAAGGAGGGTTGTCTGCTGGGCGGGGAGAACGTTAACGTTCGGAATCTTCACGGCATCAAACGCTTTTGCGAGTTCGGCCATCGGCAACGTGCCGAATACCGTGACCCAAAGCTGCCGCTGCTGTGCACCAACCGCGTTGTTTTGACCCGGACCATTCACAATCGATTTGCCGGTAATTGCGACGACCTGAGTTGGAGCGGGTGCTGTCGGAATTCCAAGTGCCTCACGCGGTTGAAGCACCGGCCCTCCAGGGCCAACAACTGCAACCTGCGGACCCTTGATGTCGGTGGGCCGAATCATAAGGTTCCCGATCATTGCAACTGGCGTCTCACCGACCAGTTCGTAAGCACCTTTGATCTGGGCGACGTAATCCACCTTCGGATCTTTGATGGTGTTGGTGTTCGCGATGCCCGACTTCAGCGGATCGATCGCGGCGGTCTTCACGTACTCATCCACCGCGCCGGGGCCGAGGGGTTGCGGGGCGCCTTTCACTTCGACTGTCGCCGTCGGCGAGGCCAGCACGTGGGCATAGATCATGTACAACAGCCACAGCCCGCCAACACTGATGGCGATCCACTGGGCGTTCTTCACGACAAAATCTTTTACTTTGTTCATAAGTTCCCCGTTCCATGAGAAACGAGCGTAAGTCTAAATCTATTGAACCGGTGCGGCGGCATTGGTCGGCAGCATTCGCTGGATCGTCGGCGGCATCAGCGGCAGTGTCCATTCGCGAAGGAACAGCGACTCGCACGTCAGCCGAACGCGAACCACCTGGTTCGTGCCATAGATAAAGCCGGCGTTCTCGGCGGCAGCCGCGTCTTCCGCCACAATGCTGTCGACATTCAGTACCGACATCATTCGGTTTTTCGCGATGCACTGCAGCACCCATGGCAGGTCCTTGATGGCTACGACCAATTCAAGGTGAAACTGAACCACGTCGTACATGCCGCAAGAAACTCGGCCGGATGGCGAAACCTTCATGTCGTGCGGAACGGGGGTGTTCGTGTCGGGCGCCACTGCGGGGGCAGCCGGTTCCACTGGCATGCCCGGTGCGCTCATTGCGCCCGCGCCCATTGCACCGGCTCGACCGGTGAAGAGAAGTCCGGGTTCAGCCGGCGGGAGATCCAATTTGATCAGACGCTTGATGGCGGCTTGCGTGACATCGGGAGCCGGCGCGTTGGCATCCTCGATCGCATGGGCCACGTCTTCTTCAACCCAAAGGTGAAGTTGCGACCACCAGATCTTACGAGGGTCGGGCGGAAGACCACCTTGGCGACTTGCGACGACCGGGTCGATCGGAATGGCATCAGCGGCCGCGTAAACCTTGTAGGTGTGGGCGCGTCCTTCCTTCATCTGCTGCGGAAGGGCGGACTTGCGCGTGATGAACTGGGCGTTCACCGGGTCTTCGTTCATGTACTTGCCGACATTGCTCGGATCAGGCACTAATTGCGGCTTGAATTCGGTTTCCCAGATGCGCTTTTCTTCGGCGGTGATTTCCTCGGCCGTCGGCGGAAGGCCGGCCTTGAGGATTTGCGTATATAGCGTGCCGGTTGGCCCGAGGCGGGCGATGTAGGCTTCGCGGTAGTTGATTGGACCAACGCCTTGCGGGTTCGGCAACAGGCCCGGGAGCAATTCCTGGTGCGGCTTGCGGTTGATGTCAACCACCGTCTTCACCGCGTCGAGGCTCTGCGTGTTGAGCTTGTCGCGAAGATCCTGCCCGGACTTGATGACCGAATCGCTGGGGAACCACTTGAGCGGATCGGGTGTCGTCTGGCCGGGAATGATGGGCTGCAAGCGCGGTTTGGTTTCCAGTCCCTTGGCTTTGTCGTAGTTGCCGGCGCTGGCCTTCATCTTGGTGTGCAGCTCTTCGTGGTAACCGCCGAGCGGATAGAACGACACGATGATCGCCGCCAGCGCGATGACGGCGCACAGGATGCCGACCCAGTATTTCGCGAGGATTGATTTTAGTTGGTCCATGATGCCTGGTCGTAAAGTTGTGATGGAGCGTTACTGCGCCGGAGCCGGTGCGGGCGGCGGCGGCGGATCGATCACGACGGCGATCAGCAGGACGGCCTGCAGATCGTTGCTCATGTCTTCGCCGTTCGCCGGATCGGTCAACGGATCGACTGGCCCGGTTGCCCCTGCCGCCGGAGCTGGAGCTGCCGCCGCCGCCGCTCGCGCGGCAGCCATGCCCGGAACGTCCTTCAGCCGTTGCGAGTTCTGAACCACCGCGCGTCCGATCCAATACGGACGCTGCGGGTTGTATCCTTTGTCCGACAGCTTGCCCTTGAGCGGATCGAGGAAATTGCCCACCAGCAACCCGGTACCTTTGGCGCTCGGCGTCGAGCAACGAATCGTGAGCAGAAATCCGCGCATCGGCGTGGCGGCCGGCGGGCCTTCAGGCGCGCCCATGCCGGGCGGCATCGGCGGCGGTTCAAAGCCGCTACCACTGCCACTACCAAACGTCGGACCAGCGTTTTGCCCGCCGGTCGGACCGACGATGACCGCCTTACCGCGGAACTCGTCGGCCGGCATCGACAGCAGCGGCGTCATGTCGTGGAAATACTGCGACCCGATCGAGTCGAGATAAATAAAGTCGCGGGCCTGTCGATTTGCCGGCTTTTCGCCTTTTTCGACCGGCATTTCCGTATAGATATCGCCGAGCAATCTGGCCCACAGCGTTCGGCTCGGCAGGAGCGACTGCACATTGGCAAGTCGCGTGCGGGCCTCGGCGCCGGAGCTTTCGACTTCCGCCCAAGCCGAGTCTTTCTGCTGGGCTTCGCTAATCGTCCGTGTAATTTCGCCGCGCGTGTTTTCCTGACCGTTGTACGCCAGCTCGCGAAGGTAATAGCTGCCGAAGTTCACACCGGCGGTACCAAGTACGACCATCGCGGCGGCGGCGGCGAACCACTTGCTCTTGGCCCGCCACGCACGATCCTGCTGGATCGCCTGTGGCAGCAGCGAACTGGTGATTTTCGCCCCGTCCATTGCCTGAATCGCCAGGCCGTACGCGCCGATCGTCGACAGGATGTTCTCGTTGAACGTGGTCGCCATCTTTGCATCGGTGGGCGGAGTGGCCGACACCGAGTCGATGCGTTCCACCGGCAACTGCAAATTCTGCTGCAGGTACTTCTGCAGACCCGGCAGCCGGAACGTGCCACCGAGTGCGATCACCTTCGTGATGCGCGAATCACGGTGAACCGAGGCGTAGAACCCAATTGATCGTTGAATTTCCGCGACGAGCTCTGCGAAGATCGGCCGCATCGCCTGGAAAATCTGTTTGGCATACTTGCTGGTCGCCGCGTTCCGCTTGAGATCCTCGGCCTTGTCAAAGTTGAGCTTAAAGCTCTTGACCAGCGCCTCGGTGAAGTTATTGCCGCCGATCGGAATCGACCGCAGCCAAACGGTTTCACCCTCGGCGATGATCAGGTCGGTGTTTTCCGCGCCCAGGTCTACCACCATGGTCGTGCCGGTGATGCGCTGGTCGTAGTAGACGGCGTTGTAAACCGCCAGCGGGTTCATCTGAACGACTTCGACGTTCAGTCCGATGTCGGTGAAGTAGCTGATGTTTTTGTTCACGAGGTCTTTGCGCATCGCAAAGATGCCGACCTCGACTTCCGGAGACGTCTCGTCGCGGAAGAGCTGGTACGCCCATTCCACGTCGTCGAGGGGGAACGGGATCTGTTGGATCGCTTCGAACCGCACGATTTCTGGAATCTTCTTATCCTCAACTGGCGGCAGCTTGATGAAGCGGGCGAAGCTCGACTGGCCGCTCACGCCAATGGCTACCGCGCCGCCCTTGATTGGGTGGCGCTGCACAAAGTTGGCGATGGCGGTTTGGATCAGCGATTCGCGATTGTCGCCGGATTGGGAAAGGACGGTTTCGTGTTCGATGACTTCGAAATCGTCGATTCGGAGATCGTTGCCGTCGCGAACGAGCTTAATCGCTTTAAGGGCGCGATTGCCGACGTCGATACCCCAGGCGAAACGGGCACTGGCCATGTTGGACTCCTCGAGAGGCGAAACGTTTTCACACGCGCCAAATGCGTCGAAATAAAAACGGTCGCCTGATGCGTAACTCTATGGTGTAACAACTCTCGCGGCTGCCATCAACTCTCTGGAGGGACGCTAACAGTCCGATATTCAGTAAGCGTCAATAAGTAAGCCGTTCAGACCCCGTCTGCAGTTCACGGGCCTACTTCACCAGACAAGATTTCTCGCGTCAATTAGAATCTGGCACGTTCTCATTTTCACAAAGTCGGAGCAGGCATGATCGCAGTCGTTCAACGTGTAACCTCGGCCAAGGTGGTGGTGGATGGAGCGGTGGTCGGCCAGATCGGGAAGGGTCTTTGTGTGCTGGCCGCCGTGGAGAAAACCGATACCGAAGCCGACGTGAAATGGATGGCCGAGAAGCTGGCGACGATCCGTGTCTTTCCCGAGGGCGACAAAAACTTCCACCTCGATGTCCGCCAGGCCGGCGGGGGGATTCTGCTCATCAGCAACTTTACGGTTGCGGCCGTCACCCACCTGGGCCGCCGGCCCACTTTAGAGGGCGCCGCCGACCCGGAAAAGGGGAAGTTGCTGTTCGATCAGTTGCTCGAGCGGGTGGCTGCGCTGGGGGTGACGGTCCAGACCGGTCAGTTTCGGGCGCACATGGATGTGTCGATCGAAAACGACGGCCCGATCACTTTTATCGTGGAGAGTTCAGCGAAATCGAAGCCGGCCTGACAGGGCTGCTGTAAGCCGCTCCGTGCCACGGCAATTGCGCGTTATAGATCGCCAGGATCATTCCCACGCCGGCGAAGAGGATTGCGCGCTTGTGGTTACGGCGGCGATCGCTCGACTGAAACTTCGCGGCGATCACAACACCAAACACCGCCAGCGTGACGCCGGCGATAAAGAGGTCGATCAAGGCGTATCCGTAAACCGCGAAGCGGTTGACCATTAGATCAATGGCCGCCGCATATTGTTGATACTTCGGCGACGGAGCCGTCGCGTCCAACATGCTTCGCACGTAAGCCCCAGAGGCCGCTTTGATGAAAACGAGAATCAGTGGGATGAACAGACTCACGCCCGCCAATCGCCGCAGGCCGTTGACGATCGCCCAGCGGCTTTTGGTTTCGACCCCGTACGTTAAAAGAACCGGCGCGCACGTCATATAACCCGTATCGATCGAAACGAACCTTTCCTACAATCACGACATGCCGTTGCCCATTCTCAAAACGCCCGTGGAGTCCGATCTGATTCGTTTATTCCACCGGATGACGCTCCATTACACGCAACACTATGGCGAAACCGTGCAACTCGACGTCGGCTCTGCCATCGCTAACCCGCAGCTGCCGGATGTGTACGACGCGAATGTGGTCCTCGACGCCGCGCTCCCTGAAGGCATGAGCCCGGCCGAGGCCATTGCTCAGGTGAACGAGCACTTTGCGTCGCTTGGCTGTGCATGCCGAACGTGGGTGATGAATCCGTCGGCCCCCGTGGCGACGACGCAGCCGCTGGTCGAACACTTGACGGCCGCCGGCGCGAGCGTGGTGGCGAACGACATTCTTTATCTCGCCAGGCAACCGACGACTGCCGTGCGAGAAATCGCCGGCCTGCGAATCATCCCCGCTCGCGCCAGCTACAAGCACGCGCGCGAGTTGGCGGCGATCAGCGCCAAAGAATCCGGCGAGGACAGCCAACGCGTCGATGCCATCCTCACACATCTCGACGACGGCCATTGGGACGCGCTGCTCGCTCTCAAAGACGGCCAGCCGGTCGCCGGCGCCGGAGTGTTAGCCGTCGGCGACGCGGGACTGATCGATGACGTATACGTCCACCCCGAGCACCGTCGGCAGGGCGTCGGAAGAACGATGATGAGCCGGGCGCTGGAAATTTGCGCACGATCACTTTTCAAACACGTGATGCTGTCGGTGTTGCCATCGAACACGGCGGCACAGGTGCTCTACGGACAATTGGGATTTAAAAAGATCGGGCAGTTTGTGGCGTACTGCCCCGGCGGGCTGCCTAAGCGAAAATGAGATAGACGCTGCTATCCTCGACCGTGAAACCGCAGCCCCGCCCCCGGGGCAGCCTGCGGAACGGTTACCGTTTCACCGGCGACAACCTGATTGAGCACCATCCGCCATTGGTTCACGAATCGTGAGTGCGCGAAATACTCAAACGCTTCCGTCTTGGCCATGTCGGCAATGGCCCATTGCACGTTTTTGTCGGCTTGCAGATCCATGATGCGCTGCGCGATTGTTCGCGGCGAGCGGCGGGGCACCATGAGCGCAGTATGGCGGTCTTCCAGCAACTCGGCCACTTCGGATGTCACCGTCGACACGATCGGTAGCCCCGCGGCCATGCAGATCGCGATCGGCAGCGTAGCGACCGACCCGCCGGCGGAGATGAGCACGCCGTCGGCGGCGGGGAGCAGTTCTTCAAAGTCGATCGATCGGCCGAGCGCTGCCTGCGCCGAGGTGAACAGCTTTGTCTGCGCTTGGCTCGCTGCCAGGTATTTGAGATGCCGCGTGCGATCACCGTAGCCCCAAGTGAGCACACGGTGCTTGGGCGACAGGTGGTTCAAAATCGCCACGGCCCACACGGCCATGTCATGATCCGCGCCGCGCGTCGATTCGCCGGGAAGCAGCCAGACGTAATCCGCGTCCGCAAGCCCGAGCGCCGTCCGCAGCTTCGGATCGCGCCGGCGATTCACACGTCCAAATTCCACGCCCGGCCGGATGAGATGGCACCGGTCGATCGGCACGCCGCGCTCCACGCAAAAGCGGTGCATGGTCGACGTCGGGCAGACGAGCTGAATGTCACGGTATTCCATGGCCGCACGCAGCCACTTCACCTGCGAGACCTTCGGAAACGATTTAAAGCAAAACACGATCGGCGATGCATTCGCCATCGTTGCCGCCGCGAGCGAGGCTAGGCCCACGGCGATCGTCACGTCGCTCCGATGCTCCCGAATCGAGCGGGCGAGACGAAGCTGGTGCATGAACCACAGATCGCCGCCCGCGAGTGCTCGGGAAGAAATATCAAACGACGATCCTAGATCCCGCCCAAGCGAAAGCACGAGTCGCCGCGTCTGCAGGTCAAGTTGATCATCACAAAGTAACAGCACACGTGCCATGCCGCGCAGGGTACCGCAAATTGCTCACCCATCAAATCTGTACGACGGTCTCGAGTGACAGTGTTCGATCGGTAAACGGCGATACCAACGACTCAACACCAGTCCGACGAGCTACGGGTGCGCGATCGTAATCTTCGCTTTCGGCCAGTAAGAATCAGTCTCATTTGGCCGAAAATTAGAGATTTTCGTTGACTCTCACAAATCGAGGGGTATAGTCGTCTCCCCGTCGCAAATGTTTCTTGGCGGGTAAACATAGTGAACGCAATGACAAGTAGAGATCGAAATCAAAAACGACCAGCCGCCACGTGCCGACCTTATCTAGGTCGGCACGAGATATGGCGGTCCCTCCCCGGCAGATGAACGCGTGACATCACGCGAGTTGCATTCGCCTCGGAGTGATCGCTCCGGGGCTTTTTTGTTTCACATTTAAACGGCGTGACGTTCACGCCGAGACAAACGTCCGGTCGTGCATCGGCTGGCAGCGCACTCGGTCTAAAGTCGACCGGGCGTGTTCTGTCACAGCGTCGAACGATTCCGATCGGTGAACGAAGGTTAGCTCAGTGGTAGAGCATCGAGCTAGAAACTCGAAAGCGTTGGTTCGACTCCAACACCTTGCTACGGGCTGAACACCCGTTCAACACGACGCGAAACGGAGGAATCTGACTGTCGATCGCTCTCGTCTTCACCGCGGCCTAGCAGCCAACGCGAGGACAACGCCCGGGCTGCTTGTGGCCGGACGCTCAGAGGCCTGCATGTCGCACAATCTCGTCGGCCGCTGCTTTGGGGGGAGCGGGGCCGGCGGGTGACTCGACCGCTGCGGGCCAACGACCGCCGGTCCCGTGACCTGTGCGGAGCGCGACGCCGATCGGCCCTTCGTTTCGCAATTTATTTACAACCCTCGCGCGAGGAATCGCGGGAGATTTACTTGAAGGAGGTGTCTCATGTTGAGCACCATTTATGTTCGCCAGCACGAGCGTGGCCTGATGTTCGACCGCGGGGACTTCGTGGAAGTCCTGCGGCCGGGCCGGCACTTCGTGCTTGGCTTCAACAAGAGCGTACAGATTGTCGACACGCTCAAGACGCGGTTCGAGCACCCGCTGCTCGAAATCCTTATCAAGCACCAGGATCTGCAGCGCGAGCTGATGATCGTGGAACTTGGCGACACGCAGCGGGCGGTCATCTGGAAGGACGGCCGCGCGTTCGCGATCGTGGGTCCGGGTCGTCACGCGTTCTGGTTGACGCCGGCCGTCATCGAGGTGGAAGTGTTCGGCATCGAAACGCTGCGGTTCACCCACCCGAAGCTGCAGGCGATCATCCAGCTGCCGGACGCCGGCAAGTACTTCGATGCCGTGCAGGTCAGCGAGCACGAAGTGGGCCTGCTGTTCCGCGACGGCGTGCTGATCGAGCAGCTCGGCCAGGGTCTGCACGTGTTCTGGAAGGGCACGGGTAACGTGAAGCCGAAGACGGTAGACCTGCGCGAGCAGGTGGCCGACGTGGCCGGTCAGGAAATCATCACGGCCGACAAGGTGACCCTGCGGGTGAACCTCGTTGTCACGTGGATGATCGCCGACCCGATCCTCGCCACGCGCATCAGCGTCAGCCCCGAGCAGGCGCTGTACCGCGAGGCGCAGCTGACGCTTCGTGCGGCCGTTGGCACGAAGGGGCTCGACGCGCTGCTGGCCGACAAGGAAGCCGTGGGTGGTGAAGTTCGTACCGCCCTGGCGGCTCGGGCAACCGAGTTGGGTTTGAGTGTTCGTAGCGTTGGTCTGCGCGACATCGTGCTGCCCGGCGAAATGAAGACGCTGCTCAACCAGGTGATCGCTGCGACGAAGGAAGCCGAAGCCGGCCTGATTCGTCGTCGCGAGGAAACGGCCCAAGTGCGCAGCCAGCTCAACACGGCCAAGCTGCTGGCAGAAAACCCCCAGCTGCAGCGCCTGAAGGAGCTGGAAATCCTGAAGGACGTCCTGAGCGGAACGACGGCGACGTTCGTCCTCGGCCAGGGCGACCTGACGGACCAGATCCGCACGCTCGTCGGCGCGGCCAAGTCGTAACCAACGCCCGCGATGATTTAATCGTCATCGCGGGCGTTGTGCGTTGGAGAGCTCCATCCCGTTTCCTCTCCTCATTGCAAATGTGTGATTAACAACAGCGGAACTTGATCCTCCTCAATCCGGCAACGTACACTACCGGTCAGCTCAGGCGGCCTCTGCCTTGCCGGGGGCGGCCGAGTCCGGGAGAGACTTCGTCTCTTCCGCCCCATCTTGCTCTTCGGAGGAACCAAATCATGCGATCGACCCGCTCTCGAAGCTCATTTCGTGGCTTGGCCGTATGTGGCATTCTGCTCGGATTAGCCGGCAACGTTCTGGCCGGAACCGAAGACCTGATCTCCAAACTACCGGCTGACGCGAACGGGCTTATCTCGATCGATGTCGACGCGGTTAAATCGTCACCGGTCGCCAGGATGGAGGGTTGGTTTGACCCGGCCAAGGCTCGCTCAGAAGACATTCTTTTCATCCCGCGCGGCTGCAAACAGGTTGCTGTTGCCACGCAACTCGATGGCGATCGCGAGGTGAAGTACGGCGTATCGCTGGCCGACTTGGCCGAGCCTGTTTCGATCGGCAAGATCGCCACCGCCGAAGGGGGCAACAAGGAAAATGTTGGCGCCAAAGAAGCAGTCCGGTCCCCCGGCAATGCTTATTACATCCAGCTGGCCGAGTCGCGCCTGGCGACCGTCTTCCCGGCGGACCGGCAATCCGCGGCGCGGGTGGCCTCGGGCTACCACAAGGGAATTGCGTCGCCATACCTGCGTGCTGCTGTCAACGATCCGGCTCCGCTGGTGATGGCCATCGACACCGACGGCATGTTCTCCACGGGCGAACTCTATAAGCGATTCGATTCGCGACCGATCAAAACCATCGACGACGCCAACATCGACGTGCAGGCCCTCGCCAAGCTCGTCGCCAGCATGAAAGGCGTTACGCTCCGCGTCACGTTCGGCGATGAAGCCGCCGGCACCGCCACCATCGATTTCGATTCCGACACTGCCCTTATCGCCAAAGTTGCCAAGCCACTCGTGATCGAAGTCCTCAAGCGTAACGGCCTTAACGTGGTGGAATTTAGCAACTGGAACTTCACCGCCAGCGGCAAACAGATTAAAGGCGGCGGCAAGCTCACCGCCTTCACGCTTAAGCGTCTGCTCAGCCTGGCCGATGCCCCCGTGCCCGTGCAGCTCGACCCCACGTCGGCCCCTCCCGGCGATGATGCCGCGGCCGACCCGCTCAAGACCAACGCCGCCGCCTCGCTCAAGTACTACAAAACCTACGCCACCGTCCTCGATAACGTGAGCAAGGCCCCGTCGCTCGGCGAACAGGCCACGTGGATGCGCCGCGACGCCAAACGCCTGGCCGCACTCCCGATCCTCAACGTCGACCCCGAACTGCTCGATTGGGGCCAGGAGGTTGCCGACAAGCTGAACGCCGCCGCCAACCAGCTTTCGACTGGGCAGATGTCGGTCCGAACCGCCTCCAACAGCATCGCCGCGCCGACTACGCCCGGCGCCATCGGCGACGGCATGTTCTACCAGGAGAATAAGCAGTACTCGAAGGACATGGATAACTATCGGCTCCAACTGCGCGCGACGACCGGCGGCGAATACGAGCGCGCTGTCCAGGCCGCCGCTGCAACGTTGAACGGGATTACGCCGAGCCGCAACGCGATCCGCCGAAAGATGACGGAGAAGTACGGCGTCGAGTTTTAACCGCGAGCCGCCGCGAGTTCCTTCGCGAGCGTCGCCACCAGGTCGCCCGCGGGCATTGAGCGGCTCATGGGCGCGCCTTGGCCGGCCCACTGCGCGCCAAATCCATATTCGCCTGCGGCTTTCGCGGCTGCGTTGAGCGATTTGCCGAGATCGTACGCCAGCGGATACTCCGGCACGTCGGCGTCGTCGACGTTGGCTGCCCATCGCGTGAACGCATTGGCCAAGCATCGCGCCGGCCGGCCAGAGATGGCCCGCGTCATCGTGGTGTGATCCGCTGCGCTGCTGGTGAGGGCGGCGCGAAACGCCGCATCGGCAGACGATTCCGGGCACCTGATGAACGCCGTGCCAAGTTGTGCTGCGGCCGCGCCGAGCGAGAGTGCCGCCGCGATGCCCGCCCCGTCCATGATCCCGCCGGCCGCGATCACCGGAAGCTTCTGTCGCTGCACGAGCAATCGCACCAGCGCCAGCGTGCCGAGTCGATCGTCAATGGCGTCGGCCTCAAACGTGCCCCGATGTCCGCCCGCCTCGTAACCTTGTGCCACAATCGCATCCACTCCCGCCGCCGCGACGGCCTCCGCCTCCATCACGCTCGTGACGGTTGCCAACAGTATTGCTCCGGCCGATCGCAACGCGCCAATTGCCTCAGCCGTCGGCAAGCCAAAATGAAAGCTCACCACCGCCGGCCGCGCGTCCACTAGCACGCGCAGCATCTCCTGATCCACCACGAAACTCGTATAGATCTCGCAAAGAGAGCCTGGCGGCGTTCGGCCGAAACGCGCGAACAACTCGCCAAATCTCGCCCGCCACCCATCATCGCGCGCGAGGTTCGCTCTCGCCGGCCGATGACAGAACACGTTGACGTTAAACGCCCGATCCGTTAGCCGCCGAACGTCGGCGATCATCTTCTTCGCATCCGCCGGCGTCCCCGCTCCCACCGCGATCGACCCGAGTCCTCCCGCGTTCGAAACCGCCGCCGCCATCGTCGCCGTCGACACGCCCGCCATCGGCGCCTGGATCAACGGCACCGTCAGCCCGAGCGGGTCCAACAACGAACGAGTCATGAGATCACCTTAGCGTCGCCGACGGACAGGATGAAATCAGCGCTCCCGCAGCTACGGCACAGCCGAACCTGCCAAGATAGGCCCGTGAGCCGGTCGTTCATCCGCCCATGTCGTAAAAGAATTTCTCCTCCACGATTTTCCCGTTCTTCACGGTGTAGAGCGCACCTTCCTGCATCGTAAACCGCTTACCCGCCATTGGCCCCACCTTCGGCGTCACGTCGATCGTAAACGCCACCACAAACTGATCATCGTGCGGCCACGGCCCTGCAGCGTCCTGCTTGTGCACCTCATGGTTCTCGAAGAACCATTTGTTCTTTCCCACGATCGCCTGCTTACCCTCCATCCGCCGAGGCATCTTCTCATCGCCGTGCGCGTCGAGGCTAACGATGTTATCGGCGTACAACTCCTCAACGGCCTGCAGGTTCTTGTTCTGCTTGCAGAGTTCAACGAGACGTTTTCCAACTTCGAGTGTGTTGGGCATAAGGCTCCTGGGTGAGAGTTGGAGAAATTGTAGGCGCGCTTCGAACGGGTAGGTACTGTTGTAAGAAGGCCGGCGGCGGCATCCAACCAACGGGGGAACGCATGACTCTAACGGCTGACGCATCGCCATCCCTGGGCTCTACCGAGCAGTCGGCTGACTCGCCTGGGCTGCCGCGTTGGCCCACGGTGTTCCACTATGTCATCCTGACGATCGTTTTTCTGTTCGGCACGGCGCTTCGTTTCAGCGATCTTTCGCATCCCGGAATCTGGAAGGACGAAGCGTCCACCTACTGGCGAGTCAGCGGCACGTACGGGCAAATGCTCGACATCCTCCAGTACGACGGCTTCATGCCGTTGCATTACGAGATGTACTTCGTGCTAGGCCGCCTGACGGATCTGAGTCCGGCGATGATGCGGCAGATCCCAGCGACGGCGGGGTCGCTCACCATCCTGGCGGTGTACTTTCTCGCGCGGCAGATGTTCGCGCGTCGGGTGGCGCTGATCGCCGCGACGTTGGCTGCGTTCTCCGCGTTCTTCTTCTACTACAGCCGCGACGCGAAAATGTACGCGGCCTTGTACCTCACGTGCGTTGCCAGCGTTGCCTGCCTGCTATGGTGGCTGCGTACGCGACGGACAGAAGCGTGGCTGTCGTGGGTGGCCGTATCGTCTGCGATGCTGGGCCTGCATGCGCTTGGGGCCGTGGTGCTCGGTCTGCAGCCGTTGATTCTTCTCACACATCGCCGTGGCCTGCACTGGCGGCCAATCGGGGCTTTCATTGTGGGAACGATACTGATCGTCAGCGGCCTGGTCGTGCACGCGCGCTACTTCAATCAGCTCAAGGAAAAGATCGACCAGGAAGGATGGCAGGCCAGCGGCCTCGCGTGGATCGACTACGAAATTGCGGGCGACAGTGGCGAAGACTTACTCGAATTTGTTCTCGTGCAAGATGCCTTTACTGGCAGCCGTAAGGAAATGCGAGTGAGCGATCCAGTCATCACGCCGTGGCAACGCATCATGCGATGGTCATTCATCGCTACGGTGATCGGCGGCATGTATCCGTGGCCATCCAAGCGACGCAAAGACATGCCGGCAATCGCGCCGTGGCGGAGGATGTTCTGGCTGGCGATTTCAATCGTCATTCCCGTGTATGCATTCTACTGCATCTCCGTGACCGATTATGCGTGGCCGAGCGAAGCGGCGGGGTCCGCGTTGCGGTTGTGGGGTTGGCCCTGGGGCGTACTCGGTCTAATCGGGGCGGTGGGCGGGTTCATCGCGTGTGACACGACGATCATCGGACGATTAAAGAAGACCGGCGCACTCGTCGGCGTCATCGTCGCCACGTTCCTTCTGTGCCTCGCCATCGCGGTCGGCTGTCGTGACCGCTCTTTCGAGCCGCTGTGGATGGCCCGCTACTTCGGCTACATCGTGGCGCCGCTCTTCATCGTCGCGGCCGCGCTGCTGCATCGCTTGCCCGGCCCGCTGGCATGGGCGGGCGTGGCGCTGTTTATCGCGACCAACCTGCCGACGTTTCCGTCGACCTTCCTCAGGCCCGCGCCGACGAGCGTCCTCCAGGTGTTCGCGCAGGACATCGCCGCCGACCAAGCCGACGACGGCCCCACGCGCACGTACACACTCCCGCCCAGCTCGCAGGGCCTGGCCCGCATGCTCGAATTTGAAGCGATCGAAAGTCGCTACTACCTCTTTTGGGCCACCGGCCGAAAGACGTACCCGCAGGAGTTCCGCTACGGCGCCGTGGCCGACCTGTTCCGCATCCGTCCGGTCGTGTCGCGGCAGCGGATCGCTCGCGACGTGGCGAAGGATCTGAACATTCGCCGAGTGATCGTGTGGGAAGACGACCGCCTCGCGCCCGGCGACAACCCGCGCGAGATCGAATTGCCCGGCTTCCGGACGACGGACACCAATACCTACGTTGCCCGCCAAATCGTCGACCGCTTGATGAACGGCTACACCATCATCCGCCACGAGCTGGTGCGAACTGATCCGAACTGATCAGGACTGATCGACGTCACTGCGAGCCGTACAGTCGGTTGCCGCTCGACAGGAAGCCGGTGCCGTCGCTTACGTTTGCGGCGCCGTCGGCGTTGTCAGTAAATCGATCGCCGAGCGATTCGGCATGCCCGTCGCAGAACGCGACGTTCGTGCGGCCACGGTGGCGAAATCCCTGTGTGCCGGCATATCGGCCGATGAAGCTGGCATCGCCGCCGTTCGGGAAGGGCGCTCGCATGAACTTGTTTGCGCCGCCGCCCCATTCGCCGTCGCCGAAGAGCGCGGTCACCGACGGCCAACGGATCGACGAGATCTTTGCGGGCACGGAGATTGATTCGAACTGCCCGTGCCCAACGTAGCTGGTGTTGTAGTTGTAGCCCGTGTACGGATCGACGCCCCAATTCGCCTGGCCGTCAAAGGACGGGCACTGTTGAATGCGCGTCGGGTCGTTGCTTCGCCAGAGCAAACCCGGCACAACGCGCGTGGGCTGGCCGGCTTCGTCGATGGTCGTCAAATCCCACGCGTACACCGTGGTGGCCGTCGTGTCCCACGCGTAGGCGTAAGCGATCGGATAACTGCCGCCGCTGTCGTTGGCATACGCTTGAGCGGCGATCGCCATCTGGCGAAGATTGCTGAGGCACGTGAGGCTCATCGCGCTCGCGCGAGCTTTGCTGATCACCGGCAGCAGGATGCCGATCAGGATCGCGATGATGCCGGTGACGACAAGTAGTTCCACGAGCGAAAATGCTCTACGGCGGCGGCGCAGACACGCGCCGGCGGTTACCGCAAAAAGCGCCAATCCGGCCGGCTCCGGCACGGCCTGTGGTGCCGCGAACACCGCGTCTAGCCGGATTCCGTTGAAGCTTGCATTGCCAACATTCACGCCATTCAGGCGGAGGTACTGAATGCTCTCAAGACCCGTTTGAGACAGATCGAACCAGTTTCCACCCGCCGAGTTGCCAAAGACTGCGGCGTAGTCGATGACAGACGTGCTTGAGAGGAACAGCTTTCGCTGCGCGTCGGTGGCCGTGCCGTTAAAAAGGCTGTCGTCGGGCATCGGCACGGTGTAGTCGACGGTCGGCAGAGCGTTGAGCGTGGCGGCCGCCGCGCCGTTAGAGCCGAGCGTCACCGCGTTCTTCACCGTCCCGAACTGGTACGCCATCGTGGGCGCGTTGAGCTGGTAACTCGTGCTGACGTATGTCGTCGGCGAGCTTACAACGTCGCCAGTGAGCGTTCGCCACGAGACGTTGTCGCTGCTGACCAGAACGGCCGCCTGCATATTGCCATTAAATGTGCTGCCGCTGCTGACGGTGATGCCTTGGGCGGTAAAGATGCCAAAATCCTTCTGCCCGCCTGCGTCGTGAATGGCCGACGAGAATTTCAGCGTCAGCCCGCCGCCGTTGCCAAAGGCGACGATCGTGTTCGGCGTGCCGCCAAACGAGTTGCCGTTGAAATCCGGGTTAGTGATAGCGACCGGGAACAGCTTTCCTCCGAAGCCGCCCGTGTTAAGTGGAAAGTCGCCAAGATTATTCGTCTCGACGGCGTACTGAGTTCCGGCGCCCAGCGACGCCTGCACCGACCCCTGCGTGAGCGTGCCTCGCACGATCGACGCCGACACCGCCGCGTGCGACGGCGTCGACCAGATTGAAACAACCCCACCCGAAACGAAAACGACGGCCGCCGAAGCGCGGCCAAGATTGCTGCGATTCATTTGAATCGCTCCTTTCGCGCGGATCGTGACCATCCGCCCGGCCCAAACGCGGGGCCGGAATAGAAGAACCCTTGACCTCGCACGCGCTCGTTCACTTCGAGCGCGGGGCAAGACCAAGGGCCAGCATCAAAACAATCGCACGCGACGAAGGCGCAGAGCCGTCGTCAGCGGGGCGTTTTAGTTTTAGAGAGCCAGACCCGGCCGTCCCAAATCGCGAGGACGAAATCGGTCGTTCGACACACGTCGAACGGATTCTCGGGCCGGTCTTCTGGCTCTGGACTCGTTCGGATCACCTTCCCAGCCTTACGGCCAGTGGTTGTCGATCCGGACGTACATCGTCCACTACAGCGGCGCGTCCGCGTCGGGATAGGAGCAAGGCTCCGTCACCGACTTCCCATTTCGTTACGAGGACCAAACGATCCGCGTAACGGGCATTGCTGCCGCCCGAGGCCGGGGAGTGTAACGCGGAAAAATCACTTCACAAGTCACGCTATAGAAAGATTTCTGTCGATGAAAAGCATTGCAGGAGTGCCGCGAATTTCGGTTTTCGTGCGTATAATGCCGCAGCAGACGTCCGTTGATCGACGCGGAGCAATGTGTTCGAACGAATTGAAGGAGCCTTCCATGCCGACGAAATTGCCGACCCCCAATCTCCTGCAGGACGCCCGCGTTTATCTCTCCGGCCCGATGGATTTCGTTGCTTCACGATCGGCTGAGCAAAAGCTCGGGTGGCGCAATCGGGTGGGGCAGTTCCTGGCGGAATTCGGAGTGACGGTGTTCGACCCGTGGTTCAAACCCGAGGTCCGCGGCCTGCACGAGTACGGCAAGGAAGACGACACCACCGCCGGCGCCCGGCACGACTGGACGTACGCCGCGGGTAAAGAAGGCGCGGCCCAGCGATCGAGCTGTGCCGAGCGGTTCTGGCCGGCGATGCACATCGATCTTCGCATGGTCGACACGAGCGATTTCATCGTGAGCTACTGTCCCACCAACATTTACAGCGTGGGCACGCCGCACGAGATCATTCTCGCGCGGCAGCAGCGTAAGCCGGTGCTGTTTGTCTCGCCGCCGGTAAAGTTTCGGGCGCTCGATGAGCTGAAATCGCACCTGGAAAAGACCGGCGACAAGACCGGCCTCGAGATGTTGGCCAAGCTGCAAAACGAAGTGCCGATCAAGGAAAACCCCACCGCCGCCCCCAGCCTGTGGTACATGCCGCTCATCGGCAGCGAGCATTTCTTCGACGGCTTCGGTTTCGCCCAGTACAAGGAGCGATTCGGCTGGGCCGACATCCCGCTCGACACGCAGGAAGCCAACCACCCGCCCAAGCGGCCGTTGCTGCCGTTCATCGAAAAGGTGAACGAAGAGCTGCCCAAAAAGTGGAGCCGCCAACGCAAGGAATTCGTGCCGAACGACGACTGGCTCCTCTGGAAACTCAGCAAACAAGACAAACACGGCGGCCAACACGTGACCGCGGCTAAAGAATAGGTTTAATCGCAAGATCCCGACTTTTTATTTGCTTCTGTCCCTCGCAGCGATACGCTGATCCTTTCACTTCATTTCGGCGAAAGGAGACTGATATGCCTCGCTACATGGGGATCCACACGTTTCCGAAGAATGCCTTCACCTACGATCAGGTGTGCCAGATGGCCGACGCGGCGCAGCACGATGCGAACGTGAAGGGCTATCGATCGTTCATCAACGCCAGCCAGGGCAAGGCCGTCTGCATCATGGATGCGGCCGACGAGAGCGCGGTGCGGGCGTGGTTCAAGCAAATGAATATGCCGACCGATGCCATCGTCGAAGTTGAAATCGAAGGCGACGGCGGACGGATGAATCAGCTCGGGCAGCAGAAAGCAGCGTTGGCGGGGGCGTCGGCTTAGCCGTCAACGCGTCGCCACCACGCCTGGGCAAGTCCGTATAGCCCGAACGCGAAAAGTCCGCCGGCCAAGAGTGCGAGCATCATCGCACCGAAGGGTTGGCCGCGCACCTTGTCGAACACGTCGGCCAAGCCGCCGGCGCGGGTGTGGTCGTATGTCCAGGCCGCATACAGAATGAAGGAGCCGATGGTGCAGAACACGAAGCCGCGCGCGAGCAATCCGAATTGAAAGAGCCAGTGCAGCTTTTTCATCGTGGCGGGGCTCATGGCGAACCATTTTTCGTACGTCCGTCGGATGGCACGAACGGCGTGCGCAACGCCCGCCCCGAAAATTCCCGCCGCCACGAGCGCCAGCATCCATCGGCCGAACGGTTCGTTTAGTAGCCATGCCGACCAATGTCGCGTGCCGTCTTCGTGACTCATCTCGCCCGATTCGATCTTGAGCGCCGCGATGGCCATCGCCACCTGCGTAATCGCGCCGCAGAGGAACCCGGCGCGAATGATCCAACCCTTGGCTTCGTTGCCGTGGCCATCGGTGTCGAGGACGGCTTGGATCGATCGCCAGATCGCAAAGCAGATCAACCCGCCCGCGAGCACGGCCAGCAGCACCGCGCCAGCCGGCGCCGACAGCAGCGATTCGAACGCGTCCTTCTGATCGCTCGTTCCGCCATGCCGACCGCTGGCCGACAACAACGCGAGCCCGCCGACGAGAAGATACACCAGCCCCCGGGCCGCGTAACCTGCGCGGGCGATCGCGACGACCCAGGGCCGCGATAGCACTGCCGCTGATCGGGTGGCCGGCAAAAACTCATGTTCTGAAACTTGAACGCCCATGCGATGCAACCTCTATCCATAATGATGACTCTGGTAGCAGCGAAAGTCATTCAGGGATTTGCTGAATCAGCTCGTCTTTGAACGCATGCGTCCCAGCCGCCATTGCGATCGGGTGGTCGAAACCTGGCCTAAGGGACTGATCGTCCTGACGCACAACATCGCAATCAAGCGGTTATCATTTTCAAAGGTTCTAACAGGGCCCGTTCTGCCACTCTCTCGGAGACCGCTATGCCTCTTATGACCGTCACGCGTGAAAAGCCGCTTCCGTGGGCCGATTATTGCAAGGCACATCCGCACCGGTTGACCCGCGCGCTGCTGCGGACCGAATGGGTGGCCGAATGGATTGCGTTTCTGCTCAACCGGTGGACGTGGGTAGAGGTCCTCGAATACCTGGGTCGGTTTTCCGTTCTGGTCGCGGTGATTCTGTACTTCGCCGAGTCCGGCGAACGCGAGCAGTCACGCCATTTCCAGGCATGGCAGGTCATTAACACCGCCCAGGGTAAAGGCGGCTCCGGCGGACGTATCGACGCGCTCGGCCAACTCAACGACGACCGCGTTCCGCTCATCGGCGTCGATGTCTCCGACGCTTACCTGCAGGGCGTGCGACTCGCCAACGCCGACTGCACCCGCGGGCGATTCAGCAGTGCCGACCTGCGCAGCGCCAACCTCGCCGGCGCCAATCTCGACTCCGCGGACTTTCACTCGGCCAATCTGCGTAACGCCAACTTGCAAAATGCCCACTTCACAGACGCTAGTCTTGTCGATGCTGATCTGACGGATGCCAACTTAGCCTACGCCGATCTCGCCGGCGTCAATCTCGACCACGCCGACCTCCAACATGCCAATCTCGATCATCTCATTTGGCAAAAACTTTCCAGCATCTCCCAAGCCAATCTCACCAACGTACAAAATGCTCCGCCCGGGTTCCTGGATTGGGCGCTCAAGCACGGCGCCACGCAAAAGTCTCCCACGACCGAGGCTCGGTAAAGTCGAGACACATCGTTTTGCGGATTGCAGAAAAAAGGGGACATCACTATTTATTCGTTGGCTTCCGCGGCCGTCCTCGTGGCCGGATACTGTACTCCATCCCTAGCCGCTTGGCCGTCCTGCTCACCCAGTCGGGCGATCCGAACGGACGATCCCGCGTCACGCTCGTTTGCAGTGCCTGGAGTTCGGTCGGCTTGATCGGCTGGTTGACCAGCGCCGTCCACCCGGCCGGCCGATCCACCGGCCATTTCGCCGTCGACAACCTCCGTCCGCCGCTCACGCGATCGCTCAGGCTTGACCACGTCCAGATCTCCGCGGCCTTGACGATTTTTGCACGCAGCGGATTGGCTTCCACGTATCGGCAGACGGTCAGGAAATGCCGGTCGTCCTCCACCGGAAAACTCTTGAATCGCCCTTGGTACAGGTGCCCGCCGCCCACGGAATGATAGTGTGAATGGTGTCGTCGAACGTGCGTGACGCCCACCCAGCCCATGAATCGCCCGAGCGCCTCGCTCTTCCTCGGCCGCAGGACCAGGTGCCAGTGATTACTCATCAGACACCACGCGAACAAGTCCACCGCGTACCGGTCCAGTCCCTCGGCGAGCACCTTCACAAACGCATCAAAATCCGCCGGCTTGTGAAACAAGTCCGTCCGGCCATTCCCGCGATTGAGCACGTGATAACACATCCCGGCGGCAACCGATCGAGCAGAACGCGGCATAAGAGTCAAGCCTAGCGTTCAGCTAGCGTGCGGTCAATTAAATAGTGATGTCCCCTTTTTTGCCCTCGGTCAATTAAATAGTGATGTCCCCTTTTTTGCCCCCAAACGATGTTGGGCGGGGCTTGATCTACTTGGGTCGAGGCGGTCGGACGTAGTCGCTGAGCCACCAGTAGGCCGCGGTCGTGAGGACGGCGGCGATGCCGGACATGACGACGACCGACACCCAGTGCGTCTGGAGGACGACAAGCAGCACGGCCAGCAGCGATGCGCAGGTAGCGAGGATGGCGGCAAGGGTGCCGACGACGGCGAATAGGGCGACACGCGGGCGCAGGTCGACGGGTTCGTAGGCCAGGACGGTAGGCAGCGTTTTTACGGCGCGATTCGACATGACTTGGGTTAATGCGATCGCGCGAAGCCGATTTTTTCGAAGGCTGCGTTCATCGACGCCTCGTGGACGGCGACGACGTGTTCAAACTTTACGTCGCGGGCGGGGACGAGTTTGAGTTGGAGGTCGGAGGTTTTCTTGCCGGCGGCGTTGAGGTTTTTTCTCAAGTGCGTGAGGGCTTCGGTGAGCTGCGGGGCGGTGGTCGCGGTGATGTTGCCGGTGCGGGCGATGAAGCGGTCGGGGGAAGGGCTGTCGATGCGGATTTCGATCGGCTCGTCGATCGCGACGGCGGTGACGGGCGTGCCGGGGCCGGTGGCCATGGGGACGTTGCTGGTGAGGAAGTGCTCGGCCCCGCCAAACTGGCCGGCGAGCATGAGGAAGATCAGGATGACCATCACGACGTCGACGAGCGGCGTCATGTTGGGGCCGGACTCGTAGTGGGTGGGGTTGCGGGGCATGAGGTTCCCTCGGTTGGTGTTGAAGCGAAGCGTAACTCGGGTGTTGGGAATGGAAAGGGAAATTTCAGGGACGCCGCGACGGGAGTCGCGGATTCTTTTTTGCCGGATCCGCGCCTTCCGTTGCGGCGTGGTGGGTCAAGGTGACGGCCGAAGTGATGGCCGGCGAAGGGGTTAGCGAAATCTGCAAAAATGGCCGAAAAATCAGGAATTTTGGCCGACATTTGGTGTCGGCGGCGGTAGGATTCTCTGTTAGTTATTAGTGGTTGGTGGAGAGAGGAGGTCATCCAGGGTTCGGGCCATTCGGGCAACTAACAACCAGCAACTAATAACTGATACGAGCTCTTTGACAACCGAATAGTGCTTGCGAAGAAGGAACCGATCGCGTTTAGCGGCGGCGACCACGCCGGCTCTTCGTCCTCACGGGGAAGGCGGCGCGGGCGCCGCCGCTAAACACGCGAGCTTGTTGCAGGGTCGGTCTGGGTTGGCGGGGCGAGTTATGTTTGTCGCGCGATCGTTCCTAGACGGTATGGCGGGGTGTGACAAAATCGAGTCAGATTCCAACCGCAGGGCCGGCCGGGGGTTATGGATTTGGGGTGAAATGGTCGAAACGTGTCTCAGCCTGATTATCGATGGGTTGAAACTGATCGGCCGTGGGTTAAAGGCGGCCGGTGGTGGATCGGAAGTGAGCCGTTTGACGCGTTTGCGGCCTCCCCATACGATGGCCGGACTCTGTTATGTTCGCCATTGTTTCAGACATTCACGGCAATCTGGAGGCCTTCACCACGGTGTTGGCCGAGATCGAGCGGCGCGGGATTCAGCACATTGTGTGCCTTGGGGACATCGTCGGCTACGGTCCGAACCCCATGGAGTGCCTGGACTTAGTGGCCACGCGGTGTCGGGCGGCGATCATGGGGAACCATGACTTTGCCGTCATCTACGAGCCGTACAACTTCAACAGCGGGGCGGAGTCGGCGTGCTTCTGGACTCGGCAGCAGTTTGAAAACGACCCCGACAAGGCCAGGCGGGCGGCGCGGTGGAAGTTCATCGGCAACCTGCCGGTGAGAATCCGAACGCCCGATTTTGTGGGTGTGCATGCCTCACCCCGTCGGCCGATTAACGAATACATCTTTCCGGATGACATCTATACAAATCCGGGCAAATTTGTGAGTATTTTCGAGCGATTCGAACGGCTGTGCTTTGTCGGCCACACGCACGTGCCGGGGGTGTTTCTAGAAGGGCCGGATTTTTATAGCCCCGACGAGCTGGACTATCGGTTCGAATTGACGGATGAAAAGGCCATCATCAACGTGGGCAGCGTTGGTCAGCCGCGGGATCGTGACCCGCGCAGCAGTTTTGTGGTGGTAACCGATACAGCCGTTGAGTTTGTGCGGCTGGCGTACGATGTGGACTCGACCGTGAAGAAAGTTGAAAAGATCGAAGCGCTCGACGACTTCCTCGGCACACGGCTGCTCGACGGCCGATGAACCCACCTCTCTCTCCATATAACAACAAGATCGGACGAAGCAGGAATGGATTTTAAACGACTCATGACCGGGATAGCGGTGGCGATCTTAATCGTCGCCGGGTGGAGCCGCCTGGTGAACTATCTGGCGGACCAACATCCCGAATGGGGTTGGAAGGCCAGCACCCAGCCGACAACGATGCCGGCGATCGAAAGTGCAACACAGCCGATCGAACAGTCGCTGGTGGCAACGACTGGACCAGCGGCGACGCAGCGCAGCACGATCGCAACGACCGCCACCGGCCCGGCGGGGCGATTCGCGATCGTTGCCACCGAGCGGCCGACGACTCGGCCGGCGTCGGTGGATCTGGGCTCGAACGTGCCGTCGGATCCGACATACACAATGGCGGTCAACATCTCCGACCGCGGGGCCGGGCTGAACGACGTGCTGCTGAACGAGTTTCGGCGGAGCGTGGAGTCGCCGGATTTGTATACGTTCCAATCGCCGTACGCCGGGTATGAAGACGAGACGCGGCCGCTGGCGACGCGGTCGATCAACATCGACGGCACGGTGGTGAACCTGCTCGGCGTCGACTGGGAGCGCGTGAGCGAGTCGAAGGACTCGGCCACGTTCCGGGTGACCATTAGCCGCGACGGACTGCCGGCGGTGGAGATTGACAAGAGCTACACGCTGACGAAGCGGGCCACGGACGATAACAGCCCGCAGGGTTGTGAGGTGACGATGGCGTACAAGGTGAGCAATCTCACCGGCACGCCGATGAAGGCCAAGCTCGCGTTCAACGGGCCGACAGCGCCGCCGATCGAGCAGGACCGGGCCGACGACCGTTCGCTCATCGGCGGTTACTACCACGAGGGATATTCGGGTCTCACGCACGCGTCGATCACCGAGCTGACGAAGGACGCGCCGACGAAGGATATGTCGACCGACAGCGAGAAGAAGCCGCTGTTGTGGGTGGGCATCGGCAGCGTGTACTTCAACGCGATCGTGCGGCCGAACCCCGCGGAGCCGATTAAGATCGCCTCGGCGGTTGTGGCGGGGCCCGACTTCAGCGATCCCGCCAAACACAAGGCCTATCTGAAGCTTGAGACCAACGCCTTTGACGTGCCGGCGAGTTCGTCGGTTGTATCAACCAGCTATGTCTTCCTCGGGCCGAAGAAACGCGACCTGCTGAACAACGCCTACTACGCGGCGCCGCTGCTCAAGTACGACGATACGCTCGTGATGTCGAGCGGGCCGTGCATGTACATCACGTCGACGAAGATCATCAACGGACTGTACTTTCTGCTGTCGATTTTCCATGCGATCTTCCGCGACTGGGGCCTTGCGATCATCTGCCTGGTGCTCATCGTGCGGGCGTGCCTGCACCCGATCACCAAGCGGTCGCAGGTGAACATGGCCAAGATGTCGAAGATGGGCCCGGAGATCGAACGCCTTAAGAAGAAGCACGGCGACAACAAGGACGAGCTCAATAAGGCGATGATGCAGTTCTACAAGACGCAGGGCGCCACGCCGATCCTCGGCTGCCTGCCGATGTTCCTGCAGATGCCGATCTGGATTGCGCTGTATAGCTCACTGCAAAGCACGTTCGAATTGCGGCAGTCGCCGTTTTTGTGGGGCTTTACGTGGATCAAGGATTTGGCGCACCCGGATCGGTTGTTTTACTTCCCCGATCATCCGCTCCAACTACTGTTCTTCCACATCGACGCGATCAACGTGCTGCCGATTTTGCTCGGCGTTGTGTCGTGGATTCAGGCCAAGGTAATGCGCTCCCAGCAACCGCCGGCCACCACGCCCGAACAGGCGCAGCAGCAGAAGATGATGCAGTGGATGACGCTGATGCTGCCCATCATTTTGTACAACGGCCCGAGCGGGTTGAATCTTTACATTATGACGAGCACGACCATCGGCATCATCGAGAGCAAGATCGTGCGGAAGCACATCAAGGAGCGCGAGGAGATGGAGAAGGCCGGTGTGGTGATTGTGGACAATCCGCCGGACGACCTGCCGCCCGCGGGCAGCGTGCGGCGTAAGAAGTCGGATCCGGAACCGCCTAAGTCCGGTGGCCTCGCCGGCTGGATCACCAAGCTCCAGAACAAGGCCGAGGAAATGCAGAAGATGCAGCAGGATCAGAAGCGCAAGAAGAAGTAGCCGCGCCGCATGAACACCGGCGACACCATCGTCGCGATCAGCTCCGCGGTCGGCGAGGCCGCGAGAATGATCGTCCGCCTGAGCGGACCTGGCGCTCCGGCGGTTGCGAACAACCTCACGTTGCGGACCGGTCGCTTAAACGATCAGGCGAGCGTCGAGCGCGTCTCCCTGTCGGTCAACGATTTCTGTTTCCCCGCGTGGGTCTACACCTTCGTCGCTCCCAAAAGCTACACGGGCGAAGACCTCATCGAACTGCATCTGCCCGGCAATCCGCTGCTCGCGCGGATGACTCTCGACGCTTGCCAGCAGCACGGCGCCCGCCTCGCCGAGCCCGGCGAGTTCACCGCCCGCGCCTACTTCAACGGCCGGCTCGATCTGGCCGAAGCCGAGGGTGTCGCCGCCACGATCGCCGCCCACGGTGAAGCCGAACTCGCCGCCGCGCGGCAGCTCATGGCCGGCGAGCTGTCGCGCCGGCTTAAGCCCGCGATGGACTTGCTGGCCGACACGCTGGCCCTCGTGGAGGTGGGAATCGACTTCGTCGACGAGGACGTCACCTTCCTCTCGGCCGCCGACATCGCCGAACGGCTCGATCGCGCCGACCATTTCCTCGCGAGCATCCAATCCGACAGCAGCCGATTCGAAAAGCTCTCGCACGAGCCGCAAGTAGTGCTCGTCGGCGCGCCCAACGCCGGCAAGAGCACGTTGCTAAACGCGCTGGCGAAGCAGGACCGGGCGGTGGTGTCGCCGATCGCCGGCACCACGCGCGATGTGCTCTCGGCAGCGGTTTACCTTCGGCGCGGCTCGGTCCAACTCATTGATATCGCGGGGATCGAGATTTCGACTTCAGGAGACGTCGATCGCCAGATGCAGGTGCAAGCTCTAAATGCGATCGAAACAGCTGATGTGCTGATCCATGTGCGCGACGCCTCGTCGTCAGAAACCGCGATCGAACTTTCCCGCGCTCCGGATCTGACGGTGTACGCCAAAGCCGATTTGTACCCCGCGATGGCGCAAGCGACGGCCGTGTCGGCTCTGACCGGGGAAGGTCTCGACAACCTACGGGATCAACTCGACCGAATTGCATTCGGATCTCAAACCATAGGCGCATCGCTTGCCCTCACGTCGCGTCACCTGCTAGCGATCGACGCCGCTCGGTCAGCGATTGCGCGAGCGACTCAGCGATCCGAACTCGAAGTCCTCGCGCTCGAAATCCGCGACGCGCTCGACCATCTCGGCCAAATCCTCGGCGTGATCGCCCCCGACGACCTGCTCGGCCGGATCTTTTCAGCATTCTGCATTGGCAAGTAGTCGCCTTGTAATTCGCAAACCCGCAGGGCATCATCGTTGCTCTTCACTGGGAGGATTCATGCGTGTACTTCGTTTCGCCGGCATTTTGTGCGTGTCGCTGTTCCTTGTGCCATTGGCGAGTGGCCAGGCGCTGATCGATCGCGTGCCGGATGACGCCGTCGCGTACATCGGCTGGAACGGCACGGAGAACCTCGGCCCCGAATTCGAGTCGTCGCATCTCAAGGCCGTCCTCGATTCGTCCGACGCATCGCAGATTGTCTCCGACTTCATTCCCAAGCTGTTCGAAAAGCTGGGTCAGGAGAACCAGGAACCGCGAGAGTTTGGCCAGTTCATGAAGGCTGTCATCGTACCGATGTGGAAGCACCCAACGGCGGTGTATTTCGGCGGACTGGATTTCACCAACCGCCGGCCGACGCCGAAAGTTGCGATCCTCTGCGACGCCGGCAACGACGCGCCGGCCGTCCTCGCCAAGGTTCAGCAGTTGCTGGAGAAGCAGCGGCGGCGTCCAGTGCCGATGGCTGTCGCTCAGCAGAACGGTCTCGTTACCTTCACGCTCGGCGCGCCGATGAAGGACGGCGGAAAACTCAACACTCTGGCCGCCTACAAGTCCGTCGCGTCGAAGGCGCAGGAAAAGCCGGTGCTCGTTGTTTACGTCAACGGCGAGCGGTTGGTTGCCACCATCGATGACGCGGTGAAGACTTCGCGTCAGCCCGAAGCGCCGGAGAAGTGGGCCAGCATCCGTCAGAACCTCGCGCTCGACGGTTTCAAAGGGGCCATCTGGACCGCCGGCTTCGACGGCAAGAACTGGGGCACGCGTGCGTTCGTGGCCGCCCCCGCGCCGCGCGCGGGCCTGATGCAACTCTTCAACGGCCAGCCGATCTCGGATGACACGTTTAAGCTCATACCCGAGACCGCCATCCTCGCTGGCGTTGGTCGGCTCGATCTTGGCTTGACGTTCGACGGCATCCGCAACGGCATTAATTCTGCCGACCCGCGCAACGGCGAGCAGTTCGACGACGCCGTCGCCAACGTATCCGGCCTACTTGGGGTCGATGTCCGCAACGATCTGCTCGCGCCTATGGGCGACACCTGGACGTACTACGTTGACCCCGCCACCGGTGGCAGCGGCATTCTCGGGGGCGTGCTGATCAACCAGCTTCGCGACCCGGCCAAGGCCGAGCAGTCGTTTAGCAAGTTTGAAGAAGCGGCGAACCGGCTCATTCGTCAACAACTCCGCAACGAGAAGCTCACCATCGCGTTCAAGCAAAAATCAATTGACGGCGTGAACGTACACTATCTCGCCACGCCACTGGTCACGCCCGCGTGGGCGATCAAAAATGGGCAGTGGGTCATCGGCCTTTATCCGCAGGTCGTTGCCAGCGCGACAGCCAATCTTGGCACCGGCGGCAAGAGCATTCTCGACAACCCGGCATTCGTGGATGTGCGGAAGCGCCTCGGCGATGTACCGGCCACCAGCCTGCAGTTTGCCGATTTGCCGAAACTCGCCCCGTCCTCGTACTCGTCATGGCTACTTGTCACGCGTTACGCCGGCGTGGGCGATCTGTTCGGCATCAATGCGCCGCTCATGATTCTCCCGCCGATGAAAACGCTGCTCCAACACCTGTCGGCGTCGGGTGCAGTCACCTGGTCGACCGACGAAGGTATGTTCATGCGAAGCGTGAGCCCGTTCCCAATGAGTCAGACGATTTCGTCCGACCCGCTGGCGGCCGTCGGCGTCGCACAGCCCGCACTGATGGCGAGCATCCTCCTGCCGTCGCTGAATCGCGCACGGGAAACCGCCAACCGCGTGAAGTGCGCCGCCAACCTGAAGCAGATCGGCAACGGCCTAATCCTGTACTCCAACGAGAACAAGGGAATGGCCCCGCCCGATCTCGGTACGCTGATCGTGCAGGAAGATTTGACCGCCCAGGTGTTCGTTTGCCCGTCGGGCGGCAACGCAGCGCCTGAAGGCATGAAGCCGGAGGACCAAGCCAAATGGGCAAATGAACACAGCGACTATGTGTACATCAAACCGAAGAAATTCATCACCGCACTCAATTCCGACGACATTGTGGTTTACGAAAAGTTTGAAGATCACGACGAGCAGGGCATTAATATGCTTTTCGCCGACGGGCACGTGGAATTTTACATGCTCGACGATGCGAAACCATTGATCGATGCCCAGATCAAGGCCGGTAAGTGATTCAGGAGACGTTATGAAACTGCGTTTGTTTTGCCTCGCATTGCTCTCATGCGTTTCTGCGGTCGCGCACGCACAGCCGCTGATCGATCGCGTGCCGGATGATGCGATGATCTACGTCGGTTGGCGGGGCGGCGACGCGCTCGGGCCGGCATATCAATCATCGAAACTCAAAACGTTCATCGAGAACTCGAGCATTCCGCAGCTCATCAATGAGACGCTTCCGCAACTGATCGAGAAAACTTCCAAGGACGAACCCGCCAAGGCCGAGGACATCAAGCTCGCCACGCATTTTGCGAAGATGATCGCTCATCACCCGACGGCGTTTTTCGTCGCGGGCTTTGATGCGGCGCCGGACGGGGCGCCGCGGCCAAAGATCGGGCTGATCTGCGACGCCGGTAGCGACAAAGATACGCTGCTGGCGCTGTTCACCAAGATTGCGGCGGACGACAACGCCAAGGGAGAGGAACCGCACCGCCGCGCGATTTCGGACGGCAACGTGATCGGATTCGTGGTGGGCTACGACGACAACGAGAAAGTGATTGCGGGGGCGGGGGGCGACGGGCGAAAATCGCTCGCCTTTACCGAAAAGTACACGGCCGCCAAATCGTACATCAATAAGGACGCGGCCATTGTCGTTTACTCGAACATTGAATCGGTGATTGGGAAGATCGATGCAAGCATCAAGTCCCAGGGTGATGAGCAGGTCTACGCGGCCTGGGCGCGCGGACGCGATGCGTCGGGGATCACGGGCCTGAAGCAATTTGTCTATTCGGCGGGCTTCGCCGGAAGCGATTGGGCGTCGCAAACGTACCTTGAAGCGCCGGCCCCGCGAACGGGATTGGTGAAACTGCTCGAGCCCGCGCCGCTCGACGCAGGCCTGCTTGGGCGAGTTCCGTCTGATGCGCATAGCGTGACGGTTGGGCAGTTCGATTTCGCGGCGCTGATCGCCACGATTCGTGATATTACGACCGCCGTCAATCCTGAAGCCGGTAAGAAGCTGCAGCAGGGCCTTGGTTTCATTTCGATGTCGCTCGGCCGAAACCTGGAGCGCGAACTCCTCGGTCCGCTCGGGCCGCAGTGGGCGATTTACTTCGCGCCGAGTGTGGGCAGTGACGGGCCGACCGGCGTGGTCATCGTGAACAAGCTCGATGACGCCAAACTCGCCAAGGCGGCATGGGGCGATCTGGCGTTTGCGATCTCCAACACCGTGCCCAACGTGCTGAGGCAGCGGCAGGGCATTATCGCGACCGCCAAGTTCGACGATCAGGCCGTGCCGGGGTCGTCGATGTTTTCGATGACGATCGGCAATTCGCCGTGGACGCCGTGCTGGGTCGTGAAAGATCAGTATTTGTACATCGGCGCGAACCCCACCGTGGTGGCCAAGGCGGCGCTGACGGCCGATCAGCCGAAGTTTGATGGTACAGGCGCATTCGGCGATATGCTGAAATCGCTCGATGCCAAGACCTACACGAGCTTCAGCTTCAGCAATCTCCCCGCAACGGCCGACGCGGCGTCGAAGCAGTTCGACGCGATGTGGACCATGCTCCTCGGCCCGGCGGAGCAAAACGGCATCGAATTGCCGAACGCGCTTCTGCCGGCGATCGACAAGGTCAAGCCGCTGCTGACGACCGCCGGTTCGGCCAGTTGGGCGGACGAGAAGGGGCTGTACAGCAAGGAGAAGTCGCCCTTCCCCTTCGCAGGAACGACCTACGGCTACTCGCAAGGCGATCAGACGCTGACGACGGTGGGCGCGGCGTCACTCGGGGCGGCGATCGTATTGCCGTCGCTCAACAAGGCGCGCGAGACGGCCAATCGTGTAAAAGGCGCCTCCAACTTGCGACAAATCGCAGTGGCGACAATGCTGTATTCGAACGAACATCAGGGTGATGCGCCGCCGGATCTTGGGGCGCTGCTCGAGGAAGATTTGACGGTGGACATCTTCGTGTCGCCTTCGAGCAATACTGAGATTCCAACCGCCGTCCGCAACGGCACGCAGGCCGAGAAGGCCAAGTGGGTCAACGAGCACAGCGACGTGGTGTACGTGAAGCCCGCCGGCAAAGTGACCGACGCCCCGGCCGATCGACCGCTGGCCTACGAGAAGTTCGGCATCCACGGCCGTGACGGCGTGAACATCGCCTATTGCGACGGCCATGTGGAGTTCCACGCGAGCAAGGCGGCAATGGATCTGATCCGCGAGGCCACGGGCGCCGAACCGGTGATGTACGAGAACCCGGCCGGCAAGCCCGTGAAGGCGCCGAAGTAGGGCGGACACCGTGATCGTTTGCCGATGGGTACGCCTGCCGCTACGATCCGCCCATGCGCCTGTTGTTGCACGGAAATCTCACGCCCGCGGTTAGCGAAGCCCTCAAACGGCACCATCACACGCCGGTGACGCCAGCGGAGATCGAGCTGCCCGGCGACGCGCCGCCGCAGCAGGTGCTCGAAACCGCCAAGGCCAAACAACTCGATATTCTCACGACCGACGCGGCCGTGGTGCAGGCGGTGTACGATCTTGATCTGTACCTGTTCCGCAGCATGATCTACCTGCAACTGGGCGGCGGCGACGTGGAACAAGACGACGCGATCGATCGGCTGTTCGCACGGTACGCACGGCTCACGCCCGACCGGCTGTACACGGTGACGGAATCACGAGTGAAAGTTCGGCAACTGCCGAGCAGGAAATAGGAATCTGGAGAAACAATGTCTTTGCTGGTGACAGGCTCGATCGGAATCGACACGGTAGAAACCCCCTTCGGCAAGCGCGACGACGTGATCGGCGGGTCGGCGATTTACTTCTCGTACGCCGCGAGCTTCTTCACGCCGGTGCGATTGGTCGGCGTGGTCGGCGAAGATTGCCCCGCGGAGATGCTGAACGTCTTCACCGGCCGCGAGGTGGATACGGCCGGTCTTGAAACGCGCAAGGGTAGCAAAACCTTTCGCTGGCATGGCTCGTACGTTAAGGACATGAACGAAGCCCAGACCGTCGAAGTCGATCTGAACGTGTTGGCCGAGCGGGCGCCGAAGATTCCCGACAAATTCATGGACAGCAAGTACATCTTCCTCGCCAACACGCACCCGGTGCTCCAGCAGGAGATGGCCGGGAACCTCAAGCACGCCAAGCTCATCGTGGCCGACACGATGAACCTCTGGATCACCAACGAGCGCAAGGAACTGGTCAAGCTGCTGTCGAAAATCCAGGGCCTCGTTCTCAACGACGGCGAAGCCCGGCTGCTGACGGAAAAGAAAAACCTCATCACCGCCGCCCACGAAGTGCTGAAGATGGGCCCGAAGTTCGTCGTGATTAAGAAGGGCGAACACGGCTCGATGCTGTGCACCGAAAAGGAAACGTTCGTCCTTCCCGCGTTCCCGGCCGAACAGGTGGTCGACCCGACCGGCGCCGGCGACAGTTTCGCCGGCGGCATGATGGGCTACCTCGCCACGCAAGGCGTGATCTCGTCGGCCACCATCAAGCGTGCCCTGGCGTACGGAACGGTTGTTGCAAGTCACACGATTTCAGACTTTTCACTAGGTGGGATTTCCAAAGCGACGCGCGAAGGGATCGACGATCGTTACCATCTGTTCAAGCAAGCAACCGCGTTTTAACTCGCGTTGGATATCCCTGCACATTGAGCGGTGAACGAAGTGAAACTCTTAATAGGGATTCACTATCGGGGTTCACTTCGTTCACCGCTCAATATTTAAACCCGCGGTAAAATTTTTCGAAATTTCTGTTGGACAATACGGTATCTGTTCGATACACTCTTCGTCCATACAAACGCTGAACAGGGACGGTTAGTGACTTCCGTCGAGTTCAGTCGCGAACAGGTCGGGTGTTTGTCCCATTGGAATCCTGTCGCAACCAAGTCACTGACAGTGGTTTAGGGAAATTTCAGCGGATTTCGGCTCGTTTTGCCGTGTAAATCGATGTGACGTGAGGGATCTACGATTCCTGTGGTCGCCGAGCCTTACCGGTCCGATCCACCTTCCGTCTGCTCCCGAAACCACCCTCTGCCGGCTGACCAAGATACCCGGCAAGAAAGCGAGGCCATCGTGGCCAAGTCTCTCGATTCGGCGGTTAAATCCGCCCCTTCTTCTTCGTCCGCTGCATCCCCGGTTGTTTCCAAAGAAATCAAACCCTCGGCTCCGCCGGCGGCTAAGCCCGCGCCCAAGGCGCCGCCCGAACCCGCTCGCGATGCGGCCAAGGATTCCGCCCTCAGCCGTGCCGTTCAGCAGATCGAAAAACAGTTCGGCAAAGGCTCCGTCATGAAGCTCGACGGCGACAAGCCGACGAACATCGACGGCATCCCCACCGGCTCGCTCTCGCTCGATATCGCGCTCGGCGGAGCCGGCATTCCCCGCGGCCGCGTGATCGAAATCTTCGGGCCGGAATCGTCTGGTAAGACGACCCTCACGCTGCACATCATCGGCAACACGCAGCGCCTCGGCGGCACGGCCGCGTTCATCGACGCCGAGCACGCGCTCGATCCGTCGTGGGCCAAGCGCATCGGCGTCAAGCTCGATGAACTCCTCGTCTCCCAGCCCGACACCGGCGAGCAGGCGCTGGAAATCTGCGAACTCCTCGTCCGCAGCAATGCCGTCGACGTTGTCGTCATCGACTCGGTCGCCGCTCTTATCCCCCGCGCTGAAATCGAAGGCGAAATGGGCGACAGCCACGTCGGCCTGCAGGCCCGTTTAATGTCGCAGGCACTGCGCAAGCTCACCGGTGCCATCAGCAAGAGCAAGTGCACCGTGATCTTCATCAACCAGATCCGCGAAAAGATCGGCGTGATGTACGGCAGCCCCGAGACCACCCCCGGCGGCCGCGCTCTTAAGTTCTACGCCTCCATCCGCATCGACGTGCGCCGTACCGGCAGCATCAAAGAAGGCGAAGTTGCCACCGGCAACCGCACCCGCGCCCGGGTGGTGAAGAACAAGATCGCTCCGCCATTCCGCGACGCCGAGTTCGACATCATGTTCGACCGCGGCATCAGCTACGAAGGCGACCTCATCGACCTGGCCGTCCTCGCCAACGTCGTCGATAAATCCGGTGCCTGGTACAACTACAAGACCACGCGTCTTGGCCAGGGCCGCGAGAATTCCAAGCAGTTCCTGTTCGAGAACAAGGATTTGGCCAAGGAAATCCGCCAAGCCGTCCTGGTCAGCAAGAACATGGTCGAAGCCAAGAAGGCGGTCGACACGCCGCTGGCTCCGGAAGAGGCGGAATAGTTTTTTTACATCAACCTGAACCAGAAACTATGGGTTCCGGGTTCTGGGTTCCGGGTTCCGGGTCAAGACAGGCGCGTTCTGTCTTCACCCGGAACCCGGAGCCCGGGACCCGGAACCCTTTTCTTTCCCCAGCCTTCCGTCCATAATTCCCCGCCCCATATTTCGAAGGAAAAACAGTGACCTCAGCCGAGATTCGTCAGCAGTACATTGAGTTCTTCAAGAAGCACGGCCACACGTTCGTGCCGAGCTCGCCTGTGGTCCCGCACGATGACCCCACGCTCCTGTTCACCAACGCGGGCATGAATCAGTTCAAGCCGATCTTTCTCGGCCAGGAAAAGCGCGATTACACCCGCGCCGTCAACACGCAAAAGTGCATCCGCGCCGGCGGCAAGCACAACGACCTCGACGACGTCGGCCGCTCGCGCCGTCATCACACGTTCTTCGAAATGCTGGGCAACTGGTCGTTCGGCGACTACTTCAAGCAGGGCGCGATCGAAATGGTGTGGGAACTGCTCACCAAGGTCTGGAAGCTCGACCCCGAGCGCCTACATGTAAGCTGCTATGAAGGCGACGAAAAGAACGGAGTTCCGCGTGACACCGAAGCCGCCGACATCTGGAAGAAAGTCGCCAACCTGCCCGACGATCACATCCACTACTTCGGCAAGGACAATTTCTGGGAAATGGGCGACACCGGCCCCTGCGGCCCGTGCACCGAAATCTACTACGACCGCACGCCCGACAAGTCCGGCGGTCCGCAGGTGAACGGCGACGACCCGCGCGTGATGGAAATCTGGAACAACGTCTTCATCCAGTACAACCGTAACGCCGACCGTTCGCTCACTGTGCTGCCCGCGCAGCACGTCGATACCGGCATGGGTTTCGAACGCATCTGCCAGGTGCTGCAGGACAAGGGCAGCAACTACGATATCGATCTGTGGGATCCATTCTGGGCCAAGCTGAAGGAACTCAGCGGCCACACCTACAGCGGCAGATTCCCCAAAACCAACGCGGCGGACCCCGTGGCCGAGGCGGCGGATGAATCATTGCGGAAGGACATCGCGTTCCGCGTGGTGGCCGATCACGTTCGCTGCCTTACGTTCGCCCTCACCGACGGCGCCCTGATCAGCAACGAAGGTCGCGGTTACGTGCTTCGCCGCATCCTCCGCCGCGCCGTGCGTTTCGGCCGCCAGCAGCTCGATCTGCGCCAGCCGTTTTTGCACGAGCTCGTGCCGATCGTCGTCGCTTCGATGGGCGGGGCGTTCCCGGAACTCAAAAAGAACCCGATGCGGACAATCGAGATCATCAAGGAGGAGGAAATCTCCTTCGGCCGCACCATCGACCGCGGCATTCAGCTGTTCGAAGACGCCGTCGAGCGCGCCAAGCTGCGCAGCAACGAAGAAGTACAGGTCTCCGGCGAAGACGCGTTCAAGCTGCACGACACCTACGGCTTCCCGGTCGACCTCACCCGCATCATGGCCGAGGAGCGCGGCTACACTGTCGACTCCGCTGAGTACGAACGGCTGATGGAGCAGGCGAAGGAACTCGCTCGCGCCGGCGGCAAGGAAAGCGACACAAGCCTCAGCACGCTCCCGCCCGATGCGCTCGGCAAGCTCGAGTCGCTCAAGATCGCGCCGACCGATGATCAACCCAAGTACGCGAGGAACGAAGTGACGGCCAAGGTCGTCGCCATCTGGGACGGCAGCAGTTTTTCTGATCACATCGCATCCGACGCCGGCGATGCGTTCGCCGTTATTCTCGATCGCACGAACTTTTACGCCGAAATGGGAGGCCAGGTCGGCGACGTCGGTCTGATCAAAACGGAACGTGGTGGAACATTCGCCGTCAGCGGCACCAAGGCCGCCGGCAAATACGTCCTGCACCTCGGCCAGCGACAGGGCGGAGATCTGAAACTTGGTGACTCGGTCACCGCTACGGTCGACAACCTCCGCGACCGCACGCAGCAGAATCACACCACCACGCACCTGGCCAACTGGGCGCTGCGTGAAACCCTCGGCGACGACGTGCACCAGAAGGGCTCGCTCGTTGATCCCGACAAGCTCCGCTTCGACTTCACCCACGGCAAGGCGATGGCCGACGATGAGCTTTCGCGCGTGGAGCAACTGGTCAGCAATGCGATTGAAAAAGGCCACAAGGTCTACGCCGAAAACGCGCCGCAGGAGCAGGCCCTGAAGATCAACGGCCTTCGCGCGGTGTTCGGCGAGAAATACCCGCCGATGGTTCGCGTGGTTTCCGTTGGCGCGCCAGTAAAAGATTTGCTGGCCGACCCGGCGAACCCCAAGTGGCGCGCCTACTCCATCGAGTTCTGCGGCGGCACGCACCTGGTCAGTTCCGATCAGGCTGAATCGTTCGTGATCACCGCCGAGGAGTCGGTGAGCAAGGGCATCCGCCGCATCGTCGCCCACACGGGGCAGGCCGCGAAGGAAGTGCTCGGCGCAAACGCCGCGGTGGAGAAGCTGCTGTCGGCCGCCAGCGGCACGCCGGATGAAGAGCTGCCGGTGCTGATCGCCGAGATTCAAAAGACGATCAGCGTGTCGCCGGTTGGTCTGCGGGCCAAGCGTCGCGCCCAAGCCGCGATCGCTGACCTTCAGGCCAAGTTCAAGGCGTACGAAAAGTCGCACAAGCAGTCGGCAGGCCCGGCGATCGCGGTCGATACCGTCGCCACGAGTTTGCTCGACTCAGCCGAAACCATCGGCCCCGGCAAACTCGTCGTCGCTGAAGTCCCCAATGCCACGACCGAACAACTCCTCAGCGTCGCCGACTCCCTGAAAAAACGCGCCGGCAGCTACGGCGTCCTCCTCGGCTCCGCCGCCGACGGCAAGGTCAATTTCGTCGCCGCCGTCAGCGATGACCTCATCAAGCTGGGATTGAAAGCCGGCGACTGGGTCAAAGAAGCCGCCAAAACCACCGGCGGCGGCGGCGGCGGCCGCCCCAACATGGCCCAGGCCGGCGGCAAGGACCCGGCGAAGCTCACCGAGGCGCTGGACAAGGCACGGGCGTTCGCGAAGGCGATCCGATAGCGGCAACCAGGTTCCAGTCGGCCCAAGTGCAGGGCCGGCCGGGGGTTGTGAAGGGGCAGAAAATCGTCCGAAAAATCGCATTTTACCGCCGACAATCGCAATCGGCGGCGGTAGGATTTTGGGCGTCCCGATTTGGACGGGAACGCGGGTGGTTGACGCGCGCTCTTTGACAAGTGAATAAGGTTCGTTCGGACGACGCTGGAACGCCCACGGATTGCCATCCGTGGGTATTGGAAGGTGGACGCTACTCGTCCGCGCGAAGAATCCGCGACTTCCGTCGCGGCGTGGTCGGACCGATTTTTCAGGTCGACTGCGGTCCATGGGAGTCGTTTCGTCCCGGTCGGGAAAGGATGAATTGTGCGGCGCGCAAACGGCAGGGGTTTGGGCCGATGTGTCCCAATCGACGCAGCGGCCAACCGCAGGGCCGGCTGGGAGTTACGAATTTGAGGTCGTCTGGTCCAAACCCGCCAGAACCTGATTATCGATGGGTTAGAACTGATCGGCCGTGGGTTAAAGACGGCCGGCGGTGCGTGAAAACTGTACATCTGGCCCCATAGAAAGGAGGTTCCCGAGCCGGCGGGGTGGTCCATAACTTGACAAGTTAAGCCCGCTTTCCTAACGTTACCCCTCCCATTGGTGACGGCGGGGCTTTTCCC
>JADMIO011478670.1_pt1 | contig 39839 bp, 33 predicted proteins | sample 8958161 | NCBI WGS metagenome assembly JADMIO01 (sample SAMN16585339, study PRJNA669376) | soil metagenome | isolation source: Crop rotation soil | place: USA: Cullars Rotation, Alabama | collected 2011 | reverse complement strand
TTTTTACAAACGATGGAAAAGCGTTCATTTTTTTTATGAGTGCTAATGCCATTGGATATTTCGGATATCCTGCAAAAATTTCATCACCAGCGTCGGCGCTCAGCGCAACTGTCACATCTTTTCTTGCAAGAATACTCACCAGTGTTGTGGGAATTATCGAAGAATCTCCGAAAGGCTCATCGCAGAAAAAAGGGATTCCGGGAATGATCTCCTGTGCTTCTTTTGTGGTGCAGTAATGCTCGGTGTGATCTGTTTTCAAATGACTGGCTACCTGCTTCGCATATACAGCCTCGTTATGATCAGCTTCATGAAAGCCGATCGTGTACGTTTTTATTTTTTCCTGCTGATGTGATTGTAACAGAGCCGTTACCGCGGTACTGTCATAACCACCACTTAAAAATACACCAACCGGAACGTCAGACACCATCCGATATTTACAGGCAGAAATCAATAATTCCTCTGTGTGTTTTTTAGCTTCCGCTTCGGTGATATCGAGTTTTGGTTTGTTATATGAATCATAAACATCCCAGTACTTATGAAGGGTAAACGCCTTTTGTTTTATCGAAAACTTCAGATAATGACCGGGCAGTAATTTACAGGTATGATTGAAGATCGCCAATGGCGCCATAATATATCCGTATTGGAAAAATTGATGGACGGCCTGAAGATTGATCTCCTTTTTGAATTGCGGATGCTGATGGAAACTTTTTAATTCGGAAGCGAACAAAAAAATGCCGTCCTTCCAGTAATAATAGAATGGCTTTACTCCGGCTCTGTCGCGGAAACAAAATAATTCGCCTTTTTCAGAATCATAGAGAACAAAGGCAAACATACCGATGAATTTATCTATCATCTGAGCACCCCATTGCTCCCATGCATGTAACAGGACTTCGGTATCAGAATGAGTGATAAACCGGTGGCCTATCTTTTCCAATTCAACTCTTACCTCGGCGTAGTTGTACATTTCCCCATTGAAAATAATGCAGAAATTCTTGTACCACATCGGCTGACCTGCTGCCGTACTCAGATCTATGATTGATAATCTCCTGTGACCCAATGCAACCTGGTGATCATCATGCTGGAAGAATTCATATCCACTTCCATCGGGGCCACGATGCGGCAATACATCAGTACATGACTGGAGTATTTCTTTTGAAGATCGATTGTTGAGATCTATAAATCCGGCGAGACCACACATGTAGGTTCAGGTTTAAGATCGCAAAAATAATAAATAAAAAATGGGTGGAATAGATTAACGGAAATCAGGAGAAATACTAAATGGATGTAATATTTTGGCATAGATCTGACGAAGCGCTGTCATGTGATGATCAATCGTAAATTTTGAAAGAACGCGATCCTTTCCTGCAATGGCATTCTTACGAAGTTCTTCAGGATGATCTCTCAGGTATTTTACTTTGTTGATGAAATCAGAAACATCACTCAGAGAAAAATAATTTGCTGTCTGATCACATTGTTCACGGAACGTAGGAATATCCGAAAGCAGCATTGGTATTTCTTTCACCATACCTTCCAAAACAGCAAGTGAAAATCCTTCATATAGAGAAGAAAGGACAAATAAATCATATTGACTGATCACATCCGGAAGATTGTTGATTTTTCCCATCAACCGCACTGGCAGATCATTTTTGGTAATAATTTCCTGAAGCTCACTTTTCAAAAATCCATCACCATAAATATCTAAACTTATATTTTCATTTTTCAATTGCTTGAAAGCTTCTAATAAATAGTGATGATTTTTTTGGGTCTTTAGGTTTCCAACAGCGATGAGTTTCAGAGATTTTCCATCTTTCTTTCGATTGGTATTGCCGGATTCAAAAACGCTGGTATCTACAAAATTGTACAACACCTGCGATTCTTGTTTCCTTAGTTTTAAAAAACTGAAATAATCCTGCAGTGTAAACTCAGAAACTCCCAGGATGATAGATTTACGTCGATTAAAACTGAAGCGATCTAAAAAGCCAACCCAATTCTTCCGGTATTCAACGCTATCGCTAATTGACGCCTGGATAGATGTTACAAGTGGAATTTCCTTTGGACAGGCAAATCTTGCAAGAATAGTACTCCAATATAGCTGGCTGTGGACGATATCTACTTTATTATCGACAATTATTCTCCGAAGTTTATTTATTGCAAAAGGAAAAAGGTAATAGTTTTTTAATTCAAGTGAATAGTGTTTATCACATCTGAATTCAGAACCGAATTCATTCAGCGAATCCATTGTTACAACGATATTGTTATACTCATTCAGATTCTTCAATACCCCAATAACAGTGGTTTCAGCGCCACCGCGTCCAAAATTTTGAATAATATGCAGAATCGTTTTCTTCTTCATGTTATTTATCAGCTTTAACAGGAATCATTTTCTTCCAGTAAGGTGAGGTAAATAAAAGAGTAATAATCAGTACTAATAAATAAGCGGCAAAAACACCAATTGCTGCGCCTTGAGCATTGTACCTGCTGATAAAAAAATAATTACAACCCACGCTTATTGCTATGCAAGAAATTGATAATATCAATAATCTTGTTTTCAATTTATGATATAACAGGAATGCATAAAAGAAATAACTGATCGCCCAAAAGTAATATCCGACGCAAAGGAAAGAATTATACTGAAGTGCAGGATGATATTTCTCGTGAATAAATAAATGATAGATCAATGGAGTTGCGATAATGATAGCGATTAAACCTAATGTCATAATGCCGAGGTAAACCAGAAATAGTTTTTTTATAGCGGCATAGTTAACCTGCTCTTTGGACAGTATACTATAGATCTTCGGAAAAATATATTGTATCAAAGCCATTGATAAAACTGTGACCACAGAAGCAAACACACAGGCAACACTATAAATACCTACGGTCTCGTTGTGATCAGAAGAGAATGCCGACAGAAAAAATTTATCCGATGCAGTCAATGAAAAAATGCTTGCCTGCAAGGCGATCACCGGCAAAGCATATTGCAATTCACTGAAAATATATTTCTTCTGGATACTTCCAAACAGGTATCCTTTTTTATTAAAATAATAAAACGCATAAAATGCGGTCACGAGATATGCAATAAAGATTCCTTCCAGACGACCTTTCCAACGGGCAGCAAAGAAAACTACAAGAATAAATGAAAGTCCTAATTCAAGAATAATTTTTGAAACATTTGCTTTAAGATAAACGTTTGGTTCATTGTTATTCCGTGCAAGGCATAACAATTGTTCATTGCAAAAAACCAGGAATGTTACTATTGGAATAACCCATGTAAAGATCGGAGGAAATCCATAAGCAGCCTGCAGATGACTTCTGAAATAGTACAAAGTCCCCATTGAAAAAATCATCACTATCAATGGCATTATAAATCCTGTCGAAAAGAAATTTTTGAATTCCTTTTTATCTAATTTATAGTATTCGGCACTGGTGGAATGAAGTATTCCCAATGATAAAAAAGGCATTAAAAATATCATGCTGTTTCCGAACAAACTTAATAATCCGTTTTCGGACGGCGTGATATAAACAGGATTTGTAAAAACAAACAACAATAAAAAAGAGGCAATCTTAGCAAAGAAATTACTGAACGTATAAATGCCCACCGATTTTACCGATGGATGTTTATACAATAATTTAAATGTAGATGTAATTGTCATTTCAACGATGCGATGTTATCTTTTAATTCCTTTAACCACAGCAGCACGGAATTTTCCATCTTTTATAAAACCTCCCCACACAGCGTCCATTCCATATTTTTTGAAATAACTAACTATGGTTTTTATTTTTTGAGGCTGATCGTATTCCGGACTGAACATATCAAATGTATCAAGAACAACCATTTCTCTGAGCTTTTCTTTACTTACATTTTTTGGAAGAGTTCCTTCGATATCACAAATTGGTAAAAACCTATTCACAATTTTACCTACACCGATCTTTTCAAAAAAATTGTAAGTGCTAATAAGTGTATCAGCGTGTTTTTCTATTTTACTATAAAGCTTTGCATTCCCCATTTTTTTTGTGAATGGACGCAGCATATATTTGGAATGGATCTTTGTCCACCACCCTCTGATCGGATAAAAATCAACCACGAGTTCACCTCCTGGTTTTACCATTTCTATAAGGCATTCAACAGATTTTTCTACATCAGGTGTATGTTGCAAAACGCCGAAGCAGAAAACTTTTTCAAACTGAGCCTTAGAAAATGGCAATTCATAAATACTTGCCTGGTAAAGATGCAACCTCTCATTTGGACCATTGTTCTTATAGTTTGCTTCCACAGCGTTGGAATAATCAACACTGTAAAGGTTGGCTTTTGTATGATCAAGGACAATTTGCGAAAAACGTCCGGCACCGGAACCGACCTCAAGGATATTTTGTCCATCAAGTTCCTCTTTTTTCCAGCCGGTCTGAGCAAAAAACCGATTTTCCGTAAGATTGATCTGATTTGCTTTGTCGATCTGAGTAGCGGAAAATTTATTCCACTGATAACCGAAATTATCGGTGTAATTATCATCTCTGACAAACTTAAATGCTCCATTTAAGAAGGGAAAGCGATTACTTTCGCTGTCGTGGAGACCGTTTCTATCTTCAGATAACGGCTTTGAATTGTAGGGATTGACTAGTAATATTGGATTCATGTGTGTTAGATACTCCCTAGTAAACGGAAAACAGGCGTGAATCGTATGTAAAACACTAAAATTTTACTTAACCCGCCTGACCTGGTCATTTTCCAGAAGATATTCCTGCTTACTTCCCTTACAAAATGCCCGATGAGAAGCATCGAACTGTAGTTTTTGGCCATATTCGCTCATCCAGCCTTGTTGCCGGCCCGGATTTCCCGTCACCAGTGCATAAGGCGGAACAGCTTTGGTGACAACCGCTCCGGCGCCGATAAACGCATAAGCACCGATTTCAATTCCACAAACAATCGTAACGTTGGCTCCGATGCTGGCGCCCTTCCTGATAAAAGTAGTCCTGAATTCAGTTTTTCTTTCCACTGCACTGCGTGGATTTAATACATTGGTGAAGACGGCTGAAGGACCGATGAAAACATCATCTTCACAGATCACTCCTTCATATAAGCTAACGTTGTTTTGAACTTTTACTTGATCTCCGAGGATGACTTTATTCCCAATCATAACATTTTGACCGATCACACAACTACGACCGATCACAGCTTCCGGCATAATATGGCAGAAGTGCCAGATCTTAGTTCCTTCACCAATCTTGCTTCCTTCATCAACAAACGATGACGGATGTACGAAATAGTCCATAGGAATTATTTAATGATCATCTTTAAATATTGACCATAACCGCTTTTGCTTAACACTTCGGCTTGTTTTGCCAGTTGATCTTTAGTGATAAAACCCATTCTCCAGGCGATCTCTTCCGGACAGCCTATTTTTAAGCCTTGTCGTTTTTCAATTACTCTTACATATTCGCTTGCATCATTCAACGAATCAAATGTACCGGTATCTAGCCAGGCAAAACCGCGATTCATCACCTGCACTTTTAATTTATTTGCATCCATGTAAGCCTTATTAATATCCGTGATCTCATATTCTCCTCTGGGACTTGGCTGAATATTCTTTGCGATAGTCACTACATCATTATCGTAAAAGTAAAGGCCCGGAACGGCAAAATTACTTTTAGGAACAGCAGGCTTTTCTTCAATACTAACGGCAAGTTGATCTTTATCAAATTCAACTACACCGTATCTTTCAGGATCACTCACCGGGTAAGCAAAAATAATTGCACCTGTCGGATCTGTGGATGCCTGCAACATTCCGCTGAAACCACTTCCGTAAAATATATTGTCACCTAGAACCAGTGCAACAGAATCTTTGCCAATAAAACTTTCACCGATCACAAATGCTTGCGCCAGACCGTTTGGCACTTCCTGCACCTTATAATCCAGTCTGCAACCCCACTGACTACCGTCACCGAGTAGCCGAATAAATTGCGCCTGGTCTTCCGGGGTCGTAATGATCAAAATTTCATTGATCCCGGCGAGCATCAATGTGCTTAACGGATAATAGATCATTGGCTTATCATAAACAGGCATTAACTGTTTACTGATTCCCATTGTAATAGGATAAAGCCTTGTTCCGGAGCCGCCTGCGAGTATGATGCCTTTCATGGTAAGTTTAGGAGTTTAGGGGTTTAGGGGTTTAGGCATGTTGCTTGTTTGTTGCCATTTTCTAAGAAATGAAATAAGAAGGGTTTGCTTTGATATTTTTTCTCTTCCAATAAGAAATAAATCATCATCTATAAAACCTAAATCTTTTGCAATTATAAGTTGATTTAATAACTCGATAGTACTACTATATGAAATGGTTGAAAAGTGCGCCTGGTCTTTCAATGAAGTCCTTGAAGTTCCTTCTGCGATGTTTGATGCAATTGATAAAGCCGCTCTTCTCATCTGTGATACCATTCCAAATTTTTCTTCTGAAGGAAAATGCTTTGTGATTTCATAGATCCAGGTTGTTAATGATCTGGCATTTTGCCACGAGTCTAATTTTTCAAATGAATATACTTTCATCATCCGAAAATAATTCTCTTACTAGAGAAAGATTGACAAACTAAACATTCTTTAGTTTAACTTCAAGACCCACAAATAACCCCTAAACCCCTAAACCCCTAAACCCTAAACCCTAAACCCTAAACCCTAAACCCTAAACCCTAAACCCCTAAACCTTCCCTCCGTACATCTTCTCATAATATTTCTCATAACTACCATCAGTCACATCCTTCAGCCAGTCTGTATTGTTAAGATACCAATCTATTGTCTTAGAAATGCCTTCTTCAAATTGGAGTGAGGGCGTCCAGCCGAGTTCATCTTTTAATTTGGTGGCATCAATGGCATAACGCATGTCATGACCGGCACGGTCTTTTACGAAGGTGATCAGTTTTTCAGAAGTGCCTGCGGGCCTTCCGAGTTTTTGATCCATTTGCCGGCAGAGTTCGCGGATCAGATTGATATTACTCCATTCATTGTTCCCGCCGATATTGTAGGTCTCTCCTACTTTGCCCTGATGAAAGATAAGATCGATAGCTCTGACATGATCCTCTACAAACAACCAGTCACGAACATTTTCTCCTTTTCCGTAAATAGGCAGCGGCTTATTGTTGATGATATTAGTAATGCAAAGCGGGATTAATTTTTCCGGAAAATGAAATGGGCCATAATTATTGGAACAGTTAGAAATTTTAACCGGAAGTTTATAGGTGTGATAATAAGCTCTTACAAAATGATCGGAAGAAGCCTTCGAAGCAGAATATGGACTTCGCGGATCATAACAGGTTTTCTCTGTAAAATATCCATCTTCTCCGAGTGATCCATACACTTCATCCGTGGAAATATGATAAAAGACTTTATCGCTGACATCATCTTTCCAAAAATCTTTTGCAACCTGCAATAAAGTAACGGTTCCAATAACATTCGTCTTTACGAAAGCAAGCGGATCTGTAATAGATCTGTCGACATGGCTTTCAGCGGCACAATGCAAAACACCCGTAAAATTCCAGTCCGTAAAGAGTTTTTGCAAGAGTTCCGTGTCCATTACATCCCCTTTTACGAAAGTGTAATTTGGCTTGTTCTCAATGTCTCGAAGATTTTCAAGATTTCCTGCGTAAGTAAGCTTGTCCAGGTTGACTATCCTGTATTCCGGATACTTTTTTACGAAAAACCTTGTCAAATGAGAACCAATAAAGCCCGCTCCACCTGTAATGAGAATTGATTTCATATCTAATTTAAGCCGCAAAAATACTAAAGCAAGGCGACATCGAAGTCACTCTAAATTTCTAATTGAAATTCAGCGTAAAACTAAATTTGAAACCGTTCAAGTATTATTTTTGCTGGCCTAACCACATGAAATCAGCGTTTACTTCTGTTCCCGATAAAATTATTGAGGCAAAGGGAAAGCCTATTCACGTTTTTGCTACTCATGGAGAGAATATCGACCAGGAGGTAGTAGATGCATTCGGCGAAGAGTGGCTCAAATTCAAAGATTATAGGGAAGGAGATATAAAAGCTCTCGGCGATCTCTATTTTGACATCATTGATGATACCATTTTAAATAAAAACAGCTATGCGCTCGACATCGGCTGCGGCACCGGAAGATGGAGTAAATATCTTTCCTCCCGTGCCGGATTTATTGAAGCAGTTGATCCCAGCAAAGCGGTTATTGCAGCAGCCCAATTATTGAAAAATAACGATAACATTCGCATCACTCAGGCTGCTGTTGAAACGATCCCTTTCAATGATGAAACGTTTGACTTTGCCATGAGCATCGGTGTTCTTCACCATATTCCCAACACGCAAAAAGCAATGATCGATTGCGTGAAGAAAGTGAAAAAGGGAGGACATTTTTATTGTTATCTCTATTATGCATTGGATAACAAAGGCCCGATCTTTCGGGGATTTTTCAATGCCAGCAATTTACTAAGACGTGGCGTTTGCCAATTGCCGACAGGAATTAAAAAAATCACATGCGATATTCTTGCCGTCGGATTATATATGCCATTTGTACTTACTGCACGATTGTTAAACAGCATCGGGCTAAAGAAAGTTTCTCAAAAACTTCCTCTTTACGATTATTCTCATCAATCTTTTTTTGTGATCAGAAATGATTCTTTGGATCGTTTTGGGACAAAGCTTGAACAAAGATTTTCTAAAGAGCAAGTGATAAAAATGATGGAAAACAGCGGACTTGAAAACATTGTGGTAAGTCCACACAGTCCTTATTATCATGCCATCGGAAGAAAAAAATAAATTACTTTACTTTTTTTACCAGCCGATTATAGATGTATTCCCAGATTGTGGGATGCGTCCACAATCTGGAAGGAAGATTTACTGAAATTGTTTTCAAATTCTCATCCAGCGCATCCTGAACAGCTTTCTCCAACAGGTTTATTCCTTTTGCTAATTGCAAATGAGGATATGTAATAAAATTATCCTGCTTTACAGGCGAAATAATTCCTTGATACAATACACCACCGGTATCAATTCCAGGATCAACTTTATGAATTGTTACGCCGCAATTTTTTATATCCTTCTTTACTAAAGCCCAGTAAGCGCCATGTACACCGCGATAAGCAGGTGTTATACCGGTATGCATGTTGATGATCGGACAATTGATCACAGATAACGTTTGTTTTGAAATGATCCTTGTTCCATTCACAACGATTACGGCTGGCTGCAGAGTTTTGATCAGCTCTTGTGCTTCTTTCTCATTTACAGAAGAAACTCTGAAAATCTTCTCTTCCGGAATTTCCCTTTCACCAAGATGATATTCCCTATGAACTGATTTAATTCGTTCTGATGAGCCACGTCTTAATACAGGCAGTACAAAAAAATGAAATAATAACTGGCCTGCAACTTTTATATACCCAAGCCGGCGAATTCTCCGCTTGATATATTTTACTTTTCCTTCCTTTTCTTCAAGAATAACATTGTCTATTCCAAATGTTCTGTTTAAAGCATTGAAGACAATGTGCGTAGATTCCCCGGGACCTGCCAATAATAAAATCGTTTTCTTGCTCATTTACGGGATAAAATTTCATTTGCAAATTCCGTCATTGTGCAGCTCTGAAAATTATATTTATTGTTGAGGTGCTTGTAGTGTTGTAATATCTTTTCAAGAAAACTAAAATTTTCCCGCTGATTAGTTCCAAAATTATGCGGATGCCACCATAAGTGAAAACTTAAACCATTTTTAGCGGCATGGGTCATGCTGTTTTTAATTCGTGCAAGCCTAAGACCTTCAAAAAATCTCAGGCCATGAGTATAGGGCCGTAAAAAGCGGCTACTCGGAACGTTTACGGCTGAGTTTGTTTCACGGTTTTCAATATCAAATGCATGATTTCCGGTAATGTTTATGTAAGCATCCATCAATCTTAACGCCCTTCGCAGACTGGTTTCTTCCGTAAAACTTCTTGCAGCATACAACCAGGATTTTTCATTATTTCTATAGGCAATAATTCCTCTATCTCTGCAAACCTTGATATATTCTTCGTTAAACTGATTGCGAGGAAAGATGATGCTCGTCAATTTAATTCCCCTTTTTTCAGCGATGCCGATCGCACTATCCAGATCATTTTTAAACTGACTAATATTCTGTCCTTTTTCAAGACAATAATAATGGGAGAATGTGTGTGTGCCTATTTCTTGTCCGGGTGTATTCCTGATCTGCTCAATTAACGGCCATCCATAATGGTAAAAATCTTCATCATAATTCTGCCCGACTTTTTCCAGATAATCGCCGTAAGGTGAAAGGTTTTTGTTTTCATAAGACGGTTTTTCCGCCGGTAAATTGGAAAGAAGCTCCTGCTTATCTTTAAAGAAAAGAAAACCGACAACTGCAAATGTTGACCGAATCCCGTAATTGGTAAATGCTTTGAGCATTTCCGGAATAACATCCCTTACACCACGCAATTCAGCTCCGTAACTTTCGATTGTTACGAGATCTCTGACACCCCACATGATCTCAAAATCGAGCGATACGATAAACTTGCCGGATCTTTTCTGCATTCAGAGCAATAATTTAAAATGAAACGAAATTAAAGAAATATAACTTGCCGATTCTATCTGTCGATCAATAACTGATTAACAATGAACAATTCTTATTTTTGATTTCATTTCAAAACAGCCCGGTGATCTTTATATAGATCGATGAAGGATGCAACACATTACAATCTACGATTACCTTTTATTACCGCTCTATCTCATCTTTTTTTATTGGCGTACAAAAAAGGTAGGGAAACAGCTTCAGGATTCTTTCTTAAGAAAATGTCTCTTCGGAGCTTTTGCTTTCAGAATGTTGGGCGCAATCGGATATTCCTTACTTACTGAATACTATTACGGAATCGGTGATTCCTTTACGTTTTATGACGGAGGAACATTTTACAGACAACAGATCTTAGCATCTGCCGACAACATCCGGTATTTATTTGCATCATTTGCAGACACTTCTGAGTTGTATAATAATGTAGGCTCCGGAGCCCTCGCGGGATATTTCGATACACCTTCCAATAATATGGTGATGCGAATCAGTGCAATATTTTCCTTCTTCACTTTTAATAAATTCCTTTTAATAGCATTGTGTTTTGGATTCTTTTCATTCCTTGGACAATGGCGCTTATTCCTGGTATTTGATGATATTAATATGCGCAAACACCGAAAGCTGCTATTCCTAACCGTTCTATGTGCACCATCAATATGGTTTTGGGGAAGTGGCTTATTGAAAGATTCTATTTGCCTGGGGGCAACGGGTTTTATTGTTAGTATTTTATACAACTTCTACAAATCAAAAAAGATTTCTGTTACAGGAATAGTAAGCCTGCTGTTTTTGTTTTTCCTGGTGTATACGATCAAAACATACATCGCGGCGATACTCCTGGCAAGTATCGGCATCATGCTGATCGCTCTATTTTTTCAATCTATAAAACATCTGGTGCTGAGGGCATTTCTTTTGGTGATGACCATCATCGTGTTAACAATAATCGTTTTTGAAAGCAGTTTACCGGACAATTTAGAAACAGTTACCGGAACTGCAATAACACAGATCAAAGACTTTCAGCATACCTATGAAACGGTACAGGAAGGAGACGAAAATAGCAAAGCCGGTTTTGCTTTGGGAGAATTTGATCCCTCATTGCAGAGCCTGATCCTTAAAAGTCCGCTCGTAGTTTTTACTACTTTGTTCAGACCATTTATATGGGAAAGTAAAAAGCTGATCATCTTCTTATCAGCTCTGGAAAGCACATTTTTATTGCTGTTCACATTTTACCTGATGATAAAACTGAGAGTGATCGGTTTCTTTCGGGCGATTTTTGGCAGTCCTTATTTACTATTCTGCTTTGTAATGTCGATGCTGTTTTGTTTTATCATCGGCTTCACTACATTTAATTTTGGAACGATGATTCGTTACAAGGTCATCTTTGTTCCTTTTTATTATTTTCTACTGGTGTACATGTACACTCATTATCTGAAACCAAAGTAAATTATAGAAATTATACCTGCTAACGTTAATGGTTAGGCTTTTCGAGATATTCATCGAAGATTGAAGAGATATCATTAACGACCTTTGGGAGATCAAAATCGGCTGACTTCACCAACCCTTTTTCTTTGAATTCATTTAATTCTTCGGGATGTTCCATTGCCCAATTCATCGCCATAATGAGAGACTGCTTAGAATTGTTCCTGTACAATATTCCATTCTGAGCAATTTTAATTTCATCGTCGCTGAGGAATTTTGTGAGATCACCTCTTGGGTCAAGGAGTTCCGTTTGCCCGGTTTTGCAATCCGGAGCAATGATTGGCAATTCGCAAATAAGTGACTCAATTAAAACATTCGGAGAGCCTTCTGCCGGCGAACACGAAACAAAGCAAGTGCTTTTTGACAAAAACTTAAATGGATTTTCTGTAAAAGGCAAGAATATAACTTTCTTCTGTAAGGCCAGCCGTTGTACCTTTTCTATCATGGCAGCTTGAAGTTCTCCCTTGCCGATCAGTATCAATTGAAAATCTTTTTCTTTCAGATCAGCAACAGCTTCAATTAACAGAGAATGATTTTTTTCCGGGCGAAACGCTGACACATAAATGAACGTGAACTTGTCGAATTTGATACCCTCCGTTATCGGAGCATTACGGAGAGACCGAATAGCAGAAATATTGGCGGGATTTTTTATGACTCGATAATCTGTCTTTATTCCAAAGATATTTTCCAAGGCACGACGGGTTGCCTGAGAATTCGGCAGAATACAATCAGCTTTCTTATAATACTTTTTAAGAAGCCATGTTTTTATTCGTCCACCAAGAGAATCATTGTTGTAATAATATGGAGTGTAGAATCTCTCACTGATCAATACTTTTGCTTTCAATCCAAAATACCGGGCCATCGTTGCTACCATATTCGGACGATTCATCAGAGAAAAAACCAATTCAATATTTTGATCATTACAATATTTGGAGAATCTTTTTGCCAACATTGGCAGCTTTATTAATTTGATGATCTCTCTTTCTAAGTTATCGGATTTACTAATAAAATGTATGATCTGATCAGCAGGAATTTCGTAGTCAATATCAGTGCTCATCAGCACGAGATGGATATCATATTTAGATCTGTCAAGATTCTGTAAAAGGTTTGCCACGGCCCTCTCGGCGCCTCCGCCAATCAAAGAATAAGTGAGTATAGCAATTTTTTTTCTCATGATGATTTCAAAAAATCTTTGATGGCCTATAATTTATTTTCAATAATATCCAACCATTTCTTACAAACCTTTTCTACGCTGAAATCCTGCGCCCGAAGAAGAGATTGCTGTTGATAATGTTTTCTTTTTTCGTCATTTAAAAGTAAATCACTGATCCTGTCCGCCCATTGTTGATGAAGATCACTAACTGACTCATCTGAGGAGTTGAAGTGATGATCAAATACCGGCATCAAAATCCCAAACTCTTGTCCCGTTTGCTTATTTTTTAAAATTTCTTCCGGACCGGTTTTGCAGTTTGCACTAATCACAGGTAAACCGCATGCCATCGCTTCTACCAGGGCATTTGGAAATCCTTCCCACGCTGAAGGAAAAACAAACACATCCGATCGCTTCAAATATTTGTGTGGATTCATCTGATGTCCGAGAAGTAGCACATCACAATTTGCAGCATCAGTTTTATTATCGGGTGTACTTGCCTTATATCCCTTCTGTTGCAGATACTTTATGCAAAAATTATAAATGCTGGTGTTAATTGAAGCAGAAGTATCAATTTCTCCAATCAATAACATTTTTAAATCCGGCATTTTCTGTTTTGCAAGATGATACACTTTTACTAATTGCCAGTTGCACTTCGGCACATCAAAACGTGCAAGATGACTGATCACAGGAAATTTAAAAAATGATTCAAAAGCCGATTCAACCGGTTCCAAAGCATCCGAATTTATTTTTTTAAGATCATAACCATTATGAACAAATAAATTATTCCTGATGCCGTACAACTTTAACAGCTCCTCATTTATTCCTTCATTCACCGGCACTATTTTTCCGGAAATCGAGAATAGAAATTTGTAATAAATTTTACTGAGATTTAATTTCAACAATGATTGTCGGATGGATGAGAACTTTTGTTCGCTTCCCGACAAACCATTGATCAGCATTGCCGTTGGGCCAAATGCGATGGAAACATCCGGTTTAATTTTTCTCTTGATACTTCTTAGAGCGATTACTCTTTTCGCAACTACAATAACTTTTCCCACAATTGAATCAGATCTTTTTATAGGGATTCTGATAACAGGACTTTTATAGTTATAATCTGTCGGTGAATTCTCTTCCAAAGCAATAACGGTTACCTGATGAAATTGACCAAGATAATTGGTCAACACCATTCCTGCCTTTTCCTGTCCACCACCCGCGAGTGACGGTATAACAAAGAGAATATTCATTAAGAATTATAAGCGATGTTCATCTGAGAGAACTTCTGAGAAATAACTATTTCTTCCCGATATAGATGAGGTTGTTTTTATGTTGCTTTGAAAATAATTTTTTTGCCTGATCAACAGAGTAATGAATAAATCCATTTTTGCCATACCATTGAAGATTGACGCCCTGGCAAAACCTGGTCGAGAATTTAAATTGCTCTGCCAGCCTGCTCAATTTCGAAGTATTCCAGCTGCGCACATGTTGCATATGATGAAAAGTGGCACCACAATCTGTGCAATGAACAAACGTTTTTTCAAGCTTCTCTTCATTTGGTGTTGTGATCACTATCACGCCGCCGGGTTTCAATATTCTGTTTATCTCCTGCAGTGTGCCGTGCAGATAATTGTCCGTCAGGTGTTCAATTGTTTCGATCAGGAAAACCATGTCGAAAGTATTTTCCTGATAACTTGACGGAATCGTTGTCAGCAATTCGCAACCTTTAAACGCCGGATAGCTTTTATATTTCGCCGCGACCTCGTGAACAAGACTATCGGTAAAATCACATGCATATAATTCCACGCCAGGAAAGTTTCTGAGAATATGCCCCAGCAAAAATCCCTTACCCGTGCCATAGTCGAGAATTTTGCCTCTAATTGGCTGGTGCTTATTGGCGAATTTAATAATGGCATCGCCTACTTGCTGTGTGAACCAGGTGTCATCATAATCAGGATTTCCGTTTCTATGATTCCAAAAACGTCCAACTTTTTCATCTGTCCAGTCAAGTAAATGTGGTTTATATTCTATGCTCATTTTTATTTTTTCAGCGTCATTAAAACCGGATAACCGAAGATTGATTATTCAGATCTCGCAAAAATATCAATTTCAACGGAAGATTAGATAAAAAGAGGTGAGCTATCAAGGGTTTACTGCAGCATGCTCATCTATAGATTTTGATAAACCTTTACGAAAGGTTAGGTAATTAAACGCAGCAAGTGTAAAAACCATCAGGCTCAGGTTGATAGCCATCCCTTTACCACTATAAAAATACGAGAACAAACTTGCTGTAATGAGGTTGATGATCACAACGAAAGAAATGTTTCGGATAGATTCTTTTTTTTGCCCCTGAATGATCAGCAGCTGAAAGAAAAAAGATACAAAAGGTGAAAACAAAAGGCCAAAGCTCATGATCTGCAGTATCCTGACCGGATAAGCAATTTCTACTCCGGGCTTTTTGCCACTCAATATACTCACAATAAATTCTGCTCCAAAAAACTGAAATAAAGCAAGTGCAACAAAAGCTCCGACAAACATCAGCACGATCGAATTCACATTTTTCTTATAGGCTTTTATTGAGGTATGATATAATTGAGAAAGGTGCGGATAAAACGTTCGGTTAGCAATGCTCGTTAGCATGCCAAGTGCACTGAATATTTTTTCTGCAATTGCATAGTATCCCACCATTAAAGGGTTTGAAAAGATTCTTAAAATAAAAATGTTCACGGATGAATATAACGGCGCTATAATAATACTCGTAAAAACATAGGAAGTCTCTTTGAAAAAATTGACTAAAAATTGTTTCTCAGGTTGTTTGTATCTCCATGAAAATGTTTTTCGTAAAATAAAGTGCCCCATCAGGCCAGCAACAAAAGTTCCTGCGGAGACAGCTACCACTGCATACACAATATCAGTATTCTTTTTCACCAATAAAATCACGAGTGACAGAGAGATTATCTTGGAAATAAAAGCAACAATAGTAATGTTACGCATCTTCTGTATGCCTTGAAAATACCAATCCGGAAACAACAAATTTCCCAGGATATAAAAAGCGGAAATGAGGATCAGCACAAGGTTTTCCCTTAAATAAGGGATGAAAATCGCTGCAAGAAGAAAACATACGATCGCAATTCCAAATAGAAAAAATTTGACCAGATAAACCGCAGAAATGATCTCCCTGATCTTTTCACTATCGTTGAGATTTCGAGTAATATATTGTGTTGCTGTAAGTCCAAATCCGAATGACACCAGCAGATCAAAGTACATAATAAAGGTTTGCACGAGGGTGAAAACTCCAAAATTTTCAACTCCCAAAACCCGCAGCAGGTATGGAAAAGTAATCAGTGGAAATAAAATAGATAAGCCCTGTACAAGAGAAAGTGATACAAAATTATGGACGATTTTCTTTCTATGTTCAGCCATTGCTTAGATTTAGAATAATAGCTGCTTAAGAAATATTTTTCTCTTAGATTGAAAATCTGTCAACATTATTCTGTTACCGGAGTATTATGCGCAACAATTACGTTGCGGTAAAAATAGGCATTATTCGATGACGAAATAAGCTACAAGTTTACCCAGGCCGTTCCATCATAACCCTGCAGAACCGGCCCACCAACACAATCTGTACAATAACGAATCATCCCCGTAACAGGCGTAAGAGGCCTTTGCGCACTGGTTCCCACAGGAACGATCATGGCGCCAGTTCCCTTTACGTCCAGTTCAGCCCGCGGAGTATTTGCACCCACATCTGTTGTAGCGTTAATTGTTGTAAAACCATTTCTCAACATCGTAAAACTATTACGCCTGCTGGAATTGTTACTACCGTTGCCGATGGTAAAAAGAATTTCATTGGGATCGTAGCCTTCGCCGGGATATGCAGTTAGTGTGTCATTGTAATGACCGAACGCAGACATGGCATTTCCATTTACAATCGTACCATGATTTGCTGCAAGTCCATAAACGCTCGATACAATATTACTTGCTCCCAAGGCAATGGAACTGTATCCCGAGTTAATATTATTAATACCGGCGGTGAAAGTTCCTGCTCCGGGTGCTGTATTTAGAAGAGAAAGATTTCTGCTCGTGCGATTGTTAAATCCGAATGAAGCACTGTTTACGACATCTTTGTAAATGATATTATTCAAACCGCCGGCAATTGAAGCATATCCGCTGTCTTTATTTCCCTGTCCTAATGCAACCCCCGACTGAAAGTAAACGCTGTTATCTTTCCCTATCGAGCCAAGATAACTTCCGTCGGCAAAATTATTTAGCCCAAAAATACTGTTACCGCTACCTGAACGAACAATATTTCCATCTCCGGAAACTAAATTAGAATTACCCGTTAAAATATCGTTCCCTGTTCCAAATGCCGAAGAAAAATTTCCTGATAAAATGGAATTTGCGTAACCCATCGTGTTATTGGCTCTACCTGCAACAATGGTATTTCCATCCCCTGTAGCGAAATGTGAAAATCCCGCCTTTATTACATTTTCAAAACCGAGGGCACTGCTATAGGACGTTAGAAAATTGATCCTGTTCCTTAATCCCAAAGCAACAGAAGCAAATCCTGAGTCTTCATTTTCCTGACCAAGTGAAACAGCAGATTGATAGCCTGCAACGTTCTTATACCCGATTGCTGTACTGTAAAGCCCGGTCGCTTTATTCTGAAACCCAACAGCTACTGATGAATTAGATGATGCAGTGTCAGCAAAACCAAACGCCCATGCATAGATGCCGCCGGCAAAAGAATTCACTCCTTCAGCATGACTGTAATTTCCGCTGGCAACCAATCCTGTTCCGGTAGTAGCAATTATACCTTTACCATTTCCTGCAGTTCCCACAACTTTATCATTTGACTGAAACGGCCATGAGGCGCCACTGGCACTTGTTGTTAAACTTGCCCACACATTGTTTGTTTTGTACAGATAGATGCAATTACTATCAATATTAAAAATGATCATCCCATTCAACGGAGAAGGAATTGCCTGCATCTGAAGTGTTGTCATTCGGGGCAATGTTAATGCCTTAGATGTGCTTTCAAGTTCAAGCAAGGAACCTGCAGAAATGCTGTCCGGATTATTACCGATCTTCACTTGCGCCATTCCGTTCAACGTGAAAAGAATAGAAATAAGTAAGACTATTTTCTTTTGCATAACAGTAAATTTATAAACTTCATTAATTAAGATTGATCCATGCAACGCCATTGAAATATTCAAATTTCTTCGTGTCCGTATTAAATCTGATCATTCCTGCAAGTGCATATTTTGAAATTATTGCGTTCAAATTTATATTGGTAAGATCAAAGTCAGGTTGCTTAATGCCGTTGTTGAATGTGATCGCACTGGCCAGTCTCGATCCATTATAGCCGATCGAATCGGTTATACTCACCGGCCCATTCAATTTTAATTCAAGAAATGAATTGTTTATGACCCTGATACCTGTAACAGATAACAACGGATTATTTAAAAAGAAAGCACTGATAATTGTTGGATTCACCGTCTGGATAGAATTCGAGAATGCCGGGAGAAAATAAACAATGGAATCATTTTGATTCGTGAAGAAGTAAGGTACCTCTCGTTCTTTTTTCAGGATATAAGAATGAACCACGAACCTTCCGGTTGAATCTTCTACTTTAAAACTAATGGTATCGGGCTTTGCAATAATTCCGTTAGTAGGTGCTCTTCCGGACAACACTCCGGAGCTATTATTTAAAGAGATCCAGGAAGGCGCCTTCAGAAGTGAATATTTCAGAGGAAAATTATCCGGCGTTGTATTCACTGAAAAATTAGATCCGATGTTATAAGAATACTGCGCTCCATTGAGAACAGAATCTGAAGGTAGCGTTGATAAAGTAGCCGTTTCATTTGCTATAAATGTCAGAATCACTTTCAACGCATTTTCAGATATTCTATGTTGGTTATATATCTCATCGATATAAAATCGGAATTCACCTCCTGTACCACGAAGCGCATTAACCACTGTGTCTACATAATATAAATGTGCAATGGAGCCGGAGAAACAACATGCATCATATCTATTATTGATCTGCAGCATTTTTCTTGCAGGAGCAAGGCATGAAAGCGTGTAAAGATCATGATAGTCGAGAAGCTGTCTGAAAAGAGGGAGATAATTTTGTTCCGCATCGCCGCCTGTAACCAGTTTTATTGCTACAGGCAAGGGCCATGAACCCGCTACCGGAAACGAATAACTGATAGAAGAATCCAATGCAGGATAAACAGAAGTTGTCCATCCTCCACCTGATAATCCACACATATATATAGCACTATAATTACTTCTTCCTACATAATTAAGTGATGCTACAAGGGGATTAAAAAATGCCGCTAATGGATTTTGATAATGGTTATCAGAAAATATTTCATTGTGCCCGTTGAAACCGCATACATAATCAAGCGGGTATGGCGATTTATAATTTATCATCGGTACCGCCAATACAGTATATCCTTCTTTGATAAGTGTCGGGATTATATACCCGGGTTCGTTACCGTCGCTGTTTAAAAAAATATCCTCGGTTGTAGATGCTCCGGCGCAATGCCCGGAATGGTAAATAAACAACTTACCATTACTGTTATGCGGATGAAACAAATACGCATTCACCATGTCAGGAAAATCCACAAGATTTGCGATCGGCCTTGTGGAAATCCTATCGATTGAATCAAGATTTCCTGCAGGAAAAAATAATCCGCTGTAAGTAAAGCTTGATTGATGCTCAATACTTTGAACATTAGTTGCAATTTCATCCGGCTGCAGCCCGTAGGGCATTCCCGCTGCACCAAAAATATTTTTAGCCAGGCTGTCCCGATAGAGATTGGCGTTTAATGCATTCACTTTTATTGGTCTGACCCTTTGTGAAAATCCATTATGAAAAACAGAGAAAAACAATATTGTAACAAGCAATAATTTATAATATCTACAGGAAGAAGGGACGAATTTTTTCCGGAGTAACACGATGTTCTGTACAGGTTTATACAATGATAGATAATAACTTATTCGTCAAATATAATAATTTAAAAAAATAGTGCTGCTCATTGCTGCAATCATTTAGGATAACAGTGAAGTTGCCGGATGTTCTGATTTAAAAAAATCCTTTGCTTTTTCGCGATTATCTTTGCAAACTATGCATTATGCTTCTGTAGAAAATATCAGCAAATCTTTTGGAATACGAACTCTGTTTAAAAATATCACACTCAACATCGAAGAAGGTGATAAAGTGGCGTTGGTTGCGAGAAATGGTAGCGGTAAAAGTACCCTGATGAAAATCATTGCGGGACTGGATACTCCGGATTCAGGAACAGTGTGGGTTCACAAAGAAATAAAAACAGTGATGCTTCAGCAGGATCATGATTTTGATCCAAATAAAACAATTTGGGATAATGTATTGAGGCTTGACAATCCTGTGGTTAAAGTTGTGAAAGAGTATGAAGAATTTTTGGAGAATGGCCTGGATGATCATGATAAGTTAGCCGATCTGATGGGTAGTCTCGATGAATTAAATGCATGGAGCTTTGAAAGCGATCTCAAACAAATATTGGGCAAACTGAATCTTCATCATCTAAATGAAAAAGTTGGCAACCTCAGCGGTGGACAGAAGAAAAGAGTGGCGCTTGCGCAGGCACTGATCGAATCCCAATTGCATGAAGGAAGATGTTTGTTGATTCTTGATGAGCCTACTAACCACCTGGATGTTTCGATGATCGAGTGGCTGGAAGAATACCTGAGTGCTCAGAAAATTACTTTGTTATTGGTTACGCATGATCGTTACTTTCTTGATGCAGTTTGCAATGAGATCGTTGAAATAGACGAAGAAAAGGTTTATGTGTACCAGGGAGATTATGATTACTTCCTCGAACAAAAAAGTTTACGGCTGGAAGTTCAGCAAAGTGAATTGCAAAAAGATAAAAATATCTTCCGGAAAGAATTGGAATGGATGCGTAAGCAACCAAAAGCGAGAACCACGAAAAGTAAGAGCAGGCAAGATGCTTTTACTGAAGTAGAGGAAAGAGTTAAACTCCAGAAGGATGTTGCAGAAGTAAGCCTGCAGGTAAAGATGACGAGATTGGGCGGTAAAATTCTGGAACTCAAAAAAGTAAGTAAAAGCTATGGACCGTTAACGATCATGAAAGGCTTTGATTATACTTTCAAACGCGGCGAAAGAATCGGTGTTGTTGGTAAAAACGGTGTGGGCAAATCAACATTTCTTAAGATTGCTTTGCAATTAGAACAACCGGACAGCGGCAAAATAAACCACGGTGATACGGTCGTATTTGGAAATTTTAGCCAGGATGGCCTTCAGTATAAAGAAGACAAGCGCGCTATTGAATATGTAAAATCGATGGCAGAATTCTTCCCATTAAATGATGGAAGCAAAATTTCTGCAAGCCAGTTTATGGAAAAATTCGGTTTCACCGCCGAACAACAATTTACATTATTGAGCAAATTAAGTGGCGGTGAAAAAAGAAGATTGCATCTTATGAGCATCTTATTTTTAAACCCGAATTTTCTGGTTTTAGATGAACCGACAAATGACCTTGATCTGCAAACCTTACGCACGCTGGAAGAATTTTTAATGGAATATCCGGGATGCATTTTGATCGTTAGCCATGACCGTTACTTTATGGATCGGATGGTGGATCATCTATTTGCTTTTGAAGGAGATGGCGTCATAAGGGACTTCCCGGGAAACTACAGCCAGTATCGTGAAGCTGTATCACGTGGATTATTGGCAGACAAGCCTCAGCAGATCATGGCGAGCAGGGAAGATGAATCCGAGGTTAAATCAGCCGTTGTAAATACATCAGGTGCTGCCGTAAAAAAACTTTCTTTCAAAGAAAAGTTTGAACTGGAAACACTTGAAAAGGAAATGCCTGCTCTACAGGAAGAGAGAAAAAAACTCGAGGAGAAAATGAGTGCAAATATTTCCTACGAAGAATTACAAAAAGCGTCTGACCGTATCAGTGAGATCATTCAGCAACTAGACGAAAAAGAAATGCGCTGGCTGGAACTGAGTGAGCGATCTTAGGCTGATAACGTTCAGTTGTTCTTATCATTTACAAATTGCTTCGGTAGCAGTACCGTAAATGTTGAGCCCTTATTAAGCTCACTGGCTGCATTGATCAATCCTCCATGATTTTCAACGATCTTTTTACAGATCGCCAGGCCTATACCCGTACCGGAATAATTTGTCGCATTTAACCGCTGAAACATTTTAAATATTTTGTCCTGGAATTCAGTTTCAAAGCCGATTCCATTATCCTTTACAGAAATGGCGATGAAATTTTCCGGTTTTAATCCATGATTGATTTCAAATTCCTTCTCTACTTCTACCTCAGATATTTCAATACATGGTTTTTCTTTTTCATTAAATTTCAACGCATTTGAAATCAGGTTGTGAAACAGCTGGTGCATTTGAGCCGGAACAGCCTTAATGATAGGAAGATTCTTCACTTCAATTTCTGCCTTTTTATTGGCTATCGTAATTTCAAGATCATCAATTACTGTATGAACCACGGTTGTAAGATCAGTATTTGAAAGCGGCAATTCTGTATTTGAGAGTCTCGAGAATGTAAGAACATCTTCAATCAGGTTCTGCATTCTTCCGGAAGCCTTGATGATCTTATCGAGATAATTTTTTTCCTGTTCATTAATCTTTCCGCGAATCTTATCATCCAGGATATTTCCAAACGCCATGATCTTTCTTAATGGTTCTTTGAGATCATGAGAAGCAATGGAAGCAAATTGATACAGATCCATATTTGAGATCTGCAATTGTTCATTGGTAACCCGAAGTCGTTGAGATGTATTTTTTAATTCCTCGTACCCTTTCGCCAGCAGATCCGCCGATTGTTTATTTTCTGTGATGTCGGTAAATGTTGATACAATGCCATCCATCATTTTCACACAAACCACTTCATACCAACGCCCGTTTTGAGATTGTACTTCAAAGTGAGCAGGCTTTCCGGAATTGACCACCTCAATACAATGACTTACATAGATTTGCTGCAGATCGGGAAACTCTACCATCATCCTCTTTCCAATCAATTCCTCTTCGTTTCTATTCAACATTTTATATGCAGCGGTATTGGCTGTCAGAAATTCAAAATCAACCACTTTTTCTTGTTCATCTCTGATGGCAATGGTGGCAAGTATTCCATTAAACGATGTATTGAAAACAGCAGTCAATATGCTGTTTAGTTTTTTAATCTCGGTAATATCAACAAAGCTGATCACCACTCCATCAATTGATCTGTCGATGCGTAGATATGGATTTAATTTCATCAGGAATGTTGTATCATTTCCCATGACAACTTCCCTCTCCAATGATTGCCCAGACTTCAATACACTTTTTACATTATTGATAAAGTCGAGGTGTTTAAAATTATTTGAGATATCAATTATTGACCGGCCTACATCGGTTTCAATTAAATTTATTTGCTTAACAGCCGCAGGCGTGAACTTACGAATGATCAATCTTTTGTCAACAATTATTTGCCCGATGTCAGCATTTCTGAAGTAATTATTAAGATCATCGTTCAACTCCATCAGCTCTTTTATTTTCAACTGATGTTCTGCATTCACTGTATGAAGTTCTTCATTCAATGATTGTAATTCTTCATTTGTGCTTTGCAGTTCTTCGTTGGAAGAAATGATTTCCTCATTGCTGGTTTGTAGTTCTTCGTTTGCAGACTCCACTTCTTCAATCAGGGCCTGGAGACTTTCTTTTGTTTCTGAAAGCTCTGTTTCCAGTTCCCGATACCTTCTTACATCAGCCGTTCCTCCGTCCTCAATGAGTGTTGCTTTCTCATGAACGACATTATTTTGTTCATGAAAAACAATAAACAAAAAAGGTTGCAAGTATTCCTTCTGTACCAGGTACGGCTTAATGATAACATCAACCAATCTTAATTGCTTGTTGGTGTTGATCTTCAGGTTATTTAAAATTACCTTTTCATTATCCTTAGATGCTTTACGAAGCCCGATACTTAAGGCTGTTGAGAGATCGGTATGAACAAGTTTCAGAATATTAAAGTTGAAATTCCCATCCGGAAAACTCAGAAAATTTTTAAAATTTCCTGTAGCCTGTTTCACTTCGAAGTCCTTATCTATGAAAACACCTGCATATCCCTGCTCTTCCAGTAATGTCTCATTAAAAATATCTTTTATCGAACTCAGCGCATTTTTAGGTTTAGTGTTCGGGGAAAATTTTCCATAGTTTGCCGACTCCATCGAACCCAACAATGTAGAATACGTGGTAAGGTTAGATTTTAAAATACATTTATATAGTTTCCATTTTCTATTCACTTCCAGAAACGAATCTTTCAGAATACCGATATTTTCGCTTGGACCGAGCAGTAAAAATCCATCTGCATTCATTGCAAAATGAAATGCCTTGAGAATATGTTTTTGAAGTGTGATGCCCATGTAAATGAGCATGTTGCGGCAACTGATAAAATCGATCTTACTAAAAGGCGGATCGCTCAAAATATTATGATGAGCAAACACGACCATCTTTCTTATTTGAGCATTTACCCTGTACTGATTTCCTTCCTCAACAAAATATTTCGATAGCAATTCTGACGGGACATCATCTTCGATGTCCTTTCCATAAACTCCTTTCGATGCAACATCAAGTGCACTGCTGTCAATGTCTGTTGCAAATATTTTTATTGTGGAACCTGTTAAACTATGCTCCTCACAATACTCCTGCAACAAAATAGCAATGCTATAGGCTTCTTCACCTGTGCTGCATGCAACTACCCATATTTTTTTCAACTCGTTCTGACCTTGCCTGAACAGATTTGGAATTACGGCAGATTTAATCTGATCAAAAGCATCTTCATCCCGAAAAAATTTTGTTACTCCGATTAAAAATTCCTTGCTTAATTTCTTGGGTTCTTCAGCATTATTTTTAAGATAACTAAAATATTCCTGCAGATTTCTTACATTAAGTTCTGCCATTCTCTTTGTGAGCCTTCTGTAAATCGTCGGCTTTTTATATTCTCTGAAATCGTATCCTACAATTGTTCTGATAAGGTCCAGAATACTGGTAACTATATGCTCGTCTTTAAGATGTTGCTCATTAAAAGAACGTAAAAGCGGAGCCTGTTGCAAATATTCCTGGAGTTCATCTCCTATCATATCCGGCGAGAGTATCAGATCGGCATATCCACTGGAAATCGCGCTGTTTGGCATTCCGTCAAATTTTGCAGACATTGGATCCTGTACCACCACAATTCCACCTTTATTTTTAATTGCTTCGATTCCTTTAGTGCCGTCAGTTCCCGTTCCAGACAAAATGATTCCGACAGCCGATTCGCCGGCATCTGCTGCTAAGGATTCAAAGAAAATATCTACCGCGTTATTTGGCGAACGGTCGTTTAATTTATCCCGGAGTTTCAACCTTCCACCCTTTAATGTCATCATGTATTTATTGGGAAGGAGATAAATGCAATTTTTTTCAAGCTTCATATTATCAGTAGCTTCAAAAATTTGCATTGCAGTATGCTTGGACAGCAATTCTCCCATCAGGCTTTTATGATCTGATGACAAGTGCTGAATAACTACATAGGAAAAATTGGTAGCGTCAGGAATATTATCAAATAATTCATGGATAGCCTCCAGCCCGCCGGCCGATGCTCCGATGCCCACGATATAGTTTCCCGTCTCCCCCTGTGCGTTTTTTTTCATAGAGGTTTTTTTACCTGAAAAATCTTACCAAAATAAAACCATTTTTTATAAGTTTGTATTCAAAATGGGTACCAACTTGAGAATTCTTCTGATTGAGGATGATGCTGATGATATAGAATTATTGGAAGAAGCATTACGTGTGAACAATATTACATATGACCTTGACGTGGTAATGGATGGGGATAAGGTTGCACCTTATCTCCTGGCCAATCCTGAACTGCCTGAAGTGATCGTACTGGATTTTAATTTACCCCGTGTTCATGGAAGAGAAGTGCTTGCATTAATTAAAGCTTCGTTAGCATTCAATAAAATACCATTGATCGTATTAACGACGTCCGCTGCTAAAGAGGATATTCAGTTTGCATTAAATATGGGAGCGCTTCATTTTCTAACCAAGCCAACATCGATCGATGGATTTAAACACACGGTTGATACTATAATTACATCTGCCCGTCAGCGTTAGGTACCTGATTTTTTTTTAAAAATTTTCCCGAGGTTTCCGATTAATTTGAAATCTGGGGATAAGCTTACCCGAAAGTGGAAAGTAAACAAGCCTTAGAATTTAATAATTTTGAACAAAGTATTTTATGGACATCATTCCCTTACTTGCAGCAGAATTTTCACAGGAAAGTGAAATAACAAAGAGAATGTTTGAAAGAATTCCGGATGATCAATGGGATTGGAAACCCCATCCTAAAAGCATGAGTTTGAAGAGCCTTGTTGTACATCTTGCTGAGCTTCCATCATGGGTAAAGATGGGGCTGACAACAGAGGAGATTGACTTTGCAGGTGGGTATCAGCCAACGGAAGTAAACAATAAAGAAGAACTGATAAAATTACTGGAGCATTCTATTGCGGAGGGATCAGCTGCACTTTCGCAGGCAAAGGAAGAAGACCTTCTCCCTAAATGGACATTACGAACAGGTGATCATATTCATATGGTGATGACGAAGTACGAAGTCATCCGCCATTCTCTTTCTCAAACAATTCATCATCGTGCGCAACTGGGCGTCTATCTAAGACTGTTAGGTATTCCGCTGGTTAAGACTTACGGGCCAACTGCAGACGAGGCATCCTTCTAACGTCTTCAAATTTAGTTTATGAAAAAAAGTGCAGGAATTCTTTTGTTTCAACAAATGAAAGTATTTCTGGTGCATCCCGGTGGGCCATTCTGGAAGAATAAAGATGATGGCGCATGGTCAATTCCCAAGGGAGAGTTTGGTGAAGATGAGGAGCCGTTTGATGCGGCTAAGAGAGAATTTGAAGAAGAAACAGGAATTGCATGTGATGGTGAATTCATTGACCTTGGATCATTAAAACTGAAGACCGGAAAAATCATCTATGCATGGGCGTTGGAAAAATATGTTGATCCCGAAACAGTGAAGAGTAATAATTTTTCTCTTGAGTGGCCAATAAAATCCGGACGATTCAATGAATATCCGGAAGTGGATAAAGCGCATTGGTTCACATTTGCTGAAGCAAGAAAGAAGATTAATGGTTTTCAGGTGTTGTTTATTGATAGGTTGGAGAAGATAATTTGATGATGTGATGATGTGATGATGTGATAATGGAAGAACGTCAATTCAAGATCCTTTATTTTAATAAGATGTTCGGGTTGTTTATGCATTGGAGAAATGCTTGGCACTATAATGTTTCTAGCTCAACGTTTGTCACACTGAGCTTGTCGAAGTGCTTGTACAAAATATACCATTCACACTTTGCAGCTCTGCGGAAAGAGTTTCACGCAGAGAAGCAGAGATTGCAAGGTCAGCAGAAGCTTTCCGCCTTTGCTTAACTTATCTGCTTTGCGTGAGACATACAACTTTACGATTATTTTAAACTTCCAATCTCCGACATCCGACTTCTGATTCCGTTTGGAATGATATTCGTTTTAATCAACACCACACACAATCATTTTCCATGCTACTCGGTACTCATGTATCCATATCAGGCGGTTACCTGAATTCATTGACAGAAGCGAAACGATTAGGCATCGATACCATGCAGATCTTTACAAAAAATCAACGGTTCTGGAGGGAGAAACTTATTTCTGATGAAGAAGGAGAAATCTTTCGAAAGGAGTTTAAAAAGATCGGAATGAAGCAGGCCTTCTCTCATGCTATTTATCTGATCAGTCTTGGTTCTCAAAATGAAGAGATCATCCAGAAATCTTTACTCTCTTTAGTTGGTGAACTCGAAAGATGCAGAGTGCTCGGCTTATCGCATACCGTTTTGCATCCGGGTTTTGCAGGAAGTCTGTCTATGAGCGACGCAATAAAAAATATTGGAGATCACATTATTCGTGTTTTAAAAGCCACAGAAAAAAGTCCGGTGAAAATTTTAATTGAAAACACAGCCGGACAAGGATCTACTGTGGGCGGAAAAATTGAACATATTTCTGAATTGATTTCTTACATCAATTCTCCGCGTGTTGGTTTATGCATAGATACCTGTCATTCCTTTGCTGCTGGCTATGATATCAGGACTGCAAAAGGCATTGCAGGTTTTATAAAAATGCTTGACAAACAAATCGGTTTGAAAAAATTACTGTGCTTTCATCTCAACGATTCAAAAGGCGGTCTCGGAAGTAAACTCGACAGACACGCTCATATCGGTGAAGGCCAATTAACATTGGAGCCTTTCAAATATATCGTGAAAAATTTTCCTAATATTCCAAAGGTCTTGGAAACTTCGAAAGAGAATGATGCGGATGAGAGGAATTTGGCAGTTCTAAGATCATTCGAGTGATGTGATAATGTGATGATCACGCGATGTGATAATGTGATGATTTGATAATGTGATGATGAAAGCAATTGCAAATTTGATGATTTGAAAATTTGAAAATGAAGAATTCCGTCTAAGAAAATAAGCCTCGAAATAGAAAATCCCCATTATCAAATCTTCAAATCATCACATTATCACATTAGCCTAGCCCTTTCAACCAATTTACCAGGTCATCTTTTACTTTACCTGTTTTCTGTTGTATTCTGCCCCACATCTCATCGTCTTTTCCTTCTTCGTATTTCAAATCATCATCAGTGAGGTCTGCATATTCTTGCTTTAGTTTTCCCTTCCACTCATTCCATTTTCCTTTTACTTCCATCTTGTCCATGATTTTAATTTTTAAGTGTGAATGAATAATTATGGGAAGAAATGAAACAACCATGCCAAGGAGGTTTAGGGGTTTAGATGTTTAGGAGTTTAGGGTTTGGTGTTTGGTGGTTGGTGGTTGTTGTTTGATGTTTGGTGTTTGGTGGTTGTTGTTTTTGTTAGATGGCCTGAGTTGTTAATGGGCATGAATCCATTTAATCGTTACCTTGCTGGTACCAAACTACTTATACGACTTCTATGCTACTTCGAAAAACGATTTCCGCTCTTATATTTTCAGTAATATTCTTAAATTCTTCTGCTCAGATTATATGTGGTGCAGATCAGAAACAGGAAAGATTAATTGCTCAGGATGCTGATTACAAAAAACAAGTTGATGATCTGAATTCCGATATCAAAAGATATATTTCTGCAAATCCCGCGGTTGGAAGGCCATCCTCTACAACCGCTGCATTATACTATATCCCGGTTGTGGTACATGTTATTTATGATGGTGATCCAACAACAGGCACATTGTATAATCCTTCTACGGCGCAGATCAATGCGGCCATTGCTTATGTAAATGCAGTGTATGATGGCACATGGGCGGGTGTAGGCGGTCCCATCCTTGGCGTGGGCAATCTCGACATAAAATTTGTACTTGCTACAAAAGATCCAAATAACAATGCAACAACCGGAATTGAAAGAATTAATGGTGCCGCACTAGCAGGCTATTCTGCATCAGGAATGAAATACCAGGGCGCAAGTGGTGCAACTGAATTATCAATTAAAAATCTAAGCCGATGGGATCCTGAAAAATATTACAACATCTGGGTGGTTAACAGAATTGACGGATGTTCAGGATATTTTTGCGGATGCGCATGTGATGCAGGCACGATCGGAGGATTTGCTTTATTTCCCGTGTCTCCTGCAAATGTTAGTGGTGCAATGAGAAATGATGGAACCGTTATGCTCGCGAGTCAGTTCAATGCCGGACAAAAAGTTTTGCCGCACGAACTCGGGCATATGTTGAGTGTGTATCATCCTTTTCAGGGTAATACAATTCCGGGACCTAACACATGTGTTGATAATACTTTCCCTACAACCAGCGGTGATCTTTGTGCAGATACCGATCCGATCACTAATCCGTATTTATCGCCAAATATACCTTTCGCCTGCAGGATAGGAATAAACCCGTGCACTTCCACGGCTTTCACGGCAAATACTGAGAAGAACTACATGAATTACACAAATTGTTATCAGTTATTTACAGCAGATCAGAAAGCCAGAATGATCGCCGCTACATCCGTGAGCCAACGTGCGAGCCTGGTTACATCATGGGCAAATGATCAAGGTAGTTACCCTGCTCCTTTCGTTCAACCGATAGTTGCAGCAGTATCTCCGTTATCTTCTTTGTTTCTGAATAACACATCAGGCATTTTACGGGTTGATCTTAATAACAGGACCGTGTACTCGCTTAATGCAACTCAGGACGGCGGATATCTTGACAACAGCAGCAAATGGTATGACCTGTTTGATCTGCATCCATCAACTACCTATACGATGACTGTTACTGTACTCAACAGCAATAGCAATTATCAATTTGGTGCCTGGCTGGATTACGATAATAGTGGGACGTTTAATTCCACTAACGAACAATTGTATTTACAAAACGACATAGCACCGCTTGGCGCTGCATCTGTTGTTAGTTTTAGTTTCACCACACCGGCAGCAGGTTCAGCAAATTTTATCAGGCTCAGGCTTGCAACAGATCTTTCTACCATTTTTGGCGTTGGTGCTTTATCAAATACTTCTACATCACTGGACTATGGACAGGCAGAAGACTATCCGGTTTATATAACCGGTGCAGTAGTGCCTGTCAAATTACTTTCCTTCAATGCAAAAAAATCTTCTGAAAATATATCATTGATCTGGGAGACTTCTGACGAAGTAAATATTTCAGCGTATGATGTGGAGCGCTCTTTTAAAGGATCTCCATTCAGATCATTTGCAACAGTTACAGCAACCGGCAATCAACAATCCAGCCGTTACAATCTGTTAGACAGAGACGTAAGAAATTCGGGTAAATATCTATACAGACTTAAAATTAAAAATCTGGATGGTTCTCATAATTACAGTCCTGAAAGACTGATTACAATTTCCAAAGACAAATTAATTGTAGAGAATCCATTCAATCAAATGATCCATCTGATCTTGCCAAACAGTAACAGCAAAGCATCTTTCAGGCTTGCTGATGCTGCAGGAAGAATTATTTATACAAGCCCAGAAAAAACTTATCAGGAAAACGACGTCATCTTAAATCTCTCGAATGTATTTCTTAGTAAAGGGCTTTACATTTTAGATGCTGTAATTAATGGAGAGAGGTTTACGGAAAAGTTGGTTAAAAACTAATGTGATGATGTGACAATGTGATGATGAAGTACAATTAATGATTTGGAAAAAAAGGAAATGATCGACAGCATTGATCATTTCCTTTTTTTATTTTAAACAAGAAATATAATTGAAATCCTATTCTCCAATTATCACATCATCACATTATCACATTGCCATAGCAATCTTTGCAGCCAAACCTGCATTATTCAATATCAAGGCAATATTCGCTTCCAGGCTTTCTCCCTTTGTATTATCAGCAATATGCTTGAGTAAAAAAGGGGTAATATTTTTTCCCGTTACTTTTTGTTTATCTGCTTCGTTTAAAGCGTGTTGAATATGTTGCTCGATAACGTCAGGCGATACCTGCTCATGATTAGGAACGGGATTAGCAATCAATACCGAACCCTTTAATCCCATTTTCCATTTTATGTTGAGAAGAGATGCAATTTCTTCGGGTGTATCTAAACGTAACGGCGTGGTGTAATCGCTTTTATCAGAATAGAAACTGGGAAATTCATTTTGTCCAAAAGTAACTACAGGAATTCCTTTGGTCTCCAGGTATTCCAATGTGAGTCCAATATCCAGAATAGATTTTACTCCTGCCGAGATCACAGCAACATCTGTTTGTGACATCTCGGTAAGATCCGCAGAAATATCCATGGTATTTTCTGCACCGCGATGAACACCACCAATTCCACCGGTGGCAAAAATTTTTATTCCCGCCAAATGAGCAATCCGCATGGTGGCAGCAACAGTGGTTGCTCCCGGTAATTTCTTACTGATCACATAGGGAAGATCTCTCAGGCTTACTTTCCATACATCATGTTCTTTACCAAAGAAGTCGAGTTCTTCAGGACTTAATCCTACCAGGCATTTACCATCTTTAATCGCAATCGTGGCAGGTATTGCACCTTGCTTACGCACTGCATCTTCAACTGCTAAAGCTGTCTCTACATTTTTCGGCCACGGCATACCGTGAGAGATGATCGTTGACTCTAATGCCACCACCGGTTTCCCGTTTTGTAATGCCTCTGCTACTTCAGGATGAATTTGTAAAAAATCACTGTTCATTTGGATAATAATCTTTTATGGAGTTGAATAATGTTTGTTGATTAATGTTGTGATCGATTGCACCTTCTACCTGCAGAATAGCAGCAGCCATCGAGTGCGCTGCTAATAGGCATTCTTTTTCGGATTTGCCCAAACTAAAGGCGGCTATCCATGCTGCCAATGCTGAATCTCCCGCTCCGGTAATATCCGTCACAGAAACCACAGGTGACGGTAAGGAGTAACTGCCGGATGTAGCATACATCGATGAACCTTCAGCACCTTTTCTTAGCCATATATTTTTTACACCGCGACTTATAAGCTTTTGAACTGTTGCAGTTGCTGACAGATCTTCATCTATCAAAGAAGGCAATTCATCTTCGTTTGGTGTAACCATGTACAAGCCATCTAATGAAATCCGGGAAAGCTTTTTTGCTTTTTCTACGGACACAGGATCAATGAATAACTTGATTGACTTTTCTTTACAGAAAGTTATCAGCCATTCTAATACAGTTGTATTGAGATTTGTATCTGCAACAATTACGGTAGCAGCAGAAAGAACAGATTGTTGATCTTGTAGCAATTGAATCGTCAGGAAAGGTTCACATTCATTCACGCATGCCGCGGTATACAGGCTTCCGTCAGGATTTAAAATAGCAGAATATTTTCCTGTATTGCCTTTAACAGTAGCCGTGTTGCTCATATCAATTCCCGCCTGGCGGCAATTATTCTTTAACCATTCTCCATCTGCATCATCGCCCACAACGGTAATAAATTGAACCGGAACATCAAGTAATGTAAGATGATGAACGATATTTCTCATCACGCCGCCCGCAGCTTTTTTCACCGATGCAGGATTAGAAGTCCCTGGCACAACAGTTTGATGGCAGTAAAACAATTCATCTATCAGCATACCGCCGATGCAGATAACACGGTGAGTCATACGGCCAAAGATAATGCTCAATTTGAAAATTTGATGATGTGATGAGAACACAATTGATGATGTGATAATTTGAAAATTTGATAATGAGAAGAAAGTTAACTGGTAGGCAGCGTTTCTTTATATAGAAATTCAAATAAGAAAGATATCTACATTATACCACGATCATTCATTCATCATCACATCATCAAATCATCAAATTAGGCTTGGGGTACCTGTTTCAGGAATAAAGACTACATTTAATTATGGTTCCGAAAAGAATATTAGTTGTGGAGGATGATGCAGACGATCAGTTGTTATTCTGTGAAGCGGTGCAGAACTTATACGAGAACCTAAAGTGCGATGTGGCCGTGAATGGAATAGAAGCCTTGGAGTATCTTTTAAATCCACCACCATATGACATGATTTTTCTGGATCTGAACATGCCCATCATGAATGGACTGGAAACTTTGGAACGGGTTAAGAATGATGAAAGCATCAAGCATATTCCGGTCGTTATTGTCACAACCTCTACACATGTTTCTGACATGAAGAAAACAAAGGAACTCGGAGCGATATCGTACTTTTCAAAACCGGCAATTTTCGCCGATTATGTCGCAGGATTGAAGGCAATCATCACAGAAGCATAAATTGATGAGAGGCCGGATCTCTAAATTAGATAATCAATTATATAATAAGTGCAATGTTTGGATGATGGTTTGCTACCATTAGGGTAATCACTGGATTTTCACTTAATCTGCTGCCAAACATCCCGAAGTTCCCCATTCGGGACATTTCAATACTATTGCCACATTACATTTCTTAAATTTTCAAAATGGACGATAATATAGAAAAGCAAGCAGACGCGTCAGCTGCAATTGTAAAGGACAAGACAGACTCAGAATTATATGTACAGACACTTAAGGAGGAAATCAGGAATTTAAAACTGGAATTGGCTTTAAAAGAAGAAGAACATATGTCATTTACAAAACAAGCTACAACCGAATTACAGTTTCAAAGTGACGAAAAAGAAAAAAAAGCAGCTGAGCTAGTGGTTGCTAATCTTGAACTTTTATTTCAGAATGTAGAAAAAGAAAACAGAGCTGCCGAACTGGATATCGCAAATAAAGAATTGCTCTTTCAGAATGAAGAGAAAGAAAAAAGAGCGGCTGAATTAGTTATCGCAAATAAAGAGTTAGTTTTTCAAAACGAAGAAAAAGAAAAGCTGACAGCAAAGTTGAGTGCAGCAAATATTGAACTGCTGAATCAAAATCTGGAAAAAGAAAAAAGAGCCGCCGAGTTAGTTTTAGCGAACATCGAATTAGTATTTCAAAATGAGGAGAAGGAAAAAAGAGCACTTGAATTATTAGTCGCAAATAAAGAGTTGTTGGCCTTCACCTATATTTCCAGCCATGATTTGCAGGAGCCATTACGCAAGATCCAAACATTTTCTGACCTGATACTTAAAAGTGAATATGCAACGCTTTCACCAAAGGGAAAAGATCACTTCATGCGAGTGTTTAATGCTGCTAAACGAATGCAGACGTTAATCCAGGATTTGTTAATCTACTCTCACACAAATGTGGAAGACAGGAAATTCGAATCGACAGATTTGAGTGCCATTGTAAAGGATGTTTGCGAACAACTCGCAGACAGCATTTCCGAAAAGAAAGCAATAATAAACGCGTTAAATTTAGGTAGCGCTTATATAAACAGATCGCAGTTTCACCAGCTGATCACCAATCTTATTTCAAATGCACTTAAATTTTCCAAACCTGATATCAACTCAGAGATCAACTTTGAATTTAAGATTGCTTCAGGATTGGACTTTGAAAAAGACAATTCCGATTTATTGCCAGGTCGTTTATCACCGTCAAAAAGTTATGGACATCTAAAAGTTTCAGACAATGGAATTGGTTTCGATGCAAAGTATAAAAACAAGATTTTTGAAGTCTTTCAAAAACTTCATAAAAAAGAACAATACGCCGGAACAGGCATTGGCCTGGCGATTGTAAAAAAGATAATCGATAACCATGGAGGTGCTATAACTGCCAATAGTGGTTTAGGATGCGGTGCTTGTTTTGATATCTATATTCCTGAGATGGTAGTGGCGATGAATTAAATCCCATCAATACTATCTAACTAAAATTACAGAACCTTTCTTCGTTTGAATTGCCTCACCGGACAACTGAAAGGTACAAACCCAGGTAAAGGTTTGACCTTCTGCTTTACCGGTCCAGCCGGTATTGATATTGGCAGTACTAAATACCAACTGACCATAACGATTGTAAATTCTGAACTGATAATTTTTCAGATTTCCGAATATTTTAGGAAGAAAGACATCATTTAAACCATCATCATTCGGAGTAAAAGCAGTTGGAATAAAAAATCCCTGGAGACATTGTTTGCCGAAAATAGCAACTGTATCCTTTCCAACGCAGTTGTTCTGATCACTGACTTCCAATATATATCTTCCCGGTTGTGTTACCGTTAGAGACTTCCCGGTATGCCCGTTACTCCATAAATATGTTTTGAAATTTTTCAGAGAAGCTATCGTGAGATCACCATATACACAAACTGAATCATTACCGGATAAAAATTCTGCCGGAATTGCAGCTAGTAATTTTATCGAAGTGCTATCAGAATTTTTGCAGCCGTTACTATCTGTCACCGTTACCCTATAATTACCGATGGCGTTCACGGTGATGTGCTGAGCATTTGCACCCGTGTTCCATAAGTAATTTGCATATCCCGGACCAGCATCCAGATCGCCTTGGCTTCCGACACATAGAATAGAATCTTTGTTGAGCTTTACCTGCGGAAGCGCATAAACATTTAAGATTTTAATTGTGTCATACGACTTACACCCTTCAATGGTGGTGCCGATAACTTTATAATCACCTGAACTATGTAAAGTAGTTTGCTGTGCAGATGAGCCGTTGCTCCATTGATAACTGTTAAATCCAAAGCCGGCATTTACAATCAAGCTATCTCCATAACAAAAACTTTTATCGTTCCCAAGAGATATTAGCGGCGAAGTGTTAACGATAATTTTTACTGTATCATATCCATAACATCCAGGAGTGAGTTCAGCAGAAAGAATGTAGGATGTATCAATCAGGGGATTTACTGATATATGCTGATTAGTGACGGATGAAAGATTATAATCAGGCTTCCAACTATATGAAATAAATCCACTCGGAGCATGCAGTTGAACCGTGTCTGAATTACATTTTATGCGATCGCTACCGATATTCACCGGCACTACTGAATGTGGCGTGATCAAGATAGTGTCACTCAAAAATCCTCCGCAGGCATTCGTTGCCGTTACAAAATATTTTCCCGGTGCCGTAACAACGAAGAGGGAATCAGTAGAACCATCCTGCCATTTGTAACCGGCAAAACCGGAATGTGCGTTCAAAACAATCTTATTACCGGCACAAATTTCTTTATCCGAACCAAGCGCAATTGATAAAGGCGCTTGTAAAATGTTTACCGTAACGGAATCAGAAAGAATATTACAGCCTTGCAATGAAGAATATATTTTTCCCGTCCAGGTGGTATTAAAAGTGAATGAATAAACCGAATCATTTAACGGGATCATACTACTGATATTATCACCATTGTAGAATAAAGGAATATGAGCACCACATTCTTTGTTTTTATGCAAAGTAATATTAAACGCCTGACCCGGGCAGCTAACAATCACTCTGGGAGAAAGTGATAATGAATCACAGAAAGAAGTTTGTAAACAAGTGAACTGTTTAGAGATCGCCTTGTCTGTTAACGTAAGTGTTTTACTTGGAATCTCTACAAAGTCATCGAAAATCGTAGGGCTTACATAATACTGATATGGAACGTACACTACATTTTGCGTATAAGTGTTGAAATCATCAAAACCCAAACATGCTGAAGAGGTGTCGGAAATATGGAGTTTGGTAAAATCAATTCTGGCATTATTCCGAATGCTATCCCCCACTAATTTTACAATCATATCTCCGCCATCGGAAGTTCTGATTGCTCTCGGCTCATAAGGAAATCCCTCATTGGTTGCAGACCGTTTTCGACTTTTCAGTATGCGGCCATTAAGAAATTGTGTATAATAAATATCTGCTGTGTAGCCACTGTAAACGTGGAGATAACTGATCAATCCTGAGCCATCCGGATAAAGAGTAGTTTGCGAATTGGGAATACCTGTTTCAACAGCACTTTGATATACTACTGAATTCATAGTTGAGAGGCTACTGTCAATTTCAGCCACTACAGTTTGATTCAGCAGCGATATGCCATCCCATGGATATTGATAATAACCAAAACATTTGCCTGTGATCAGATAATTCCCGTTTTCCTTAACCATCAACTGGTCATACCCCAGAATATCTAAATTAATATTTGGATTTTGCATTTTGAAAACCTTGGATGCAATGGTATCTCCGGTTTGCTTGTCAATCCTTATGACATCAATATAAACAGAACCTGACACCAGATTATTTCCAAAATAACGAATTTCATTTTGCCTGATTTCAAATCCGTAGGGCCTTGGTGCTCCCATTCCGTTACTGTTAAAATCATACTTCGTGCTCCAAATTAAGTTACCATTTTGAGAATCAATTTTAAGTAAAGCTTTTCCTTCATGCCAATGCGGACCGGCAACGTAAAATTCTCCCGAGAAAGGATCCTGCTTCATATCCTGAATATAAAAGTAGTTAGAGCTCCCCGTTCCCGGCAACCACAATCGTGATTTATATGTTTTGTTCCATATCAGGTTTCCCGCAGAAGTTAGCTTTGTAATTACGAGATCATTATTTCCGGATGATGGATCATTTGTCTGACCACCTAACATGATTGAGCCATCCGCTAATTCATACACACGATAATAACTGAGAAAGTTACTGCGGACATGATTTGCACTATCAACATTCTTATTCCATAGTACGTTGCCTTTTTCATCACATTTCATGATGTAGCCACCGTTTTCATAAGGTGGAATTGTACTGCCATATTGCCCACAAACGAGCAAATTCCCATCGGCGGCTTTTATGGTTTGAGATGTATAATTATATTCGTCTATGCTTTGCAGTGAAAACCGACCTGAAGTATCAAAACAAACATTTGGAACTACTGCAGCAGTCGCTGAATTAACATGACCATTACGGGGTATTCTATGGATACCATTGTTTGACAATGACAAATTATTTTTCGTACCAAAATGCGGTAGATGAGACATGAACTCCATAGAATCCAGTTCACGGTATGTAAAATGATGAGTTCGTTGAGAAAGTGCAGGGAACGAAAATAAAAATAGCACGACTCCAATGAAGGCATATCTCATAAGGCAATAATTAGTTTAGTTCCTGTTTGGCAGTATAGACGCTAAAACTAACGATTTGATCTGGAAGTAAGTGGCTTATGAGAAATTAAGGTGAAAACCACAGTCATAAACTTTTTCAGTTTATTAATACTTCACATTAACTGACATTCCCAAGGACTGAACCATCCGGCGACAATATTTGTCCCACTTTGTTTACAAACACTTTTTGATTATTAATCAGTACAATACTATTAGGGTATTCAGTACTGTTAGTCTTCATCCATTTACCGATCACAGCGAGTTTACCTTCTTTCACACGGACAACATTTTGTCTGATGGTTACGTAATATTTTGATTGGGGATCTTGTGAAAGGTTGATGGTTTTATAAATGTATTGAGAGGGAAAACTGTAGACAGACTCTTGACTTTTTGCATCTTCTTTCGGCTGGATAGTAGGAAATGTTTTTGCGATGGATTCATCCTCCTCTTGTCTGCTTTTATATTGCTGAATTATTTTGGGAGAATGTTTTACATAAGGCAGAGGATTAACCGGACCTCTCATTGTATAAATTCCAAAGTGAAGATGCGAAGGTGTAAACCTGGCGTTTCCTGTATTACCAACAGTTCCGAGAACATCTCCTTTTTTTACCACCTGACCGGCATGCACTTTTTGTTTGTCGAGATGAGCATAATATACATTCCAGGGATGATCTGTAGTCTGCAGCCAGACTGTCTTTCCGCCAAGGCGTTCATTACCCGTTTGAACAATAACTCCGTCAGCGACTGCAACCACGGGAGTACCTTTTTTTGCAAAAATGTCGATTCCTTGATGTTTGCGGGAACCACCATCACGTGAATCTCCCCAGAAACTTCCGATATTACTTTTTTTACCAAAGACAGGAAATACCAAAGATCTGCTCACCGATGGCGATGGCGCGGGCCCGTTGTTAACAAAAGAAGAAAAAGAAATAATTAATATAATAGCAGCGAAAATTGAAACCAATTTACTCATAGATATTAGCATTTTAAGGCGCAAAAATAAATGCTCATTATTGACCATATTGCCAAGAAAATACTAATAGAAAATGTGTGGGAGGATATTGGCAATGTGTTAAGAGAATTACGCCTCACCCCCAACCCCTGCCCTTTCCAGCACAGTGGGATCCGAAGCTTGGAATTCACGTGACTTGAAGTCGCGGC
>JADMIO011201713.1_pt1 | contig 39842 bp, 36 predicted proteins | sample 8958161 | NCBI WGS metagenome assembly JADMIO01 (sample SAMN16585339, study PRJNA669376) | soil metagenome | isolation source: Crop rotation soil | place: USA: Cullars Rotation, Alabama | collected 2011 | reverse complement strand
GACCTGAGCCGCCGCATCTTCGACGGCGTCCTCGACATGCTGTCGGGCCGCTACCCGTCGGACGAGTTCGCGGAGCTGCGGCCGCGCGTGACCTGGGATCGCGTGCAGGGCACCCTGTCCGGACGCGAGGGCGCCAAGCGCGTCGCCATCGCCAACGCCGGGACGATTCCCGATCGCGGCCTCTATGGCGTGTTCCTCGCCGGCGCGGACCGGCCGGTGCGCGTTGGCGAGCTGGACGAGGAGATGGTGTTCGAGACGCAGGTCGGCGAGACGTTCACGCTCGGCGCCTCGACGTGGCGGATCGAGGAGATCACGCACGACCGCGTCCTGGTCACGCCGGCGCCGGGCGAGCCCGGCAAGATGCCGTTCTGGCACGGCGATCAGGCCGGCCGCCCGATTGAGCTGGGCTACGCGATCGGCGCGCTGGTTCGTGACATCCGCACGATGCCGCGCGCCGCCGCGATCGAGCGCCTCGTCCGCCAGCACGACCTCGATCCGGCCGCGGCCGAGAACATGATCCGCTACCTGGATGACCAGGCCAGCGCCGGCGCCGTCCCGGACGATCGCACCGTGGTGGTCGAGCGGTGCCTGGACGAACTCGGCGACTGGCGCGTGTGCCTGCTGTCGCCGCTCGGGAGCCGGATTCACGCGCCCTGGGCGATGGCCGTGACGGCGCACATCCGCAATCGCACCGGCATGGACGTCGAGGTGATGTGGGGCGACGAGGGGTTCGTGGTGCGGTTTCCGAACGTGGAGAGCGCACCGGATCCGGCGCTGCTGCTGCCTGACGCCGACGAAGTGGAAGCGCTCGTGCTGCGTCAGCTGGGCGCGACGTCGCTCTTCGCCGCGCGCTTTCGCGAAACGGCCGCCCGTGCCCTGCTGCTGCCGCGCCGGCGCCCCGGCGCGCGCACGCCGCTGTGGCAGCAGCGCAAGCGGGCGTCGGACCTGCTCGCCGTGGCGTCGCGTTTCGGATCGTTCCCGGCGCTGCTCGAAACCTATCGCGAGGTGCTGCGCGACCACTTCGACATGCCCGCGCTGGTCGAGACGCTGCGCAAGCTGGCGTCGCGTTCCCTTCGACTCTCCACGATCGACTCGCGCGTGCCGTCGCCGTTCGCGGCGTCCTTGCTCTTCAGCTACGTCGCCAACTACATCTACGACGGCGATGCGCCGCTGGCTGAACGGCGCGCCCAGGCGCTGTCGGTAGACCAGGCGCAGCTGCGCGAGCTGCTGGGCGACGCGGAGCTCCGCGAGCTGCTCGACCCCGACGCCATCGCCAGCCTCGAGCAACAGCTGCAGCAGCGGGACGAGAAGTACCGCGTCCGGACCGCGGACGGCCTGCACGACCTGCTGATCCGCATCGGCGACCTGTCGCTCGACGAGGTCACCGAGCGTAGCGCGATGTCCGACACCGCCGACGCCGTGGCCACGCTTGAACGCGCGCGACGGATCATCGCGCTGCCAATTGCCGGCACGCGCCGCTACGTCGCGGTCGAAGACGCCTCGCGGTATCGCGACGCGCTGGGCGTTCCGCTGCCGCCAGGACTCCCGGAGGCGCTGCTGGAACCGGTCCGCGATCCCGGCGGCGACCTCGCGCTCCGGTACGCCCGATCGCATCCGCCGTTTCCAGCCCGCGAGTTTGCCTCGCGATATGGGCTGGGTGTGGCGGTCGCCGAATCAATCCTGCTCCGCCTGACCGAGGCAGGACGATTGATCGAGGGCGAGTTCCGCCCCGGTGGCACCGAGCGCGAGTGGGTGGATGCCGACGTGCTCCGGAGCCTCCGCCGGCGCTCGCTCGCCGCGCTGCGACACGAAATCGAGCCGGTGGGCGCCGACGCGCTCGGCCGTTTCCTGTTGTCGTGGCACGGCATCGGCTCCGCCCGGCACGGACTGGAGCCGCTGCTCGACGCCATCGAACAGCTCCAGGGCGCGGCGCTTCCCGCATCGGAGCTCGAACGCAACATCCTCCCTGCGCGCGTTCAGGACTACCAGCCCGCCATGCTCGACACGTTGATGGCGGCCGGCGAAGTGGTCTGGATTGGCGTCGAGCCGCTGGGCGAACGCGACGGGCGGATCGCGCTGTATCTCACCGATCACGTCGCGGCGCTGCGGCCGCCCGCCATCGCGCCGAACGCGTCTGCGCGTCGCGAGCCGGAGAAGGCTGGCCCCACCTCGCCGGGACTGAAGTCCCGGCCTACCGCAGCTCCTGAAGGCCGGGCAGCGGAGGTCCTCGACTACCTTCGCGAACACGGCGCGTCGTTCTTCGCCCCGCTCCACGACGGCACCGGCGGCGGATTTCCGAAGGAGACGGTGGACGCGTTATGGGAGCTGGTCTGGAAGGGTCTCGTGACCAACGACACCCTCCACCCGCTCCGCGCCTACTCGCGGAGCGAGGAGACGCGCGCGACCCGCCGTGACAAGCCGCGTCCCTTCCGGTCCAGGCGGCTGGTGCCGCCGGCGGCCGAAGGCCGCTGGTCCGTGGTGCCGGCGCCGAGGATGACGAAGACCTCGAGCACCGACTGGGCCGCCGCCATGGCTCAGCAGTTACTGGCACGCCACGGCGTCGTCACGCGCGAGACGGTCGCCGCGGAAGCCGTCGCGGGCGGGTTCACGGCCGTCTACGCCGTGTTGAAGGCCATGGAAGACACCGGCCGCGTCCGCCGTGGCTACTTCGTGGCCGGCCTTGGCGCCGCGCAGTTCGCGATGCCCGCGGCGCTCGACCTGCTGCGTTCAGGGCGCGATCAGCCGGAGGAGCCGCGGACCGTGCTCCTGGCCGCCACCGACCCGGCGAATCCGTACGGGGGGATCGTCAAGTGGCCCGAGCTCACGTCCGGAAATACGACAGATGCGACGGATAGCGGACGCGGGCCCACCCGCAGCGTCGGCGCGCTCGTGATCCTTGTCGACGGCGCCGCGGCCGGCTACCTGCGTCGCGGGGAGCGCGAGCTCCTCCTGTTCCTGCCTGACGCCGAACCACAACGTTCGCGTGTCGGACGCGCCGTCGCGCGCGCACTGCTGGACCTGTCGCGCGGGCGACAGCCAGGCCAGCGCGGCATGCTCATCGCGGAGATCAACGGCGCCGCGGCCACCGCCCACCCCGCCGCGCGGATGTTCGTGGAGGAAGGGTTCGTCGTGGGCGCCCTGGGGCTGCAGGTACGACCGTGACGGCCATGGCACATGAGTTGCGGGATCGGCGCCGGAGGATTTCATGGCCGACACGACCCGCGATCAGGATCAGATGGACGAGCTGAACAGCGACCGCACCCCGTCCGAGGACGGCGAGACCGAACGCGAAGGGAACACGCCGGAAATAAACCGCGACCACGACGAAAGCGAACGCGGCAAGGAAAGCGGGCCGACCGACCCCGACAGCGCGGAATCGGACGTGGACCGCGACGACACCGTCAACGATTAGAGCGCTACGATCTCCGGCGTGCCCGAAGGCGATTCGATCTTCAGGGCCGCCCGGAGCCTGCACCACGCGCTGGCCGGCCGCACCGTTTCACGATTCGAATCGGTGTTCGCACACCTGACGAACCCGCTCGAGGATCGGCCGCTGGTCGGCCGGATCGTCGAGCGGGTCGAGGCCCGCGGCAAGCACCTGTTGATCTGGTTCTCCGGCGGATCCGTGTTGCGCACCCACATGCGCATGCACGGCTCGTGGCACCTCTACCGCCCGGGCGAGCGATGGCAGCGTCCCCGCCACGCCATGCGCATCGTCCTCGAGACGCCGCAGATCGTGGCGGTCGCGTTCGATGTTCCGATCGCCGAGTTCGAGACTGCCGCCACCATCGACCAGGCGGAGCCGCTGCGCAACCTCGGACCCGATCCCCTGCGGGAAGATTTCGACGCCGCCAGTGCCGTCGCCCGGATCCAGGATCGGAGCGACATGGAGATCGCCGACGCGCTTCTCGATCAGCAGGCGATCGCCGGGATCGGCAACATCTACAAGTCGGAAACGCTGTTCGCCGCGCGGATCACTCCGTTCGCGCCCGTCTCGACCCTGACCCGCGATCAGCTCGAGCTCATCGTCGCCACCGCCACGAAGTTCATGCGCGCCAATATCGCGGAAGACCGGCGCGGCATGGCGACCTACGGCGGACGACGCACCACCGGCCGCCGCGATCGCGGAGCGCGGTTCTGGGTGTACGGGCGGGCCGGCAAACCGTGCCGCCGCTGCGGCACCGCGATCAGCCGCGCAAAGCAGGGTCCGTATGCCCGGTCGACCTACTGGTGCCCGCGGTGCCAGCAGTAGTTGGTAGTTGGTAGTTGATAGTTGGCGGCTGGTGGTGGTGACTTCGAACTTTCAACTTCGAACTTCCAACTTCGCCCGTAGCCCGTAGCCCTCGATTCACATCAGCTTCCCGACCGGCCCGAGGTCCAGGTTGAGTTCGTCCGGCGAGATCCCGAACTTCGCCGCGATGTCCCTGACCGTTTCTTCGAGCTTCATCAGCGCGACGCCGACGTCCTCGGTCTGCTGATCGGTCAGCGTCTGCGCTTCCATGCGGCGAATCGCCTGCCGCTCGAGCAGCTTGCGGACGAACTCGACCAGCGTCAGCACCAGCTGCGCCACTGACCGCTGCACGTCGTCGGGATCCGCGTTCCACCGCAGCGGCGAGCCCGCGGCGGTGCGCTCGAGTTCGCGTCGCAGATCCTCCAGCTCCGACACTTCCATCACCGTCAGCGCGTCGGTCCTGGCCACGATCTTCGGCCGGACCGCCCGTTTCGTCCGCTTGCGCGTGCCGGCCCGCGGCCGAGGCGCCTTCCGTGCCGGCGTTTTCTTCACCACGATGCGAAAGCGTACGGCGGAAACGGTCCGGAAAGCACCACCCGCTGGCCGCTGTCGTCGATGGCGGCAGCCGCCGCCCGGCGATACGGGGTGACCGCACGCCGCGGAATGAGGTGATACACGCTCGTGATGGCCTTCGCGCGCTCGACCCGTTCATCGCGAATCCACCGGCCAAGCGTGTTCCGAATCGGAGCGAAACCGGGAATCTGCCGGCTGCTCGCGGCGGCCGCGCGATCGAGCAGGTACTCTCGCCCGGATCGTCGGCTCACGGCGCGCTGACTACCCGACCGCTTAACTGGCGGGCCACAACCCGGCTCGAGCACACGCAGCGTCATCTGAACCTGGCCACGAACGTGGCGTAACGACGCGGCCAATGCCGGGCGGCGCGATCGCAGGATGACCTCGAGCTCGGTTTCGTCCATCACAGCACCGAAGCGGGCCGGCAGGACGGCCGTTGACTCCGCGGCAATCGCGGCGACGACCCGATGATGCTGTCGCAGGTTCGCAGGGCTGGCCGCGGGAGTGCGGCGGGCCGACGCCACGATCGCCCACACCCCGTCGAAGCCAATCGCGCGCAGCCGCACGCCGCGGACGCGGGGCACGGTGCCATGGCTGGCAATGGCGTAGACGCGCAGAGTCACCCGGTCTTGCGTCGCCGCGCCGCAGCGGCTCGTTTCCGGAGCGCGTACCGCCGGCTGTGCCGCTCCATGAAGTCGCTGCTCTCGTTCGGCAGCACCCGATCAGCCGCGCACAACAGCAGCGACAGCCTCGCGTAGATCAGGTCCACCTCCGCCAGCGCGATCGTCAGATCGCCGGTCAGCACGACGCCGTTGTTCAGGACGTTGTCGACGATGTCGAGGAGGGAGGCGTCCTCGGTGTCGAAGATCAGTTCACTTGGCTGCTTTGCCACGGGTGTTGGCGCGACGCCGTGATGCCTCGGCTGGCGCGATGAAATTGTAGGGCGGCCACGGTCCCGTGAGCGAGACGACGATGCCCGTGAGGTCCTTCTGGCGGACGTGACGGCTGACCGCTGCCCGGAAGGACTTGGCGCGCGACGACTCGACGAGGAACGCCGCGTCGAGCAGCAGGCGTGACCCCGGCGCCGCCTGTTCGGTGGCGGTACGTCGCCGTGCGTCGGCCGCCTCCAGGCGCAACGACGCGAAGAGGCGATCCGCCTCGAGCTTCGCGTCCTTCAGCCGCGTCCGCGTGACGTCGATCAGATCGCGCTTCCTGGCCAGGTAGGCGACGCCACTCGCCTGCTGGGCCTTCTTGCGACCGCCCGTTGCCTCGTCGATCGCCGATCGCAGCGACCTCTCGTCAAGCGTCAGCCGCAATCCCCATTCGAGCTTGCGCTCGAGCCGGCGCACGACCGCGAGGATCTCTCTTCGCTGGCGCTCGACGTGGGCGAGCGCGCGTTCGTCCGACGTGAACAGGGTGAACAGCTGCATCGGCAGAACCGCACGCGCCGAGAGGAACTGCTCCACCACGGCTTCGTGCGCCATCGCCCGGGGCCCGACCCAGTCGAGGTCCTGCAACCCGCGCGCGAGCGCCGCTTCGTCGTAGTCCTCTGCGGGCACCGTGGCCACGATCAGCCAGAGCGCGTCACCCGCCGCAACGGCGCGGGTGTCGCGGCTGCCCGGCACGCCAGCGCTCGCCACGCGACGGGGGATGGCGGGACGTCGCGCGCTCTGCACGAGGCAGTAAACGTACGTCAGTGAATTCACTTCGTTCGAGTCGTTCGAGACGTTCGAGACGTTCGAGGCGTTCGAGCTGTTCGAGTCGTTCGAGCTGTTCGAGGTGTTCGAGACGTTCGAGGTGTTCCAGACGTTTGAGGCGGCGAATCAGAACGATCCGAACGATTCGAACCACTCGAACGACTCGAACGATTCGAACGACTCGAACGACTCGAACGATCAGTTATTTCTTCACCGTAAAAGTCGCCGGCGATCTCGGCCTCGACCTGGAAGCCGGTGTGTTGATCGGTCTCGATCGGCTCGGCGCCGCCGAACGCGAACGCGCCGGAGCCGCCCTCGCGCCGTTCCTTGATCTCGCGGATGGCCCGGAGCAGGTCGGCCTCGATCGCGACGAACTCGTCGTCGGTGATTTCGCCCATCTCGCGCTGCATCTCGGCTTCCAGCAGGCGATCGCGCAGTGCGGAGTCGTCGTTCAGCTCGGCCTCGGCGACGGCGAGCGCCTTGTCGAGAGCCCAGCGGATGCCGCCGATCAGGAAGGAATCCAAGAGGAACATGTCGCTGGTAGCCGGTAGCTGGTAGCGGGCCGACCGTCAGGTCGGCCTAATGCTGTCCTGCCCGTTCGAGCTTCAGGCGGATGTTGACGAAGTTGTACGGCGGCCACGGGCCGGTGTACTTGAAGGTCAGCTTGTCGAAGTGCGACGCGATCTCCTTGATCCGGCGATCGAACGCCTGCTCCTGGTCGCGCTGGACCAGGAACGCGGCGTTCATGATCATCTTGTCGCCGATCGCGCGGTTGACCCGCGAGGCGACCGACACGTCGCGCAGCCGCTGCAGGAACTCGGTCACGTATCGCTCCGACCGGGACTGGAGCGCGGAGTCGATCAGGCGGCCGTACTGCATGCGCGCGAAATAGGTCGATCCCTTCTGGGACGAGATCTCGCGCTTGAGGCGGTGGATGTCCTCGTCCTCGGTCTCGATCGCCCGGACCATTTCGTCGCGATCCCACAGGACCTTGAGCCCGAACTCGAGCTTGTCCTGCATCTTGTTCAGCACGTCGGCGAACGCGTCGTAGGCCGAGCGCAGCAGCTCGAGAATGTCGTCGCGGGTCTTGAAGATGGTGCCGAACGACATCGGGATCACCGTGTGATCGCGCATCACGGTCTCGTTGACGCGCTCGTGCGCCAGGACGTTCTCCCGTGTGGAATCGAGCGGGGCGATCGGCACGTCCGACACGACCGCGGCCATGTCGCGATAGTTGATCGTGTAGACGTCGGCCCACTGCTCGTCCATGCCGATGGCGCCGAACTTGAGCGGCTGGTTCGCGCGGATGATGCAGTAGACATAGCGGCCGCGGCCGGCGCTGGCGCGGTCCACGTCCGGCAGGCTGGGCCGCGGCGCCCGCTCGACGACCCGCTCGACGCGCGTCTCGGTGCCGCGCACCTCGGTCTCGTGCGTCACGCGCGTCAGTCCCTCGTCGGGCGGGACGCTCTTCGGTGCCGGCTTTGCGGTCCGCGGGGCCTGGACGGCCTTTCGCTTGTCGCCGGCGCCGCGGTTCTGCATGCTCCGCGGCATCGCCTGGCCCTGCCGGGCTGCCGGCCGTGCGGTCTTGCGGGCGGGAGTCTTTGCCTTCGCCATTCGAGTCGAGTCTCCGAGTCAGCTTACGCGTGGCGCGCGGCGCCGAGCATCCGGCGCACTTCGACCACGAGATCGTCCGGCAGGCACGGCTTGGTGACGAACGAGTCGCACCCGGCCTTCTTCGCGCCTTCCGAGGCTCCCGCCAGCGCATGGCCGGTGAGGGCGACGATCGGAATCCGCTTGGTGCGATCGTCGGCCTTGAGCCGGCGCGTCGCCTCCCACCCGTCCATGCCGGGCAGGGACAGGTCCATCAGGATCAGGTCAGGCATGAGCGCGAACGCCTGCTCCACCGCCTCGTTGCCGTTCTTCGCCTCGGCGACGCGGAACCCGGAAAACTGCAAGTACTCGGCGTACATCTCGCGCGCATCCTGGTAGTCGTCGACGACGAGGATCAAGGGTGCGTTCTGGTCGCTCATTGCGGTGCATCCACAGGAATAGTCAACGTGAAGGTGGACCCCTTGCCGATCTCGCTGCGCAGGGCGATCCGGCCGCCGAGCGCGTTGGCCAGGCGGCGGCAGATGGCGAGGCCGAGTCCGGTGCCGCCGTACTGGCGCGACGGCGAGTCATCGACCTGGCGGAAGTCCTCGAAGATGCGCTCGTGATGCTCGCGCGCGATGCCGATGCCGGTATCCGTCACCGAGATCTGCGCCGTCCGTCCGTCGCGGCTGATCCCGACGGCCACCTCGATGCCGCCCTGATGCGTGAACTTGACCGCGTTGCTCAGGAGGTTGACGACGACCTGCTTCACTTTCTGGCGATCGGTCTGGACCATCGGTGGTTCGGCGCTCAGGCGCGGGGTGACCGAGAGCTTCGACCGCGAAATCACCGGGTCGAGCTCGGTCATCACTTCCGGCACCAGCTCGTTCAGGTTGAACTCGGTGATCTGCATCGGCATCTTGCCCGCCTCGATGCGGGTGATGTCGAGGATCTCGTTGATGATCGTCAGCAGGTGCCGGCCGTTCGAGTCGATGCGGGTCAGCTGCCGCTTGACGTTCGGCAGCAGCTCGCCGGCCACGCCCTGGAGCAGCATGTGCGTGTAGCCCAGGATCGCGTTGAGCGGCGTCCGGAACTCGTGCGACATGTTGGCGAGGAACTGCGACTTCAGACGCGACGCCTGCTCCAGTTCGATGGCCTGCCGGCGGAGCAGCTCGTTCTGCGTCGCCAGTTCGGCGGTCGCCGACTGCACGCGCATCTGCAGTTCGTCCGACGCGATCTTCAGCTGCTCGTACAGCTGCTTGCGTTCGATGGCCTCGCGGAGGTCGTGCAGGATCGTGACGACCGCGGTCAGCTCGCCGGTTTCCGTCATCACCTTGCCGGCGATCGCTTCGACCGGGATCGGCTCGCCGGTGTTCGGGTTCATCAGCCCGATTTCGCCGCGCCGCAGCTCGCCGGGGCCGCTCTCGCCCAGCAGCAGGCCGGAGATGAACGACGAGAAGTGCGCGTCGTTCGACTGCACGTTGCGCTGCGCCGTCGACATCGCCTCGGCGCCCACGGTGAACAGCTCCTCGGCCGGCGCGTTCATCAGCACGGTGGCGCCACCCGGGTCGGTGACGATGATCGGGTCGACCACCGAGTCGATGATCAGGTTCAGCCGATCGCGCTCGGCACGGGCCGCCGCCTCCGCCACCCGCAGCTTCTGGTAGTTCTCCTCGATCTGCTCGGTCGCGCGCCGCAGGTCGGTGATGTTCCGCAGCACCGAGACGATGCCCGTGCCTTCGCGCGGATCCTCGACGGTGCTGCTCAGCACCTCGAACAGCAGGTCCGAGCCGTCGCTCGGATCGACCAGCAGCAGTTCGCGCGCCTCCGACGGCACGTCCACGACCGTGCGGGACAGCGCCGCCGAGAACAGCATGTTGTTCAATTCGACGGCGCGCCGCCGGCCTTCGCTTTCCTCTTCCGTCGCCGCGAACAGGCGCTCGGCGCGGGCGTTGGCGACAATCAGTCGGCCCTCGGTGTCAGTCAGCAGGATCGGGTCGGTCACCGAGTTGATGATCGTGTAGAACAGCGCGCGCTCGCGCCGGAGCCGGCGCAGCTCCTCGGAGAGCGATCCACGGCCGCGGACCTGCTCCATCTTCTGGCCGAGCACGCTGATCAGCCACGCGACGTCGGAGGCGGCGTCGGCGCCGGCCCGGATCAGCAACAGGCCGAGCGCCTGTTCCTGGTCGCGCGCGCCGCGCAGCGGGTGCGCCACGAAGGGGCCGGTGACCCCGAGCGGGGACGGCGGCAGCGGGCGCGCGGGCGTCCCGTTCGGCCGCGTCCCGCGGAACTGCAGCGCCTGCGGGCTGGTCAGCGCCGCCACCAGGCCGGCGGCATCGTCGGTAATCTGCGTGGAGAAGAGCTCGACGTCCTCCGAGCGGACGCCGTAGCCGGCCAGGCCGACCAGCATGCTGGCATCCGCATCGACCACCAGGCACACCGACCGCCGTACGTTGCAATAGCGCGCCAGCCACTCGAGGCTCGCCTGCGCGCAGCGCGCGAGGTCCTCGTGGTGAACGAGGAAGTACTCGAGCAGTTCGAGGCGCGCGGAGGTGTCGGCCGCCGTGACCGGTGCGCGGGATGAGGCTGTTCGCACCTGAACCGAGCTCATTCGAGTCGCTGCCAATGAATCCCCGGGTCCCTGAACACCTCGCTGCGGTTGCCCACGAGGCGAGGCGTCACGTCTCGTTTCCGCTTATTGCCGGCTGCGGCGCCGCGACGGCGACGTGCGCGCCGGCGTCGTCGACCCGCTTTCCAGCTGGGCGCGCAGCGCCTCGTTTTCCGCCGCCAGTTCGTCGTACTGCCGCTGCGACTCGATCGCCGGGCGCGACGCCGTGGCGGCCGCGCCGACCGCCTCGGAGTATTTGAGGTACGTGTCGATCGACGCCACCACGACGCGCGCCTCGACGGTGATCAGGTCGATGCCAACGAGGGAGACGCGCACCCACGCGTCGATGACGATCCCCTTGTCGAGGACGCGATCAAGGACGTCAATAAGACTTGTCCCGCCTGCAGCACGTTCGACGGCCATCTTCGAAAGCTCCTTAGAGTAAGGTCAGTCCCGCGATTGGCTTGCGCCGCGCCGACGGCGACCGGTGGTCGTGGTCAGGGCGGTGATCCGGCGTTCGAGCACGCGGAGCTGCTCACGCAGCTCGAGGTTCTCCTGCATCATCTGCTCGCGGCCCGGCGACAGATACCGGTCGTACTTCCACCAGTCCAGCCCGATTTCCTGGGCCTTGTCGATGGAACAAATCATCAACCGGATGCGGATCGTCAGCAGCTCGACTTCCGCCAGAGACACCTTGATGTCGCCGGCCACGACGAGTCCCTTGTCGAGGACCCGGTCGAGTACGTCAACCAGCCCGGTACTGGTTCGGTTCGGATTCCCTGTGAGGTCGGTGGGCATGCGAAGAGGTGTGCGTGCTCGTTTTAGGGCACGCATCTGCGCGTGCGGCATGCGAGCTCGTCCGGCGCTCGCGTGAACCCCGCGAAGTATAGATCGAGTATTGGCTGGCTCAACCTCGAAACACGGCCGATAAACTCATCCGTAACAGATAGATACCGGATTGGTGGAAAGAAGGCTGGACCAACCCTGTGCAGAATCCCGCCAGCCAGGCGGCCGAAAACCATGCGTCACCCCGGCGCCCGGCCGATGCGCCTCGCGGGGATCGCTCAGCGATCGCGACGCTCGTCGTGCGTCATCGCGATCGTTTATCGGTCGGCATCACGATTAAGATCATGGCGTGGCGACGCAGTGCTCCTTTGACATCACCTCGAACGTCGATCTCCAGGAAGTGGACAACGCCCTGAACCAGGCGCGCAAGGAAGTCGCGCAGCGCTACGACTTCAAGGGCGCCAAAGCGTCAATCGACTTCGACCCGAAGGAATCCAAGCTGGTGCTGACCGCCGACGACGAGTTCAAGGTCAACGCCCTGTGGGAGATCGTGCAGACGCGCCTGGTCCGCCGCAACGTGCCGGTGAAGAACCTGACGCGCGGCACGGCCACGCCTTCGGCCAACAGCACCATCCGCCAGGAAATCACCCTGCAGCAGGGCATTCCTAGCGAGAAAGCCAAGGACATCGTCAAGTTCCTGAAGGACTCGAAGCTGAAGAAGGTGCAGGCGTCGATCCAGGGCGATCAGCTACGGGTCACCTCTCCGTCCAGGGACGACCTTCAGGACGCGATGCGGATACTGCGCGAGCAGGACTTCGGCGTCGCCCTCCAGTTCGGCAATTACCGGGGCTGACGCGCGCGGCGCCTGATCACTTCTTTTTCTTCTCGTCCCACACCACCTCGGTCTCCTTGCCGGAATCCAGCAGCAGGATGGCGTTGGCCACGCGGTCGGTGCGAGTGTTGATCGGCAGTTCCGTCTCGTAGACCAAGTCCTTCGCTCCGGCGGTCCGCAGTTCGTACTTCATGTGATAGCGCCGCAGGATCGCCTCGATGTCGCCGCGCAGCGCCGCGGGGTCGGCGGTCGTCACCTTCAGCTCGAACGTCTTGGTGCGCTCCGGTTCCAGCGATTCCACGACCCACAGCACGCCCAGGATGAAGATCGCCGCGAACGCCGCGAGCCCGTACAACTCGACGCCGCACGCCAGACCCAGACTGAGTGTGGCCAGCATCACGACCGCGTCTTTCGGGTCGTCGATCTTGGCGCGGTACCGAATCAGGTTGGCGGCGCCGACGATGCCGAAGGCGCGCGCCAGGCTGGCGCCGACAATCAGCATCACCACCGCGCCGACGACGGCGAGGACGATCTGCGTCTGGATGACCGGGGCCGATCGCGCCGGGGTGCCGCGGCGGCGCGGACGGAACGCGAGGAGAGCGCCCATCGCCGTCGCCACCGGCAGCGCCAGGACCGCCCGCAGGATCATCGCCGCGTGCGTTTCCAGGATGTCGGGGATGTACTTCGTCAGCGCCGCCGGCAGCTCGTCCATCAGTTCACCGCCAACGCGCTGGTGCGCGAAGACGCGTCGTGCGAGACGCGGCGATCGACGCGCACGGCGAGGCCGTCCGCGATCTTTTCCTTGATGCGCGCGATGTAACGGGCGGCGTCCGCGTTGTTGTAGTTGCCGGCGCGGAAGGCATCCTGCCACTGCTGGTCCGTGAGCCGACCCATCCGCTCGGCCGCCCACTTCACGTCCTCGGAGCCAATCATCGTCAACAGCTCCTGGTGACGGCCGGTGTAGTCGAACCGGATCTGCTTCTCGGACACCTTGGTGATGAACGCCTGCCGTTCGAATCCGTCGAGCCAGTTGCGCCGCGGATAGAGCTTCCCGGTTTCACCCAGCGCCGCGCCGACGTCGCGCGGCAGGAACCAGCGGGTGGCCCCGTCCCATTCCTTCGCCAGCTCGTAGATGCTGTTGTTGTCGTCTTTCAAGTCAGTGCTGTTCAGCATCAGCATCACGACGAGCAGACCGCGGAACTCGCGCGCGCCGAGGAACGGGTTGTCCGCCCAGTGCCAGTACTCCTTCAGGTGCTTCATGTGCGGCAGCTTCGGGCGGAAGCGCGCCTCGCTTTCCTTCTTCGTTTCGCCGTGCCCGAGATCGACGTTCCACGAGGGCAGGTAGTAGGTGGGTGGCTGGTGGTAGCCCAGGCCCCAGAGGATTCGCGACACCACCACCTCGGTCTGCGCCTCCGGACCGACCTTCGCGCTCCACTCGACGCCGTCGGGACCCTTCACGTCGTAGCTGGCGCTGAATCCGGCGTCGTCGCGGGCCTGCATCTGATACATCGCGCCCTTCGGCGGCGCCAGTTCCTCGCCGCCGATGCTCCAGAACAGATCCCGCGGCGTCGGCCCGGGATCGATCCACAGTTCCGCGAGCTGCGCCGGCGTCGGCGGCGTGTCGGGCACCTTGATGGTGCGGATCGCGCCGCAGGCGATCGACGTCGCCATCACGAGTGCCACGGCCGAGGTGGAGACTGCTCTCATTACACACACCTCGTCAGCAAGGCGCGGGCCACATCACGTCCGTTTGGCCTGCTGGCATTCCGTTTGTGTGCGAATCACCCCCGCATGTTCGCCGCTGCGATTCCCACTGCGACATATCGCCTGCAATTCAACTCTGGCTTTACGTTCCAGGACGCCACAGGTCTCGTGGACTACCTGGCGGCGCTGGGCATCTCGCATTGCTACGCGTCGAACTACCTCAAAGCGGTACCCGGCAGCCCGCATGGGTATGACGTTGCCGATCCGACGCAGCTGAATCCCGAGATCGGCGACGACCGCAGCTACGGCGCGTGGATCGATGCGCTCCGCGCGCACGGCATGGGGCACATCATCGACCTGGTTCCCAATCACATGGGGATCGCGCGCTCGGCGAACCCCTGGTGGCAGGACGTCCTGGAGAACGGCGAGAGCTCCCGCTACGCCGACGTCTTCGACATCGACTGGCATCCGCTGAAGACCGAGCTCGAACACAAGGTGCTGCTGCCGGTGCTGGGCGACACCTACGGCGCGGTCCTGGAACGGCAGGAGATCCGGTTGGAATACGAGCACGGCGCGCTGCGCGTCCGCTACTACGACGACTGGTTCCCGATCGCCCCAGGGACGTACGACAGCGTCCTCAACCACGACCTGCCGCAGTTGCTCGCCGAGGTCGGCAGCGGGAGCGCCGACGGGATCGAGTTTCTCAGCATCCTGACCGCGATCAAGAACCTGCCAGGCCGCCACGTCACCGATCCGGCGGTTCGGTCCGAACGCGACCGCGAGAAGGAAGTGATCAAGCGGCGGCTCGCCGACCTGACGGCGCGATCACCAGGCGTGCTCGCCCACATCCAGCGGGCCATCGACGCATTCAACGGGCACCCGGGAGATCCGCGCAGTTTCGACGCGCTCGACGATCTGCTGTCGGCGCAGGCCTATCGCCTGTCCTACTGGCGGGTGGCGGCGGAAGAAATCAACTACCGCCGGTTCTTCGACATCAACGAGCTGGCGGCGATCCGCATGGAGGATCCCGCCATCTTCGACCGGGTGCACGCGTACGCCTTCGACCTCGTGCAGCGCGGCTGTATCGACGGGTTCCGCATCGATCACGTGGACGGGCTCTTCGACCCGGGCGACTACCTGCAGCGCGTCCAGGCGCGCGCGCGCGAGCTGCGCCCCGACCTGTTCACCGAGCGCCCCTTCTTCGTCGTCGTCGAGAAAATTTTGGGGATGAACGAGCCGCTGCCGGAGTGGCCGGTGGCCGGCACCACCGGTTACGACTTTCTGGCGATGGTCAACGGGTTGTTCGTCGAGCGGCAGAACGAGCGCGCGATCGACGGTCTCTATCACCAGTTCACGCGGCTTCGCGTGCCGTATCGCGAGATCGCGTACCGCGGCAAGCAGCTGATTCTCCGCGTCAGCATGGCGAGCGAGCTCAACGTGCTGGCGCACCGGTTGAATCGCTTTTCGGAGCGTCATCGCCACTACCGCGATTTCACGCTCAACAGCCTGAACCAGGCGATGCGCGAGATCATCGCCTGTTTCCCGGTCTATCGCACCTACATCAACGTGCGCGAGCCGGTGCCGGGCGATCGCGAGCGGGAATCGATCGAGCGCGCCGTGCGCGAAGCGAAACGGCGAAATCCGAACCGTCCCGCCGCCGTCTATCACTTCGTGCGCGATCTGCTGCTGAATCGCGTCGAGTTCGTCGCCGAGGCCGACCACGGCGAGCACATGGAGTTCGTCGGCAAGTTCCAGCAGATCACCAGCCCGGTGATCGCCAAGGGGATCGAGGACACGGCGCTGTATCTCTACAACCGGCTGGTGTCGCTCAACGAGGTCGGATCCGCGCCGGATCATTTCGGCACGACGCCGGAGCACGTGCACCAATGGCTGGCGGCGCGGGCGGCACGATGGCCGCACGGCCTGTCCGCCACCTCGACGCACGACACGAAGCGCAGCGAAGACGTTCGCGCCCGCATCAACGTGTTGTCCGAGATTCCTGGCGGATGGAAACAGGCGACCTCGCGCTGGGCGCGATTGAACCGCCGCGGCCGCACGGTCATCGACGGCCACTCGTATCCCAGCCGCAACGAGGAGTACCTGCTGTATCAGACCCTCGTCGGGTCATGGCCGCTCGAACCCATGGACGCGGAGGGGCGCACCCGCTACCGCGAGCGGATCGTGAACTACATGCTGAAGGCGATGCGCGAGGCGAAGGTGTTCACCAGCTGGATCAACCCCGGTGAGGAGCACGAGGCGGCGATGCGCCACTTCGTCGAGACGATCCTGGCGGCGGACAACAGCGCGTTCCTGGAGGACTTCGGCGAGTTCCAGCAGCGAATCGCCCACCTGGGCGCGTACAACGCGCTGGCGCAAGTGGCGATCAAGATAGCGGCGCCCGGCGTGCCCGACTTCTACCAGGGCACCGAGCTGTGGGACTTCAGCCTGGTCGACCCGGACAACCGGCGGCCCGTAGACTATGCGCTGCGGCGATCGTTGCTCACGGAGATCGACGAGAAGATGAACGATGGAGGCCTGCCGGCGCTCGCCACGGACCTGATGGCGACGCCGCTCGACAACCGGCTGAAACTGTTCACGGTCGCGACGATGCTTCGCTATCGCCAGGCGCATCGCGACCTGTTCGATCATGGCGCCTACACGCCAATCACCGCGACCGGCACGCGGCCGGCCCACGTCTTCGCGTTCTCACGCGGCTACTCGGGACACGAGGCCATCGTCGCGGTGCCGCGCCTGCTCGCCAGCCTCCTCCCTGACATCGCAACGCCGCCGGTGGGCGCGCGGGTCTGGGGCGACACGCTGCTGTCGCTCCCGACGCCGGCCGCCGGCTGCTATCACAACGTCATGACCGATCGCTGCGTGCCACTGCAGCGCGACGGGGACGCGGTCCTGGTGCGCGCCGCAGACCTGTTCGAGACGTTCCCGATCGCGCTGATCGAAGCGAGATAGCGAGCGCGCCGTGGGGTGGACGATCATCGGGATGGGTTTCATCATCTGGCTCGCGCTGGTGATCCTGTTCACGCCCCGGATCGACTATCACGTCACCACGCCAATCCGGCCCGACAGCGACGACTTCCTGCGCGTGATCCAGTCCACCTGCCAGGCCGCGATCCATTCGGGCAACCGCGTCAACATCTTCACCAACGGGACGCAGTTCTACCCGGCGATGCGGGACGCCATTCGATCCGCGGAATCGTCGATCGACATGGAGGCCTACATCTTCCAGCCCGGCGAGGTCGCCGACCTGCTGATCGACGCGATGGTGGATCGCGCCCGGGCCGGCGTCGAAGTGCGCATCGTCATGGACGCGATCGGCAGCGTCGGCATGGGCGGACGATCCGCGCGCCGGCTGCGCGACGCCGGCTGCAAGCTGAACTTCTATCAGCCGATTCGCTGGTACCGGCTGCACCGGCTGAACAACCGCACCCACCGCGAGCTGCTCGTCATCGACGGACGGCTGGCGTTCACGGGGGGCGCCGGCGTCGCCGACTGGTGGTTCAAGCCGACCGGAGGGCGGCCAGCCTGGCGTGACACGATGGCGCGCATCGAGGGGCCGATCGTCGCGGCGCTCCAGGGCGTGTTCGCGGAGAACTGGCTGGAGTGCTGCGGCGAAATCATCACCGCCCCGCGGCACTGGCCACGGCTCGAGCAGGCGGGATCGGCGGAAGCGATGCTGGTCAAGAGCTCGCCGTCGGATCGCGCCACCGTGTCTCGCGTCGTCTTTCAGATGCTGATCGAAGGCGCGGTTGCCCGCATCGACATCAGCACGCCCTATTTCCTGCCGGATCGCACGTTGCGCCGCGCGCTGGTCCGCTCCGCCCAGCGCGGCGTCCGCGTTCGCGTGGTCGTGCCGGGCCGCTACACCGACCAGAAGCTCGTGCGGCTCGCCAGCCGACGGATGTTTCGCGAGCTGCTCGAAGGCGGTGTGCAGATCTATGAATACCGACCCGCGATGACGCACGTGAAGGCGCTGCTGGTGGACGACGAGTGGGCGGTGATCGGGACGACCAATGTGGACAACCGCTCGTTCGAACACAACGACGAAGTGAACGTCGCCTTTCGCGAGACCGACGTCACCGCCCGCCTCCGCCACGACTTCGAAGTCGACCTCGCCGCCAGCGACGCGATCACGATGGACGTCTGGTCCAGCCGGCCCGTCCTCGAGAAACTCGTGGGCCCGGTCTGCTGGATCTTGGAGCGGCAGCAGTAGGCCGGGGCTTCCGCCGCGGCGAACGCGGCAGGCTCTGGCATTCCCGTTGCACCCGAGCGGCTCAGGAGTTGAACGACGATGCGCCGCTTCCTGTTGCTGACCACCGCGCTTCTCGCACTGACGGCAATTTGCGGGACTGCTGCCGACCTCGTGGAAATCCGCGTCAACGGCCACTACTTCGCCGAGCCGGCGACCGTAATGATCACCGTCGCCATCGAACCGGACCAGGCGAATCGGACCCTTCGCGTCGAGGCGGACGGTGACAGCATGTTCCGCTCGACGGAAGTACCGCTGGACGGCTTATCGGAAAAACGTCTCCACTCAGTGGAGTTCAAGAACCTGCCAGCGGGTCAGTACGAACTTCGCGCGGAAGTACTCTCGGCCACCAAGGTCCGCGCCACCGCGCTGCAGGATCTCGAAGTGATGGGACGTTAGTGGCGTGATGGGCCGTTAGTGCGATTCGTCGATCGCCGCCGTCCACTCCTCGATCTGCTGCTCCGTCATCGACCCGCGCGGCACCATACGCGCGTCCTCGTACCCCCACTCATCGACGTCCACCAGGTACTGCGCGCGTGACAGCAGCGTGCCCTGACACACCTTGCTGTCGCGTGTCGGCACCTCCAGTTCCGCGAGCAGCCGGTTGACCAGATCCTTCATCAGCGCCGATGGAATCAGCGCGCGCTCGCCCGGGTAGATGAAGCCGAAGAGTACCAGGTGCGAGAAGAGCACGCGCCAGTTGTTCGCGAAGCGGCGCATGAGGCGCTCCCAGTTCAGGAGGCCGCTGCAGTGGCGCAGCAGGTGGGCGACGTCGGCGCCGTCGTAGCGCTCGCGCTCCATGATCATCGCCTTCGACCAGACCATCTCCTCGGGCGGGCACAACTTCACCGGTGCGCCGAGCACCTCTTCGTCCACGGCATGCGCGAACCATTCGTCGTCCACTTCGGCAACGCCGTTGCCGGAGCTGAAGATTACGTCGATGAACTTGTCGCCGTGGTGGGCCTTGGCGAGCCAGTGCGAGAAGGCGATTTCGGTCTTGAAGCCGGCGCGCGTCAGCACGTCGTTGATCCGCTTGACGTCGCGCGGCCGCACGAAGATGTCGATGTCCTTCGTGGTGCGCGAGATGCCGGCGTAGTACTGGAACGCGTAGGTGCCACCGACGAGATAGGGGACGCCGCTGCGGTTGAGCATGTCCAGCGCCGTGCGGTACAGCTCCGCCTTATCGGGGGTGGTCAACAGAGGGGTATCGGTGCCAATCACAGGCGCTGGGCTTGCAGATTTCAGGCCGTCTTGACGATCGGGTCCTGTCGCGCGGTTCCCGCTTCGGCGGGCGACTGGACCGCGTCGTGGAGCGGCAATTCGAGAATCAGGAAAGGCGGCCGGTCGGGATTGAGGCGCGCGAGCAGCGGCATCGCGACGTTGTAGACCGGGACGCCCGTTGACGTCTTCCCTTCCGGGGACCCCCGGTGGGCGTGGCCATGGAAGACGGCGCTCACCCGATAACGGTTGATCGGCTCCTCGAGCCGGCTGGAGCCGAGGTACGGAAAGATCTCCGGCGGTTCCCCTTCGACCGTGCCGCGGATGGGCGCGTAGTGCAGCACCGCGACGCGATGCTGCGTGCGCAAACGCGCGAGCGCGGACTCGAGCTTCAGCGCTTCGTCAACCGCTTCCTGGACAAAGGCCTTCACGCCCTGCTCGCCCCAGGGGCCAAGCGCGCCGCGACCGAACCCGCCACAGAACCCTTTCACGCCGGCGAACCCGACGCCTCGCACCTCCGCCACTTCCCCATCGAGCACGGTGACGCCCGCATCCGCGAGGACGTGCCGGACTTCGTCCTGTTTGCCGCTTTCGTAGTCGTGGTTGCCGAGGACCGCGATGATCGGAATCTTGACCGACGCGGTCAACTCGCGCGCGAGGACGCGCGCTTCGTCCGGCAGGCCGTAGTCGGTGAAGTCGCCGCAGAGGACGAGCACGTCGGCGCTGCTGCTGATCTGGGCGAACAGCGTCTGAAACTTCCCCTGCGAGCTCTTCGATACGTGGATGTCGCCGATGGCGGCAATGCGGAGGTGAGTCGTCCGTTCAGCCATAGCCCCGCCTTGACGCTATCAAAGGCGGGGCCATGGCCACGGACGAGTTACTGCTGCGGCGATCGCCGGCCGCGCGCCCCGCGGTCGGCCTGGAGCTTCTCACGGTCGGCCTGGAGCTTCTTGACCTGGTCCTGCTGTTCCGGGGTCAGCAGGGCGAGGACGTCAGCCCGCAGGTGCGCCTCGAGAATGGCCGCTTCGGTTTCCGCCGCGACGAGGTCCGCGGAGGTCGCGCGAATGGCGCCTTCGTTGACCGGGCTCGCCTCGATCGCCGCCCGGCGCGCGTCCATCGCCGCGCGCAGCCGCTCCTGCACCTGCTCACCGCCCTGCCGGCGCTGCTGCGTCAGATCGCGGATCTGCTGACGCTGGCTGTCGGTGAGATTCAGCTGCGCGAGCGGCAGCCCGAGGTCACCAGGTGCGCCGATTCCACCGCGTCCCCCACGCCCGCCGGGACCACCGGGCCGGCCGCCAGGACCCTGGGCGAACGCGGCGCCGCCCGCCAGCAGGCCCGCGACGAGCACGCCGGCCGTTACGCTACGAAATCCAGTCATCACCACCTCCACTGAATCGGCAATTCGCCGATTGTTCTAGGGAGATTGGACGACACGGCCAATGGCGAGCCCGCGACCGTGTCATGAAGATTTGGTGGCCTGCGGCAGGAGAGGCCGACCGTCAGGTCGGCCTGCGATGTGGCGGGGAGGTGAAATCTTGGGCGGCTCGCTCATCCGCGAGCCGTGTTGGGCCCGGACGTGCGATGCTCTACCCGTTTACTCGCCATGTTTCGTAGCGCTTTCATCGCCTTTATCGTTGCGGCCTTCTTCGGGACGGTGCTTGCGGCCGCCCAGCAGCCGGCGGAACCAACGTGCCGCATCAGCGGCGTGGCCCGCGGTGCGGGCATCGCGCTTCCCGGCGTCTCGATCACCGTCCTCGCTGGTGACGCGGTGCGAACCGCCGGCGCCACCCAGGGGGACGGTACCTATCGGATCTCCGTCGCTCCAGGCGCCTATCGACTGCGCGCGGAGCTGACCGGGTTCGATCGAGTCGAACGCGATCTCGTCGTCACCGCTCCTCCGGGCTGTGAGCAGGCGGTTGATCTCGGGCTCACGCTCACGCCGCGACGCGCGGCGGCTCAACCGAATCCAGCCACTGGCGGGGCGGCGCAGCCGGCGCCAGCCGCTGGCCGTGGCGCTGCTGCCGGCGGCCGCGGCGGCGGCGCGCCGGGTCAGCGCTTCCAGCGTCTCGACGTGCAGCAGGAAGCCGCGCCTGAAACCGAACCGGAATCCATCCCACAGGAGGCGCTGCTGCTGCCGCCGGGATTCTCGGGCTCCGATGTCGGCGGTGATGCCATTGCGGTCAACGGCGCGGCGGCACGCGTCGACAACGGGCTGCTCAACGATCGGAATCGTGGAGGCTTTCAACTGCCGCCGGGTCTCGACGGGATCGCGGCGTTCGGCGGATTCGGGCAGCCGGGTGGCGACGGCGGCGGCGCACCTGGTGGCGCACCTGGCGCGGGCGGATTTGCGGGCGGCGCGCCCGGCGGATTCGGCGGACCTGGTGGACCGGGCGGCGGACCTCAGGGTCGCGGCGGGCCCGGCGGGCCCGGTGGCGCACGCGGTCAGGGCGGCCCTGGCGGCCGTGGCGGCGGCGCACTCGGCGGACGCGGCTTTCAGCAGAACCGGCTGAACGCGACCGCGGACTATACGTTCGGCGGATCCGCCCTCGACTCGACGCCCTATCAGCTGCGTCCCGACTCGCCAGTCGACGAAAAGCCGTACACGCAACACAACTACGGCACGACGCTCGGCGGCCGGCTGTTCATTCCCGGGTTGATCACCGGCACGCGTACGAGCTTCACGTTCGGCTACACCGGCGGACGCGGCGCGACGCTGTTCGATCAATACGCCACGGTTCCGACACCTGACGCGCGCGCCGGCAATCTCTCTGGCTTGACGGGCACGCTGGTCGATCCGGTCAGCGGGCAGCCGTTCGCGGGAAACGTCATACCGGCCGATCGGATCAGCGCGCAGGCCACGGCGCTGCTGCCGTACATCCCGCTGCCGAACCAGCCGGGCACGCAACGCAACTATCACTACACGACGACCACCCAGTCGAACAACGACTCGATCAACGCGCGGGTCACGCACACGTTCGGCGCGGGCGGAAACGCGCGCGGATTCGGCCCCGGTGGCCGCGGCGGCGGTGGTGGCGGAGCCGGCGGCCGTGGCGGGCGTGGCGCCGGCGCGGCCGCGCGCGGCATGACGGCGGCGCTCAACATGCAGTTCCAGTACCGGCGGAGCGATGCCGATCAGGCGAACACGTTTTCGACCCTGGGCGGCACGCGGTCGCAGTCGTCGATCGCCGTACCGATCGGCCTGAACCTCACCAGCGGCCGGCAACTGCACACCTTCAACGTCAACTTCTCGCACACGTCGTCGCACAGCACCAACCGGTTCGCCGGCATCACGAACGTGGCCGCGGACGCCGGCATCGCCGGGGCGGGGACCGATCCGTTCTCCTGGGGCGTGCCGACGCTGTCGTTCACCAGCATCACCGGCCTGCGGGATCTCACGCCGACGGACCGATCCGACCAGCGCTTCAGCGCGGATTACTCGTGGGCGCATCCACTCCGGCGGCATCAGCTCCGGATAGGCGGCAGCGTCCAGGCCGATTCGACGCGCAGCTACACCGAGACGAACGCCAACGGCACGTTCATTTTCACGGGCGTGTACACCTCGCCGCTGGTGCCGTTGCGCGGCTCCGACTTCGCCGACTTCCTGCTCGGCATGTCGGAGCAGGCATCGGTGCAATACGGGCCGGGGACGGTGGCGTTGAAAGGGAAATCGCTGGCCGGCTACGTGAACGACGACTGGCGCGTCAACGGCCGCATCACCATGCAGCTCGGGCTTCGCTACGAACTGCTGTGGCCGTTCATCGAAGACTCCGGGCACCTCGTCAACCTCGACGTGACGCCAGGCTTCACCGCGGCGGCGCCGGTGGAGGCCGAAGGCACGGGACCGTATACCGGCGATTTCCCGAAGTCGCTGATCGAAACCGACAAGAACAACCTGGCCGCGCGCATCGGCATCGCGTGGCGGATCGGCCGCGGCACGGTGCTGCGCGGCGGCTACGGCACCAGCTACAACAACGGGACCTACTCCGCGATCGCGCGGCAGCTCGCGGTGCAGCCGCCGTTCGCGACGAGCAACACGAACATCGGGACGCTGCAATCCGCGCTGCTGATGGAGAACGCGCTGATCGGCGTCAGCCCGGACGAGACGACCAACAACTACGGCATCGACAAGAACTACGTGCTGGGCCGCGTGGACACCTACAACGTGGACATCAGCCATCCGCTGCGGACCGCGTGGACGATCGGCGCGAACTACACCTACACGCTGGGATCGAGCCTCGACGTCGTGCGGGCGCCGAACCGCGGGCCCACCGGCCTGCGGATCGAGGACGTCCAGCCGTTCCTGTGGGAGACGTCGGAAGGATCGTCGAATCTGCACTCGGCAACGTTCCGCGTGCAGCGACGGCAGGTCAAGGGCCTGGGCGGCGGCGTGCAGTACACGCTGGCTCGTTCCCGCGATGATGCGCCGTCGATCGCCGGCGGCGGGCCGACCAGTTCCGCGGTCGTCGCCCAGAACGATCAGGACCTGAATGCCGAGTGGGCGCTCTCGAGCTTCGATCGCCGCCAGCGGGTCAACGCCAACGTCAACTACGACCTGCCGTGGGGCCCGAACCGGCCGTGGCTGAATAACGGCGGGCGGCTGGCGTCGTGGGTCGAAGGCTGGCGCGTCACGGCGACGCTGCTGCTGGACGCCGGCACTCCGCTGACCGCGCGTGTCCAGGGCGCGGCGCGCGACGTCGCCAACGGCGTCAACGGCGCGCTTCGCGCCGACTACGACGGCGCGCCGATCACCCTGAGCGATCCGACGATCAACCAGTTCTTCAACACCGGGGCATTCTCGGTGCCGCTGAGTGGCCTGTTCGGCGATTCGGCGAGGAACATCATCATCGGGCCCGGTTCGAAGCAGTTGAACGCGCAGGTGTCACGCGATATCCGCCTGGGCGGGACGCGGGCCCTCAGCCTGCAGGTCCGGCTGAACAACCTGCTCGACAACGTCAATTACGCAGCGGTGGACACCAACGTCAATTCGCCTACGTTCGGGCAGGTGCTGTCCGTCCGGCCCATGCGATCCGCGCAGGTGAACCTGCGCTTCCGGTTCTAGTCATGCGCCGCGTTCTTGCCGCCATCGCGGTCGCCTCGATCTACTTCGCGACGCTGACCGGGCAGCAGCCAGCGCAGCCTCAGGCGCCTCCCGTCTTCCGTTCCACCGCCTCGATCGTCTCCGTGGACGTCATCGTCCGCGACGCCTCCGGCAACATCGTCAAGGGGCTGACCGCTGCCGACTTCACCGTGCTCGAGGACGGGAAGCCGCAGCAGATCGAGACGTTCACGTTCCAGCAAATCGCTGACACCGCGCCGGCGACCGAGGCGCCGACACCGGCGCTGCTGACCGACCTTGAGTCGAAGGTTCGAGAGGACCTGCAACGCACGGCCGCCACGCCGGTGGCCGCCGATGCCGCGGCGGGGCCGATGCCGTCGTCCACGTTCGCCGGACGGCGGCTGATGGTGCTGCTGTTCGACGTCAGCTCGATGCAGCCGGAGGACGTCCAGCGGGCGGTGGATTCGGCGACCGACTACGTGGACAAGCAGATGTCGCCGGCTGACCTCGTGTCGGTGATCACGATCGGCACGACGATCAACGTGCTCACCGACTTCACCAGCGTGAAGGAAGACGTCCACACCGCCCTGGCGACACTGGGTTACACCGAGGGCACGGCGACACCACCGCCGGCGGCAGCCACGTCCGAGACCGACGAAGCCGCCGCCACCACCGACGCCGACGCCACCGACGAGACCGGGTTCGACACCTTCAACAACGACGTCCGCTTGCGCGCGCTGAAGACGATCGCCGAGACGCTCGGCCCGATCGAGCAGAAGAAGGCGATCCTCTACTTCAGCGCCGGCATGCAGCGGAGCGGCGACGACAACCAGGTGGAGCTGCGCGCGGCGATCAATGCCTCGGTCCGCGGCAACGTCGCCATCTACGCCATCGACTCGCGAGGCCTCCAGGCGGTGGCCCCAGGCGGTGACGCGAGCCGCGGCAGCCGCGGCGGCGTCGCGCTTTTCTCCGGCCAGTCGGTCCGCCAGCAGTTCCAGCAGTTGACCGCGTCGCAGGATTCGTTGACGACGCTCGCCGCCGATACCGGCGGCCGCGCCTTCACCGATTCGAACGACTTCGGCGAGGCGTTCGCGCGCGCGCAACGCGACCTCTCCGCGTACTACTTGATCGGCTACGCCAGCACCAACTCGACCAAGGACGGGCGCTTCCGCAAGATCGAGGTGAAGGTGACCCGCCGCAATACCCGCATCGAGGCGCGCTCGGGCTATTACGCGGAACGCGACTTCGCCCACACCAATCGTCAGGATCGCGAGGGCATGCTCGACGATCAGTTGAACGCGGCGGTGTCGCTGACCGATCTCCCGCTCGTGGTCGGCACCGGCTGGTTCCGGCAAGAGGCCAACCGCTTCTACGTACCGATCGCCCTGGCCGTTCCTGGCTCGGCGGTCCCGCCGCCGACGACGCCGAACGCGACCAAGGTGTCGTTCGACGTCCGCGGTCTCGTGCGCGACGAACAGGGGCGCACGGTCGGACGGATCCGCGACACGCTCGATGTGCCCGCCGCGGATGGCGGTTCCCTCTCGGGCAAGCTCGTGCTCTATCAGTCGGGCGTGACGCTGCCGCCCGGCCGCTTTTCCGTGAAGGTGGTCGTGCGGGAGAACTCGAGCGGCTCGATCGGCTCGTTCGAGGCGCCCATCGCGGTACCCGTCCTGCGGGACACGGGGATCAAGGTGAGTCCGCCGGTCCTGAGCACGCAGTTGCAGCCGGCCGGGCGTGAACGGACGGCAAATCCGCTCGTCCGCGACGGCGTGCAGCTGCTGCCGAATCTCACCCGCGCCGTCGCCCGCAACCAGAACGTGTACTTCTACTTCGAGGTCTACGACCCCGCGCTCGCCGACGGGGCGCCGGACCTGCGAACGAGCCTCGCGTTCTACCGGGGCAACGTGAAGGTCTATGAAACGCCCGTGGTTGAGCGGACCATGATCGACGACCCGGCCCGCAAGGCCGTGTTGTTTCAGCTGGAAGTACCCGCCTCGGCCTTTACGCCGGGCAACTACACCTGCCAGGTGAACGTGATCGACGCGGTGGCCGGCAAGGTCGCCTTCCCCCGACTCGCATTCCAGGTTCGCTAACGCGTTGGAGGGCCGACCTGAAGGTCGGCTCTTGATCGGCCGTCCAGGCCGACCTAAAGGTCGGCCTCTACCATCCGCACCGGCTCGCCACCGTTTCGTCACACATTGGACACTCCTGCGCCTTTGGCGGGGAATAGACTCGTCGCATGATCCCATCCGTACTCGTCGTCGAGGACGAGGCCAACATCCGTGAACTGGTCGCCCTTCATCTCCGGCTCGAGGAAATGACCCCCGTGGAGGCCCCGGACGGCAACGTCGGCTTGGAGCAGGCCCGCGCCCGCCGGTTCGACCTGGTGATCCTGGACCTGATGCTCCCCGGGCTCGATGGCGTCACGCTGTGCCGCGCGATCCGCCGCGACTCGCAGAATGCCGAGACGCCGATCCTCATGCTCACCGCGCGTCGCGAGGAGTCGGACAAAGTCCTCGGGCTGGACAGCGGTGCCGACGACTACCTGACGAAGCCGTTCGGCATCCGCGAGATGATGGCCCGCGTCCGCGCCCTCCTGCGGCGCGGCCATGCCCGCCAGGTGCGCGCCGACAACGGCGGACCGCTGGCCCCGATCGCCTACCGTGGCATCGAGATCGATCCCGCGCGACGCCGGGTCCGCGTCGGTTCGTCGGACATCGAGCTCACCTTCAACGAGTTCGAGCTGCTGTACGTGCTGCTCTCGAATCCGGGTATCGTGTTCAGCAGAGAGGCGCTCCTCAGCCGCGTCTGGAAGGACCAGACGTTCGTGACGGTGCGCAGCGTGGACACGCTGGTCAAGCGCCTGCGCAAGAAGATCGAGCACACCCCCGGCGAGCCGGAAACGATCCTGACCGTCTGGGGCGCCGGATACAAAGCCGCTGATGCCTGACCCGTCCCCAGGCTCGCCCCCGCGCGAGCTGCGCTGGTACCGCAGCCTGTATTGGCGCGTGGCGTTCGGGCTCATCGCCTTCCTGGCGCTGATGCTTGCCGCCGAAGGGGCGCTCTTCCTCTGGATGAGCGAGCGCATCGCCGGCTCGATGCCGGCGCGCTCGCCGCGGCGGCTGGCCGTGCTCGTCGCCTCGGACGTCGGCACCGCGCTCGCCGCGAATCCCTCCCTCGATCTCGAGAAATACGTCAGCGAGCAGTACGCGCACGTCTTCCAGACTTTCCTCGTCATCATGCGAGACGGCCGGGTCGCCTCGAATCACGACGACGTGGATGACGATCTGCTGGAGGAGGCGCGCGCCGAAGGCCGCATTGAATCCCAGCGCCGCAGCCGCTTCGGCGGACCGGGCGGCCCTGGCGGACCCGGCGAATCTGGTCGTCCCGACTTCCGCGAGCCCCCGCGCCGCCTGAACGAGAACGGTCCGAACGATCCGAACGGTCCGAACGATCCGAACGATCCGAACGATCCCGGCGCATTCGGCCGTTCCCGCCGGACCCAGGGGCTGAGGCCACCGCCGTTCGGCGGCGGCGAGGTTGCCGCGATCATGGTGGCGGGCATGCCCGTCGGCCGCATCGCCGTGCTGCCGGGCGGTCCGGCGTATCAACGCGTGCTCCGCGAGCTCGGGCCGCAGATGGCGCTGGTCGGCGGGAGCGTGCTCGGCATCGGCACGCTGATGATCGCGCTCGTCGTGTTTGGACCGACCCGCCGGCGGCTGAAGCAGGTGCAGGACGCAACCGAGCGGCTGGGCAGCGGCGACATCGCGGCTCGGGCGCCCGAAGACGGCGGCGACGAAGTGGCCGCGGTCGCGCGCTCGTTCAACCGGATGGCCGAAGAGCTGACGAGTCGCGCGAAAGCGCTCGAGGCGTCGGACAAGGCCCGACGGCAGCTCCTCGCCGACGTCTCGCACGAGTTGATGACGCCGCTCACGGCGATGCGCGGCTACATCGAGACGCTGTCGATGGCCGCGCTCAAGCTCGATCCGACCACCCGCGAGCGCTACATGCACATCGTCGAGGAAGAGACCCACCGGCTCGAGCACATCATCGGTGACCTGCTCGACCTGGCGCGTCTCGAGGGGGGCGGCGGCACGATGGGCCGCGAGTACGTGCCGGTCGCGATGCTGTTCGATCGGCTCGCGTCGCGGCATGAGGCGGAGATGACCCGCCGCGGGATCACGCTGGCGACGAACATCGGCGCCGGCGCCGAGCGCGTGATTGGCGATCCCGACCGGCTCGAGCAGGCGCTGCAGAACCTCGTCGCCAACGCCCTCCGCCATACGCCCGACGGCGGCACCATCACGGTGACCGCCGACGCGGCCGCCGATGGCATGCACCTCACGGTCCGGGATAACGGGCCCGGCATTCCGCCCGAACACCTGCCGCTGATCTTCGACCGCTTCTACAAGGCCGACGCCTCCAGGAAAGCCGTCAGCGGAAGCGGGCTGGGCCTGTCGATCGTCAAGGCGATCATCGAGCGCCACGGCGGCACCATCACGGCGCGGAACGACAACGGCGCGGTCTTCGAGATCGTCCTCCCCGGAAGTCAGTCAGAACCTGCGGACGACGAGCCATAGGTCACATCTCCGCTCTATTTCTGACATAACCCCTGGCACCTCCATTGCCTTCGAGCTGATCGGAGGTTACGGGTGGTGCGTCGACAAGCCCTGATTTGCGGCATTCTCGGGTGGTCGCTGGCGATCGTCGCGCCGGCGGCGGCGCAGCCACCGGACGCTCAGGCGGGACCGTACGGGCAAGGGCCCATCCCCGCCGATTCGTCGATGCGGCTGCAGGTCAAGCCGCGCGAGACGCAGGTGTTCGTGGACGGCTACTTCGCCGGGATCGCCGACAACTTCGACGGCACGTTCCAGCGGCTGCACCTTGACGCCGGTCAGCACAGCGTCCAGTTGTTCCTGCCCGGCCACCGACTCTTCACGCAGGACGTCTACCTCCAGCCCGGAAACACTTTCTCGGTGCGGCACACGATGGAGTCGCTGCGTGAAGGCGAGCCCGAACCGGAGCGTCCCTCCGGATCTGCCGGCGTCCCGCGCGCCGCGACCCGAAATCCGGCGCCGCCGCCACCTCGCGATCCCGGCACGGCACCGCCTGCGCCCGCGGCAGACGCACCACCGCGAACGGACGCCTACGGAGCGCTTCGGATCCGGGTGCAGCCGGCCGACGGGCTTCTCCTCATCGACGGTGAGCGCTGGAACGGCGAGAACGCCGACGACGTGGAGATCCAGCTGTCGGCGGGCCGTCACACGATTGAGGTTCGAAAGGCCGGATACCGCGCCTACCTGACGGAAGTAACAGTGGCCGGCCGAGAAACGACGAGGCTGAACATCGCACTGAGCGCCGAGAAGTGACGCGCCTGTGAAGCGATGATTTGACTCTTTGCGGGGACGGGTCCGTCCTCCGCGCGGATCGACGGTCGTGCGCACGCGCGCGATCTGCCGGCACATCTGGCCGTACAATCCGGTACATCCGTTGCGTTCAGCTTCGATGTCCTGCCATCGGAGGTTGTCGTGACTCGTCGTTCCCCCTTCCTGATCGCTGCATGCGCGGTCGGCGTGGCGGCTCTGCTGCTGCCGTCGCCGGCGCTCGCCCAGCGAGGACATCCCGCACCCGTTCACGGTGGCAGCCACGTTGTCGTGAGTGGAGGCGTGTACTTCGGCGCGCCGTTCTATTACCCGTACGCGTACCCGTGGTTTCCGTACGGCGGCTGGTACCCGGCGCCCTACTACTACGGCCCGTATTACTACGACGACAGCTCGTCGCTGCAGCTGCAGGTCACGCCGCGGCAGACCGAGGTGTTCGTCGACGGCCACTTCGCGGGCATCGTCGACAACTTCGACGGCACCTTCCAGCGGCTGCACGTCGAACCCGGTGAGCACGAGCTCACGCTGTTCCTTGCCGGTCATCGCCTCGTCACCCAGCATGTCTATGTGCAGCCGCGCGGCACGTTCCGCGTGAAGTTCACGATGGAGGCGCTGGGACCCGGCGAGGCCGAGCCGGTGCGTCCCGCCGGCGACACTCGTCCGCCGGATTCGGCTTCCCCGTCACCCGTTGATGCGCTGGGGCGGCCAGCGCCGCGTCCGGCCGCGCGCGGAACCGAGCGGCCCGTCGGCACATCAGGGAGCGTCACGATTCGCGTGCAACCGGCCGACGCGATGATCCTCATCGACGGCGAGCGCTGGACCGGCGGCGACGACGAGCGGCTGGTGGTGCAGCTCACGCCGGGGCCGCACCGGATCGAGGTGCAGAAGGATGGCTATCGCGATTTCACGACCGAAGTGGACATTCGTGCCGGTGAAACGACGCCGCTGAACATTTCACTCGGGAGGTCGCGATGAAACCTCTGACGCTCTGTGCCGCGGCGCTGCTGGTCGGCTGGGCGACAGCAGCGCACGCGCAAACGCCGGCCGGCCCGTCGTCTGGTCCGCTGGTTCTGGAACCCATCGAGAGCCACTTCGTCGTGGCGCCCGAATACAAGTTCACGGAAGTGGGCGGACGCACCGGCCACATGGCCGGCGTGAACGCCGGCATCCTCACCGACCACTCGCTCTTCCTGGGGGGCGCCGTCTACTTCCTCACCAACGGCAGCGACGACTTCGGGCTGACGTACGGCGGCTTCCTGGCCGGCTGGACGTCACCGCTCGGCTCGCACCTGCGCATCGGCGGCCGGGGCCTGCTCGGCTTCGGCAGCGCCACGCTGGGCGAATCGTTCACCACGTTTGATCCTCACCTTCGCGGCGTACGGAGCTACCGCTACATCGCCCACGACGACTTCCTGTTGGCCGAGCCCCAGGCGCAGGCCCATATCTCGTTTGGCAATCGGGTCGGCGTCGATGTCACCGGCGGCTATCGCTTTGCCGGATGGGACGAATTCATCCACGACGGCGTGGATGGCGTGACGGGTGCGGTCGCGATGCAGATCGGGTGGTGATCGGAGGGGACGGGTTGCCCCGTCCCCTCGCTTTACGGATGGACGATCGTCACGGCGAAGGTGGCCTGCTTCTCGATCGCGCCGTCGTCGAACACCTGCACACAGTACGACCCGGCATCAGCAGGGATCGATTCGGTCTGGCCTGCCGCATCGACCTGCGACATCGTCAGCCGGCAGCCGCTGCCGCCGAGGCGGGGCACACCAATGCCGAGCCCCAGCGGCACGTCGCTCGACGTCAGGGTCGCGGTCAGCGTTCCGGACAATGTCGTTGAAAACGATCGGGACGCTGCGCCGCCGGGCCCGATGATCCCGGTCCACGTCTCGGTCACCGGGGAGGTGGCCGTTGTGGTGCTGGGCGACGTCTCCGTGCTGGATCCGCACGCGATGGCGCCGGCAGCGACGGCAGCCAACAGCAGAAAAGCGGCAGACCGCGGCATCGTCATTGGTGACTGAAGCGCACCGACGCGATGACGGTGCCGGTGAGTTGTCCGGCGTCTCCGACCGAGACGCAGTGAACGCCCGCCGCAAGCGCCACGGTGAGCTGCGCGGTGAGGGCGGGCGTCAGATCGGCGGAGTCGGTGACGGTGCACCCCTCGCCCACCGGTGTGCCGAGCCCGATCCTGATTGGCGTGGAAAGCGCCGCTGTCCGTCCCGGCTGGACGACGCTGGCAACCGTCACGCCCACCGAGCCGGCGACCGATTCGGTGAACGAGTAGAACATCGACTCGCCCGGCCCGATGGCCGCCTCGAAGAATTCTGAATACGGCGTCGTACTCGCGGTGGTGGAAGTGGACGACGTTCCTGATGGGCCGGAGATGGAGTCGTCACACCCGGCGCCGAGCAATGCGATCAGCAGCAGCAGAAACCGCTTCGACATCACGAGTGCTCGATCGCGATGGAAAACGCCGCCGGGACCGGCAGAATCGCCGTCGTATCCGCGATGCGCACGCAGTAAACGCCTGGCGCGTAGGTGCCGGTGATCTGCGGCGCGGCCGTCTGCGTGGACACGTTCACGGTGGTCGTCGGCGTGCACCCGAACCCGGACGGACGTCCGAAACCGAGATCAACCGTCGTTTCCGGCGCGATATCAGGACCATCGAGCGACGACAGCGTCAGGTTGACGGTGCCGTTCTGCACGACGCTGAACGAATAGAACTTCGAGCCGCCGATCGCCAGGGTGCTGCTGTAGGTTTCGCTGATCGAGGCGGGCGCGACCGCGGCAGCGGCCGCAGACGTCGACGATGGTGATGTCGGGGTGCTCGAGCCACACGCCGCGCACACCAGTGGCAACAGCATGGCAGACAGACGCCAGGTGGTCATCGCGCGTGAAGCCGAGCAATTGAAGTACCAGCAGACGCTTGCGCGATGTTGCGACGAGCACGCGCGCAGCACGCGTTCGTTGTCCGCGCGAGGAGACGCCGAGACGCTCCTGGAGGACACAGAGAATCTTCAACACAAATTCACGCGCGAGACATGGATGGACGGAGAGAAGGAGATCTAGAAAAAGAACTCTGTTGATCTCTGTTGCTCTGCTCCTCTGTTGAGAACTCTGTTCCCTCTGTAGTCTCTGTTCCCAGGGGATAGAATCGATCACCCATGTCCAGAGACGCCTTGATCGTGTCCGCCGTTCGTACGCCCGTTGGCCGCGCGGGTGGAGTGTTGTCCGAGGTGCGCGCCGACGATCTGGCGGCGACCGCCATCCGGGCATGCGTCGATCGGGTCGGCTTCGATGCGTCGCGCATCGACGATGTGATCCTCGGGTGCACGAACCAGGCGGGTGAAGACAATCGCAATGTGGCGCGCATGGCGGCGCTGCTGGCTGGCCTGCCGGTGGACATTCCCGGGCAGACGGTCAACCGGTTGTGCGGCTCCGGCCTGCAGGCGGTGGCAAGCGCGGCGCAGGCGATCAAGGCCGGCGAAGGCGAGGTGTTCGTCTCCGGCGGCGTCGAGAGCATGACGCGCGCGCCCTACGTGATGCTCAAGTCCGCATCAGCATGGAACCGCGAGGTCCCGGCGATGGCTGACACCACGGTCGGCTGGCGCTTCGTCAACCCGCGGATGCGGAAAGAGTGGACGGTGTCCCTCGGCATGACCGCCGAGAACGTCGCGAAGCAATGGGGCATCACGCGCGAGGCACAGGATGCGTTCGCCGCCGAGAGCCAGCGCCGGGCCGGCGATGCGATGAAGCGCGGCGTGTTCGATCAGGAGATCGTTCCGGTCGAAATCCCGCGGAAGAAGGGCGACCCGGTCGTCGTCCGCACCGACGAACACCCACGGCCGGATACCACTGCCGACAAGCTCGCGGCGTTGAAGCCGGCGTTCGCCGCCGACGGGTCGGTCACCGCCGGCAACTCCAGCGGCATCAACGACGGCGCGTCCGCCCTGCTCGTCGTCTCGCCCGAGGCGGCGGGAAGCGCGACGCCGCTCGCGCGAATCGTCACTACCGCCGTCGCCGGCGTGGATCCGTCGGTAATGGGCATCGGGCCGATCCCCGCCACGCGCAAGGCGCTCTCCCGCGCGGGACTGCGGATGGACCAGATCGACCTGATCGAGCTGAACGAGGCGTTCGCTGCGCAAGGGCTCGCCTGCATGCGCGACCTGGAAATGGATCCTGCGAAAGTGAACATCTACGGCGGCGCCATCGCACTGGGCCACGCCCTCGGGTCCTCCGGCTCACGCCTCCTCACCACGCTGGTCTACGCGCTCCATCGCGAAGACAAGCGTTACGGCCTGGCGACGATGTGCATCGGCGTTGGCCAGGGCATCGCGATGGTCGTTGAACGCGTCTAGACGACAACTGCCACCAGTCACAACTTCAAACCACGACGACACGACGTGCACGACGACGGGCAATGTCGCATGGGCTTGTCGTGTTCGTCGCTTCGTCGTGTCCGTCGTGGTTTTGAGCCGTGACAAGCGAAGACGCCTTTTTACGATCTCTTACCGAACTCTTAACGAACTTAACCTCGCTGCCACGACTTTGCCATCGGCCGCCCCGTCTCATCTCTCAGAAGGTCACGGGCGGCGACGATACACCGCCCGATAGCGGCCGGCCACGAGGCCGGCATTCATACGGTCGAGGCCAACCTTCAGGTTGGCCTGTATATGCGGTAGCGGCCGATCTTCGGGTCGGCCTGCAAAGGAGTTCCATCATGCGTGCAGTTCTCATGAGTTCAGTGATCGCGGCGGCGACGTTGGCAGCGGCGGTGGCGCAGGCGGCGCCGGTGAACATGCAGGAAGTGAAGGTCCCGTTCAGCTTCACCGTCAACGGGCAGCAGCTGCCGGCCGGCACCTACACCGTCCAGCACGACGATGCGCTCGGCACGGGGACCCTGTTCCTGAAGGGCGAGCAGGCGTCGACGTTCGTGTTGACCGCGCCGATCGACGGCACCAAGAGCCCCGCCGACGACGCGTCGTTCGTGTTCGCCAAGGACGGCGACGGCTATCGCCTGACCCAGGTGTGGGACGGCGACGCCAATGGGCACGAGATCGTGAAGTAGGAAGTGGAAGGTCGAAGGTCGAAGGTCGAAGGAGGAAGTTCGAAGATCGAAGTTCAGACCAGGAACAGGAAGCGGCGCTTGACGTCCGCGGTAGCGGGCGCCGACAGGAAGTCGAGCAGGCGTCGCGCAGCATCGGGCTGCGCTGACGTCCGCGCGACGGCGCCGGAGAACGTGGTCACCGACTGGATCTCCTCCGGCAGGCTCCCGACCACGTCAACGCCTTCGCCGGCGAGCTCGCTCAATTGCTGGAAGCCCAGCTCGATCTCGCCGCGGGCGACGAGCGACGTGACCGGTACGCCCGGCGGCGCGATGGTGATGCGGTCCTTCACGGCGTCGCCGATGCCCCAGCGCTCGAAGAGTTGCGTGAGGTAGGTGCCGCTCGGGCCGGTCGAGTAGCCGATGCGGCGGGCCGCCAGGACGGCCCGCTTCACTGCGTCCGCCGAACTGATGTCGGGACGGTCGCTACCGGCGCGGACGCCGATCCCGATTGCGGAGGCGACGACGTCGATGCGCGAGCCGACGAGATGTCCTTCCACGATCAGCGCGTCGACGACGTTCGACGCCAGCACGACGAGGTCGAACGACTCGCCGGCGCGAACGCGCCTGGCCGCGTCCACGCCGCCAACGGATTCGACGTGAACAGCCACACCCGACTGCGCCTCGAACTGCGAGGCCAGTTCGCCGAGCACCTGCCTCGTCGCCATCGACGAGACGACGTGGATCGGCACGCTACTTGGCGACCGCCAGCTTCGGGATCGCCGGCTCCGTGTAGTGCTCCATGGTCGGCGTCCCGTGCGTGTGGAAGGTCTCGATCGTCTTGAGGCCCCAGGCCTGCCCCTTCTTGCGCTCCGTCTCGTTCCAGACGATCGGCTCCCAGTCCGGCGCGAGCATCAGGCGGGCGCCGGCGTTGGCGATCTCGATGCGGTGTCCGCCCGGCTCGTAAACGTACAGAAAGAACGTCTGCTGCACCGCGTGCTTGTGGGGGCCGGTCTCGATGTGGACGCCGTGCTCGAGAAAGATGTCGGCGGCGCGCAGGATCTCTTCGCGCGTGTCGATCGCGAACGTCGCGTGGTGGAAACGGCCCTTCGCGTTGTAGTGGTCGTGCGTGAAGGCCACGTCGTAGGTCTTGTTGGTGGCGGTCACCCAGACACCGGCGACCTCGCCGCTATCGAGCTTGATCGTCTCAGTCGTGCGCATCCCGAGGCCGTCCTCGAAGAACTTCTGGAGCTGCACGACGTCGGCGGCGAGCAGGTTGAGGTGATCGAGGCGGCGGACGTTGCAGCCGCGCGCCGGGAAGCGCATCGCCTGGTTCTTCAGCGAGGGCTTGAGGTGCTCGGGCGCCTCGTACCACTTCGTCTCCCAGTACAGCTCCATGTTGTGGCCGTCGGGCGAGTAGAACTGGTACGCCGGCCCGTGGCCGAGGTCGCCGTCGCTCCAGCCCTTGCCGAGGCCCATTTTTTCGATGACCGCCACGCGCCGCTGCAACGCCTCCGGGCTCGTCGTGCGGAAGGCCATGTGGCGCATCTCGGCGAACTTGCCGGCGGTCAGCTTGAGGGTGTGGAACTCGTAGTCGTCCCAGCCGCGCAGGTAGACCGAATCACCCTCGCGGCCGCTCTCGGTGAGCCCCATGGTGTTCACGAAGAAGTTCAGGCTTTCGTCGGGCTTCGGGGTCACGAGCTCGAGGTGGGCAAGGTGCGCAAGGTCGAAGGCGCGAAGGGTCGACTGATTCAAAGCAGTGCTCCTGAGAGAAAAGGCAGAACTACAGGATATCAGGCGTCTCAGGGGTTCGAATCGTTCGAATCGTTCGAGACGTTCGAGGCGTTCGAGGCGTTCGAGGCGTTCGAGGCGTTCGAGGCGTTCGACGCCGTGCGGCGGGCGTAGCGGTAGCGCCGGGCGTTCCGACGGGCTGCCTCGGACCGTAGATATCGCTGGAACCGGGCCAGCACCTGGAGCCCGCGCTTTGCCAGAAGGTCGAGTTCGCGGAACTCGGCTTCCGAAATGTAGCCCGCGGTTCGGGCGGTGAGGAGGCAACTCCGAACCTCGGAAGCAGACGCCCGGGACACATCCAGGAACCGCGCGAACTCACCGGGGTTGTAGCGTGCGAATCCTTCTGCGACGTTACGGGTGGCCGAGCCGGCAGCTTCCGTCAGCTGCTTCTTGAACTTGTCATTCCGTACGATCGCGTACCGGGAGGCAACCTTCAGAACCTCCACTTCGAGCTCGCGCATCCGTTGCCAGGTTACAAGTTCCTCGAACCGAGTCGCGCCGTCCATGCTGGAAAGCGCTCGCATTCCCCGTGCCCAGCCATAACGCTGTCAACTCGTTGACTGGTGCGAAGGCATCGAAAACTCTGCGACGTTCTCACTGCCGAGAAGTCGCACGTTCTGCCCACGGAACGCCTCGAACGATTCGAACGACTCGAACGACTCGAACGACTCGAACGACTCGAACGACTAAGACTTCCTCGACTCGGCTATGGCTTTGAGCGCAAGCCGCTCTTCGCGTCCGGGATCGTTGACGAGTCGTGCTTTCCCCTCGCCAAAGACCATCGTGGACCGCTGATTCGGCTCCCACGGCGTCCAGGTGGGAATGCCCTTGTGGCTCGGGTTGCCGGACTTCGCGAACGCGACCCATGCGGCGCTCATCTCGTCGGCGATCTTCTGCGCCTCGGGGCTGAACCCCGTGTACACCTTGCCGCCTTCGAGGTAGTCGAACACGAACGGGATCTCCATGCAGTGCATGGCCCGCAGGCGTCCCTCAGTGACCGGCGAGTAGTACTCGAAGCGATACATGTACACCGGCGCGCCGCCCTGCGCCGCCTTGCGCTCCGCCTGCTGCTCGACGCCGCTGCGGAAAAACGAGTTGTCGGTGGACATGCGCAGGAAGATGTCTTCGTTGTCGCGCTTCGGGTGCTCCTTCTTGTACACCGCGAGCACTTCGTCAACCTTCGCCGGCTCGACCTTCAGCAGGCCCTGCACTCGCGACTTCAACGTCGCATCGTCGATTGGTCCGAGCTGGGAGGACGGCGTGAAGAACGTCACCTCCGTGGCGGTGGTGCCCGTCAGGAACGGCACGGAGGCCGACTCTGGAGGAGCGCCAGGCGTGAACGGATCATGCGGCAGCGAGCTGCCATCCACCACCGGGCCGAAGTTGAGTCCCTGGATCGACGCCAGGAGCTTGTCGGTGGGGATCGTCTGCAGCGTGTCGAGCGAGTCCTTCGTGACGTTCAGGCGCTGGAGGAGCGTGTCGGTGGTCTTGATCGCCGCCGCTTTGCTGATGCCGGTGGCGGCCGCGCCGCTCTCCGCGATCGCGCGATGGAACAGCCCCTTCGCGGCCGGCATCGCCATCATCGTGCTGACCTTGCCGGCGCCGCCCGACTGCCCGAAGATCGTGACGTTGTTCGGATCACCGCCGAAGCGCGCGATGTTCTCCTTGATCCACTCCAGCGCGCGGACGCCGTCGAGAATCCCGGCGTTGCTCGCGGCCGCCCACTTGCCGCCGAACTCGGCGAGGTACAGATAGCCGAAGACGTTGAGCCGGTGGTTGACGCCGATCGCGACGACGTCGTGCTTGCGGGCGAGGCCGCGGCCGTCGTAGATCGAGTAGCTCGCCGAGCCGCTCGCATACCCGCCGCCGTGGAACCACACCATCACGGGCCGCCGTCCACTCGTGGCCGGCGTCCAGATGTTGAGGACGAGACAGTCTTCACCCTGCGGCTCGCGCGGATCGACCGTCAGCATCTCCTGCGGTTCGCCGCCGACGGGGGCGATCGTCCGCGGGCCGAACTCGAACGCGTCTTTGACGCCCGTCCACGCCGCCGGCTTCTTCGGGGCCATGAACCGGTTCGCGCCTGCCGTCGAGGCGCCATACGGCACGCCCTTGAAGACCTGGACCGAGTTCTCCAGGTAACCGCGGACCTTGCCCGCGGAGGTCTCGACGGTCGCGCCCGGCGTGCGCGCCTGGGCGAACGCGAAGGGACTGTCGATCAGAAGTCCGGCACCTGCGACAGCGCTGGTATTGAGAAACTGGCGTCTGTTCATCTCTTCTCCTGTGGGGCGAGGCTTGTCAGCCTCGCCACGCGGGCCTGACAAGGCCCGCGCCACGATCTGAGCCTGTCAACTCGTCTTGCACGGTGCGGGCGCCCACTTCGAGTCGTTGGCTTCCTTCTGAAAGTTCGTCGACGTGATCCACTGCCGCTGCAGGTTCTGCGGGTCGTCGTACGTCGTGGTAATGACCAGCCAGTCGCCGGCGTCCTTGTTGGTGAAGCGGATGAAGTACTCGGTCAACGACAGGTTCTCGCCGTAGGGGATCCCGTTGCGAGAGAGCCAGCCGGGGAGCACGTTGGTCGTGGTGACTTTCAGCGAGCCCCATCGCGGAGTCTGGGCTCCCCGCCCGCCACCCTCGGGCGCGAGGCCCGGGCCGAACGCGTCGAGCGCGCCGCCGCTGCGCTGCCATTCGGCCGCGGAGAATCCCTGGAGCGTCCGCGGTTGTCCGGCCGCGGTCGGCGCCGGCTGGCCGGGGGCCGCGAAGTGGAGCAGTCGCGTCTGCTGGCCGCCATCGCTCTCGATCTTCAGCGTGTTGTCGTCGGTCCAGGCGATCTTGAACCGCACGGGCATGCGCATCAGGCCCCCGACGCCGTAGGCCTGGCACGATCCCTCCTTCGATCGATCCCACTGCATCGCGGCCTGGCGGGCCGAGGCCGACATCGGAATACCGCCGGTCTCACCGTTCGGGGCCGTCACCATGCGATAGCGCCAGTCTTCGGTGATCACCGGCACCCAGGTGCCGGTGAGATCGACCGGGGGGTTCGTGCGCGCGGGACCGGCGGGTGGAC
>JADMIO011070288.1_pt1 | contig 39845 bp, 71 predicted proteins | sample 8958161 | NCBI WGS metagenome assembly JADMIO01 (sample SAMN16585339, study PRJNA669376) | soil metagenome | isolation source: Crop rotation soil | place: USA: Cullars Rotation, Alabama | collected 2011 | reverse complement strand
TCCCGCCGCGACGGATACGCTCATGGGCAAGGCCACGACCGACACCTTCACGAACAAGACCTTCAACACGGCCAGCACGGGCAACAATCTCCTGATCAACGGCACCGCAATCACGGCGGTGAGCGGAACGGGCGCGGTCTGTTTGGCGAGCGGAAGCGCTTGTGCGTCCAGCGGCACGACTGGCGTCAGCGGCTCAGGCACGATAGATTTCGGCTCCATGGTGGACGGCGCATGCGCGAATGGGACTTTCAGCGTTACCGGGGCGACCACCGGCATGCAGGTTGCCCCGGCGTGGCCGACGGTCGTCACCGCACAAGCGGGCTTCACGGGCATCATGGCGGTAAGTGCGGCGGACACGGTGCAAGTCCGATTGTGCAACCTGTCGGGCGGGACGGTCGATTTGTCTTCTGCGACATACGGCGCAACGGTGGGCGCTGGTTCTGGAAGCGGCGCAGGACCTGGAGTATGGGCAGTTGAGACGGCAGCGTATGGCACGTTCTCTAGCAGCGCCTATAGCCCAATAACGTTTGACACTAACCAGGAGGGGACAGGCGCTTTACACAGCACTTCCAGCAATACCTCCCGATTCGTAGCCAACGCAACAGGAACCTGGAATTTCAAATGTCAGGTGTTTTACGGGTCGCAGGGCTCTTATATCGGAGTAAAAAAGAACGGCACTACGATGATGTCTCAAGCTGGTCTTGGCTCACCCGTGCCCACAGGCATGTCCTATGTGGACATAAATTTAGTTTTATCAAACGGTGATTACCTCGAATGCATGACGTTGCCTGGAGCGGACGCTGCCCCGGCCACTGGCGACCTTACGGTCGGCTATGTAACTTGGGCTCAATTCACAAAGCTCTATTAGCATGAAGACCATCTTTCTCATCCTGACTGCTGTTCTAGCTGCGAATGCGCAGCCGCGCTCGATCCGGCTTGGATCGACGCAGGTAGCCGTGTCCTCCAATCAGGCGACCCCGCTATCGGTCACTAACTACCGTGTCGAGTTCCGGGTCACGAAGCGCAGCGGGACGTTTGACATTACGGACGCGGGGAAGGATATCTTTCTCGATACGGACCTCGGCGCTTCGCACTGGTGGTGCAAGACGATCACGTTCGGGACGGGCGTGCTCGCATATTGTCAGGAAAACGACGGTTCCGGATCGCGGGGATTCATCGACATCACCGGCCTCTCGGACGCACGCATTCGCTTTCAGCGATCAATCAACGGCATCATCGGCGCAAACATGTGGAGCATGGAAGGTTGGGACGGCAGAGGGACGCCGCTGACTTCCTATTTAATCTGCCCCGCTAACGGCACCTACACGCAGATCGGCACAATGGCCCCGGCCTGCAGCGTGGCGCAGAACTCCTACATGTGGAACAATAGCCTCACTGCCGGGGCAGCGCAGGGCAATACGTTCGACATCGCGTTCGCCAGATGGGACAACACGCTCGTGCCTGTCGGCTCCAAGCCTCCGGTGGAAGTGCCTTCCTCCGCGCCCTTCTACGCTGGCTACGACTTCCAGAACGCGCTGACAGACTCAAGCGCCCATTCTCTGAACATGACCGTGGGCGGCGGGACCTGTACTGGCTCCTGTTCCTACGTCGATTCTCTGACGTATGCGCCGTTGTCATTTTTCAGCGGCACTGGCTTGCAGCGTTTGTGGCGTTCCGATTCAACTACGGTCGGCTACACGACGGCCGCCAATGCATCGCCAACGCTCGATAGCGTGAATTCCTTTTCGTCGGTGAACCTCAACGGAGCGCCGACCTCATTCGCATGGACTGTCACCTCCAAGCCTTCGACTGGAGACGGGACGCTTGGCTCTGCATCGAGCGCCACCACGACCATCGCCCTCAATGATGTCTGGGGCACGTATGCTGTGCAGTTGGCCGTTACGGATTCCGGCGGCTCTAATTCCAACACCGTTAAGATCGGAGCGGTCCCAGAAAACACGGACCACACGCTCAAATACTACGTGAATCCCACCACGGGATTGCACGATGACGCGATCCAGTTCTTAGCAGGCCCCAAACTGATGCGCTACGGCACAGCCACTCTGACTGGCGCGGACAAGTACGAAGCGGCATGGTTGGCGGCGGCAACGAATACCTCCGCAGGCGCTTGGGCTACACATACGGCATGGCCGACAATTACGGAGACGGCGGGCGGCGGCACGGCGCACTTCAGCAGCACGGGCGTGATCACGTGCGACACCGGATCGACCTGCAACTTTTCGAGTACCGTGAGCAACGGCGATATGATCTGGCTGAAGTACAGTCTCCCGAACGACTCCAGCCCATCGGCACGTTTTGGCTTCAACGTTACGGCATCCACCGCAACTACAGTAACCACGGATCTCGGAGCGAATCCGGCCACGCTGAGTTGCGACGACGCGCACCGACCCTGTTACACGTGGGGCAAACCTGATAAGCAACTATGGGGCGAATGGAATGGATCGAGTGCTGCTTGGAACTATTACAACGCGGCCAAGGGCGTGTTCCGTCTCGCGCTCGTCACCGGCATCGATGACTTCGTGACGCTCTACCGGCACATCGAGGATGAGCACTGGCTGAAAGCCTCCGGCGGCGGATACTACACCTCTACTCTGTGCTCCAGTGAATCTCGCTGCGATTCCGTGGATTCGGCCATGATCCGGGCCATCGATGGTAACCCCGGCTGGTGGCCCGGGATTATGGCCAACCAAGATAGGGGCGATGCCTGCACCACGAGTTCTCCGCTCGCGCAAGGCACGACTCTTGAATGGCGCGACGTAGCCTATAGTGCCGGTGCCGATGCGGGCATTGCTCTGTTCGCACAGCAAACAGACGGAAGCCCAGACACTACTAACCGCGCAGCGTATTGCACCAGAGTAAAGCAATGCGTGAATAACGTATTCTCTCCCACGCAACTCGCTTCCGGCTGGTGGGGATACAACCCGTTCGCGTCAAATCCATTTTCCTTCCCATTCTTGGGCTCTGGATCTCAGGTATTTTTCAGCGGACTCATGAACGCGGCGCTATACAAAATGCGCGATTCCATGGTGCAGGGTTGCAGTGGCATCTCAGACCGTGCCGCTGTTGCGGCGACTGCGTTGAGCACGCTCAAGGCAAGTAGCGATGCGTTCTATTCTGCGCTCGACACGAACTCGGGTTCGTTCTTTCATGTGAATTTCACGTATGGCCCGTCCGATGGAGACGCGCATGGATATCTGGCCGGGACGGTTAACGTCTCCGGTACTGCAGTGACCGGATCGGGGACTTCGTTCCTGACCAACTTCCTCCCCGGAAAGACCGCCATCGGAATTAGCGGTGCGGCCGTGGGCGGCGCAAACGAGGTAATCCCGGTTTCAGTGGTAACGGACAACACCCACATGACTCTGGCGAGTCCAGGGACCTCGGCCACGGGAGCGAGCTTCAACAAAGCCGTCAAGATCCAAGATTATTCCGGCGATGGCACGATCACGTTGACCGGGCCGCCGAACTCATCGGCGACGGTCGTCGGAGTCGGCACGCACTTCACCACGCAGATGCTCGGTGACCAAACCATCTACATCCGTCCCTACAATGACAGGCGGCTGTACCGTGTGGATTCCATCGCGGACGACACGCATGCCACGCTCTCTGCGCCGTGGACCGATGCCACGCTATCTAATCACACATACACAATTGGGACCTCATATACCGATCACTGCGGAACCTCCAACGTCACGACTTGCGACGGATTCGCCGGGGGCTCTGGCTTTGTGCCGGGGATCTCAATTGCAGGCGATACCGGCCTGAACATTGAAGGCGCGATTGCTGGCTATGGCTACTACTACAGCGTCTCGCGAGACGCCACCTACAAGACCAACGGTGACAATTGGTTCTCCGGCACTTTCGGGGTAATGGGCTCGACTCTCAGCTATACGTTCTGCGGTCTAGCCAAATGCTTCGGGCAGTATTATGGGGCTGGGGAAAACCAGACTTATCTCGCCAATCGGTTGGATGCACCGATCCCGCCAGTGACGCAGATCAGCGTGAAGGGCGGCGTCAAACTGCGGGGCACTATCGGGGTCAGATAGCCTTGCGCGCCATCCAGCCAATGAGGATCAGTCCGACGCCAATGAGTATGGCCGCATTCGGCTCGGGAGTAGCCGTCGCAGCCTCTGTGGCCGCGATGTCATATTGCCACGGCCCGCTCGTTCCGTCTGGAGAATGAATAATGCTGCCAGGAGATGGCAGAATCATCGCTGCGGACACATCTTCGCTTATCGTCCCGGTGCTGGTCCGGATCGACAGTGTGCCAAGCCATTCGCCATTGGGCTGAGGCAGCAGGGTGAGTTCTCCACCGGTACCGAACACATTGCCGATGCGGAATTGAATCGAAGGGCAGACCACCGGAGGGGCACAGGCCTGGACGCCCCACGCCATGTACGAGTCGATGCGAGGAACGCCGTCTGGCATGTGGCCGAGATAGCTTCCGGTGAGATCGCGCCACGCGAATACGGTGCTGTCGTCCGTGCTCGTAATGTAGGCCGAAATCGGCGTAATCCAGCCTTCAAGGGCGACCGTTCCTGCCCACGCATTTGCGGCAAAGACTAACCAAAGTAGCGTTTTCATAGGCAGAGCGTACCACCACCGAAACACACGCAAGTGGCCGGAAATGTTTGCGGCGCTTGCAATTTGCGTTAGAACGCACAGGAGTACACATGATCAAAACACTGTTGGCGCTCGGGGTGTGCGCGGGCGCTCTTATCGCGCAGACCTCGATGATGCGTACCGGCCAAACGAACACCACCACCGGGCTGACCGATATGAGTGGCGGTGATCTCACGTTGCCGAATCACTCTTCTGATCCGGGCACGTGCGCGGTCGGTCGCATTGAGGTTAACACCACGAGCGGCCTCATGAAGGTCTGCTTGGCGACCAATACGTGGTCCACCGTAGGCGGCAGCATCACAGGCGGGACCTGCACGAACCAAGCCGTGACCGCCATCAATACCTCCGGCGTTCCGACCTGCACAACCCTGACCTCGGCCTACGTGAATAACAGCATCGCGTTGACCGGGACCGATATCAACACGAGCAATCAGGTCACAGCCACTCACCTTGCCTCCGCGCTGCCTAGCGCACAGGGAGGCACGGCGAATGCCTTCTTCACCGTATCCGGTCCAGCCACGAGCGCTAAGACTTTTACTTTTCCGAACGCCTCCTCAACGGTACTTACCGATAACGCTGCGGTGACGGTTGCCCAAGGCGGCACAGGACGCGCCACGCTCACCAATCATGGCGTACTCATCGGTGCAGGAACATCGGCAATCACGCAGCTTGCAGCAATGGCGGCGGATACAGTGCTGATGGGCGTGGCATCGTCTGATCCGTCTGCCGTTTCTGTATCCAACTGCGGAGACTCCACGCACGCCCTGGCTTACAGCACTTCTTCCCACGCTTTTAGCTGCCAATCCATCACCGGAACCGCTAATGCTCCCCTGACGCTGACAGGCTCAACAGATGCCGTGCAACTGGACGTAATTGGCAACTCCACCCAGACCAACCCGATCTTTCGCGTCAAGAAATCTGACGGCACCGTTTTTCTTCAGATCAACAACGACGGCACCGTGGCGATCGGCAATGGCAGCGGGCCGACAGATTCTACGAATCAAGCGGCCCCCGGCTCGGCTCCAGCCTCTGGGCATACCTACCTCTGGACGGACAGTACAAACCTCGGTTCGTGGTCCGAAGATTCGAGCGGCAACCAGTATCGCGACTTCAAGCCCGTCACATGCAGCAATCAGGTGCTGACTGCACTCGCCACGGCGGGCACCGGTACCTGCTCGACGCTCACTCTCGCCTCTGCAATGTTCGCCAACCAAGGCACGACTACAACGGTCCTGCACGGCAATGGCTCTGGCAACCCTTCCTTCGGAGCGGTCGCTCTGACGGATATGGCTACTCAGGGGGCCAACACGATCCTCGGTAATGTAACTGGCTCGACGGCCGCCCCTACCGCTGCCGCCGCTCCATCTGGTGGCACGAGCGGATGCTCCGGGTCTACAGATGCCGTGATCTATACCGCAGGAACCGGGTGGGGATGCCATCAGATCACGGGCGGCTCCGGTGGTGGAGGCGTTCTCGCCAAGACAGGCAACTACACCATCACCTCCAGTGAGGATAAGAAACTCGTTACGTTCGACGGTTCGTCTTTAACGGCTACGCTTCCCGCCTCTCCTCCATCCGCCACCTTTGCGGTCGGCATCAAGAATCTCAATGCCAGTGCCCTGACGGTTTCGCGTAATGGCCTGACGATTAATGGCGGCACGTCAAATATCACGCTCCAGCAATTTCAGGACACAGCCTGCTATACCGACAATTCCAACTGGTTCTGCGGTGTGCCGGAAGTGGCTGGCAGCAATATCACACTCACTCCGGCATCGAACGGCATGACCATCGCAGCGAGCGGCACTGGAGGCGATTTCTCATCGAATACATCGACCTCGGTTGATAGCGAATTCGTTCTTTTCAGCGGAACGGGCGGCAAGACTGGCAAACGTGCGACGGGCACGGGACTAGCCCGATCTGCGAGCGGAGTCTACAGCGCGGCGGAACTGAGCGGAGACTGCACTACGAGTGGCAGCAATGCCGTTACCTGCACGCAGATCAATGGCAGCAACTTCACGGTGAATAGTTCCGGAGTCCCGACGAAGGTGGCGGGGGTTACAACTGCGGGCACAGGAGTTGCAATTCTGGCTGCTGCGCCTGCCGCTGTCACCGGACAAAGCACCTCACAGAGCGCGGTGACAGTTGCCACGTCGCCAACGGCTGGCTTCTACCGTATCAACTATTACGCAAATCAGAATGCCGTTTGCACGACTGGCAGTAACACGGTCAATTTTACCTTCAACTGGACAGATGCCGGTAACGCTCGCTCTGTCACGACCGGATCATTGTCCCTCGGGACAGCGCAATCTTCCACGACTGGTTTGTTGAGCGGCCTGATTCCAATTCACGTAGGGAGCGGCAACGTCACCTACACCTCTACGGTGACCGGAACTTGTGCCAGCGGCACTTCCACTTACGACGTCGATGTTTCCTTGGAGAGAATGAGATGAGATATTTAATCGCCCTGCTTCTAACCGCACTGCCTTCCTTTGCGCAAATTGGTGGCGCGGGACAGGTCGGCTGCAATGGCACGGTAGTTACCGGCACTGCGGCCAACACCAGCACGTCTAACAACACAGTACTGCTGACCATTAATCCGGTCATGGCTGGCACTGTCAGCGTACAGATCAACGGGGGCGCGAATCTTACGGCTGGCGCGATCACGTTCCTCGACACGATGGACGGGACCAACTTCGTCGCGCTGCCAGTGAAGCGCGTGCTTGATCCTGACACGTACGGACAATTGACTAACCCCTATACGCTCGTCTCCTCCACTAACCAACGTTTTCTTCTGGTGATGAGCGGCGCATCCCAGCTTCAGGTGAAGTTGACTACCGCGATCACAACCTCTTCGGGAGCCGGAACAACTACACCCTTCGCAACGCAGGTTTGCTACAACCCCCCGATGGGGCCGCATATTGGTGGCGGCACAGCAGGTAGCGCCGAGACACACCCGGTCACAGTGCAGGGCATTGCCTCGATGACCAAGCTCCTCGTGACGCCCGACTCCGTGGCGCTCCCGGCCAACCAGAGCGTCAATGCGGCGCAGCTTGCCGGGACCACCACGGATACCAACTCCGGCAATAAGTCCGCTGGCACATTGCGCGTGGTGCTGGCGACAGACCAGCCGCAGTTGACCAATAAGCTGCTGGTCACTCCGGATGCGAACTCGGCGGTCAACACAGCTCAGATCAACGGCGTCACGCCGCTGATGGGCAACGGCACTACCGGCACCGGATCGCAGCGGGTGACCATTGCGAGTGACAATACGGCTTTCGCTGTTAATTCTACGCTTAGCGCTGAGACTACCAAAGTCATCGGTACTGCTCGCGTCTTGGGCAATGCCGGGGCAGCATTTGACGCTGCCACTGGTGCCGCTCCTCCTGCCAACGTGGTCTACGTCGGTGGCCTCAAATCAGGCGCGACAGGTGGACTGCTTGGCGGAATCACGGCTTGTGATTCTGACAAGAGCGTCAATATTTCAACGGCCACAACAACGCTGCTCGTCACGGGCGTCTCTGGTAGACAAGTGCGCATCTGCTCAATGCTGCTCATGTCGGCGGCGGCAAACAACATTGCCTTCATCGAAGGCACAGGATCTACATGCGGTACAGGGACGGCAGGTATGACCGGCGGCACGAGCGCTGCCAGCGGGTTCAATCTTGGGGCGAATGGCGGCTTCGCGCATGGCAGTGGACTAGGGGAAATTCTGACAACCGCGACGACGGGAGACAGCGTGTGTCTCGTGACATCCGCCGCCACGCAATTGTCGGGAAGCATCAAATACACGATCTATTGAGGCGCGCTCATGCGAATCCTTAACATCATTCTCTGCTGGATGCTGGCCGCGCCGTGGTTTCCGGCGCACGCGCAGGGGCTTACGCTGCTCGGTGCGGGCAGTGGGAGCGCTCCATCGCAGCCCGGCATTCAGTTTATTAATTCATGCACGGGAACGACCTCGTGTGCCTCCGTACCAGCGCACGTTGCGGGCGATCTATTCCTGGCGTATGTCGGGCGTGACGCGAGTACTGCCGCGCCGACTCTTCCGGGTGGCTGGACTAGCGTGTCCACGCCGTCAATCAACGGCACGAGCACTGCCGATTCTGTGGCTCTGTTGGCCTGCAAGGTGGCGGCGGGGAGTTCCGAAACCATAACTGGATTCACCAACGGCGCTAATCTCGTTGCGACAATCTACCGCAACACTCGGCAGATTGGCGGCGGCACGTGCGCGACCGACATACTAGGCACGCCGTCTAACTTTACCAGCACTGTCAACACCACAAGCACAACCGTTACGTATAACTCAATAACTACGGGTGACGCTACGTCATGGGTAGCGGGTTTCGCATATACGCCAGCGGCTACGGCGGGACTTGATACAGCACCAGCGAGCATGACCAATCGGGCACTGGCTGGTTCCACAAAGGCGGCGGCGCACGACACTAACGCCGCAGTCGCATCGTGGACCACGGCGAATGTAACTGTAACCACGGCGGGCCGGATCATTACTAGCACCGTAGAGATCAAGACTCCGCAGGCGGCAACGCCTACATTCTCGCCGTCTAGCGGTGTGCCTCCACAGTCGGTCACTATTAGTTCTGCCACTACCGGCAGTAGCGGATACATTCACTACACGACGGACGGCAGCACGCCCACATCTGGTAGCACGGCGGGTACGTCGGTTAGTGTAACAGTGGACCCGACGACCGTTAAGGCTAAGGTCATCAGCCTACCGGGATACTCTGATAGCGGGGTGGGTAGCGCTACCTATACGGCTAGCGGGATCACAATATCTAACGTCGGCAGTGTCGTTCAGGACGGCGACATGTCTCCGCACACATGCACTGTCAGCGGTATTACTTTAGCTACCGGAGACTCGATTGTCGCCTTATCCGCCACTGGCAGCTTAGGCGGAGACATTAGTGCGACTTGGAACAGCGTTAGTTTGACGCAATTAGGAACGGGCTTGAATCCAGGAGGTAATCTTGAGACTCATTTCTTTAGATTGAATAACGTCACTGGAGGCACTGGAGATCTGGTTCTCACCAAGACTAGCAGCGGCGATGATGGGGCGACTTTTGACTGCGCCGGGGTTCGTATCACCGGTCTGACGACCCACGCAGAGGATAAAACAGCATCATCCTCGAACGCCGCATCGGTGAATTGGACAACCGGGGCCACCGCCACTACGTCCACCGCCGTGGAGGGGATAGTGGCTATGTTCGCAGCTAATACCGACACCAGTACGACAATCGGGACGTGGCAGAACAGTTTCACGCGATTAGCCCGAATCGGCCAATCGACCGGAGGCTGCTGCGTGCTCGACTATGGCTACTTCGTAAGTTCTTCCGCCGCTGCCTTCACCGGTGCGGTTAACGGGAACGCATCGGTTGAATCTGCTGGCTATATAGTAACATTCCAATGAGATACTTCATCATTGCCGTTCTTGCAATGCAAGGCTTAAGAGCGACAAGCTATTTCGTCACTCAAGCGGGAGCAGGGAGTCATAATGGCACTGTTGGTAATGAGTGGTCAGTAGCCAACTACAACGCCAGTTCCGCTCCTACTGGAGGGGATACGGTATCGTTCTCAGGCACTATTACTTCGCAGGTAGTCATAGGATCGAGCGGAACCTCAGCAGGATCGAAGTTGACGCTGGATTTTTCCGCCGCGACGATTGCCGGATCGTCAGATCCGAAGATTGACTTGGCCGGAAAGAATTACTTTATCCTCTTGGGAGGGACGATAGCGTCCGCTAGTGGTTCCCCCACCTTGATCGCGTGCAACAGCAGCGGAGGTCATGACTTCACGATCAAGAATTGGACATACACCGGACCGTCCGGAGGCACCGCGACTTTCATTGACTACTCTATTTGCAACACCTTTACTTTGGAGAGCAACACTATAGATAACGTGGCTGGGTTCATGGGGAACTCTGGAGGGGCAGTCCACGACATTATCGTCAGAAACAATTACGCACGCACTAGTGTTAATACTACTACGCAAACTGACGTAATCACGCTTCCTGATTCCCGCGTGGTCCTGATCGAAGGGAACATGCTTATCAACCGATCTCCAGGTGATAATGGCAGCGGTCAGCATAACGATGTCATCCAGACTTTTCATAGCGGATCTGGCAGCGCACAAGATCCATCGGCTTGGACGGTGCGCTATAACTGGATCGCTCTCAGCATGGGTTCGGCAACATTTCGGACTGGCGATAACTCCTGGATGCAACTGGAGTCAATAGGTAACGCTTCTGGATTCGCCATGAAAATCTATGGCAATGTGTTCGTCGGAGAAGGGACGACATTCGCCGGAAACAACGGCATGGGCGAGGATTCCCACGGGATTGCGGCTACGGCCTACGTCTACAACAATACAATGATTCGCAAGAATGGCCCAGACCGGACTGTCGGATGGATCAGCGGTGGCACCCTAAACATGCGGAACAACATTCTGATGGCTACGGCGGGGCAGGACTCTACGGATGTGGATGTGTCTGGATGGACCGCTGGCGCGGGCGGATGGGATTACAACTTCTGGTATCATTTAGACGGAGCGGTGACCGCTAACAGTTCGGGCGCGCATGGGTCGACGAGTACAGACCCGCTGTTCAGCGACTATACGAACGATGACTTCACTCTACAATCTGGATCAACTCTGCGTAATGCGGCTGATAACACGATCGGTTCAGAGTTTAATCAAGGCATAGCATACGGAGCAACTTGGCCTAATCCAACTCTTGTTACACGAGTAGGAAACTGGGACATCGGAGCGTTTCAGTCTGCAGCGAATATTCCCGTATTGACCACTACATCTGCCTCCAGTATCACCCAGACCACGGCATCGAGCGGCGGGAATATTTCGTCTGATGGCGGCGATTCCGTCACGGCGCGTGGAGTTTGTCGTTCTACCTCTGCTAATCCCACTACTTCTGACACCTGTACTAGTGATGGCACTGGTACAGGTGCTTTCACTAGTTCATTGACTGGCCTGACCGCAGGAACGCTCTACCATATTCGGGCTTATGCGACGAATACCAACGGAACGGGATATGGCAGTGATTTGACGCTTACTACGTTATCTGTTCCCGCGATCACGCAATCTTGTCCATTGCCAGGGGCCACGATTAATGTGGCATATTCGCAGACAATGACGGCGACAGGTAATCCTGTGCCCACTTGGGATCTCAGCGCGGGATCACTCAGCCCACTGAGTATATCTAGCGGCGGTGTTGTGTCCGGCACTCCAACTTCTATTGGAACATTGAGTTTTACGCTCAGGGCTACGAATTCTCAAGGCTCTGATACAAAGGCATGCACGTTAGTTGTTAGCGCTGCCCCTCCAATTAGCTATGTCGGAGGAGCTATTTGTAACTCTGGAGGTTTGCCAGCTGCTGGCTCGCGGTCCTGCTCCTATACGGCTACCGTTGGTAACCTTCTTGTAGTAGGAGCGTGGACCAGTACGGCGACCGGAACGCTTGCGATAAGCGATAGTTTAGGCAATACATTCACAACCGATAAGACTGACGTAGGCACAAATATTCATACCATCCTTGCCAGTGCTCCTGTCGTAACCGGAGGGTCCGACTCAATTACCGTCACGTTGACCGGAACTACCGATACATTCGGAATTGTGATCGCAGAATACGCCGGGATGGATTTGGGCTCATCGCGTGTAGATGGCACGGCTGGAGCAACTGGTACGGCCACAAATCCCTCTCCGGGGGCTGTGGCTACTGCCAACGCTTCTGACCTTGTCGTGTCAGTATGGGGCGGGGACAATAATGCCGACGGCACGCTTACAGCAGGCGCGGGATTCACGATGCGTAACGGCTCTGGGAATGGAACCACAGTTCTGGTCGGCGGTCTGGAAGACCAGATTGTCTCTGCTGCTGGCAGCTATACGGGATCTTGGACGTACGGTCAAGCGAGTAATTGGGCCGCAGAGGGAGCGGCATACAAGGCAGCGGCGACTACCGCAGTACCGCACCTCTCCGTCTCCAAACCGCAAGTAGTGAGCAAGACGCAGACACTAAAATGAGTTCTGCCCATTGCGCAGGCTCAGGATTCGCAGCCAGATGCTCTGGCTGGTACCAAATGCCGTTCGCCTCATAACTCTCCTGACTTCCTGCGTACGGCAGTCCGTTGATATCACGCGGCGTGACAAAGCTGATCGTGGTGACCGGCGCGTCGAATACGACGCCAAAGAACTGGTTCGCGTCCCACTGGTAGAGATTGGCAATGGGATCGATCGCCTGCCCATCGGCCCAGACACTCAACCCGCTGCCTGGACCGCTCGGGCCATAGGCATCCACGTTTATCCCGAACGCGGTGATGGGCGCGTCGAAGACAAAGTTCGTCTGGGTGGTATCGTTCACGATGTCGAACATCACGGACTGCCCACGGAACGCACAAGCCTCGCAGTAGGATTGCCAGAAGGTGGCATATGGGCTTTGCACTGTGAAGCCTGAGATGGGCTGGCTGAAGCTCTGGAACTGCGAGTCTTGGACGGCGGCCTGCCAATCGGCGAAGCTGTTCAGATCGCGGCTGGGCTCGAATACGGTCACCGCCCACAGCGGCAGGGCGGCAAAAAGTAGCGCATATTTCATCGGACTCCTCCGGGTCCGAAAAATATCACCTCTGCCAAGGCAAGCGCAAGCCTTGTGCCTTACTGCCGTACTAGAACTACATGCCATCTCCAGACCAGATCCGCACCCTCGAAACTCAGATTGCTCCAGCCGCGATCTCCTCCGAATCGCTGACCGGTGTGCCAGCGGAGGCGACATGTGCGCAGTGCGTGCTTGAGTCCGCGTGGCTTACGAAGCTCTCCGGGCGGAACAACGCTTTCGGTATCAAGGGCCTGCCCGGATCTCTCCACTACACGCACGAGTGGTTCACCGCTGCCGAGCGATCGCATTTCCTCAGCTTGGGTGGCGGGCGCACGGCGGAATTAGATGAGCCGCGACAGGTGGATGCCAAGGGGCGCACGAAGTACGTTGTGCAGGACTACTTCCGCGATTTCGACACGCTCTCAGACTGCTTCACCCGCCACGCCTTGCTGCTCACGGAGGGGCGCTATCAGCCGCACTTGAAAGCCTATCGCGAGGGCGGCACGGTGGAGCAATTCGTTCGCGGCATAGCGCCGATATACGCTACTTCACCGAGCTATGCGGACAGCCTGCTGGCGATCATCCGCATGCCGCAGGTTGCCAATATCTGCCAAGCCCTGCGGACGGCTACAAGTGGGTATGCACGAATAAGCTAATGACAAACGTGGAGATGGCTATCGCGACGATGCTTAGCCACTCCGACACCCCCCAGTTGTTCGGGGTCCATCGTTCTCCTGCCTTGCAGTAGAGTCTCATCGGCTGAGATCGTAGCACACTTAGGGCTCAGCCACCGGGCAATTCTTTTGCGGATTTCTAACGTTCGTATTAGAATCTACGGAAGGAGATTTTATGCCCGACGACAAGCTGAAGAAGAAGCCTAAGCCTAAGCCGCAGAAGGATGACCCGCCTCCAGAGGGGCCGCCCGATCCCGGCATTAGCTAGTTCCCCCTGAGGCCCCATGTTTGCGGATACGCCGAGCGCCACGACAATCATCACCGGATGGATAGGAGGCGGCATATTGGCCGCCTTTTATTTTGTCCGCAAGGCGATGCGGTATCGCCGCCGGCCACCGCTGTCGCAGTCAGTGCAGGAGGCCCTTGCGGGAATCGCGAACGCGATCAAGGAATTGCGCGAGGTGGACATGCCGTCCATGGAGCGGCAGATCCGGGCGATTACGCTGCAGATCAGGCAATTGGACGCAGCTATCGGTGACCGTGCCCGTGCTCAAGAGGAGATGGACGCCAGACTCCAAGATCACGACTCGCGACTAGCCGACCACGGCCGGCGAATTCGGCGGGTGGAATTGCGATTACAGGCGGGAGAGGACTTCGACGGCGAAGCAGGACATCTAGGGTAGGGCGCGTCCAGAACGGCGGCACCCGGCGCAGGCTGAGCAGCAAGGCCACAAAGCAAGCCAAGGCCACAGCGGCGCTCCAGGACCGCACGGTACGCCATACCGTGCCGGTTATGGCAACAAAGGGCGCGGCGAGACCTGTGTGCGCGTCGAAGGCGGAAGCGACAGCGTAGTCGAACAGCAGGACTGTCAGGATGATGCCGTAGCGGCGGGTGTTGGCGGCCATCGGCGTGGGGCGTAGGGTCAGGTAGAGGAGCCCAAACAGGGCGAATGCCGCCATCCCGATCTGGACGTACTGGCGCACAGCGACAAAGGAATAGTAGTTGAAGGAAAGCGGCTGGAACGGGAGCGGGATGCAGATCAGCGATACGGACAACGCTATCAGGCCTAGAAATAATGACTTACGTTCCGGTACGTCAAGGCCTATGAAAAAGCTCACCTCGGCCAGCATGAGGAGACGGAGGGGAAGCAGGACGGCCGCCATCCACAGCCAAGTGCTGTGCCACCAGCCCGGATCGTATAAATGCGGAGCCGGGAGCCGGGTGAGTAAATATGCCAGCAGATAGAGGCAGAGGGCTGGATAGGTTTTGTAGGTTCGGATCTGCGCAAAGCGTAGCAGGCACAACGACAAGCAGACGATCGTGGCTATCCTCAGATCCATACGGGGATTATATAGCAACAACCGCACCATTGCGTCACATTACCCACAAATGACCCCATGCCCCCAACCACATGGCTCCAGATCCTAGACCGGTACGGCATCCCTTTGGGAATTCTGGTTATTGTGGCGTGGTTCGGCTACAAGCGCATTTGGCCCTTGATCTTGCAACAGATTACAGACGCCCAGCGGCGGCTGGATCGGACCACGGCGGAATTTCTGAAAAGCAACGGCGAGTTCGTGCAGGCATTGAAGGAGCACAGCGAAGTCATGCATAACGGATTCGAGCGCATAAACGACAGGCTCGATGACATCTCCCCAAGGAAACGGGCCCCACGTAAATGAAACTAAACGCGGAAACTATCTTTGTCTTGGTACTGCTCTTGCGCATCACAACTTGGGGCTCCTGCATTGCTGCCGCCATCGGCGCTGCCAGCCTCTGGCATTTCCGATCTGAGAAATCGCTCCCGCGCTATACCGGCGTCGTGCTCGCTGCGGCGACCACAATGGAGCTTTGCCGCCAGATCGCGCGGTTCCACGACATCACTATAAGGGGTTGGAGTTTGTGGTACATAGCGTGGATTCTCGCTGGCAACACAATCTGGCTAATCGCCGTCACGCGGCTGGTGCTCTACATTGTGGTCATCCGCCGGAACGGTAAGCAGTGAAGTACGAAAATTGGGAGCAGTACGAATATCCTGGCTCAGGGCGGCGCATCACGCGCTTTTTGGACGGGGAGGATTACCGCCACCAGGAACTCCTGAGCGATGAGGAACTGGCCGAGCGGGCCGAGCAGGCGCAGGAATAGCGCCGCTGCCATCTGAACTTGACGCCTCGGGACTACGGCTCCGGGGCGTTTTGCATTTTGGCGTCATGATGCCAAAAAAATGCTTGACTGACGTATCGCGTGGTGCGAATCTTAGGGTGAGTCACTCGGCCAAGTGATCTCTTGTAGGCGTCGGGCGGGTTTCGGTTATGCCTCGAATCCCGTTACCCGCCAGCGCTGATTCGAGGGTATTGTGAAGTTCAAGAACAATCTAATTTCTCCCGTCTACTCAAATCCAAACGCCGTTAAATATGACTTCAAGGATGAGCGGCGGCGGCACCGCAAATCCAAAATATCCAGCGATGAGTTCGATAAGGTATCGGCTGATGAGTTCGTTTATGGAAGAACAAAGAATCAACGTAAGGCTAAACGTCGCGCCAAGAAAAAGGCCGCGAGGATTGCAAAGAGAAAGGCTCTCCATCAGGATCGCGTTAAATATGACGCCTATATGCGCTCCCAAGAATGGGCCGCTTTTCGAATCACTATCTTTGCGGAGCGTGGAAGACGATGCGAGCGTTGCGGAACACGAAATGGCGTAATGCATCTTCACCATCTGACGTACGCGAGATTTACGCACGAACTTCCCCAAGATGTGCAGATTGTTTGCGTTCCTTGTCACGAGTCCATCCATGGGAAGACTATATGACGCGAAGGGAGATTGTATGCGATGCGTCCAAAGTGATGATCTTACACCGCTTCAGCAAGCCGCTATAAAGCTGCTCAACGAATTGTCTGGGCTCGATATTGTGGATCACGTGCGAGAGGCATGGGGCAATACGAATGCCGCAGTGCTCCAACTCAGGATCGACGAATTGTTTAAAGCGTTGAGCGATGCCAAAAGCGGCTCAAAGCCGGATGCTTGATTACGTTTTGTCGCCGCGTTCTATGAAAGGATTATGACCTTCGGCTCGTTATTTTCTGGTGTCGGCGGGATGGACCTTGGCCTTGAGCGGGCCGGGCTGGAGTGCAAGTGGCAGGTAGAAAAGAGCGACTCATGTCTGTCTATCTTGTGGAGACACTGGCCAGGAGTGGAAAAGTATGGCGACATCATCAAATCGCATAAGGCCCTCAGCTACGCAGACGTTATTGCCGGAGGCGATCCTTGTCCCAAGCATTCCAGGGCGAGAAGCAATGGAGAAAGCAATTCCCCCGACCTCTCCGGATACTTCCTTGCCGTGGTCGGAAGATTACGCTCTGGGTGGGTGGTCCGCGAGAATGTACCTGCACCAACTGTCAGTGACTTCGCAGCCTGCTTGGAAGCACTCGGATACGGAACGCTTGTTATCCGATTGGACGCCGCTGAGGTTACGGGGCAATCTCGGCAGCGGGACTTTGTTGTCGGTCGCCATCAAGCCACCGGAGAAAGCTTGGTTCGGATCTTTCAGGACTGCGAATATGGTGCGGGGTCTTATACGACGTGCCTTGGAACGCGGCCGATCGCTCCGGCTCTTACTACGCACAGAACAAGATACGATTCCCGTGATTGTTATGTTTGGGAGCCTGAAAGAGGGCTGCGGATCTTGGACGGTGACGAGCGCGAAGCCCTTGCCGGATTCCCTGCGGGATGGACTACTGGCAAATCTGAAGCAACACGCGCCCGAATGTATGGAAACGCCGTAGTCCCGCAGATAGCGGAATGGATAGGGAGACGGATTATCGAAGCCAGCGCCTAGCGCCCCTGTTTGCGCAATCGCTGGAGCGGGGATAAGATGAGGCTATGGCTCAGTCTCTGATTGTAGACTGTTACGGCAACCATGTGGACATCACCGTGCCACAATACAACTTGGCAGAGTTTTATAACCATTACCTGACCATGGTGGTCAATTGTCCTATGCCGCGCCCCGGCGAACCTGCAGACCTTCATTACCCTGTCAAAATTCCCGAATACTACTAGCCACCCGCCGCCCGCCGCTTTGGCTTCCGCCGCGCCCCACGGTGGATGTCCATGACGCTGTGCAGTTCGCCCTGGAACAGGTCCAGCGCCGCCGCCAGGCTCTCCAGACTCGCCATAGGCACCGTGAGGTCCCGCTCGGGATCGGCCAGCCAGGCCGCAAATAAACGCTCCCCAACCTCCTGGAACGACATCCCCTCCCTGAAGCGCTTCTCCTTGATGCGCTGCAGCATCTCTGGCGTAAAGCGCAGGGAGATTGCCACGCGGTCGTCTGCCGGCTTACGAGCCATGCTGCTGCCCTCCGCTAACCTGCCTTGGGGCGCGGCGTGCCAATGACCACGCGGGAGTGGACGACGCCACCGACGGTCTTGCGCTGGATGGTAACGCCATCAGGCAGCTCCTTTGTTTGTGCGAGTTGCGCGGCGAGATCTTTTTCGACCTCCCACCACGCCCGGTCTACCTTGTCCTTTAGTTTCCGCAAGTTTGTCAAACTCTTTACTAAGTTTTTCAATGTTGCGGGCGGTAAGCACTGCTCCGAGCGCTGCGGCAAGCTGGGCATAATTAAAATCTTTTTTGCGCAGCTCGTCGAGCTTTTCCAACACTTCGGCCTGCCAGCCGCGTGCAGTAATGGGAGTACCGATGGTTTCATGTGGAATAGTTATAATACCCACAGTTTCACTCTCTGGTAAATCCCTAATGTCAGATTTCTGCGCACCTATTTCAGGGGTGGTGGATACCACTGTTTTTGGGGGGTTGACATCTGGCGGAAGGCCCAGTTTGTCGTCCAGATAAGCCTGAATCCATCCCTCGATCACGGGCGACATTTCCATGCGCTCTCTTTTTAAGCGGATCTGAAATTCGGTCAGTGCGCTCTCATCGCATCGAAATGCCGTTTGTTTTCTTGGGCGGTCACCGCTCATAAAAAAAGGTGCCTATCCTCCAAAATAGTGCTTGCATAATCCCAAGGGATTATGATAATTTGATAACCGGATAACACATGCACTGAATACTTCAGTGAGCCCAATGACAAAGCCTATTATAGAGCGAAAAAAAATCCGCGCAACCCTCCGGGATCACCATGGAGCACAAATCCGTATTGCCGAGGCGCTTGGAATTAAGCCGAACACGATCTCAATGTGGCTGGCTGGTGGGCCGAATAGCAAGCTAGATGCCGCCATACCGCCAATCGTGAAGCGACTCAAGGCCGGTGAGCCTATAGAGCAAATTCTGAAGAAGCGGGCCGCATGACCGAATCCATCTCCGAACAGATCGCCCGCGTGGAAAGCATGGCCGCGTCCAGTGCAATTAAATGGACCCTCGACCATTGTGACCGCGTAGCCATCGCCGAGGTACTGGAGCAGCGCAGGCAATTGCTGGCGGCGCTCAAGGGTCTGCTGCAGCATGGCGGCACTAACGAGGACGAATGGGCTCCGGAGTTCGCTGTCGAGGCTGCGTTGGCAGCTATCCGTCGCGCCGAAGCTACAGAACCGGTACCCAGTACAACAGGCCGTAACGAATCTACGGCTGGAAAGCGACCATAGCCTCATGACAAGTCTCGCTGATCGAATAGCTAGAAAAGTAAATGCAATCTGGGTGAGGTGCTCGAAGGGCAAGCTAGACCTGAGTGAATGTCCTTCGGATCGTGACATCGCTCTCGCGGTTGAGGCGGAATTGCGTAAGCCGAAGGCGGCAGTCAAAGCAGCACTGAAGGAGCTTGAGTAGCACATGACTATTGCCCAGAGCGTTAGCGCGCATCCATGCGGGAGGCCCTCCGACGCGCCCGCTCTGGGCTTACGCAAATACTGACAGGTGTCGAGATTTTAAGCAAGTGGTTGGAGAAGACAAGGTGGAAGAAGTCAATGACAGCAAAGCCCCTAAGAGTGGGCGCAATGGAAGGAAGCGGAGACGCGCTCGCGAACTAACGGTACCGATGCGGGCGCAAGTGAGGCGGGCTCTGGCATCCACAGCGGATCTGGAGCGCGTGGCCGAGGAGTATAAGGTCGCAAAACTCGAAGTGGTCGGAGATGCCGTGGCGTACCTGCTGCGAAAAGATGCGGAGTTGCATCCACCGCCTACGGAGCCTGTGCGCCCCTTCGTGCTGCGCAAGCCGGTGGAGCGAGAAGGCTACGTGGAGAGACAACTGAGGCGCAACCCGCAGTGCGAGTTCGTCGCGGTGCCGGTGAAGAGAGGTGCAGCATGAAAAATACAAAAAACCAAAGGCGCATTCAAGAGTTACTGAAGGATCGCCGCGACTATCGGCAGATGCTTATTCATAAGCGTAACGAGACTGACGAGAAGATCAAGGCAGTGGAAGAGCAGATAGCCAGATTGAAGGGATCGGAATGATGCTCGTGACTCTCTATGCCCTGCTGGCGGTGTTCTTCGGCTTTTGCGCGTTGAACGTGCTGTATGCAGCGAGGAAAAGATGAAAGGGATTAGCGCGGATACGGTGTTAATCATCGGCCTAACGGTGGTGACATTAGGGTTTGCAGTAGTCGTTATTACAGATCCACTTCGCCCAAAGAATCAGACGGTTCAAGTGGAAGCACCGGCTAAGCCAGAAGCACCGGCTAAGCCAGAAGACGATAAAGACCTCTCGCCATTCTCGGCCAAATGCACGATGGAATGGACAGAGAATCGACCCTTATCCTTGTACCAGAGTAACTTTGAATTCGTCTGCCGGGAGACCGGTGAGGCTGTAGGGACTATCCGGCGAGTTGAGGGGAAAAACGAGCTTTGGCAGACGTGGGTTAAGGGCACGAGTTACGGGGAGTTTCTGACCAAGGATGGCGCGTCTAGACGGATTGAGTGGGTAGTGTCCGCTAAGAGGAAAAGATGACACCGACAACCTTAATCCGCCCCGAGCCTCCGCTCTACGTACACGCGGCGTGGTCGATCTCGCTGCTGGTGCTGGCGGTGGTAGCGCTGGCCGCCATCGCTACCCCGGCGCTGCTCATGGCGTGGGCGGTGTTTGGCTGGTACACGGGCATTCTGCTGCTGCCGGCGGCGTGCTTTCTGGTGGTGATCGGCGGGATTTGCGTGAAGGCGTGGAGGGAAAGATGAAAGAGTACTTCGTGATGACGAACAGCTTTGCTGCACCGTTCTTCTCTGATACCGACTCTATCTTCGTTATGGCAGAGAATCCGAGCGCTGCTTTAGAGCACGTTGCGGCTGCGTATAAGCATCCATGTGGTCTATATGCGGCTGTCTGCTATGAGAGCGCGGACGCTTATCACAAGAACTCCGAGCCGCTAGCTAAGTGGATATGCAATAGACAGATTGCACAAATGGAAGCGACTAAGGACTTACGCGGTGGTTATTCCATCTTAGGTCTTGGACCGGGAGAATTCGTGCTGAATGGAGAGCATATTACTGTTAACGATCCGAAACAGGGAAGAGTAGTATTGCCTGAATGCTCTGGAGACAAGCGATGAAGTGGTCGGAATTGACCGGCGCTGACCGTGAGGCGCAGGAAGAGATCGAGTTCTACTGCTCCGGCGTATGCCGTTGTGGGCATCCTCGCGGATCGCATGACTATCCGGCTGGCCGCTGCATGGAGCCCGGATGCCGGTGTAAGGCGCTCGTGGTTGCAGCCGAGCGTGAGGCGAAGCAGAAGGGGAGAGAGGCGGCATGAGTTTAGTACAGACGGCAGTAGCGGGAGCATTTCCAGAATATCCGAAGATCGATACGCTCTTTGAGCGGGATCACAAATTCGTCGTAGATCCGAACAAGCTTCGTAAGCCCGTGTTCGGAACAATAAAGACGTGGGACGTGACTGAAAAGATCGACGGTACGAATATTCGAGTAGCCATTCTGGAAGATGGCTCCGTGAAGATCGGCGGTCGCACTGACAATGCGCAGTTGCCAGCGGACCTACTTCAGTTGCTTTTGGGCACATTCTCTTCCGACAAAATGCGCTCTGCGTTGTGGATAGATGGCAACCCCACGCAAGCTGTTTTGTATGGCGAGGGATATGGCGCTGGAATACAAAAAGGTGGCGCATATCGGGCAGACAAATCATTCATCCTGTTCGATGTACTAGTCGGCAGCAGATGGTGGCTCGATCAGTCTCAGATAAATGATGTAGCGGTCAAATTAAGTGTGGATACGGTCCCTTATCTGGGACGCTGGACCCTTGATCAGATCGTTGAGCATGTTCGCGATCCGTTTCCTTCCATGATCGGCTCCGCTGAGGCTGAGGGAGTCGTAGCAAGGCCAATCGAGACGCTTTTTGACAAGCGCGGAGAGCGCGTAATTATCAAGCTGAAGACGCGAGACTTCATCGGAGGGAAGAGGTGATCAAGTTACGGGAGGCGAAGCAGAAGGGGAGAGAGGCGGCATAGATGTTCAGTCTCACATTTAAGATTCTATCGGTACTCGCCGGGTTAGGGCTCTTGGGCCTGCTGCTGTTCATAATCTATCTCGGCACTAGTGATCGATGCACGCCCGGTCAGGCTAAGTTCGATGACGGAGTGTGGGTGTGCAATTCATCCAGCCGGTGGGTTCGGGTGAAGGATTCCAAATGAGTTCACGGGCCGGAGCGGATACCCGCACTCACTGCCTCCCTCCGAGGGCAGTGTGCCCCACCCGGCCCTCCCAGTTCGCCAGAGGCTCGCCGCTCTGTGAGCCTAGCGATCAACCGGCGTTGCCACGGACCCGCGCAGTTAGCGGTGCTACCGATGGGGCCTCTGGCGTGAGGAGTTGATATGGCTAGCAATAGACGCCTAATATCCGCAGGAGATCGCTTCGGCAGATACACGGTCGTATCGAATGGTGCGCCAGACCGCCATAGAAAACGCCGGTGGATATGTGTATGCGATTGCGGCGCTATTCGTTCTGTTACTACGGGAGATCTTGCGAAAGGCACTATGTCATGTGGCTGTTTTAGCCGCGAAGTAACGCGCTCTTTATTTACGACGCATGGAATGAGTAAAACCCGTGAATATAAGATTTGGAAGGCAATAAAAACACGTTGTTTTAATGAGAATGACCGTTCCTATGCAAGGTATGGAGGCGCTGGCGTCACGATCTGCGACCAGTGGAAGAACTCCTTCGAGTCATTCATTTCTTACATTGGCGCAGCACCATCTTCTGGCCATAGCATCGATCGATATCCAAATCTGTTTGGGAACTACGAACCGGGCAACATTAGGTGGGCAACAGATAAAGAGCAGTCCCTGAACCGCAGAAACGTGATCTGGATAGAGCACAAAGGGGAAACGCTCTGCGCAAAGGACTGGGCGAGACGCATTGGAATGGATAACAGCCTACTGTGCAAGCTCATAAAGAAACAAGTTCCGGAAGAAGTGCTGGCTCGCCTCATTGCAAAGCGAGGTTTGACAAAACAATGGCAACCCAACCAGTGAGAATTGACGGCAGTAGTACCGAAGACGGAATAGACTCCCACTCTGGCGGCGGCACGGCGATCTACAAGAAGCTTCTCTTAATCATGAATGACGTGGCGTATATCCAGAAGGATAAGCGAAACGAGTTCCACAAATACAATTACGCCAGCGAGGCAGCGATCAAGGAAAAGCTGCATGAGGCGATGGTTGATCATGGCGTGCTGTTCCTTCCACAAATCATTGATGTCTCCGAGCGGGAGATTGTGAAAATGAAGGACGGCAAGCCATCCACTTCTGAGACTCTTACCACCATTAAGACCGTTCATCGCTTCGTGGACGTTGAAACCGGGCAGTACATTGAAGGTCAGTCATACGGTACTGGCATTGACAGCGCAGACAAGGGCCTGTACAAGGCTATCGCTGGAGCCATCAAGTACATCATGACGAGCACGTTCCTGATTTCCACCGGAGACGACCCGGAGGATGATGGCAAGACCAATTCAAAGGAAGCGGCTAAAAAGGTGGCCGATCAGAAACTTGCCGGCATGGCGGCTGGGAAGAGTTATCAACAGGTTTCAAAAGAGATTGCCGACAAGTTAGGCGATGACCCAGATGGGGAGGAAAAAGAGCGCCTCTGTAATGATATCCGCCAAGAGTTAAAAGATAGCGGACTCGGTGAGGCCGACAAGCGCGATCTCTACAAGCAAGTGATGGTGGACTGCTTCGGAGATCATCAATGGTCGCGAGTGGCACATCTGCAGACTGGCGTGTTGATGGTCGGGCTGGACAAGTTGCGGGCATTCAGCAAACAACGCAAACAGTTCGCGGTGCCGGCGGGATTCCCCGTGCCGTTTGAGATGGATAAGAGCATCGCTGCGTTCGGCGCACTCAAAGGACGCCTACAAGCCTGCTATGGCAGCGAGATCGGCACGGAGGAGTATTCAAAGCTGCTGCAGGCCAACGGATCGGCCACGGGCAAGAGCAATGCGTTCAAATCGCCGGGGCCAGCGATGCGGGCATACGCTGCGGTGCTTGATTTCGTGGAGGCAGCTGAGAAGAAAGCGCAGGATCAGAAAGGATAGCAATGATACTTAGAGACAAGGTGAAAGCTGCGGTAGACGCTTGGCTGACGCTGAGCACTGACGAGAAGATACTGTTCAGCTTTGCAATTGAGTACGCAGGGCAGATAACGGCCGAAAAGCGCGGCAAGGGTCGCCCCGTCGGTTCGCGCAATCGCAAGCCGAAGGAGACGGCGGTCAACGGCGCGGATGTGCCGCTGGCTACGGCGGGGAGAAAGTGGGCTCCTCCAGAGCACAAGAGTACGCAGTAATGCGCCACGAATGGGTAGCGGTGTGATTTCCAGACGTGGCCGTTGCCCATGCGCCACTTCATTGAATAACGAAGGGAGGTGTAATTGCGAACTTCGACGATCATTGTACGCATCGATTTTCCTGCGCTTGATTCTCTGATCGCCTTTCTCCGCGAACAGAACAATCAGCAGGACCAGATCGATGCATTAGCAGCCAAGGTCACCGAATTGACCGACAAACTGCACCATTCCCAACAGCCCTTGCAGGGTGCAATACAGAACGAACAGGGAGGACAGTAACGACATGCCAGCAGACTTTTCAAAACTTAACGCAGCAGTAGCAGACCTCACTACCCAAGTGGCGGCGACCGAAGGCACCGAAGCCAGCGCCATCGCTTTAATCAACGGATTTGCAGCGCAGATCCAGAAGGCCGTCGCGGATGCCCTCGCGGCTGACGACGCGGCCGATCAGGGCAGCATTGATGCCGCCAACAAGGCCATTGCCGATGTGACCGCACGCTTCGCGGCATCTGGAGCGGCTCTCGGGGCAGCGGTAGCATCTACCAATCCGCCGGCACCGCCGCCAGCGGGGTAAGCAAGTTTCCGGTGGGTGAATTCGCTATGTGTCTCGGGGGAGGCGATAGTGGATCGCTCACCGGAATCGAGTCCCGCGCCGAAACCTGCGGAGTCGGGCCCGCAGGAGAACAGCTTCGGCGCGGAACTGGATTTTATGCCGAGCGTCCAAGCTGCCGGTACGGGTAGATCTTGGGTCGCACTGGTTGGCTGCAGCCAATCTCCGAGCCGCTCGGCTCCATAAGGTTTATGATCTTTTTGCTATGCCTAACTTGGTTCCAGGAATAATTTTCTCGTTGTGGGGAGTGCTGTGTCTGATAGGAGTGTGCGGATACTTCGTAGATAACCTCCGAGGCATGCACGACGGCTTGACATTCGCAGAAAGAGGATTTAGCGCGTGTTTTATTTTGGGTTGGCCAGCTTGGATCTATTGGGCGTATGCCGCAATTCGTTTCATGACAGCGCCAGAGATTTGCCGATAGGTGAGTTATGATCTTCTGCCGCCATCGCCGCCTCGCATTCCCTCAGACGGAGATCAACCGCCGTACGGGCGTCCGTGGCGCTACTTCGGTCGTCTGCTTGGGCTGCGCGCGGCGGTTCCGGTACGACATGGAGGCAATGCGGATGGGCGAGGAGATTCGCGAGGTTGAGGAGCGCCCGGTGCGGCGCACGGAAAGGGAAGCGGAGGCATGAGCGCCCGCCAGAAGTATATCGAACAGGTACAGAAGCACTGCTGCTGCCATTCGTCCGACGCGAGGGAGTGCTACCGTTCGCGGCACAATGCGCGCCTGAATGATGAGGGCGGCTATGACGACGATGACTACTGCGAGTGCTGCTGCCACGGCGCAATTGACGAGTACGACCTGGACATGGAGGACGCGAGCCTGTGAGCAACTGGAGCACCGCCGATGTCGAGCGCCATATGGAACGCATGCGCAAAGTGAACACCTTCAACGCACTCACCGGTCCAGAAGCCATCGCATTGGCGAAGCAGGCACCGAAGGTTATCAAGCCCCGGCAAAACAAAACGGAAGCCGCATATGAGGGATGGCTTTCGGTGAGAAGGCTAGTCGGCGACATCCATGGATACGCTTTCCAGCCATGCCGCTGGCAATTAGCGGAGAGGTGCAGTTACCAGCCGGATTTCATGGTGTGCTACCCGGAGGGGCGCATAGACTTCGTGGACTGCAAGGGCACAAAGGGCGATCGGTACTGGATCGAAGAGGATTCGAAAATCAAGATTCGGTGCTGCGCGGAGAAATATCGAATGTTCGGCTGGGTCATTACGTGGTGCGTGAAGGGCGAGTGGCGGGAGGAGAGATTTTGAGAACAGGTAGGCCAGTGAACACGCCGCTGCTCTCGGTGAATATCCAGACGCTCTGGCTCTGTATGCTAGCGCTGATGCGGAGGGCGCGGTGAGTGAGTGGAGAGCGGTATGGGACACGCAGGCAGAGATGGACTTCATCCCGCGGCTCTCGCCGGATGCTCTGGCGAAGTACGCGCAGATCGTGCTGCATGGCCGACGGCGATGGGACGACACGGTGAACGTGGGCCTCGTATGCGAATTGATCCGCAATCGCCTGGCGGTGGATGGTGATTAGCCAAGTCAAGCAGAAGGCCATCGTTCTCGATGCACTCGCCTGCGGTTGCCAGCGCACGCACGAGGTGGTTGCGCTGACAGGGTTGCCACGCAAGCACTGCGCTGCCCTGCTGTCGATCCTCGTGGCCGATGGTGCGGTTTACGTATCTGGCAGGAAGCGGATTTGCAGCGGCAGCGGTAGGCCAGCGAATGAGTGGAGGCTCCGGGAATGAGCGAAGACCTGACCGGCAAGCTCGTGATCGATTTGATCATCAACGGCAAGTTCGTGGCGTTGGTGATGGACGACGGCGAAGCGTCATACCTGCCTCAGGATGAGGCTGAGGTTGACGAAGATGACATCCTGATCGCAGCGAAGATGGCAGAGGATGCGTTACTGGAGCGTGGTGCTTGGCTAGGCGGTGTGGCAGCGATACGGAGTTGCCGGTGGCTCCGACGCCGCCCGAGTGTAAACGGGCAGAGTGGGTGTGGTGCGTGCCGCTTGTTTGCGGCGCATTTGTGCTTGGCTTTCTCGTGGGGATGACGCGATGAGCTTACTCCAGCATCTGCAAGCGCACTACGCAACCTGCCATGTCTGCAGGCCATACGGCTTCCATTTCTGTGAGTACGGGCGGATGCTGCTGCGGCTGGTAGCGCGCGATGCGGTGGCAGAGCGGGAGTTGAGGGCGAAGGGGGCGGGAGCGTGATCGAGATTCAGGTTCGCAGGCCCTGTGACAAGCCAGAGCCGGAGAGGGCTTGGGGAGTGCTCAGATACATGCTGCGCTGCCCACGGTGCGGGATAGAGAGATGGTCTGAAGAGAGATGGTCTGAAGACTGGGTAGAAGTTCGACATAACCTCGTCATCGAGTGGCTACCTTTGGCCGAGGCCATGCGCCTTGCGCACGAGGAAGAGTGCCGCGAGGCTGCGGATCGCTCAAAGGTTTGTCCGCGTTGCGCCGGGAGCGGTCTGGTTGACTTTGACGGCCACGGCTACTCGCCATGCCCGAAATGCGCGGTAAATTGTGACGCCAAGATGTCAAATTCTTGACAGCGTGACTAATGTATGGCAAGATACACGCAGGGTCCAATTCACGAATGGATTGGGGGCACCACGGTTCTCGTGCTGTCACACGAGGACCAGCCCCCGCCTTTGACAGAAGGTTTAATGAATTCGCGCCACAATTCGACAGAGGCTGCACGAAACCGAAGGCAAAAGATGAGGCTTTCGGACCTAGATATATCAACCCGCCGCGTCTTGTTCCTCGCTACGATCATGGCTAAGTATGATCGAGACGATACCCTCGTAAAACTTCGCGAAGCAGTTAAGCAATTTGAGGATGAGCATGCGGAAGAGATGCTGTCCAACTTGCTGAATGCAATATTCCCATCAGATACCGGCTTGGAGGATGGAGCATGAACGTCCTCCGCGCTGGTGTCCAGTTCCCTATCCGCGAGGACCGGCTTGCCGCCAAGGACCGCGAACTGACTATTTTGCGGGCGCTAATACAGTGCGGGATATCCACTCCCCGCTGCCTCCTGACGCAGGCGCAGATCGCCGATGCCCTGGCACGCTACCGCCCGGATCTTCCGGTGTGGTCGGCGAACAAGCGGACGACCGGTAGCACGCTCTGCCCGAAATGCGGGGCCGCTGTCGAAAGCAAGAGCGGGCGGAAGTACTACTACTGCACGGGCTGCAGCCACTTCTGGGCGCGAGGTGAGGCATGAGGCTCCGTGTCACCTTCCGCAACGGCGCAGAGCCAATCGACTGCTGCGAGCCCTTGGCAGCGCGGGCGATCGGCGAGTACATGGAGCACGAGCTGATTATTGCCTTCGGACGCCGAGCATTCGTGTGGGACCGGGCCGAGGTGGCGAGCTTCCAGTTGCTGCCGGAGGAGGGGGCGTGAATAACCTTAAGATCGGTCGAATTATAGAATCGCAACAGGAATGTGATGCCATTCACATAGCCGTCGCCCCGGTAGTAGCTGGTGAGAGACTCGCTCCAGGGCAGCACGTTGGATTTACCGGCACGAACACAGTTGGTCACACGAAAGAGTTGATCGGAATCATCGATCCTTTCTTGCCGAGTGCCGTCTTTAAAGGAGACCGTATTTGGATGTTCCTATATCCCAATACGATTACCTCCCTCCGTCATGAATGGACGCATCCGTCTTTTAGCGCGTCCAACGGTGTGAAAAATGGATGCGCTTCATCCTCTGAGCTATGGCTGCGAGGATTCGCGCTGACAGCCGAAATCTCCTACGAAGAGCTATTGGAAGGTGCTTGGAATTATCTGACCAACGGCGAATATCTGTGCGAAGGCGGAAAGTGGGAAAGTTTCTCCACTCCAGATGAATTCTGGCCACATTACGAAATTGTCACTGGAACGACAGTGCCAGCGGAGCAACGCGGGAACTTTTTCTCATGCACTTGCTAGGAGAACGCTTGAGCCTAATCCGTGAGTTCATGGCGTGGTGGAAGTACCGACGCGCAATGATTCTATGGTGGAAGGATATGCCAGTATGGCCGCTGTATCTTGACTGGCACGGAATGCCGACAAATCAAGGCCGCGAGAACTGGAGAATCGCTACCGAGCGCTGGATGCAGCGGAGGCCGAAGAAAGAGGCGGGAGATTGAGCCCAGAACGCGGAGGGGCGAAGTTGGTTAAAACGTTCCACAAAGTTCTTGTATCGGCACAGTATTGTACCGTAGAATTAGACCTTGGGGAAGAGCGGCTTGATCACCGCTCAGAACCACGGTTTAGGCAGGTCCAGGCTGGATGCTTACTCATCCAGCCCCCTGCCGGTAGTAAAACGCCTTAGTAAGGGGGCGGAATGAAAAAATCCATCCAATACGAGCAGTGCCAGTTCTACACAACCATAGAGGGACTCTCTTGTCCGCTGTGCGGCGTCGATGTAAAGCCGTTCGTGCCGCACGCCTGTACCAAACCAGTAGCAGATAAGCCAGCAAGACTAATTAAGCCCCGGAAGCGCGAGGTGAAGCGTGGCTGAAATGGTCTACCGCATCAGAGATTGGACTGCCCGCTACGAGGTAAATCGCACTCGTGAGCTTAAAAGAATGGACTGGGTGCCAATGCCTAACCGCATGGACGGCGATGCTTACATAGAACTCATCGACCATCCTCAAGGGGCGGCTCACTACGGCGCTTGGCTCGCTGTAGCTTTGATAGCTTCGCGGTGTGATCCGCGTGGGCTTCTACTCCGCGCTGACGGCACTCCTCACGATCCAGCCAGCCTTTCTCGCATCTGTCGCATCCCGGCGAAGATATTAAAAGACGCACTCCCTCGTTTAGTTTCAATTGGATGGCTTGAGGAGATACCGCATGAGGCTGCGATTAGGGCACGCAAATCTGTTTTGAGCAAACCGCAGGGCGGTGCGGAAATCCCGCAGGTGGGTGCGACAATCCCGCACCACGGTGCGGAAATCCCGCAGGGCGATGCGGTAAAACCGCACCCGCCTGCGGTTTCTACCGCGCCCGCGCGCGCGGTACAGAGTAGAGCAGAAGAGAGTGGAGTAGGGGGGGGTAGTGTAGAAAAACACGCGCGTCGTGTTTCTGCCTCAAGTTCGGAGACGTCTCAGAGATTCGAGGAGTGGTGGAATCTGTGGAGTTCTACGCGCGGAACAAATCACCGACTTCCAGCTATGCACGCATTTGGAAGCGTAGTTACTCAGGAATTGGAGGCAGATTGTTTTGAATGCACAATCGGATATGTAGCCGCCTTCAACGATCCGACCAAAGGCTATAACCCCGAGAATTTTCTTTTTGAGCAAGCAAAAGATCAATTCAAAGCGAGGTGGCCGAGGGCGTCACCAAGAAAAGGCAAGTCTGATTTCGTAGGGGACGTGGCCGAAGTGCTTGGACAAAAATTAGCCAGAGGAGAGAAACCGTGGTGAACGTAGCTAGAGCGGCTGAAATAATAGGGGAGTTATCGATGCTAAAGTTCTTTCCTACAGACAAAATAGGCCGCACAATGATTGTGAAACTGGCATGCAAAATGGCTGCTTCTGAGGAGCAGATACGCTGGCTCGTTGACAGGATGATAGTTCTCTACGATGAATGGCCCGGCCCAAAGGAGATGAGGGCGTGTTTCTGCTCGAAGTTTAGACCGGCTGACGGAATCGAAGCGAACACAGACGTCTATTTCCTTTCGGACGGCATACCGAGCGAAAAAGAGAGTGATCCGAAACTGTTAGAAAGCAAGCCAATAGCTAGGCTGACTGCCGGGGAATGCACAAAAGACTCACAAATGGCTACCGAATTGGAGAGGCTCTCTCTCAGGAAAAAAATGCGATGACTAATGAACGCTATCAAAATCTGTCGGAGTCGAGAGAGGAATTCGCTGCGATGTGCGCGGTCCTCGATGCACTGACAGCCGAGGAAAAAGGCAGACGTGCGGCAAGCATTCGCGCGATGCCATACCCAACGTTCCTGCAGACAGATTACTGGCGTATTATTCGGGCTTACGTTCTATCTATGCGCGCCTATAAATGTTTTCGGTGTGGCTCGCAGATCAGGATAGAGTTACATCACACAAGTTACGTGCATCATGGTACGGAACATGAACATCTGGAAGATTTGGAATTAGCTTGCGGCGCGTGTCACAGATTTGTACACGCGGTTGATCTGATGGCCAAGGGCAAGCTGCTGAAGCATCCTGAAGAGCAGGAAGCCGATAAAAAAGTGCGGTATCGGGCTCGCATGCAGGAAGTGTGGCGATCCGAGAGGTTCACGAATGCCGATTACTAAGTGCTCTCTCGGTCATTGCGACGGTTCCGGCTGGATTCCGTGCAAGGATCGCGCGGGGAATGATGCTTCGCGGCCCTGCGAGTGCCGAGCGTCGGCACCGGAGCCAGAGCGCAAGCCGCAAGTGGTGGACACCGCGAGGAGAGCGGCAGGAGATATCGACCGATGAGTCCCCTTCGCCGCGAGATGGAGAAGCGCCGCCTTGCAGCGGCTGCGGATCTGCGGGCGGGCATGTCGGTGCTCAGGGTGGCCCGCAAGTATCTGGTGTCGCGCATCTCGGTCTACCGCTGGCTGTGGGCAATGGAAAAGGGCCAGCAACTGGCGGCGCGGAGGGCATGCGGGCGGAAGCGGAAGCTGGATCGTTTGCTGATCGCGGACTTGCTGGTGGCCGAGAACCTGACGGCGCGGGAGATTGCGGCTGCAATTGAGGCACGGTGCGGAGTGCGCTACGATCCCGACCACATCAGCAGAGTGCGGAAGCAGATGCGCGAGGGGATGGGATTAGCCGGAATCGGCATTCTGGCGAGGCGAAGGAAGGATGGAAGCAAATGAGTGATGTGCTCTCAGCTATCAAGCCCATCGATTGGACGTGGGCGAAGTGGTGGGCTGTCGTATTACCCGCTATTGGTATCGGGCTGCAGGCGTGGCAACTGTGCGTCTCCCCTAAACTCCGGGCTGGAGGTGGCTATGTGACGCTGGCAATGTTAGTCGCGGCGTTGCGTGAGGCAGTTTGCGTGCCCAAGCTGCGGCGCGACCGTCACAACTACGCACAGGCGGGTGAAGCGCTGCGCGGAGTGCCAAGCGAAGGCTAATCAGCGGGCGCAGGCTCGCGGGCTCGCGAAGCTAAAGGCGCAGCGGAGGGCAAGAATGGAGGCGAGAAATGGCAAGTAAGCCGATGACGGAAAAGCGGCTGGCTGAGATAGCGGAAGAAGCTTTGTACACGGAATACGTCGGAGAGCTTCTCGCTGAAGTCCGCCGCCTGCAGCAGAGCAATGCCGAGACGCAAGCAAAACTTGAAGAGGCCTTGGATGATTGGCGTACGGAACTTGATTTTGTCGAAAAACTGGAGAGTCTGGTTAGCCCAAATGCACATAAGGCGGGGTCGATTGGATGCACGCTGGAGACCGACATAACCAAATTGATCGCCCGCGTAAATGAGACCGAGCGAGCGCTCCAGCGGATGACCGATATGTGGGAGGTGGAGTACCGGCGGGCGCAGAAAGCAGAGGCGCTCAGCAGACACGCAATCGGCTGCATGGATCGCGCCTGCCGCATCTGCAATGCCGCCATGGAGACAAAGCCATGACCGACATATACGCCCGCGCGCTGGCGCTATTAGACAAGTTCGAAAAATCTGCGCTGGCACGAAGAGCCGTGCAATTGCCGGAAGGCGGCGAACGCCGCGCTGCGAGAATTAGCGGAGGGGAAATAATGCAGCCAATGACCTGCTCGCCATTGCGGATCAGGATGCTGGAGGAGAAACTGGATGCTACGGAGGGTATGCTCGCAACGTGTACCGATCTAGCAAACAGTTGGGCTAGAGAGGCAGGCGTTTCCGAAGCCAGCACAGAAGAAGGGCTGCGCAACCTTCTCGACCGATTATGGGCTAGCACCACTGCGTCTTTCTTTGGTAGATGCAGCAACTATGAGGACGCGCTCAGAGAAGGCCGCGAGAAGCTCGCGGAGGCAGAGCGGAAGGCGCGGGCATTCGACTGGCTCATGGCCAATCGCAGTCGCCACGTATCCCGCGTGCCGGATGGATGGCTAGCATTTTTTCATTCCAGCCCAGTGGGGGAATTATCCAAATCGCCCCTTGAAGCCATCGAGAGCGCCATAGCGGAGGAGGGCAAATGAAGTCCCTGCCATTCTTCGCCTTGGTGCTGCTGCTGGCCCTATTCGCGGCTGCGGTGACGTACGTGGCTTGGTTCAGGTGAGCCCAAACCAATAATGCACGACATTGTCATCAGCCCGCGCGATATAGTTCCTCAACAGGAGGAACTGGATTCCATGGGGCGCAGACAGTACCAGCGGCCAAACGTCTTCAAAACTGCGGCGAAGCGGCCACAGTGGTTTTTCCGCGTGCGGGTGGCTACGATTACGAGCAATGGCATAAAGCGCCCGCTCAAGCCATACTATCTCGGCTTCTGCGATGAGATGGGCAAACGCGAGGCGGAACGCCAGCGTGATGCGATTCTCGCCGAATATATCAATCGGCCCGACGTGCTGGTGCAGTCCCAGATCCGCTTCGGCGAGGTGATCAAGGCGTTCCGCGAACTGCACATCCCGACCGTGCGGCCAATCTCTCAGGTGAACTACGAATCTAACCTGCGGGCGCACGTCGAGCCCGCATTCGGGCAGATGCGGCTCTGTGACATCACGTACGAAGCCGTGCAGGCGTGGGTGCTGGGGATTAAGGGCAGTTATTACACGCGGCGCGCGGCGCTGGCGACATTCACCAACGTCTGGAGTTTCGCCCGGAAAGGCAAATACACCAAGGAGCCGTGTCCCGCCGAGTTCGTACGATTCGGCAAAGAGAAAGCCGCGAGAGAGAAGCGCATCCCGACCGTGGAGGAGTTTATAAAACTGCGTCAGTTGATGAAAGAGCCGTGGCGCACGATGACCGAGGTGGCGGTGTTTACCGGCTTGCGTATATCCGAAATTCTGGGCATTTCTTGGGGTTCGCTGGACCTTGAGCGTGGTCTACTAATCGTGAAACAACGCCTTGACTCGCTCGAAAACATGGACGACCCTAAATCCAGAAAAGGCAGGAGGCCTATACCCCTCGGGCATCTGCGTCAATTACTCGCTTCCATAAAGCCAGCGGACGCAATGCCGAATGACCTCGTGTTCTCCGGCGCAGGGTGTCATTCCAACTGCCGATACCATCTCCGCGTGGCGGCAAAGAAAATCGGCATCTGGTACGTTGGGTTTGGATTCCATACATTGCGCCGCACCTGTAATACGTACTTCCGACGCCAAGGTGCCTCTATCCAGGACGCCCGAGCGCTCTTGGGACACGCCAGTGATGAGGTTAACGATTTGTATTACATCGAGGGAGACGAGGACTTCGCGCGGCGTGAGAAGATCGTGCTCGCGATGCAGGAGAAGGTGGGGAGGGTGAATTAGTGCGGGTCATTAATGTACATATTTCCGATCGTGCAAGGAAAACTCCGCAATGGGCTATTGAACTAGCGCAGACAGTTATGTCGCTGAAGCCAGGAACCGCCGTTGAACTCACTGTAAATGACGCACGAGACTGGGGAATTATTGGCAACTTTGGCAACGGGGAGAAGGCGAAAGAATATATCGCATGCGGCGAGCTTCGTCGCGTGCTGAACGCTGCCTCTAAGCAGCTCGGTATTTGGAATGAAAAAGCCCCGCAGGGTGCGGCGAAATCCAGGATCGGGATCAAGCGAAGAGGTGCCGGTGGCGACTCAATATGGCTATGGAGGCGCGGCTGAGACGAGAAGGTCGGGAGGGTGAACGTGGCGGAAATTCTGAAGTTCAAAATAGAAGTCGAAGTTGAGGTGACGAACCTCCGTAAGCTGGCGAAGCACGCAAAGTCTCTTCCAAACTTCGCACCGACGGAAGGCGAAGACCGTTTAGGCGAAGACGGGAAGGAGAGGCCGGATGTGGATCTCGAAGATTACATAATGGAGTCCGTGCAGAATGCTATCGAAGGAGTGCCCGGGATTCAATGGTGTGGGCAATCGACGATGCGGGTCGATTGGTTCGAGCACGATCACATTGTAGATAAGAGGCATCCTGATTATAAAAAGCGGCGTTAGGCGGATTTGAGTGTGGCTGAGAGGAGAAAAACACATGAACGCAAAATCGGATTCCAGTGCAGCGCTCACGACTGATGACCATTTTCATCTTGGGATCTTGGTGGCGTTGGGAGTCGTCTACGCCCACGACGCCGAAACCATTGCGGAAGAGATCGTAGATGCTTGTGGCGCTAAGGAATTGCTGCGTCTAGCCAAGCAAGAAGAAGACCCCTGTCTGCCGCATCTCCGCAAGACAGTCTTTTGTGTGCGGAAATCGCACCCTCGACTTGCACGGAATACCGGCAGGTAATGCACCTTCTCTCTATTGTTAAAATAGCGGCTGAACTCAGAAATGAAAAGACTTATAGCGCAGCGCGTTGAAAACATTGGGCCAGAATCGGATAAGATTGTGCGACATTTGTGCGAGAGGCGGCGGTTTTGAGCGATAGTGTTGCGATTGTGTGCGAGAAAAGTTTGAGGCGAATCTGATGTGCCAATGCGGATGTGGTGAGGGGCCGATCGAGCAGGCATTTGAGTTGACGCGGCGTTGTGTGCTCGGAATCAAGGTATATGATGGATGCGCCGAGTGCTTCCCCGGTTTGGCTGTGGATTTGAGCGTCTTCAACTCAGCGAACGTGGAATGGCTGGAGCACTTGAAATCTCAGCGGAAGATAGATTCCAGCGTGAAGCCAAACGAGTACGGCGGCACTAATCCAGCTTGCGGCATTCCGATCCCGATTATCGACGTGGATTCAATACGGGCACAAGTCGTCGAGATGGAAGCCGATGAGGTGCTGGAAGACTACGATTCGCTGGCCGATTGGCTTGCTGATTATGGACTGGAGTTGCTTCAAGGAGCCGCACGGAGATTCGCCAAGAAGCATGCAGCGCAGATCGCCGAAATTGAAAGCCGCGACAAATGAGCCCGCTGAAATTCCACCTCCTGCGCCTGGCGGCGTGGTGCTTCATCGTGCTCTGCGTGCCAGTGGCGCTGGCGTCGGTGGGATGGGAGTGGCTGGCTGAAAAGGCGCGGCGTTCCTACCGTCACCTGACGTAATGTAGCCAAAATCTTGACACCACCACAGCTTGGGACTATAATCCCGTTTGAATAGGCCGACGCTGTGCGCAAGCATTGCGTGAGCTTTCCCTCAATACCTTGTCCCCAGCTATTTTGGAGTACCCCTCCGCAGCGCCTGCGGCCATCTGTGAACCTTGGCGCGTTCTGAGAGTCCTGACAAGCCGGGAATGCGACGTAGAGCGCTTGCTTTGCGATAACGGCATTGAAGCGCTCGTGCCCCAAGGCAAGGTGCTGCGCCGGCCCCACGGCCAGCGCGCGGCGGTCTCGGTCTCTCGCCCGCTATTTCCCTCTTACGTTTTCGCCCACTTTGCCGATACCGATGCTACGCCGATCCTGCAATGTACGCCATTTACGCTCTCTGTGCTGCGCTTTGGCCGAGAGGATGCCTTGATACCCCAGACCGAAATGGACCGCGTGGTGACGCTTGCAGCCCAGCCAGAAGTGGAATCCTGGCCGGGTCTCGTGGTCGGCAAGCCCGTTCAGGTGATGATTGGGCCGATGGCTGGCTTGGAAGGCATCCTGACGGAGATTCGAGGGCTTAGTCACGTAGTAGTGAACGTGAGCATGCTTGGGCGCTCCGTGGGCGCTGTGGTCGATCGCGAATTGGTGATGCCGCTTTGATGGCAGGCTTCTGCTATGCCCACTGCGGCTCAAGCCTGTGAGGCCTCTGCGTCCGCACGAAGATCGTCCAAGCTGCCCTCATCGCAGAGTTCTCCCGCTATGCTTTCGCCCGAGCGCACAGAGTAGCGGGCCTGTATGTGCAGGTATTCTGGTATCTGGTCGGTTATCCAATTCTTTGCGTCAATCACTGCCTGGAATCCGCCGGCCGTCTCAGCGTCTCGACTGGTTTCCGAATCGCCGTCTGCATAAATTCTTGCCGTATACGTCATCTCGTTCTCCTTTAAGCACTTATGCCCTCTGCTCTCCGCATATTTCGCGGTAAACTTGCCGCACGCGCAGCGCGGCGCGTCGGATTTCGGTCTGCCGCCATTGCGCCCGCCAGATGCGCTGCGGCGTGCGCGATTGCGGCGTCTGCCGGCCTCTGCGATTAGCGGCCGGTCTGGAGCAGCGAGGAGCTTCTCGGCCCAGCGCTGCTCGTGTTCGCTATAGGGTGGGTTAGGCTGGCGGGTCATAAGTTTAAGATCCATTCGCAAGCGTCCAAAATGTCTTGCCAATCGCGCTTTTGCTCGTTGTTAAGCACGTCTTCGTCATAACCGAGGATATCGGCAGATGAGCCTGCGCCGATGAAGCCAGAGATGGTCTTGAGTCCGCGCACTACATTATCTGGTGGTCTTTGCATGTTATGCTCTCCTCAAGCCCTGCGCATCGTCTCAGCGCAGGGGCCTAGCCCGCGTCAGGCTGCTACTTGGCGCGGGCGCTTAGAACCTGATCGGTTCAACGGGCCGCACGGGAATGCGGCCTATTCAGCCGATTAGGCGATCTTGATCAGCTCATGCCAGAGCGAAACTTGGTCGTCAGGTCCCACCGGATAGAAATCGGTTTCATGTTCCGGCCTGACGTACAGTGCGTTCCCAAATCGCTTGATTCTGGCAGCCGCCACAATTCGCTTGCTGGGCTTACCCGGCCTATGCCAATAGACCGTTTTGCCAGCGCGGAATGAAAGATTAAGCGCTCGTACCGTAGGTTTAGCCGTCATATTGTCCTCCTCACGTAACGTCTCAACTGCCGCGCTTGCTCGCGTTCGCGGAGCAGGCAAAGGAGCCAGGATAGCGTGGCGATAAGGTATCTCATTGGTTCCCTTTCTCGTCTGCCACGATGCATTTCAGTATTTCGCGCGCTTTATCCAGAGTCTCGAGCAATTCGCGCTTAAGGTAGGCTTGCGAATCTGTGGCCGGCTCGAAATCCTCGAGATTGGAGATCAGTTCCAGCAGTGATTTCAGAGCGCTGGTCATTGGATCACCAATAGCCCCATCATGAGGAGTTCCTCAAGACCGTACACTTTGGGCTGCCCGCAGGATTCGCAGGGATAGCGCCTTGCGTCTGGTTCCACGCCATAAGCGCTTTCTCCACAGTTCAGGCAAAATCCTTCGTTATCCGATTGCCTGTATTCCGATTCGTGCATAACCGGGCGCAGTTGAGTAGCGCCGGATCTGGTCTGGTACTTTTGAGTCGTCATATCAAGCCACCTTTCCGATCTGAATGAATCCGCCGGTTTCCATCTTGCGTGCAGTTCCTTTCGCTTTCAGCCCTACGATGACGCCTTGGGGATCGAGAAACCTCAGATCCGATTCGTCCCCGTTCACAACGGGGCGGCCGTTCCACGTTGCGGGCAAGTCGCCGTGGAATACCACCGCAACGTTGATTCCGTGCTCGAGCGCTTTGAGGCAAGACTCGAGATTCGTTCCGGAATGGCTGAACGTCAGATGATAGTTCGCCAGTGTACGCTTCCAAGCGCCTGGGATCTTCGTATAGTCGTAGAACTGTACTTCCGGGAACTCGCGAGCCATCTTCAAGGCCAGTTTCGGGAGATCCGACGTCCCATTGATTCTAACCGCAGGCACCATATCGCGGGCAGCCGCCGATCGGACCAATTCGCGGATATCAGCGCGCAATTGGTCGAGAAAGCTTTCCGAATCGCGCAACATCCAACGGGTCTTCTGAATGCGCGCTGCTTTGATGCTGGGGAAAACACCAGCCATTCCAGCACCGTACAAACAAGCTTTACGGCATTCATCCGATGCCATCGGGCAAAGGTTAACGTGCGAGGCTTCCGTGGCCGGCGCGAGGTACATTACGCCCGTCAGATAGCCGCGTTTCGAGCCTTTCTTCGTTTTTGCGTCTTGCTCGACGCTAAGGAGTTTCATTGTCGTCTCTTCAACTTTCCGCGCTCTGCTAAGCGCTCCGAGCTTAGATGCTCGCGACTGCTCCCCGCGTGAGAAGCAGGCGTGAAAACCTAAGCTAAGAGCCAGCCGGCAATTCGTGGCATAAACCAGCCACAGGCCAGCACCACGTTCAGTATGAATATCCCGATCAGTACCACTGCCTGTGGATCATCGAATTCGCTCATGTCGTAGTACGGTTCAGTTCTCATTGCTTCCATCTTCCTTACACTTCTGATACTAAATCAAGTCTTGGATTAATGCAAGAGAAATCTGCAAGCTATATTTTGCTTAGAATCTGATACTTATGGCGCTTGTGCTAGATACGCATCCCGATCGAGAGAAGCTCGTTGAGGCGATACTCGCCGGCGAGAGCCTACGCGAGGTTGCCAGGCGTGCCAATGTAAGCCATACTGCCGTGCAGAATTACGTTCGGCGCGTGGTGCGGCCGGCTGTTCGCTCCCCGCGTGCTGCCGTTAACTTGCTGAAAGAGCGTCCTGAGTCTTCTGTATCTATTGAACAAGTACGCCAAACGGTGAATATTGCCAAGGATGCTGCCAGCCAATCCGCCATCGTTCCAGTGATGGAAAAGATTGCCAGGCGTGAGG
>JADMIO010022988.1_pt1 | contig 39845 bp, 32 predicted proteins | sample 8958161 | NCBI WGS metagenome assembly JADMIO01 (sample SAMN16585339, study PRJNA669376) | soil metagenome | isolation source: Crop rotation soil | place: USA: Cullars Rotation, Alabama | collected 2011 | reverse complement strand
CCGCACAGTTCCATTATCGTCCGACAGGTCACGCGGCTCGATCACTGCGGTCGCTCCGCGCTTCACTGCTTCGTTGAACGCGTGATCGGCATCATCCACATAAAACGCGATGTCGCGAACGCCGTCACCGTGCTGCTTAATATGCTCCGCTGCCGGATGCTCAGGGTGGAGAGGCGTCGTCAGAACAAAATTGATATTGTTCTGCCGCATCAGGTAACTCGTCGTCTCGCGATTACCCGTCTCAAGCCCCGAATACGCCTCGCGCGAAAATCCGAACGCCTTGCGATAATAAAATTCCGCCTGCTTCGCATTGCCGACGTAAAATTCGACGTGATGTATCTTCTTCAGCCCCAACGGATTCTGGACCGTTGTGTTACTTGCTGTATTTGTTTCTGTGATCATTGGAATGTCTCGATATATTTCTTTGTAACTTCTTTTAGTTCGGCATACGACGGAATGACGTACAAAACCGGCTGCATGTCGCTGTAGGTGTAGTCGTGGTTGATGACCTGTTCGAGATCGAACGGGCGTCGTTCGACGTTGTCTGAAAATGCGTGCTCAAGCTCGCCGAATGACGACAGTAGGCCCGCACCGTACGCTTTGACTTCACCTTCATGTTGGACAAGGCCGAATTCGACTGTGAACCAATACAGACGTCCCAGTTCCTCGATCTGTTTGTCGTTTGCTATACGCGCACCGTGGCCCACGAACTGCGAGTAATCCGCGAACGCGGGATTGGTAAACATCGGCTGATGTCCTATGATCTCATGAACGATGTCCGGCTCGGGTGTATAGTCCGGCCTCGAAGTGTGGCGAATGTACTGAGTCGACAGCATTACGCGGTACGACAGCCATGAGAGAAAGGCGCGCGTATCCACTAACCCCTCGATCGGTGCCAGGCGAAAGCCCGTCGTCTCGGTCAGCCGTCGGCTCATCGCCGAAAGCTGGGGAATCCTGTCATTGGTAATGCCGAGGTCCCTTTTTGCTTTTAGATAAAATGGCGAAGCATGTTTTTGATGCAACACCTCGAGCTTTGAAGCGACGTGCCGCCAGATCGCCTGTTCGTCATCGGTGTAATCAACATCGATGATCTCGCTTGTTTCCCGAAAGCGTTTCGACAGGCTTGCTATGTAACCGCGCCGCTTGCGATATTCCTGATCGTTCGCGCCCGGATGATCCAGCTGCAGTTCCTCGATATCCTCGAACGGCATGTCCTTAAATTCCGGCAGGGCCGTGTCCGGAATTTTATAATTCGACAGCGTAAAATCGGCTTCGGTCGTAGGGCTGGAAACGGTTTCGGTCGGCATTTTTGCGGCAGCTCCTCTCATATTTGATGCGGCCAAGGCTCAAGCTGGTAATAGATAATTCTAATACAAAGTCAGAACCGGCGTGAATTGTAGAATAATGATTAGATAATGAACGCCGCTTCCAGCCGTATTGTCAGGACATACATTAGCTTAACGCTGCTATCGACGTTCGCGTCGAGTTTTATCTGGGGCATAAATACGCTGTTTTTGCTCGATGCGGGCCTGACGATCGCTCAGGCGTTCATCGCGAACGCATTTTTTACCGCGGGCGAAGTCCTTTTCGAAATTCCTACAGGCGTTGTCGCTGACACCCGCGGGCGCCGAACATCGTTTTTGCTCGGAACGGTGACCTTGTTTGTCACCACGCTTCTTTACCTACTTCTATGGCAAATGAAAGGGCCGTTTTGGGCGTGGGCGATGGTTTCGATGCTGCTTGGGCTCGGCTTTACTTTTTTCAGCGGGGCGACTGAGGCTTGGCTGGTCGACGGTTTGAAGGCGGCGGGCTACGAGGGAGAACTTGATCCCGTATTTGGCAAAGGGTCGATCGCGAACGGGGCGGCAATGCTGACGGGCACGATCGCAGGCGGCCTCGTTGCTCAATACACGAACCTTGGTGTGCCTTATATGATGCGCGTCGTCGCCTTGGGAGCAACATTCCTCATCGCATTTTTCCTGATGCACGACGAAGGTTTTAAAGCCAAGTCACGTTCGGGTTTTATCAACGAAGTGAAGGATGTCGTCTCGGAATCAATAGAGTTCGGCCTAAGAAATCGCCCGATCCGATGGATGATGTTATCTGCTGTCTTTAACGGCGGCGTTGGTATCTTTGGCTTTTACGCAATGCAGCCGTATCTTTTGCAGCTTTACGGCAATCCAGAAAGCTATGCCATCGCGGGCATGTCGGCGTCGATAGTGGCCGGTGCAATGATAGTCGGCGGCTTCCTTGTGCCGTATACAGCTAAGCTGTTCAAACGGCGAACTTCCGTTCTCATCGCCGGAGCGGTGGTCAGCACGCTGGCACTGCTTTTGATCGCCGTGGCAGGAAATTTCTGGATCGTGCTCGGCCTGCTCGCCGCTTGGTCACTTATGTTCTCGACAGTCGGCCCGGTCCGCCAGGCTTACATCAACGGCATCGTACCATCGGGCCAGCGTGCGACCATCCTTTCCACCGACAACATGATGACCTCAACCGGCGGCGTCATCGCTCAACCCGCGCTCGGCAAGATTGCTGAAGTTTGGGGCTATCCTATGTCGTATTTGGGAAGCGCTTGTTTCGAACTGCTTTCTCTGCCGTTCCTCTTTTTAGCAAAACGTGAAAAGGCAACATCTGACCCTATCCGTGGCGAAGACGAAAAAGAAAATGCAACAGCGATGGTTTAGGAATTCAAAGTGAGTGCGGGTGAGTTTTTAAAAGTTATTTCAGCCGTTCCAGCTTTCCTTTCCTCTTAACGATATTTCTATAATCCCATTGAATATCACGCGACTTTGTCAGCCATCGTCGAAGGTCTTTAACGTCGATCTGATCGACCGAGGTGTAGGTAACGGAGGCATCCTTGAACTTGCCGGTGCCTATCTTCAGTTGAGTCTCGTCAAAGCTCGCACCGCTCCAGAACATGAGCCGAATGCCGCTTTTCAATTTGCTGTAGCCGACGATCGGATTGCCGTCTAGAAACCAAACGGGATGGGCGTGCCAGATCTTGTTTTCTGCTTCGGGCAGGCCGCGGTCGATTTCTCGTGAGAGGGTATCGCAGGTCTCGCGGTCCTTCTCAGAGAGTTTTTCGCCGTAAGCGATGGTATCGTCATGCATTTCAGGTTTATTTGATCTTTGTAAAAATTGCGCCTGCGTATTTCAATGATTCGATATCGCCCGCGTTATTTTTTGCAAATCGTATCGGCTCGCCATTACCCTCAGGTATCATCTCGACGCGGATCGAGTCTTTTTCGGTGTACGGCGTCGACACGCAGTACATATTTCCCATTCGAATCCCGAGAGCATTTGCGAGGGCAGTGACGTCGATCGTTCCGTAAATGTCGTTAGTGTACGTTCCGGCGTAATTGGCAAAGGGCTTGGTCAATTGCCACGTTCTCTTTGTTCTTTCGACGGCGGCGTTATGAACTTGCTGTTTTCTTTTCTCGTATCTCGCAACTACCTCTAGAAGCAGTTTTTCATAATCCGCTTTGACGTTATCCGTCTTGAGCCACGAATCATAGGCATACGTCGCAACCATATCTGCCACGAGACTACCGGCGAGATTGTTATTTACCAGAACCCCAACTCCTATTTTCTTGTCCGGCATGAACGAAACATGACTGCGGTAGCCGGGAAAGCCGCCGTGGTGATAGATGACCTTTTCGTCACGATACTTGCCGATCTGCCAGCCTAACCCGTACTCGCCGTCGCCTGAGAAAGGCGGTTCGTTTCGGGTGCTTTGGGTATAGCCGGTGTGGACTTCGCGCATCAATTCGGCTGAGACTGCCTGTTTACCGTTTAGCTTTCCATCGTTCATGTTGACGTTGATCCATCGGCCCAGATCGGAAATGCTCATGAACATACCGCCGGCCGACTGCATGTTATTGTCGGTCTTATCCAGGACGGAGCGCACGATCTTTCCGGATGGTGTATCAAGAACGTAAGGCGCGGCAACGTTCCACTTGTTCTTTGCGGCGGTTGAACGATATGCCGTCGTATGTTTTAGCCCTACCGGCGCAAACACGCGTTTCTGCAGCACGTCCTGCCATTTTTTACCGAGCGTGTAATGCAGCATCAAGCCGTAGATGTTGTAACCGAGATTGGTGTAGGCATACTTGCCGTAGCTTGCGTCTTTAAAGGTTGTCGCTTCCGCGAAAGCATGGTCGATCTCACGCTGATCGATCTGACCGGAATACGCCAGTCGGTCGACAAGAGCTCCATTTGAGAGTCCGCTTGTGTGCGTCAGCAGATCGCGGACCGTGATCATTGCGGGGATATTGTTCCGAAAAGTGATGTTCGGCGTGTATTTAGAAAACGGATCGGAAAACTTGATCTTGCCCTCTGCATCGAGCATCGCCGCCGCAAGCGCTGTAAACGATTTTGTCGAGGACGCGATATACCACAAAGTGTCGGCGTTGGCCTTACGGCCCGATTCGCGGTCGGCTATTCCGTATGCCTTGATGAACACAGGTTTGTCGTCTTTGATCACGACAATTGCCAAGCCCGGAATATCGGGCACCTTATCAAGAGTCGAGCGAATAAAGTTGTCGAGATCGGCGCGGAAGGTTTCGTCGCGTTCCTGCGCGACAAGACCCGAGTTAAAAAGGAAGGCCGCGAGCAAAATGAAAACACCTTTTTTCATAGCAACTTCTCGGAGGTCATAAAGAGCGTTGATAACTCAATAATGTGACGCCGGAGGGATAAGGTCTGGCGTCGAGCAGCTTCAAACGATGACGTTCCCTGATCTTTTCAAAAAGCGGCTTTCCTTCGCCGATGATGACCGGGTGGACTGCGAGCCGATACTCGTCGACCAAGTCGAGGTTCAGGAAGGTCGTGATAAGCTGGCCGCCGCCATAGAGCCAGATATTTTCCCCCGGTTGCGCCTTGATCTTCTCGACTTCCTCGGCGATGTCCGAGTTTATGAACACCGCGTTGGTTCCGTCACCTTTTTTCGACCGCGAGAACACGTACATCTTTTTGCCATGCAGCGAATCATATGCCTGCTGTAGTTTTTCACTTGCGCCGTCCGGTGTAAAATTTCCCCATTTTTCATAACTTACGCGGCCGTAAAAAATGGCGTCTTTGTCGGACAATATCTCCGTGAGAATGTCCGCAAAATCGATAGTTTCGTCACGAACTAGCCAATCAAGTTCACCGTTCGGGCCCTCGATAAAGCCGTCCAGCGTCAGCGCGAGATTCAGGACGATCTTCCTCATAAACTTGTTTCTTGCCACGCGAGCAAGCTCTTGAGGCGTGTCACCGACCTCTCGAGTCCGAGCGTTTCAAATACTGAGAGCATTGACGGGCCGACAGCGACGCCCGTTAGCAGCGTACGTGCGCCATTCATAATGACGCCGAGCTTTGTGCCTTTTTCTTCGGTAAAAGCTTTGACAACGGTTTCGATGGTTTCTTCGTTGAAAGGTTGATCGTTGAATGACGTTTCAAAACGCTCAGCGAGTTCCGGCAGCCATGTGCGCAGGTCGGGAAACTTATTGAGATTCTTTTCTACTGCAGCAGAGTCGAAGTCATAATCTTCGCTGAAATATGCACGGCCTTGAGATGAAAAATCCTTTAGCGTGAAAAAGCGCGTCCTGATGAGGCCGATCGTTTTTTCGTACCAATCGCGTGCATCGTCTTCGTATTCATCTCGCCAGAGTTTGTTTGATTTTAGTTCTGCCTTTACGAACGACAGCAGGTCGGCGAGGGGCATAGTGCGGATGTATTCGGCGTTCATCCAGATGGCTTTGTCGTCGGTCCAATGGCGTGCGTCGTTTTCGTGGAAGTTGAAAACCGCGTTGGAGCGATGGATCCCTTCGAGTGAGAATTTTGCGACAAGTTCGTCCAGCGAGTAGATCTCTTGCTCTTCGCCGGCAGACCAGCCGAGCAGCGCGAGGAAATTGCGAAATGCAGCGGCGAGAAAACCTGCGTCGCGATATGTAGTCATCGAAACGACCTCGCCGTGTTTGCGTTTTGAGAGCTTGCCCTTGTTCGGCGCCAGGATCAGGGGCAGATGCGCGAATGTCGGCGGTGTCGTGCCGAGAGCTTCGTAGATCAGGATCTGTTTGTGCGTGTTGGTAAGATGATCCTGGCCGCGGATGACGTGCGTGATCTGCATTTCGATGTCATCGCAAACGACCGCAAGATTATAGAGAGGATGTCTATCGGAGCGGAGCAGAACCAGGTCTTCCGTGTCGTCATAGTCACGCTCCTGCACGCCGTAAACACCGTCGTCAAAAACCGTTCGCCCGTCAAGCGGAACCTTCAAACGTATCGCAAAAGATTCTCCCGCCGCCGCACGTGCATCGGATTCCTCAGGAGCCAATTCGCGGTAAGGATTGCTCCGCATGCTTTTGTTTGCCTGTTCGCGGGCACGTTCGACGATCGCCTGTTTTACATCGCCGTCCGCTTTCTCTTCTTTTGGCGTGAAATCGCGATAAGCCTTGCCTTCCTCGAGTAGTTTTAACGCCGCTGCACGATGCTTATCGGCATTGTTTGACTGAAAAACGATCTCTTCGTCCGGCGCGAATCCTAGCCAAGCAAGGCCGTCGAGAATCGAGCGTGTCGATTCTTCAGTCGAACGCGCAAGATCGGTGTCCTCGATTCTTAAAAGGAATTTGCCGCCGGTGTGGCGGGCATAAAGATAGTTGAAAAGCGCGGTGCGAGCCGAGCCGATATGCAAATAGCCCGTGGGTGAAGGGGCGAATCTAACTCTTACGGTCATAAGAAATCAGTTTCGCCCGAAAGTCTGCCGAATGCAAAAACAATTTGAAATTCGCACCTCGTAATTCGCCACTGATTCCAGGGAAATCAATTGCGAATTACGATTTGCGAATTACGAATCCTTTTCGTTCGGCACCATGGGTTCCCACAACTCGACCTTGTTGCCGTCCGGATCCATAATCCATGCGAATTTCCCGTTGAAATCGGTCTGGGGATCGCCGACGATCTCAACGCCGGCGTCTTTTAACTGAGCGAGCAGGCCGTCGAGGTCGTCGACTCGATAGTTGATCATAAAACTCGACTCACTCGGAGCAAACCATTTGCTGTCTGGCGCGGCCGTTGACCAGACGGTCATTCCGCCGTCCACGACAGCATCGTCTGTCCATTTGATGATCGAGCCGCCCCAATCTTCAAATGTGAGGCCGAGATGATCGCGATACCAATCCGCAAGGGCCTTTTTGTCCTGTGTACTCTTAATAAATACACCGCCGATACCGGTTACTTTTGCCATTTATCCTCCAAAAGCCGGTTCTGCCGGCAGAATTTCGCGTTTTCGCAGCAGCCCAGCGCTGATGAGCGTTACGACAATTCCCACAGGAACGATCTCCATTAACGTCACTCCGAAACGGACAAAGAAATTCTTGTACAACTCCATGAACTTCTCTTCATCGACGCGTGCCTGCTCGATCTCGGCGTCGGAATGACCTTCCTGTTTCATCTTGTCGAGATAGTAGACCATGTATTTCTGCATGAACTCCTGCCCGATCTTCGGATAGTAGATCTCCCAGCTAGCCGCGTAGCATACGGCAGAGATGAGGCTGATCAAAATACCGACTTGCAGACCTTTGAGGAATGTAATGTGGCCGCCGTGATTGTCGCGATAGGATTTTATTCCAAAAAAGACCAGCGACAGCGCGACGATCATCGAGGCGTAGCCCCACGTCATCCCGTTGTCCATATCGATGTCGCCCTTGAACACGAAGCCCATCAGGATGTACATCAGGACAGCCGAGATGGCTCCCGAGATCAAACCAAATATTAAAACGATTCTTAACATAGTAGTTTCCTCCAATGAGTGAGGAATGTACCCGAAATTGCGCGACGCGCGCATCGGCCAAAAGGATGATTTTGGTTGAAAAACTGCTTTTTCAGTCTAAAGTGCTAGGGAATTATACGCAATTCCTTTGCGCGTGCGATTGCTTCGGTTCGGCGGCTGGCGTCGAGTTTTGCAAGAACATTAGAGACATGTGTCTTGACGGTCGATGTGGAAACGAAGAGGCGTTCGGCAATATTTTGGTTGGAAAGGCCTGCGGCGATCAATTCGAGCACCTCAAACTCGCGCTTTGAGATCCCAAGCTTTTTGATCACGGTATCATCACGTTCGAACGGCCCCTGAATCCGTACCTCGACGATCTTTGACACCACTTTTGGACGTGTTAACCGAAGTCCGGCCCAAATGCCGAGCCCGGTGAACATAAGCGCGATGCTCCCGATATAGAATTCGAGAGGAATATCACTGACGAAATACTTATACTCAACCAGTTTTAGCAGGCCGAGCAGTACGGCCATCGCAATGCCATAAATGAATATCGTTCGCCACATAAACACGAAAGGCCGCACATTGCGGCCGACCGATGATCCAAGAACTAATATTGATGGCGGAGACGACAGGATTCGAACCTGTGAAGGGCTATTAACCCTTAACGATTTAGCAAACCGCCGCTTTCAGCCGCTCAGCCACGTCTCCGTTTGCCTGGAAAGGCAGAATTCAATTCTAGCCCAAGGGCAAACTTTGTCAAGTTAATCGCATCCTAGCAAGCGAGTAACCAGCGCCAATTTTAGGCTTGACAGTCCGGTTTTTTGGGGACAAAATACGAAAGTTGAGCGCTCTCTCGGCAAGTGATGGGTTTTCCAATTAGGCTACAAAGACTCTTCCCAGTCTTTATGATGTTGCTGATACCGATGTCAGCAGCAATTGCAGCAGCGCCTGTCGTAAATACAACAGTTAACGTTAATACAGCCGGAGCGCTTGGAACTATCAGGGGAATCGTCCGCGACGAAGCCGGCGGCCCGATTGCCGAGGCCACGGTAGCGATATTTCAGGCAGGAACGTCCCGGCTCTTGAAACAGGTAATTTCGTCCTCGAACGGCAGCTTTTTGGCGAAGATCATTCCGGGAACTTACACCGTGCTCGCCGTCGCACAGGGATTCAATCCGACCTATCTGTTCGATGTGGAGGTCGTTAAAGCCGCCGATCTGAGCTACGGTTTCAAGCTCGAACGCTCTGGCAGCGGCGATACGCTTCCGGAAAAACGTCTCGACCGTAACAGCTCCAAATGGCGCATTCGCGCGGCGCAAACAGCGCGATCGATCTATCAGAATCAGGACGGCCAGAGTCCGGTCGACGAAGAGGCAAATGCTTCACGCGAGGCATCTGATGGGTCCGAGGCAAGTTCTTCATCACGTAAACCCCAGACAGTTGTCGAGTCTTATGTCGCGGGCTCTGAAAAAGGGAATCACGCGGGCATCAATGTCGCGACGCTGCTTCCGGTCAGCGAAGATGCGCAGGTTGTCGTTGCGGGCCAAACCGGTGCAGGCAAAGATGCTCCGCAGCGCGTGGAGGCCGACGTCAAGTTTCGTGTGTCGGACGATCATCAGCTTCGATTCAATACGTCCGCCGGATGGCTGGGAAATGTTACCGGAAAGGATAGCGAAAAACCGCTTGGCCAGTTGTCATTTCAGGCTCTGGACGAATGGAAGGTCCGTGAAGGGATAATCCTCGTTTTTGGCGTCGATTATTCCCGTTTTGTCGGTGCCGGCAGTGATTCGTCGCTTTCTCCGCGATTAGGACTTCAGTACGATCTCAACTCAAAAACAAGATTTCGAACGGCGTTTACAACGCAGACCGAAGACAAATCTTGGGCACATGCGATCGAGCTCGAAGGTGAAAGCATCGCGTTTGCAGAACCGGTGTCCGTTGAAGATTTTGCGCTGACTGCTGCCCGCAAACCGCAGATGAATAAGAGCCGTCGGCTCGAATTCGGTGTCGAGCGCATTCTCGATAATTCATCGAGCGTCGAAGCGAACGTATTTTTTGATACGACGCTTGGCCGCGGCGTCGGATTGAACAGTTTGTCCTTCGACACGCTTGGCGGCGATGAATTCAGCGATCTTGTCGCCGATCAGCAGGGCGAGTCACAGGGAATAAGAGTCGTTTACACAAAACGTCTTAACGATCTACTGACCGCTTCGGGTGGGTATTCGTTTGGAAGCGGGCAAAAGCTTTCCGACGACGCGATTACCGACCCGGGACATGTTTTCGAAGGCGGTTTCTTCCAATCATTCTTCTGCCAGTTGGCCGCTGACCTTCAGTCAGGAACGAGCGTTAAGGCAATATATCGCCTCTCGCCTCAGGCTACGGTCTTTGCGATCGATCCCTTCAGGGGCCGACTAGCGATATATGATCCTGGTCTCAGCGTGATGGTCACACAAACGCTCCCGACCTTTGGACTACCTCTTCGCGCCGAAGCCATCATTGACGGACGCAATCTCTTCGATTTCCAAACGGGTGTTACCGGCGATGAAGGCAGCCTTAAACTTTCGAGCCAGCAACGCGCCCTCCGCGGCGGTATCCAAGTCCGATTCTAGGACGGTACAGAACGACCTTAACGCATCCAAATTCTCGGATTATCAGCAAAAAGCTGAATAAAATCGGGACAGCTGTTGGCTGCGGTCGTTGCAAAAATATAGTTTTTCCCCCTTCAGAGACGTTCCTCCAATATAATATTGATTGGAACGTATTTTGCGTTGAAAAGAGTACGGCAAAGTTTGCCTTTTAGGCGATGAAGGAAAAGATGCTGACAAGTTGGAGCCTGATCTGGCTCTTGGCGTGCGTGCTGTTCGTAACAGCCGCGGCGTTGAACTTGTCTCAACGAGCCTTTCAGAGTCTGCCGCCGACAGACGGCGTGAGCTGGATCCAGAAGTCGGACGGCATCTACGCCAAGAAGGTGGTTCCGGGATTCGCGGGTTCACGCGCCGGCGTTTCGGTCGGCGATAAGCTCATCGGCATCAATACCGGCGGAGAAAAGACCGAAGAGGTCATTTCGCCTGCCGATGTCCAGATGTATCTGGAATATGCCGGCGTTGACGGCAGCCTAACTTACCTTCTCCAAAAGCCCGCGTATTCGTTCAGCAATAATTTCTATTTTGCCGACCTGCGGCATATCGACCCGATACCGCGATGGGAGCCGTCTATCATTTTCCTGTCGATCGTCGGCGTGATCTGGCTGGGCGTTGGCATTTTCGTGCTGTTCAAACAGGGTAGCCGTTCGCCGTTCGTATTACATTTTGCCACCGTCTGTCTTGCTGCCTTCATCTTTCACACCTACAAAGCTATCGGCATCGGAAAGGATTTTGACCTCGCAGTAGATCTTCTCGACAACATTGCGTTGGCGTTCTTTGTTCCGCTCTTCGTGCATTTCTGCATTCGCTATCCGGTTCACAGCGCGATATTTACGGTTCGCCGTTGGAAAACATATTTTCTCTATATCCCGGCGACAGTGTTTTCGCTTCTCTTGTTATTTGTTGCGTTGGTTCCCCAATTTTGGCCGGAATCGGCACTGGCCGAGAATATCGCAATACTCACCGACCGCAGTGATCTTTTCGGCAAACTCTACAAAGCAAATTTCTATCATTTCGTCATTGGTGTATCGGCAGGAGCGAGCATTCTCGTCTGGCGCTTTTTCGGGTCGCGTCAGGCCGTCGTTCGCCAACGCCTGAAATGGACAATGTGGGGAACTGTTGCGGCGATAGTTCCGGTCGTTCTGATGCAGCTTGTTGAACGCCTCGGCTTTCCGATTCCGGATGACAATTTCAGCACCGCGATCACGACTCTGCCGCTTGCGTTGATTCCGTTGAGCTTCGGACATTCGGTCGTTCGATATCGGCTGATGGACGTCGATGTCGTTGTGCGTCGGGCTCTTGTTTATGCGATAACGACAATTGCGATCGCAATGATGATCGGTGGCGTTGCCCTTGGCCTTGTTTTTCTCGCTGTTGGCAACACTCTATCGACAACCGAGATCACATTGCGGGCGTTGATCGCGCTGATCGCGATGGCTGCGATCGTCTTGCTCAGTGAACCCCTGAAAAAATTCCTGCAAGAACGCGCCGACCGTTTCTTTTACGGAGAACGATACGACCTGCGTGAAGGGTTGCTCGATTTTGGTAAGACACTTTCCGCAACGACCGCTCTCGGGCCATTACTTGACGATCTGACTGACCGCATCTGCCAGGTGCTCGATGTCCAAAAGGTAGCTGTTTTTGTTGAGGATGAAAGGGTTGTTGAGCATTTTCGCATCGCAAAATCCGTTGGCTTTACCGAGGAGTACAAGATACCCGCGGATTTTCGGATGATGATACGGAACAAATCGATGCTGAACGGTGTTGTAAGGGCAGACGAATTTGACCGTCAGGACCTTGAAACGATCCAGCCGGGATCGAATGGAAACGGAGCAGGCAAAAAGCCGGTGCGCCAAGAACTGCATTATTTCGTTCCGTGCGTTGTCGGCGGAAAGATGGTCGCCGTTATCGGTCTGGGCCGGGCGAGCGACGGTTCGCTGCTTTCGTCTGAAGATCTTGAGATCCTGAAAACTATCTCCGGCTACGTTGCGGTCGCGATCGAAAACAGCCAGCTTTACGGCCAGCAGAGACAGCATGTGGAAGAGCTTGCATTACTAAAAGAGTTTAACGAGTCGATCGTTGAATCGGTCAATGTTGGTTTGCTCGCCGTCGATGAATCGGGCCGCATTACACGCTGCAATTCTACGTTCGAGGAAATGATGGGCCTCGGCCGCGCGTCGGCGGTCGGAAAACTTGTCGAGGAATTGTTTGACGAGAGCTTTGCGCTCAATCTTGAAAATATTCTCGGAAAATCACGATGGCATCTGACCGAGGTGAGAAATGCATACAAGCTTCATACGTATGATGCCGCCGGCCGGTCTTTGATCCTGAACGTCGCGGTTGCACCTCTGAGATCGATATCGAATCAGCAGACCGGTGCGATCATCGTTCTCGAAAATGTTTCGTCGCGTGTGAAATTTGAAGAGACGCTGCAGCAAAGCGAAAAACTCTCGAGCATCGGCCTACTCGCAGCCGGAGTTGCACACGAAGTCAACACGCCGCTGACCGGCGTATCGAGCTACACACAGATGCTGCTCGGCATGATACCGGAAACTGATCCGAAACATGCGTTGCTTCAAAAAATGCAGCGACAGACCGATCGCGCGTCGAACATCGTTGGCAATCTTCTCAACTTTTCACGCACAGGCAACTCGGAAGAATTCACACATGTCGATATCAACAAACTCTTGAACGACACGCTTCAGCTGCTTGAGCCGCAGATCAGAAAATCAAACATTGAGATCGTTAAGGACTACGCCGCAACGCCGCCGATGATCTTGGGCAGCGCCGGTAAACTGCAGCAGGTGTTTACTAATCTGATCCTAAATGCCCGCGACGCGATGTTCAGCGGCGGAACGATTACGCTTAAGACTTTCGTCGACAATAACGGCGATGCGGTCGTCGAGGTTTCAGACACCGGCGAGGGAATTCCTGCTGAAAATCTTAAGAAGGTATTTGATCCATTCTTTACGACAAAAGAGGTCGGGACCGGAACAGGCCTTGGCCTCGCCGTAACATACGGAATCGTCCAGGAGCATGCCGGCACGATCGACGTGCGAAGCCAACAAGGCGCGGGCAGCACATTCAAATTGGTCTTTCCCGCCGCACAAAAGAACGGGCGAAGAGTTGCGATCAACTAGCTCTAGTCCCAGCGTTCGGTCACGTTTGTCCCGCGATAATTCCTCGCGAAATAAACCGAAACCAGAAAAGCGACGAACATTATCCCGGATGCCGTCCAAAAAGTGCGCTTCAACGTAATATCGTCCATCGCGTTCATCGCGTTGTTCAATAGTACGCCGCCGAGCATGGGACCGATCGCCCGCGCAAGACTTGCCGCCGACTGCATTATACCGAGGGCGCGGCCCTGTTCATCTTCATGAGCAGCTCTTGAAGCGAGACTCGTCAGTCCCGGCGAAGCAAGCGAGTTGCCAAATGACAACATTGCCGATCCGATAAGCAGCCCAACCAGCCCGCCCGACTGCGGGCCAACGAGCGGAACAGCAAACAAACTAATTACCATCAGCACACAGCCGACAACAACCAGCGGCGATTCGCCAAATTTGTTTTCGAGGCGCCCGAATAGAAATCCTTGCCCGATGATCGATACGAGCCCGATATACGCAAAGAGGTAACCGTTCTGCTCTGGCGTGTATCCGAACCGATATGCCGTGTAGAGGACGAACGCGTAGGTCATTATCGAAAATGACGTGACGAGCAAAAAATAAACGATATTGATGTCGCGAAATTCTTTGTGTTTAAGGGATTCGAATAATTCGGCGATGCGATTTTTTCGCTCCAAAACGAGCTCTCTCACGCCGGGTTTTAGAGATTCCGGTAGGATGACAAAAAGGGCGATGGCGTTAACAAATGAAAGCGCGGCAGCAAAATAGAATGGAACATGCGCGCCGTATTTGCTTAAGATTCCGGCGATCGCTGGTCCCAGAATAAATCCGAGGCCAAAGGCCGCGCCAAACAATCCCATTCCTTTTGCACGATTTTTCTTTGAGGTTACATCTGCGATATAGGCCTGCGCGGCTGAAATATTACCGCCTGTTATGCCCGCGATGATACGTCCGGCGAACACCAGCCACAGTGTGTTCGCCGCTCCGAGAACGAAATATCCGAGAGCAGATCCCAGCAGGCTGATGAACAAAATCGGCCTTCGCCCGTATCTATCTGAAAGACGTCCGAGCAAAGGCGAGAAGAAAAATTGCATCAATGAATAGGACGCCACCAGGAAACCGATCTCTCGCGGGGTCGCATTGAACGGCGGCGTGTTGGCATAGTAAGGCAGTATGGGAATGACCATGCCAAAGCCGATCAGGTCGATGAACACCGTCGTAAAAATAATTATGAGCGGCGGCGTGAAGAATTTTTCCTCGCCGTTGTTCGCTTTTTTTTCGGTGGATCGCAACTCGTTCATGCGGTTAGATGCCTATAGTAAAATAGCAAGGAATAAACAATAAAGTAATGTTAGAGAAGTATCGTTTGAAAGCTATAATGTTCGTGACCTTTGTCTTCCTTTTTTCTATGTACCAGGAAACACCGGCGCAAAGAACGCAGTCAAAACCCGTCGTCGAATCAAAGCCGTCCACGCCCGAGATCGGCTACACGATCTCGATGCCAAAACCCTGGACGCACATGCTCGAGGTTGAAATGCGCGTCAAATGGACGCAAATGCCGGATAAGCTCGAGCTCAAAATGCCGGTGTGGACGCCCGGCAGCTATCTCGTGCGCGAGTTCGCCCGACACTTGCAGGATTTTGCGGTAAAAGACGCCGCCGGTAATAAGTTGGCTTGGCGCAAGATCAACAAAAACACGTGGCAAGTAGACAGTAAGAGAGTAAGCGAGGCGATCGCGACCTACCGTATCTACGCAAATGAGCTCACAGTCAGAACTAATGAGCTTAACGACCACCATGCATTTTGGAACAATGCAGGAACATTGTTGTTTGTAAAAAACCAGTTAAAAGCTCAGTCGACCGTAAAAGTGTCTCCATACGGAAACTGGAAAGTTGCGACAGGTTTGCCAGTCGTTGCCGGAGCGCCAAACACTTTTGTTGCAGAAAGTTACGACATACTTTACGACTCGCCATTCGAGGTTAGCGACTTTCACGAAACCTCGTTTGATCTCGCGGGAAAGAAACATCGCATCGTCATTTCAGGTGAGGGAAATTACGATCTAAAAAAACTCGCGCTCGATACGGCAAAGATCGTCGAATCTGCATACAAAATATTTGGCGACCTGCCCTATAGCGATTATACGTTCATAGTTAATCTTCGCGGCGGCGGCGGCCTTGAGCACCTCAACTCGACGGCGTTGCAGTTCGATAGATTCGGATTCAAGACCGACTCGAAATACAAACGCTTTCTCGCTCTTGTCGCGCATGAGTTTTTTCACGCCTGGAATGTAAAACGCATTCGCCCCGATGCGCTTGGGCCGTTCGATTACGAGAATGAGAATTATACAAAGCTCCTTTGGGTTGCCGAGGGCATGACCGCGTATTACGAAGCGATACTTCTCCGCCGCGCCGGATTGATCACGGACAAAGAGTTTCTTGAAAGCAAGGCCGAGCAGATCAAACAGCTTCAGGAAACGCCTGGACGGTTTGAGACAAGTCTCGAGGAAGCAAGCTTTGACGCCTGGATAAAATATTACAGGCAGGATGAAAATGCCGTAAACAATCAGGTCTCATACTATGACAAGGGCGAGGTCGTAAACATGATGCTCGACATCGCGATCCGCACAGCGTCCAAAGGAACGAAGTCGTATGACGATGTTCTCCGATATCTGTACACGGAGTTTTATAAAAAAGGAAAGAACTACACGCCTGAAGATTTCCAAAAGGCAACCGAATTGGCCGCGGGAATAAGCCTCAACGATTTCTTTGACAAGTATGTGCGGGGAACCGCAGAGATCGATTATTCGGGGATCGTGAACGGAATCGGGCTTCAGTTGATCGCGAAAGAAACGAACAGCGGCAAGGCCTATATCGGCGCCGAGATGACGCAGAATAACGATCGGTTAACGATTAAGTCGATCGCTGCCGGAACGCCTGCCTTTGAGCAGGGGCTAAATACCGGCGACCAGATAATTGCCGTCGATGGAAACCGTGCGAGCCAGACGTTTTTGCAAAGCTACGTTGGTGAAAAAAAGCCGAATGATACGATAAACCTGACAATCTTTAGGTTCGACACCCTTCGCGAAGTTCCAATTACGCTCGGAAACGACGATCGAAAAGAATATAATTTTGCTCCTGTGGAGCAGCCATCTGACGAACAAAAAAACCTATACAAACAGTACCTGGATGCGGACCTCTAATTGCACGTTTCTTTCGAAATTGCCGATAGCGGGCCTGTTGTTTTGGGTGTCGTTAAGTTTTGGTTGCGAGAAAAATATCTTTCAACCAGAACCGGTTGCGCCGCCGGCCATGAAAAGTGTCCCGGCGGTTCGTTTGAATTTTAAATACGAAGCCGACGTTCCGGCACCGATAACGGACACGAAAACGGCTGCGGAAAGGGACCCTGCCGTGCAGTCCGATTTTGATACAAATCGGCCGGTCGACGAGCTTTTGGAACGCACGATTCCTTCGCCCGACAATAAACACGTTCTCGCGGTGTATCGAAACATCGCCGACACGATCGACGAATACCGGCTCGACCTGTATTCGCCCGAGGGCAAGCTTCAGAAGAAACTAACATCGGACACGATGGCAGTTCATTTCCCCGACACCATCGTCTGGTCGCCGGACTCAGCATCGTTAGCGTTTGTCGCGATGATCAGAGCGCAAAGCGTGAGCCCTCTTTCGTCGTCGGTTGTTCCGCTGGCATCATCGCCACTGAATGAAAACTCAAACACAGTAGTTGGAGAATCGAATGCAGAGCCGGCAAGTTCCTCGACGCCTTCGGGTCCGACACCGGCAGCTCCAACCGGCATTCTCACCTTTCGCACAGAACAGATCTACATTTGCGGCGCGGACGGCAGCAACTTAAAACCGGTCACGGAGAATGAAGGACTGATCTATTTCTATTACACATGGTCGCCTGACAGCTCGATGCTTGCAGCGCTCGCGACAACTGCGCGTGAGTGGAAATATGCTGAGATAGTAGCCGCCAGCAAAGGCGAAGCGATATTTCCTCTTGGACGGCTGCGGATCATCGAGCGAAATGGGCGTGAGCGACGGCTCGACGACAATTTAACCGGCGTGCGCCCTGTCTGGTCGCCCGATTCGGCAAAGGTTGCGGCAGCGTTCGAAACGCAGGTCCGCATTTACGATGCCGGCGGCGTTAATCCAACGCAGGCGGCGATACCGCTTCGTAATCAACTGCTCATTTCGTCGCAGGCATACGACCGAGCACAGCAGCGGCAAGCGGCAGAAGGGTCAAATTCCGACGTGGGAGCGTTGACGAATACCGCCAGTCCCGATCAGCCATCGACTTTGCCCGACGAAAAACTGCTCGTTTCGTACAATCCGATCGTCGCGCTCTGGTGGCGCGAGGACAGTATGATCTATCTAAAGACCGCGTATGTTAAACGGATGAAAAACGAGGCCGACAGCGTGACGAGCTTTGCTCGCTGGCATCGGCTTCCACTATCGATCCAGCCATCAGTACCGGCAAAATAATATGAGATATGAAACGATCGCCGATATATATTCGGCAAAAGAGCAGGCACGTGATCGTCTTACGTCCACGGTCGCGAGTATTTCCGATCAGGAAGCCGTCGCTTTACCCGACGATGAAAAATGGACGATCCAGCAGATCGTCGAACATATCTCGATGGTCGACACCGGAATTTCGCGGATCTGTGCAAACCTGCTCGAAGGTGCTAAACAGGCGGGCAAGCCTTCTGACGGCACCGTGGCCGTTTCCGCGGATTTCTTCGAAATGGTGGCCGCGACGGGGAAAATGGAAGCTCCGGACAGGGTCAAACCGTCAGGCAATGTGACCATCGCCGAGGCATTGGAACGGCTGGACGCAAATCGGCCCGCTTTTCAGGCATTACGTTTCGATCTCGAAACTTTTGATGTTTCCGAACCGAAGTTTCCACACCCTTATTTCGGCGATATGACGGCCGTCGAATGGCTGATCGTGGCTGGCGGCCACGAGACCCGCCACACCGCTCAGATCGAGCGACTTCTCGCAAAGATAAGAAATTAAAGACGTAAAAGGCCCCGGCTAAAAGGAGGGGATATTCAGCCGGGGCAAATGACTTCAAACGGCCTCGTAATAGCTTCCCGACCATCAGACGCGTTTAAAGTCAATTTTATGATGTACCGCCAGCACGGGCGCGTTGCAAAAAAAGGACGACGGGCTTAACGCTCCGCAATAAGGTCCAAATTTTGCAGTTGACCGGTCACAGCGGCCGAAACACTGCCAAATTTACCGCCTCGCGACTCAATTTCGATCAAATAAGTCTGGCCAACCGTAAGACCGCCGCCCCGATAATATCCAAAACTGTTCGAGACCATAGTCAGTGTTTTTCCCATAGTGTCCGTAACGATAATTCGAGCATTTGGGACGCCGACGCCGAGCGGTGTCATGAGGCGCCCTTCGATCTCAGCCTGATCCGGAGCAGCCGCCGACAACGCCACTTTGCCATCGACGGGGATCGTCACGGTTTCGCCTTCGTTGAACATTATTCGTTCCCATACAAGCGGTGAAACCGCTCCCGGCGCACCAACCGCGGTGAATCGCAGGTTTAGAAGCAATCCATCGCCTTCGATCGGCATCGTGCCGTAAACGGCGACCCGCAAAAGGCCGGCTTCGTCGGTCTTTACAACCGCAGTGAGACCGCGGCTGGCAGTTCCCGCTAAGTCGACAGCATCGGATTGCGGTTGTATCACTAAGGGATCGTATCGCAGGTCGAATTCATAGGCGATAATGCCTTTACCGACAACCCCATCGACATTTACTGGAACTATTACCTCGTTGTCCGCAGGTGTTACTAAATTTGCGGCAATGACGGCGATAGTGTCGCTGCCGTTCCTTTCGGCTTCGGGCCGCGCTCCGGTATTCAGCCAGTTTCCGGAAACTTCACCCATCAGAAGCGCAATGAAATCCTGATTGGTAATGCTCGATGTTACAGATCCGTAGGAACGATCGACCGGACTAAATTTCCATGTGCCTGTGATGCCCGTAGGCGAACCCGAAACCACGAAATTAGCGATCTCTGCCGCATCGAATGATGAGATCGTGCCGTTATTGCTGACGTCGGCCACAAGCAGCTGGTTGCCCGTTAGGAGGCTGAGCCCGGCAACATGCTGAGCGATCCTGGCGGCATCGAACGAGTTTATAGCGGTATTCGAAGCACCCGTCTTTGTTGGCGTTACAACATAGGAACCCGTTCCAAGGCCAGCTAACGTATATTGGCCTTCGGTCGGTCCGGGCGGACCTGTCGTCGTGATAACGGTCGGCGAGCCCGCTGCCGTGATTGTTACATTCGAAACAAATCTCGGCGTCGGTGTACCTAGAGCGTTTCCATAGGTGATCGTACCGGAGATCGTGTTGTTGCTCGAAAGCGTGATACCGCCATTCACCAAGCCGGCAGCCGGATCGCCTTCATTAAACTGAAATCCCGGATGGAACGTGCTGCTCGGATCGGTGTAATCCTCAAAGTTGAATGCGGTTGATTGTCCGGACTCTCCAACCGCCGTGAACTTCAGATTGATCAGGATACCAGCGCCGCTCAATGACGTGCTCTGGAATGCGGAGATAACAAGATGCCCCGCATTGTCCGCATTCGGCGTTATCAACATACCGCTGCTCAGCGTTCCAGCGATGTCATACGGCGTTGCGTCCGGCTGGACGACCGCGGGATCGAACGTGATCTGTAGGTCGTAAGCGGTTATTTTCAGGCCCGTAGTATCACCAACCGTGATCGGTATCACAACGGGTGAGCCCGGCGCCGCGTTCACTATCGGCAAGGAAACTGCCAACCCTGTCGGCGTGGGCGTCGGCGTTGTCGTATTCGTTGCCGTGTTTGTCGCCGTGTTCGTGGCTGTGTGTGTCGGCGTATTTGAGGGCGTGAACGTATTGGTCGGCGTAAGCGTTGGCGTAGCTGTATTAGTGGGTGTATTTGTCGACGTTCTCGTTGGTGTGTTGGTAGCTGTGAACGTCGGCGTTATTGTCGGCGTGTTGGTCGCCGTCGGCGTCCCACCGGGTAACGTTAACGTTCCCATATAGAGGTCGAATTCCTGAGCCGTCCCATCAGGGTTCGTGCCGTCGCAATTAGAGTTATCCGCCCATAGAGCATAGAACTTTCCACCATGGGAGCTCTGTCCCTCATAATCCCCATAATCGGTCGACGCGCCTGCGGCGTTCGCGTTTGACCAGCCACCACTCAGGCGTGCGTTCGCCGCCCAACTCGCACCGCCGTTCGTACTGTAGGTCGCCCAATATTCGGCGTCGTCATTCTGAAAAGCATTTGTACCGCCCGCGCCCACGGTTCCGTTGTCGTTTCGCGAATCGTGAAATCCGACTGCGACCGTCCCGCTAGTGCGATCGAGAGCGATATACGGTAGGAACTGGCTTCTGGTCGTCGCATCATCATTTACACGAACGGGAGCACTCCAATTAGCCCCGTCATTGTCCGACGTGCGCACGTATATTTCCGTATCGTTGTTCTCATTGACAGTCTCATCTGTGTAGACCAGATAAATGCGATTATTGAACGGTCCGCCCGTCGCATCCCAAACAACGCCCGGTTCGGCATCGATCGACCGGTCGCTCTGTGCTGGGATAAAATCAAATCCGCCTACGTTTGTTGATGTCACCGTAACGCGTGCTCCGAACGCGCCGGCGCCCAGTCCGTCCGCGTCAACATTCGTGTAAATAGTCGCCGGGCCTTGGCCGCTCGTGGGGCTCTGGTAGGTCACAATGACCTTGCCGCTCGGACCGACGGCGATGCCGCCATAGCTCCCCGCAGCTGAAGGGATGGTCTGCTGAGCGTGTCCTACAAATTGGTCCCATGTTCCCAAGCCAGTAATTGCTGCGCCGCGGGCTACCATGTTGCCACTAAGGTTCCAATCTACCCACAAGGCCCCGTTGCCCGCGGCAATAGAGGGCTGGTCTACACCTCCGGTGCCAACCGTCACAGGAGATCCGAACGACACGCCGCCGTTAGTGCTCAATACGACATTGATCTGTGTAGCGGCACTGTTGATGTAGACCATGAACAGATTCCCAAAATTGTCAAAAACAGCCTGCCCGTCACAACATGCCGCACCCGTTACGACTGTGCCGTGCGTCCAGTTGGCGCCGCCGTTGGTCGTGTATGATCTGTGAATACTGTTCGACGAAAGATTGGAAAAGACGACGATATTTTGGGTGTTCGTCGGATTTACAACAGCGTAAGATTCATCCTCGTTACCGGAGGTTTGACTAGCATTAACAACTGTCGCTGTACAGGCCAACGGCTGATCGAGAAAGCTGGGGTCGACGGGAACGCCCGGACGTTCCAGCGGCTTCATCGGTTTTGGATCAAAGCTCTCTTCTTCGTGTTCGTATGGCGGCGGAGTTTGCCGCGGCGACATGCCCCGAGGTTGCTCTTTCGTTCGGACGGCAAGATAGCGTTCCGGATACAGGCCGTAGTCGACTGCAGGCGCGAGCGCTGAAGCCCAGATGTTTTCGTCGTCGGCGTTATCAACTAAAAGTGTTGCGGCGTTTGCCAGGGATGGGGAACCGACAAAAACCAACAGTGCAAAAATAACAACAAAAGTAACGCGGCCAACGAATCCAAAATATCCGGTGTGACTTCTCGACATCGGTGAACATCCTCCAGGACAAAAAAATGCTGTCCACTCTCGACCGCGCCGGACTTGTGTTCCTGTAAGAGTGCGACATAAAGGCCACGTAGGAATACGGTCTATAATAGTAGGCGAAAAGTATAATACTAATCGTCAGAAAGTAAAAGAGTAATTTCGCCGGTCGTTCGCTGCCCACGCTGTTGTCCGCTTCTAAGCGTATGATAAGATTTCCTTTAAGTTCTAATAACGTTGATCGAACGTCCGAGGCCCTTTCGGCGTAAACGGCTTGTATGGATAAATTCTTGGTTCGCGGCGGTAACCCGCTGAAAGGAAAGATCGAGATCGGCGGGGCTAAGAATTCCGCGCTGCCATGTCTCGCAGCGACGCTCTTAACACCGGAAACCGTCACTCTTCACAACGTCCCGTACGTTAAGGACCTGATCACACAGAGACGATTATTGGAAGATCTCGGCGCGACCGTTTTGACGCCGGAATTACGGACACACAAGGTGACGGCACGTAACGTGCAGATCTTTGAGGCACCCTACGAATTGGTCAAGACGATGCGCGCAAGCGTTCTGGCCCTCGGGCCGTTGCTTGCAAGATTCGGCCAGGCAAAAGTAAGTTTGCCCGGAGGCTGCGCCATCGGAACGCGTCCGATCGACCTGCATTTGAAAGCATTTGAGCAACTCGGCGCAACAGTTTCGCTGGAATCGGGCGACGTCGTAGCGCGGGCTCCAAAAGGACGGCTTGTCGGCAACATTATCGAGTTTGAAAAAGTCACCGTCACCGGCACGGAGAACGTAATGATGGCCGCGGCTTTAGCATCCGGCAAGACGACGATCAAGAATGCCGCTCAGGAACCTGAGATCGAAGATCTTGCAGAACTGTTGAATAAAATGGGAGCGCGCATCAAGGGTGCGGGAACTTCTGTGATCGAGATCGAAGGCGTCGAGGCCCTTGGCGGTGCCGAGCATACCATCATTCCCGATCGTATCGAGACCGGAACATTTATGGTCGCTGCCGCGATCACGCAGGGTGAGCTCGAGATAAAAAGCTGTCGTCCCGAACATATAATGGCGGTGATCAATAAAATGCGCGAGGCAGGCGTCGAGATCGAGGAGCTGAACCAAAGCACCTTACTTGTCCGCTGTTCGTCCTCCGGTTTGAAGGCAGCGGATGTAACGACTGAGCCGCATCCTGATTTTCCGACAGACATGCAGGCCCAATACATGGCATTGATGACGCAGGCCGAGGGTGAATCGAAAATAGTCGAGACGATCTTTGAAAATCGCTTTATGCACGCGTCGGAAATGATCCGAATGGGCGCTGATATTCACATTTCCGGCAATACCGCGACGGTTCGCGGCAAAACAAAACTGATGGGTGCCAAGCTGCTTGCATCCGATCTTCGCGCCTCGGCATCTCTTGTTCTAGCGGCCTTGTGCGCTGAGGGCGAAACGCTTATCGATCGCGTTTATCACATAGACCGCGGTTACGAGACGATCGTCAGAAAATTCAAGTCGCTTGGCGCCGACATACAGAGGATCACGGAGAGTATTGCCGTCGCGGCGGACGAGTCGGCGAAATAAGCGCAGTTACATATGAGTGCCAGAGATTGTATTTTTTGCAAGATCGCCTCAGGCGAGATACCGGCGACGAGGGTTTACGACGACGAGGTCTGCATCGCTTTTAACGATCTCAACCCGGAGGCGCCAACGCACATCCTCATAGTCCCGCGCGAACATCTCGATTCGCTGGATCATGCCGATCGGGACCAGAAAAAAATGCTTGGCCACTTGCTTTATACTGCCGCACAGATCGCACGTGAAAAGCATTTCGCGCACGATGGTTATCGGGTTGTCATCAATACGAACGCGGACGGCGGTCAGACGATCTTTCATCTTCACGTGCATTTACTCGCCGGAAGGCCGTTTACGTTTCCACCTGGCTAAAGCATGAAACGTGTTTTCATCTTCGTTCTTTTAGTATCGCTGATGAGCGCGTGTTCGTCCTGCGGCCGAAATGGAGCGAACAACGATCAGACTAACGCAAACACGTCCGCTGAAAATCCTTTCGCATATATTACCGACGCTCGCGAGGCCCTTGCTGAGGGCAACCGGCTTCTTGATGAGAACGACACGGAAAAGGCAATTGCGGCTCTGCGCCAAGCCGTAAGCCTCGATCCCGACCTCGCGGACGCCTGGTTCCAGCTTGGCATTGCGTACTCGCTTTACGAACTGCAAATGCAGCGCTCCGGCGAATTCACGGAGCCCTCGTCCAATTCAAAAGAGCGAATAAAACCTGCGTCCGAAAAGGCATTTGAAAAAGCCGTCGAGGCGTACAAGAAATTGCTCAAGACAAATCCGGATGACCACGCGGCACATTTCAATCTCGGCCGCACTTACGCGAAGCTCAACAAGGACGAAGACGCCTTGGAAGCATTTCGCCAGGCGGTCAAACTACAACCCGACGACACCGAATACCAAACCGAACTCGGCGCGATCCTGATAAAACTCGCTCGTTACTCCGAGGCGATCGACCCGCTAAAGAAAGCTATTGAACTCGATGAATCAAATACTCGTGCGGCTGATCTGCTCGAGGACGCCGAAGCTGGCCGCCAACGCCTCAGCTTCGTTGCGCCAAAGAACACGAATACCTCAAACGCAAATATGACGGCAAACGCCAATGTTAGCGCCGCCGCTAACTCCAATTCCAACTCGAATTCCGCCCATCGCCCACCCGACGCGAACGTCAAACCTAAAAAGGAAGAAACTAAGAAACCTCTTCCACCCGTCAATCAGCCCGATTAGACCGAGCGAAACTGACGCGAAAAAACACACCTCCGGCCTTATGTGTGTCAACTTGACATCACGTATCTAGTCCAGCAGAGTTACCTTATGACCACCGAGCCCGCGTTATCGCTCGAACGCAAGATCAAAATGCACGAGGCCCGCGAGGGCATTATCGACCGCTTGGCGCGTGACCTGCCGACCAATATCGAACTTGAAAGATTCCTCAATGTCGTTGTTTCCGAGATCGGGAGAATGCTCGAAGCCGACCGTTGCGACCTTCTCCAACTCACGGACCCAAAAGAACTCCTCATCAGCCACGAATGGCGGCGTGACAAATCGGTTCCGAAAAGCCAGGGCACAAAAATACCGTTTAGTGCCGATAAGCTTACCGAGCGTTTCGATGTTTCAAAACCGATCCGGTTCAACGACATCACAAAGATCAAAGACGAAACTTTGAAGTTCTTTGCAAAGGCTCTCGAAACGCGCTCACTGCTGATAATCCCGATCATGATAAGCGGACGCGTGCTGGCGCTTTTGGGGCTTCACGATACGCATAATCCGCGCGTGTGGCTCGACGAGGAGGTTTCGTTTCTGGAATCGATAGCCCGCCAATTGGCGATCGGCTACCAATACACAAGCCTGTACGTGACTCAAGAGCAGGAAGCCCGCCGGACAACTGCGTTGTTGAAGATCGCAAATACTCTTAACTCACATTCGGATTTCAAAGAGGTTTCGGAGCTTGTAATGGAACGGGCAATCGGCCTCGTTGGTGCAGATTACGGCGCTCTTGGCGTGCTCGATCAGACGGGAAAACGTATTTCACTGGCATCGTTCAAATCCGCCGACGGCATAAAGCTCGGCCGTGTGCTGAAATTTATCGAACAGCATAACAAATCGGTCGAGATCGACACCTTTGCTGTTCTCAGCGACCTTTTGCGAGACGGCCAGACACTGCGGTTGGTCGATTCGCAGATGCCTTTTGCGATACGGCTTTTTTTCAATACTCAATTACGCGGAAATTCGGCGCTGGTGACGCCGGTCGAGGTGGGCGGAAAGGCGTTCGGCCTTTTGGGCTTTGTGTGGAGCAAAGAAAACAAATTCGAGGAGCACGACATCGCTCTCGTTGAGGGCATCGCGGACCAGATCGGCACGGCGCTCGAACGCGATCAACTCTCGACCGAGGTAATGCGCCTCCGCAGCGAACTCCATCAGCGCCAAAGCGAGATAGTCGGCCAGGCACCCGCGATCCGCCGCGCGATCGAGCTTGGGCTCAACGTTGCGGACACGAACACAACCGTCCTGATCCTGGGCGAATCCGGAACGGGCAAGGAATTGATCGCCAACCTTATCCACTACAATTCAGGCCGCGAAAATAAACCGTTCGTAAAGATCAACTGCGGCGCAATTCCCGAAACCTTGCTTGAATCCGAGCTTTTCGGCCACGAAAAGGGTGCATTCACCGATGCTCGCGCTCAGCGACAAGGACGATTCGAAGAAGCGAACGGCGGCACGCTGTTTTTGGATGAGATAGGCGAGATGTCGCTGCAGGCTCAGGTAGGGTTGCTTCGTGTTCTACAAGACGGCGAATTAACGCGCGTCGGCGGCAAGCAGGTCATAAAAACGGATGTGCGTGTGATTGCCGCGACGAATATCGATCTTGAAAAAGCCGTCGAAGAAGGTACATTTAGAAAAGACCTCTACTACCGGTTATCTGTGTTTCCGATCGCGGTTCAGCCGCTTCGCGAACGTATGGAGGACGTCAATCTTCTTGTCTATCACTTTCTCGAAGAGTACAAGAAAAAGTCCGGCCGGTTCGTTTCCGGTATCTCAAAAGAGGCGATGCGTGCGTTCGTTAATTACGACTGGCCGGGGAATGTTCGCGAGCTGGAAAATGCGATCGAACGAGCGATCATCATTGCTTCGGGCCGCCAGATCGAACTCGACGACCTTCCTGAACCTATCAGCCGAAGAGCGTCCGAAGCATTTGCATTCGCCCGTCAAGAACGCGCCGCAGCCGCCGGCGAGGGCCGCGCGATCGGTATCGAGATCGAGCTTCCATCCGCGATGGACGAGGTCGAAAAACAGGTCATCGAGGCCACGCTCGACTACACCGATGGCGACAAATCACGCGCCGCACGCCTGCTGAACATCGGTCGCAAAACGCTCTACCGCAAACTGGAACAATTCGAAGCAGACAGTTAGTCTCACAGCTTCGCTATGGATGTAATAATCGGAACAGCAGGCCACATCGATCACGGCAAGACCGCGCTGATCAAAGCGTTGACCGGCGTCGATGCGGATCGGCTACCCGAGGAAAAACGTCGCGGCATTACGATTGATCTGGGTTTCGCCGAAATGAAGATCGGCGATGTGCATTGCGGTTTTGTCGACGTGCCCGGACACGAACGTTTTGTAAAGAACATGCTTGCCGGCGCGAGCGGCATTGATGTCGTCATGCTCGTTATCGCTGCTGACGAAGGCGTAATGCCGCAGACGCGCGAGCATTTCGATATTTGTCGCCTGTTGGGCGTAAACGCAGGCGTTGTCGTGCTTACAAAATCCGATCTCGTCGATAGAGACACGCTGGAGCTTGCAAAAGTCGACGTGGTCGAGTTGGTCGCGGGGTCATTTCTTGAAAATGCTCCGATGATCGGCGTTAGCTCTCGCACGGGTGAAGGAATCGATCAGCTGAAAACCGCGATCCAGCAAGCCGCGTCATCCTTACCCGCTCGACGGGATCACCTTGTACTCCGATTGCCTATAGATCGCAGCTTTTCGATGAAGGGATTTGGCTCCGTCGTAACAGGCACGCTTGCCTCGGGTGAGATCCGCGAAGGCGACGAGCTCGGATTACTGCCCGATGAAATAAAGGTGCGCGTTCGCGGCCTGCAGACTCATGGTCAGATCGTAAAAATGGCAAGAGCGGGACAACGCGTTGCAGTTAATCTGGGCGGTGTCGATCATTCAAATGTCATTCGCGGAATGACGCTCGTCCCGCTTGAGACTTTGAATCCGACGCAAATATTTGATGCCGAGGTAGAAGTTTTGCCTGACGCATCAAAGCCGCTGCGCTCCAGGCAGCGCGTGCGTGTTCACATCGGAACGAGAGAAGCGTTGGCCCGTGTCCAGGTCCTAAATGCGACGAGTGAGATTGAACCAGGACGCAAAGATCTTGCACAGCTGCGGCTCGAAACACCTGTTTTGGCTGTGCCCGGAGAAAGATCCATTATTCGCAGCTATTCGCCTCAAACAACGATCGCGGGCGGCACCGTGATCGACGCTTTGGCCGAAAAGCACCGCAGCAAAGAGATCGATGACGTGCGAGCACATCTGTCTGAATTACAGTCTGCTTCGGACGATGTGACCACAAGGGTCAGATTGCTTGTAAGTGCGTCTAAGGCGTCTGGATTGAGTTTTGTCGATATTCAAACGCGCACGGCGTTAACAAACGAGATCATCAAAGACGCCATTAACGCCAACCTCAAATCCGGAACGATCATCGATGCGAACGGTCGATATATTTCATCGAAAGAATTTCAGCATCTGTCGAGAGCCGTCGAAACTGCCATCGAAGAATTTCACGCATTTGAACCCTTGGCAAAAGGAATGCCTCGCGAGGTTTTGCGTGAAAGACTCTTCGCGTTTTTGCCGTCGGAGATTTTTCAGTCAGTCATAGAATCATTGGAAACCTCAAAACGGATCGTTCTGGACAAGGAAACGGTCCGATCGACCAAGTACGAGCAAAAACTCTCTCCCGCCGAGGCGGCTTTTCGAGAAAGGATCGCGGCAAAATATAAAGCAGCCGGACTCGAAGTTCCAAAGCTCGACGAGGCTCTAACGGAAACCGTGGCGGCAACCGGTTTGCACGCGCCGCAGGCGAGAAAACTGTTTCAAATGCTCCTCGCTTCGGGCGAACTAGTCAAAGTAACCGACGAGTTTTATTTTGCGAGGAATGTGATCGAATCATTGACGGATGATCTGCGAGAATTTGCTGCGGGAACGCCCGACCGCCTGATCGACGTCCCAAAATTCAAAGACCTCGCCGGCATCTCGCGCAAATACGCGATCCCTCTGCTCGAATATTTTGACCGCCAACACGTTACGAGCCGCTCCGGCGACAAACGATTGATACTATAGAAAATGTGATAGTCGGAATAGTTGCGATCTCAAAGGATTACGCCATCGGCAAAGACGGCAAATTGCCGTGGCACTACAGCGCCGATCTAAAGTTTTTTAAGGAAACGACCACGGGTAAGACGATCGTAATGGGCGCAAATACCTGGCGTTCGATCGGCAAACCGCTGCCTGATCGCCTGAATGTCGTTTTGACGCGAAGCGACATAGATGTGCCGCCCGACGTTATGAAACTCGGCAGCGTTGATCAGGTTGTTGAACTTTCAAAAACTGTCGTTAATGATGTGTATATAATTGGCGGAGCAAAAGTGTTTGAATCGTTCGCCGACATGATCGATAAATGGATCGTGACGTTTGTGCCCGAAACGGTGAGCGGCGCGGATACATTCATGACCGAGAGCTTCCTTGACGACTTTAAAGTAGAGAAAACGATCGATCTCGGCAGCGATTTGCAAGTCAAGATCCTGCATCGGACAATGAATTTGGTGTAGAATCGACGCAACCGAACGGAGAAAAAACCATTATGATGGGCGGACGAACCTGGGACGATTGGATCGATGAATATGCCGCGTCGCACCAGAACACAGTCAACAATTTGATGCACATTTTTGGCATACCGATGATCGCTGCATCGCTTGTGTTGTTACCGACGTTGTTCATCGAGTTTGCGATGTGGAAGATAATCGTCGAACTATTCGTGATAGGTTGGGCACTGCAATTCATCGGACATTTCTTCGAACGCAAACCGCCGGAGTTTCTAAAGGATCGCCGATTCTTGCTAGTCGGATTGCGTTGGTGGTTTAAGAAGGTTTTCGGCTAGTTTTTCAGTTTTCGCTTCATTTTCTAAATTCGCTTAACAAGTGGAACAACCGCTCATCCTGGCTCTCGACATTGGCTCATCGAGCGTCCGCGCTTCTCTGTTTGATGGGAAAGCTCGACCGCTGCCAAAAATGTCGGTTCGAATTGAGGGTTCTTTCGCCGCAACGCAGGATGGCGGCTCCGAGATCGACGCCGACGAAGCCTTCTCACAAGTTACTGCCGCCATCGATGCGATTCTAAAAAGATCGTCAAAATTAAAAGGCAATATTCAGTATGTCGCGTCATGCTCGTTCCTTCACAGCCTTGTCGGTGTCGACAAGAAGGGGAAACCGACCACAAAAGTTTTCGGCTGGGCCGACACACGAAGCCGTGAACATTCCGCTGTCCTGAAAAAGCGTTTTGATGAACGCTCCGTTCACAGCCGAACAGGCGCTCATTTTCATTCGAGTTTCTGGCCGGCAAAATTGCTATGGCTGCGCCGGGAGTCTCCAGATGTCTTTGCAGGAACAGCGAGATGGCTGTCGTTCAGCGACTTTATTGCATTGAGGCTGTTTGGTGACGCCGCGACGAGTGTATCGATGGCCTCGGCAACAGGTGTTTTCGATTTACGAAAATGTACCTGGGATGCCGAGCTCTTGAAATTCTTAAAGATCACGATTTCTGCCTTACCGACGATCCCAGAGAATGATTCGACAACCAATCGCCTCACGAAACCTTTTGCAAAACGTTGGCCGCGGCTTAAAGATGCTGAATGGTTTCCGGCGATCGGCGACGGCATGTCTGACAACATCGGGGCGGATTGTGTCACTAAAAACAAAGCTGTGTTGATGGTCGGCACCTCCGCTGCAATGCGCGTTGCTTACTTAGGTGAACCGCCAAAACAAATTCCGGACGGTTTATGGTGCTATCGCGTTGACCGAAAACGGTCGATCATCGGCGGGGCTTTGTCAGACGGCGGCAATCTTTATCAGCTCATAAAAACCAAATTCAAGCTGCCGCGAAACACCGACGATATCATCGCCCGCCGCGGCGAAGTGCCTGACGACCTGATCGTAACGCCATTCTTCTTCGGCGAGCGAAGCACTGGTTACAACGAAATGGCCACCGGAGCGATCATCGGCCTGAAGCCAACGCACGATGGCATTGATGTTCTTCACGCGGCGATGGAGGGTATTGCGTTTCGGCTCGCAGCAATCTCAGAACGGCTGCATAAGGTCGCAAAAATTGACCAGATCGTCGCCTCGGGTGGGGCTCTGCGCGAGTCACCGGTGTGGACACAGATCATCGCCAACGTTTTCGGCCGCGATCTGAGAATGAATGCAACAGACGAGTCATCACTTCGAGGAGCGGTCATTTTTGCACTCGAACAGATCGGGTCTATAATGAATAAAAACTCAACTGACAGCTGATAAAAAAACATGACAGCCACAGCCGCAACGCAAATGAAAAAAGAACCGACGCCGATCCGGAAACCAAATTCCAAAACGAATAGGAAAACCGATATCGATCAACTCTGCATCAACACGATCCGCACGCTTTCGCTTGATGCCATACAGAAGGCGAATTCCGGGCATCCGGGGTTGCCGCTTGGGATGGCCCCGGCGGCTTACGTCCTGTGGACAAAGTTCCTGCGGCACAATCCGAAAAATCCAAAATGGTTCGGACGCGATCGATTCATATTGTCCGGCGGACATGGTTCGATGTTGATCTACTCGTTGCTTCATCTTACGGGCTACGACCTGTCCATGAGCGAAATAAAGTGTTTTCGCCAACTGCATTCGAAAACGCCGGGACACCCGGAGAACCTTCTGACGCCCGGTGTTGAAGTGACGACAGGCCCATTGGGACAAGGGTTTGCAAATGGCGTCGGCATGGGCATCGCTAGCAACCACCTTGCGGCGTTGTTCAACAAACGCGGCTTTCCTTTGATGGACAATTATATTTATTGCATTTGCTCGGATGGCGACCTGATGGAAGGCGTAAGTTATGAAGCGGCAAGCCTAGCTGGCCATCTCAAACTCGGCAACCTGATCTATCTCTACGACGACAATCAGATCACTATCGATGGATCGACCGATCTGGCGTTTACTGAAGATCGGACAAAGCGTTTTGTCGCTGCCGGTTGGCACGTTTCCGAGGTCAAGGACGGCAACGACCTAAAGGCAATTGAAGCCGCGATAAAAGAAGCTCAAAATGTGAAAGATAAACCGTCGCTAATCCGCGTTCGGACGATCATCGGTTTTGGAATGCCGAAGCAGGGTACAAGCAAAGCTCATTCCGACGCACCGGGTATAGAGGCCGTGCGTGAAACCAAACGCAATCTCCGCTGGCCCGAGAATAGGTCGTTCTATGTTCCAAAAGAAGCTCTCGCGCATTTTCGCAATGCCGTAAAAGCCGGCGCAAAACGCGAACGCGAATGGGATGCGCTCGTCAAGCGTTATGAAAAGGCAAAACCTGCACTTGGGCAAGCATTCCGAGAGATGCGCTCCGAAATGCCGCCCGCAGGTTGGGAAAACAGTTTGCCAAAATTTGACGGCGTTGCGGCCGCTGCGACGCGTGCGTACAGTGGTGAAGTCATAAATGCCATTGCTGGCGCCGTGCCGCAGCTTCTTGGCGGTTCGGCCGATCTTAAGCCGTCTAACAACACGTATATCAACTCCTCGGCTGATTTTCAGGCAGGGCGTTACGAGAACCGAAACATTCATTACGGCATCCGCGAACACGCGATGGGATCAGCAATGAACGGAATGGCTCTCTACGGCGGCGTGATACCGTTTGGCGGAACGTTCCAGACTTTTTCCGATTATAACCGTCCGGCCATTCGCCTCGCAGCACTTTCGCATATTCGCAACATCTTTGTTTTTACACACGACTCGATAGGTCTCGGCGAAGACGGCCCAACACATCAATCTGTCGAACATCTTGCAGCTCTCCGGGCGATTCCAAATCTCAACGTCATCCGCCCGTGCGACGCCCATGAAACTCGCGAAGCATGGCGAGCGGCGATAAAAAGCGCAAAGACACCGACCGTTCTCTCGCTCTCGCGGCAAAAAGTCGATCTTGTGGATAGAAAAAAATATGTCGATGCTCGCGGACTTCATAAAGGCGCATACATTTTAGCTGAGGCAGAAACGAAAGCTGGCAAAGGGACAACGCCGAAACTGATCCTGATCGCAAGCGGCTCTGAGGTCGGCCTAGCGATGAAAGCTCGTGAGCAGTTGAACGCCACCGGCACTCCAACCCGTGTCGTTTCGATGCCGTGCTGGGAATTCTTCGACGTGCAATCGCAGAAGTACCGTGACGAAGTTCTGCCGCCAAAAACAGGTGCCCGCCTCGCAATCGAAGCCGGCGTCTCGCAAGGCTGGCACAAATACATAGGCAATCACGGCGGCACGCTCTGCGTAGATCGCTTCGGCGCATCGGCGCCTGCGGAAGATGTGTTCAGGGATTATGGTTTTACTGTTGAAAATGTCGTGAAAAAAGGGAAGCAACTGCTCTGATCAATACTTGCCTTGTGCCCTGAAGCACTGGATGTGTTTGTTTTTCGGCTGCTTTCTAATGTTTACCCAATATTCTTCGAGTGCGTCTTCATCAACTTCCACATCTGTGTTATACAGCGCATCGCGTCCATCTATTCTACAGCCTGAAATCCAATACTCTTCACCTGTTTCAGAATCACAATAATTCGTTTTGAACCCGTGGCCGTTCAGGGTTACGAATCTTTGGTCTCCATAGTCCAAACGTTTTCCTTTATTCTTAACAACGACCCAACCGATCCTGGCCGGTCCGACGATGCCATCGGTCTTGTGTTCAATCCACATTACCCGTCTCATGATTCTCCTGGTCACCGATTACGGTTCCGAACGTTTGATCACTTTGCCGTTCTTCATCACGAACGAAACATTCTTCAGCGTGTTTATATTTTCGAATGGATTGTCGGGCACGGCGATTATATCCGCCGCCATTCCTTCGCGCAGCAGCCCGCGTACTTTATCGACACCCATTAGTCTCGCCGCATTTATCGTCATTGCCTGAAGTATCACCTTTGCCGGAATTCCGGCTTCGACCCAAGGATCGATTCCTGAGATCGCCTCGGTTCCGCGCGTTTGGCCGGGATGTTGCTGTGTTGCGTCCGTGCCATAGGCCATTGTTATTCCAATTTTGTATGCTCGTTTCAGCCGGTCGATCCATTGAGCATGTTCGTCTGGCGACTCGAGCACGACGTACTCTGTGCCGACCAGAACAACGCCGTTCTTTTTTGCCAATGCAAGGTCTTCGTCCGTCATGTCGAACCCATGTTCTATCGAAGCCACGCCCGCCAACGCCGCATTATGCGCGCCGGAGCGCGTCCAGCAATGAGCAGCTACCTTCAGGCCGTGGCGCGCGGCCTCATCGACTATAAATTTAATGTCGTCGGCCGAGTAGATGTAACGCTGATCATCGACAACGATCTTTATCACCAAGGCGCCGTAATGAATGTTTTCGCGTATCGCTTTGACCATTTCGTCGCGCGTGTCGGCAAAGAAGTATTCCGGTTCGGCCAAATTTTTCTTATCGGGCTGCAAATGAAATTGCCCGCCATAGGGGGCTATGATCCTGCCCGCAGTGTAAAAGGTCGGCCCGGGAACGAGTCCTCGAGAGATCGCCCTGCGCACGCTTACACAGGCATAATTGCCTTCGTTACCGACATCACGTGCCGAAGTAAAACCCGACTCTAGCATCGTGCGGGCATTCACAACGCCTTCGATAGCGCGATACGAATCCGGATCGAGCAGAGTGGTGAAATAATAGTTACTCCCGTTGTCTCGTTCCTTAATGACATCCATGCACAAATGTGTATGCATATCGAATAATCCCGGTAAGATCGTCGACTTTGAGAGATCGATCGTCGTTGCGCCAGCCGGGATATTCGTGTTTTCACCGACGGATTTTATCTTGCCGTTTTCGACGAGCAACACCTGATTGGTCTTCACCGTTCCGGACTCCGGATCGACGACGCGTCCGGCCTTTATCGCGGTAACCTGGCCGAAAGCGGGCGAACAAAGGACGAGTACAAATACAACAAACAGCGGTGTAAAAAGTGCTTTCATAATTTCTCCGTGCAGATAAAATCATCATACACTAACACCATGAACAAGGATGTGCTCATCGAACAACACACGGCCTGCTATGACGAGAACAATTGGTTCGTGGCGGTAAAGAATGCGATCGCCGGCCTGACCGCGGACGAGGCAATATGGAAGCCCGCCGGCGCCGACAACACTATCTGGGAAGAGGTCAATCACCTGATCTTTTGGAATGAGCGCTGGATACATCGTTATCGCGGGCTACTGACCTATCCCGAGGACATTGAGAACACCGGCACGTTCAAATCGGACGAATCCGATTGGCAGACAACGTGTGAAAAACTCTTCGCCGTGATGGACGAGTGGCGCGAGATATTGGATGAGATAACCGAAGAAAAACTCGCCTCGCCAGTCAATGATCAATGGCCGCACCCGTGGTACTCGCCGCTGGCGCAGCAAAACATCCACAATGCCTACCATACCGGCCAGATCGTGCTGCTTAGAAAACTTCAGGGCAGTTGGGATCCGTCGCAGGGCGTTTCCTGAGACACCGTTCTATTGGCCCGCCAGAACATCTTCTCAATATGGACACGATAGCGTTCTTCATAATCCTCGCGATCTTCGTCGTTGCCGTGATGTATTCGTCGGTCGGCCACGGCGGGGCGTCGGGGTATTTGGCGGTGATGGCGTTGCTTAATGTGATGCCGGATATCACGAGGCCGACAGCGTTGGTGCTGAATCTTTTCGTAGCGTCGATCGCGACATTTCAGTTCTGGCGTGCCGGTTATTTCTCATGGAGAAAGCTTTGGCCATTCGCTGTAACATCGATACCGGCAGCATTCATCGGAGGAATGATCAGCTTACCGACGAATGTATACAAGATGATTCTGGGTGCCGTGCTGATGCTCGCAGCATTCAGGCTTGCATGGAAGCTCACGAGCGGTACCGACAGCAGATCTCCAAGCGTCTTTGTCGCTCTTGCGATCGGCGCTGTGATCGGTTTGCTCTCAGGTCTCGTCGGCGTCGGAGGCGGCATCTTTTTGACGCCGATACTGTTGCTGATGAACTGGTCTGAGACAAAAACGGCTGCGGGTGTGTCGGCAGCTTTTATTTTCGTGAATTCCGCATCGGGCCTGCTAGGCAACTGGCTGCTGGGAAAAGGTACGACCCTCTGGACGCTGCCGCAGGAAGTGTGGTTATGGATCATCGCGGCCGTCATCGGCGGCCTGCTTGGTTCGATGCTCGGAGCGAAAAGGTTCGATTCGCTCACGATGCGACGCGTACTAGCAGCCGTCCTTTTGTTCGCGGGCGTCAAACTGATCTTCGTTTGAGTGCGTAGCCTGGTTATCCTTTGCCTGTGTCAATCATCCTGCGGGCATTTCAGTTCTTTTCCCTGCGGGTTAAAATGGAACAATAATGGATCTTTCGCTCGACAAATTCCACGAGGAATGCGGTATTTTCGGGATCTTCGGTCATCCGGAAGCCTCGACGCTGACACAGTTGGGCCTGTTCGCGCTGCAGCATCGCGGGCAGGAAGCTTGCGGCATCGTTTCCACGGACGCGGGACAATTACATCAATACCGCGAGGTCGGTCTTGTCGCCGACGTTCTCAATGAAGACGCTCTCAGGAAATTGCCGGGAACGAGCGCCATCGGCCACACACGTTACTCGACCGCGGGAAAGAACACGATCGAAGAGGTCCAGCCATTTTCAGTTACATGCCAGCACGGCCGCATCGCCCTTTGTCACAACGGCAATCTGCCGTTTGCTGAAGCTCGCCGGGTCGAACTCGAGCGCGAAGGAGCTATTTTCTCGTCGACGTCGGACACTGAAACGATCCTTCACGGCGTTGCGCGCACACCCGCAAAAAACGCGGTTGAGGCATTGGAAAGAGTGCTTCGCGAAACTGAAGGAGCATTTTCTTTACTTTTTCTAACGCCTGATTCGCTGGTAGCCGTTCGAGACCCGCGCGGATTTCGGCCGTTGGTGCTGGGCAAATTTCAAGATGCGTACTGCGTTGCGTCCGAGACTTGCGCATTCGATCTCATTGACGCGGAATACATCCGCGAGATCGAGCCGGGCGAGATGCTGATCATCGATAGGAACGGCCTTACTTCAAAAAAACCATTCGAGGTAAAGCCAGCTTCCGTGTGCACGTTTGAGCACGTTTATTTTTCGCGCCCTGATTCAATTATCTTTGGCCGCTCGGTCAATGAATCTCGTCACAAAATGGGGAAAAGGTTGGCCATCGAACATCCGTGCGATGCGGACCTCGTCGTCCCGGTGCCTGACAGCGGGGTTGCGGCGGCGATCGGCTATGCCCATCAGTCGGGCATCAATTTTCGCCAGGCGATCATTCGCAACCATTACGTAGGCCGCACATTTATCGAGCCGACGCAGTCAATCCGCTCATTCGGCGTCAGGCTTAAGCTTAATCCGATAAAGGACCTCATAAACGGCCGGCGGGTTGTGCTCGTTGACGATTCAATAGTACGCGGCACGACTAGCAAGAAGATCGTTTCGATGGTTCGCGAAGCGGGTGCGTCGGAAGTACACATGCGTGTCTCCTGTCCGCCCACGGAGCATTCGTGCTACTACGGTGTCGACACGCCGGATCGCAACGATCTTATTGCATCAAAAATGCCGGTCAAAGACGTGTGTGCATACATCGGGGCTGACAGCCTCGGTTATCTTTCGCTCGATGGCATGCTGGATGCGATCGGCATCGACGAGACCACATCCTGCACGGCGTGCTGGACAGGCAAGTACCCCACGTTGGTGGCAGAGGCACGAACGGCCTAAATCTCGCGCGGAGCCGCATGCGAGAGCAAAGCCGGCCAGAAAATCATTGACAAATTTAATGAAATACGATAGTTTAATTAATGGATTTGCGCCCAAACCCTTGGGTTGATCCGTCAGTTCCCATCAATTCTCGAACGATCCGTAATCCTTACTGCGAATTTCGACCCGGAAAGAATATTCCTATGCGTAGTCACCCGACCATCTCGCCCTCGACAGTTCTTCGTTCCACACTATTTGCCGCGGCCATTTGCCTCACGCTCGCTATTACAGCAAGCGGCTCCTCGGGCCTGGGTTTTATTGACTCGGTGAAGGAGTTTTTCGGGTTTGAACCGGCCGTTGGAACGGTCTCGACCGATGCGCCCGCTACGGAAGCCGCTGCCGCCGTAGAGCCGGCTGCGATGTTTGTCGACACCGTGATCCTCGCATGGGATGCCGACGGAAATGCCGGCAATGAAACTACAATGGCGTCAACGACTACTGATGCACGTTTGAATACGAGCACGCTTTCGCGCGGGCCGGGTTTAAGTCCCACTCCTCTTGCAAATGCATACAATGCGACAAGTTTTTCCGCGACAACCACATTGGCGAATGCCGTCGCGCTTGGCGAATACTTTCAGTTTAACGTAGCGCCGTCAAGTGGGAATGAAGTTTCTCTCAGCGCCCTAGACCTGAATCTTAAACGATTATCCCATTCCCCCAGGTCATTTCAATGGCAGTACAGTTTGGATGGTTTCGCGACCACGGGTGTTAATATCGGCAGCGCATTTGTGGAAACGGGTACCGGGTCAAGCGGTGTTGCCCAGGCTCAGATCGACCTGACCGGAATATCAGCGATGCAAAACGTAACGAGCGGGACGACAATAACGTTCCGTTTATACGCCTACGATACGCCGCACACAGATGGCGAGATCGCTGTCGGACGCCTGGTCGGTAATGATCTGGCAATAACCGGATCGACCAACCCGGTAACCACGCCAACAAACACGCCGACCAACACCGCAACGAGTACGCCAACCCATACAGCAACAAATACCGCGACCGCGACGGCCACAAACACGTTTACACCAACGCCGACTGCAACGAATACATTTACGCCGACGAACACGGCAACAAATACTGCGACGGCAACAGCAACCTTTACTCCAACGTCGACAGCGACGAACACGTTTACGCCGACACCGACAGCGACGAATACGTTTACGCCGACATCGACAGCAACGAACACGGCCACAGATACCCCTACGCCCACAGCAACGGAAACATTTACACCAACGGCAACCGATACGCCGACTAATACGGCAACGGATACACCCACGCCAACGGCTACCGAGACCTATACGCCAACTGCAACAGACACGCCGACCGCGACAAACACGGCAACCGATACACCGACGCCAACAGCGACCGAGACGTTTACGCCAACAGCCACGAATACGGCGACCGACACGCCTACCAACACGGCTACGGATACTCCGACACCGACGGCCACGGAAACATTCACTCCGACGGCAACGAACACCGCGACCGACACGCCTACCAATACGGCGACGGATACTCCGACACCGACAGCGACCGAAACATTCACGCCAACGCCGACAGCGACGGAGACATTTACTCCGACTGCAACGAATACTGCGACCGACACGCCTACCAACACGGCCACGGATACTCCAACGCCAACGGCCACAGAAACGTTCACGCCAACAGCGACAAACACTGCGACGGATACGCCGACGCCAACTGCGACGGAAACATTTACTCCGACCGCGACAAACACAGCGACGGATACTCCAACACCGACCGCAACGGAGACATTCACTCCGACAGCAACCAATACGGCAACGGATACGCCGACGCCAACCGCAACGGAAACCTTTACGCCAACGGCGACAAACACTGCGACGGATACGCCAACACCGACCGCAACGGAGACATTCACTCCGACAGCAACCAATACGGCAACGGATACGCCGACGCCAACCGCAACGGAAACCTTTACGCCAACGGCGACAAACACTGCGACGGATACGCCAACACCGACCGCAACGGAGACATTCACTCCGACAGCAACCAATACGGCAACGG
>JADMIO011507056.1_pt1 | contig 39864 bp, 24 predicted proteins | sample 8958161 | NCBI WGS metagenome assembly JADMIO01 (sample SAMN16585339, study PRJNA669376) | soil metagenome | isolation source: Crop rotation soil | place: USA: Cullars Rotation, Alabama | collected 2011 | reverse complement strand
CCGCGACTTCAAGTCACGTGAATTCCAAGCTTCGGATCCCACTGTGCTGGAAAGGGGATGTACTTGTCCCAAGCCAACGGCAAAGACGGTTACTCTTCTGAATTTCAGCAGACCCGCGAGCGCCGAAACGGCAAGTACAGCCACAACCGCGAACGCGCTTAACTCCCGCTTTTAACCGGCAGCGGTCGCGCTCGATTGCGCGTTCAGGATTTCGCGACTGCGTTGCAGCGCTTCGTCGATGTGCCCGCAAAAGTTTTCGATCCCGATCAAATCCACCACTCCGCTCTTGTAGAGCACGCTCATCGGCTGGGGCTGAACCCCTGTTACGAGGATGATCACTCCATCACGACGCATCTTCTCCACGGCCGATCGGAATACTTGAAGACCGGTCGCGTCCATCGACGGAACGAACCGCATGCGGAAAATCACAATCCGCGGTTTTCCACCGCTTGCACGCAACGCTAACTCCAACTTATCGGCCGCCGCAAAAAACAGCGGCCCGTTGAACCGAAAGAGAACAACCCCCTCGGGCACGCTCTTGCCGCGCAACGAAAAGCTGCCGTCTGTTTCGGGATCGTTTTCTGGGGTGAGCATTTGCACATGCGTGATCTCCTCCATGCGCCGGATGAACATCACCGTCGCCATCAGCAATCCGGCCGCAACGCCGATGGTCAGATCGAAGACCACGGTGAGGCCGAAGGCCGTCAGCATCACAAAAAAGTCAGTTCGATGGCCGTGCCAGAGCGATGAAAACTCTCCCCATTCCGCCATCCGCAAAGCGACCGCCAGGAGAATCCCTGAGAGCGCCGCGAGTGGGATGTAACCAGCGAGCGGCGCGGCGACCAGCGCCACGAGAAGCAGAATCGCCGAATGAATCAGTCCGGAAATGGGCGAACGCGCTCCATTCCGTATATTGGCGGCGGTACGCGCGATCGCACCGGTGGCGGCAATACCACCTGCCAATGGGCACAGAATGTTCGCGATCCCCTGTCCGATCAGTTCCTGGTTCGAATCGTGCCGCGTATCTGTCATGCCATCCGCAACCGCGGCCGAAAGCAAACTTTCGATGCCGCCGAGCGCCGCGATCGTAAAAGCCGCGCCCATCAGCTGGCGTATTGAGTTGAGGGAAAACTCCGGAAGATGAAACCCGGGCAAACCCGCCGGGATTGCGCCGAATTTCGAGACGACGGTCGCGACGGGCCATTTCAGAAAAACGACCATCATGGTCGTGACCAGGACGGCGACAAAGCTGGCGGGGACCTTTTTTGTGACGTAAGGAAGACCATAAACGATGGCCAGGGTGAGCGCACAAATTCCAAGTGCGTACGGATTCACCTCACCAAGGTGCGTGATGAGCGCGCTGATTTGCTGCGGGGTATGGGAGGCCACGCTGACCTTCAGACCAAGCGCCTCCTTGAGCTGGCCGATGAAAATGATCGTGGCGATGCCCGTGGTGAACCCAGCCGTAACCGGGTAGGGAATGAATTTGAGCAGCGCTCCCAGCCGGAACACACCCATCAGCACTAGCATGATGCCCGCGAGCACGGTGGCTGCCGCTAGACCGGCGTAGCCGTGGGCGGCCACGATCGCGGCCAGGACCGGAACAAACGCACCGGTCGGACCGGCAATCTGGAACCTTGAGCCACCCAGCGCGGCGACAACCAGGCCAGCAATAATCCCCGTCCAGAGTCCCTGTTGCGGCGTCACGCCAGAAGCGATCCCAAAACCAATCGCGAGCGGAAGAGCGATGATTCCGACCGTGATCCCAGCGCCGAAATCTTTAACGAAATCCGCCCGATTGTAAGAACGCAGCGCCGCGATGAACGCGGGGCGAAAAGCCAATGCGACCACGGATCACCATTAGCAAAGGAGTTATAAGTATGCAAAGTGAATCCACGGAATTCCGGGCACTCGGACCCGGAAAATCTTGCCCCTGCTTGCAGGCGGCAAAACAAGAAATGTTGAGCTTATGCCAGAGGCGGTGTGTCCAGCATTACCGCGGAGCTGTTTGATTTCACTATGACCACTCCAGTCGAGACGAACACGAGCGAGCAGATTTCCAAAGGCAGGGGCAAGTCGTCCGACGCAAAAATTGATTTTGGGTCTACGGATGCGGCCAGTGCCGCGTTGCACGAATCCGAACGGCGGTTCCGAGGAATGATGGAGAACGTGGAGCTGATTGCGATCACCCTGGATGCGGCCGGCAAAATCACTTCGTGCAATGATTTTCTTCTGCGGCTGACGGGGTGGCGCAAGGATGAGGTTATTGGAGAAGATTGGTTCGAAAAGTTCATCCCGGGCGGCGAGGAACGCGTGAAGGAAGTATTTCTTCAAGGATTGAAGGCAGGGACGATGGCAACGCCCTACGAAAACCCAATTGCCAAAAGAGATGGAAAGCTGAGAGAGATCGTTTGGAATAATACGTTGCTCCGGAATGACTGTGGAAAGGCGGTTGGAATGGCCAGCATCGGGCAAGACGTCACGGAAGAACGGGTTTCACGAGCGCAAATGTCGGACGCACTGAACTTCAGCCGGACCATCCTCGAAGCGTCCCCGATGGGTATTATCACGTATAACGCGGCCGGCGACGCCGTGACTGTTACCAGTACTGCCGCCCGACTAGTGGGAGGCACTCGCGAGCAACTCCAAGCGCAAAACTTCCGCAAGATTAGTTCCTGGAAAACCGCGGGCCTTTTGGAGCTAGCGGAGAGAGCTCTACAGACCGGGGTGGAGCAGCACATCGAAGCGGACATGAACAGCACATTCGGAAAACCGGTCTGGCTCGACTGGCGCTTCATACCTTTCCAGCACGAGGGGGAAACTCATTTGCTCGCGATGTTCTCGGACATAGCGGAACGAAAACGAGCTGAGCTGGCGCGAGCGGAGAGCGAGCAGCGATTTCGGCAACTCGCCGAAAACATCAGGGAAGTTTTCTGGATGACGGACATTACGAAAAGACAAATGCTTTACGTCAGCCCGGCTTACGAACTCATTTGGGGGCGCTCGTGCGAAAGCCTCTATCACGACCCCCGAAGCTGGGCGGACGCTATTCACGCCGAGGACCGAAACCGAGTGTTGGCTGCCGCCCTCAGCAGACAGATGCTCGGAGAGTACGACGAAACGTACCGAATCACTCGTCTGGACGGGACCCAACGCTGGGTCCACGACCGGGCATTCCCGATTAAAAACGAGCAAGGGGAGGTGTATCGGATTGTTGGGACAGCGGAAGACATCACATCTGAAAAAACTCTGGAGGATCAGCTTCGGCAGGCGCAAAAGCTGGAGGCCATCGGACAATTGGCCGCGGGCGTTGCACACGATTTTAACAATGTGCTGACAATCATCAACGGTTATTCGGAGCTGATGGTCCAAACGCCCGAAATGCCCCCTTGCACGGCCGAGATGCTCAATCAGATCGCTGCAGCGACCGCCCGAGCCGGAAACCTAACTCGCCAGTTGCTGACCTTCAGCCGCAAGCAATCAGCCCGCATGGAAGCTCTAAACCTAAATACGATTCTGATCGATGTGGCAAAAATGCTCCGTCGCTTAATCGGGGAGAACATTGCCCTCCACTTGAGCGAGGGATCCGGACTGCCCCTGATCGTAGCCGATGCCGGCATGATCGAGCAGATCCTGATGAATCTGTCGGTTAACTCGCGAGATGCAATGTCCCAAAGAGGTGAGCTTTGGATCGCGACCGAGGGCTTAACCTTGAGTGCACAGGAAGCTACTCAATGGACGGATGCGAAGCCCGGCAGATTCGTCCGCCTCAGTGTAACTGACAACGGTTCGGGCATTGCGCCCGAGCACATGTCACGAATATTCGAACCTTTCTTTACCACCAAACCCGAAGGCAAGGGGACCGGATTGGGATTGGCTACCGTCTTCGGGATTGCCACGCAGCACGGAGGTTGGGTGACTGTTGAGAGCAAGCCAGGACGAGGGACGACATTCCGAGTGTATTTCCCCGCCGCCTCCGAGAACGCCAAGAAGCGTGCCGTGGAGTCTTTGGTAGCACCGCTGCCAAGGGGCAGCGAAACCGTTCTGGTGGTCGAGGACGAAGCCCCCCTACGGAAAATGATTTGCATTTTCCTAAGAAGGCTTGGTTACCAAGTTCTGGAAGCTGGCGATGGCGATGAGGCCTTGCGAGTCTGGTCGCAGAATGACGGAAAAATTCAGTTATTGCTGACAGATATGGTCATGCCGGGCTCCATGACCGGCAGGCAGTTGGCCGATCAGCTCAGAAACAAACAACCGGAGCTGCCGGTGGTCTATTGCAGTGGGTACAACCCTGAGGCCCCTGGCCAAACCGCCATGGAAGGCGATCCCGCTCCTCTCCTGGCAAAACCGTACCCCCACCACATACTTGCAACCACTCTGCGACGATCCCTGGATGAGCGGAATCTGGGCGCGAAAGGGACGTTTTCGTAACTACCTGACCGTTGCGGCGCACGGGTACAGCTGCTTCTCCGAGCAAGCTACCTCGTCCAAGCTTTGTGAATCATCACTATCAGGAAATTCCTGATCCCGCAAGGACACGATTCGAATCCCCCTCCAACAGCGCGAAACTAGTTTGCAGTTTTCAAGAAGTCGGGTAGGGTTGTTTGACGCTCACTCCACTCATCGCCTCTGTCTCCAGAGCTCGGGCAGGCGAATGTTACTCATAGTCTGTTGTGACGGTTTTTTCCGAATGACACACTCCGTTCACGCGATGCAGGACACTCCAATTTCGATGCAACTTGCTCGATCGGTGCGACTTCTCAGGAATCAACTCGGGTTGTCACAGGAAGAACTGGCCGACCGTGCCGATCTGCACCGCACCTACATCGCGGGGATTGAACGTGGCGGCCGAAACATCACGCTGAAAAGTGTGGAAAAGCTTTCCCAGGCGCTCGGGGTGAGTGTCGGGTTGCTTCTGGCACCTTTGGATCAGGTCAGAACCGACTCGTCTCAACCCGGCGCGGGCTCGGGCAAAGAAATGGCGAGACTTCTGTTGGTCGAAGACAATCCCGACGATGTCGAACTGGCTTTGGCCGCGTTGAAGGAAGCTCACTTCGCAAACCACGTTGAGGTGGTACGGTCCGGGGAGGAAGCGCTCGCCATCCTTTATCAAACGCCGCAGCCGGGTCGAAAAATCAGGCAGGCTCGTACCGACCTGATCCTCTTAGATTTGGGGCTTCCCAAGATGGGAGGCCTGGAGCTTTTACGAACAATCAAAGGCGATCAAAGGACGGGGAATATCCCGGTCATCGTGCTAACGGCATCCGAAAATGAGAGGGATTTTCTGGAGAGCAAGCGCCTCGGGGCAGCCACTTATATCATCAAACCCGTTGACTTCGTGAGCTTAAGTCGTGTGACTCCGCAATTGAGTCTCCGCTGGGCCCTGTTGCCGGCATCAAACCGTGCTTCTGGACGACGCCCAGTGTCACCGACTGAGTGAACTTCATCATCACGGCCTGATGGGTTGCTAAAGCTGATCCGGATGAACTCGGCACAATAGAGCGAGAAACCTCGCGCTTCCATCGAAGGTTCTTCCGCAGAGGCACTTGTCTAGGTACTGGCGGCAACCCCACAGCACTTTTTAAGAAGTATCGCTCGTTTTAGTAGCTCACCGTCGATCTTGGCGCCGCTTTGTTATTTATAGTCTATTGCCATTTCTAACGGTGATGTTTACTCTCCGCGGCAAGCGATGAAGGCGTTTCTATCTTAAGCAGCGTCATGCTTTGTTTCCTTGGCCACCTTAAACGGTGTGAGTACCAACAGCTGGAACTCACTATACCGGAATGATCATGGAGGGAGTGGATCAATGGCTGTTGAACGAATCACCGGATGCGATCATTGCGGCAACCAAATCGGGTAACGTTCTGTTCTGGAGCGATGGGGCGCATCGAATTTTTGGCTACACAAGTGCTCAGGCAGTGGGACAGAACCTGGCCAGCCTCGTTATCCCCCCCCACCTTCAAGCCGAGGAAGCGGAAAGGTCAGCGAGTTTAGGCAAAGACGCGTCCCTGACATTTGAAACGCTGGGAAAGAAGAATGATGGATCTCTCATTTACGTCGATATCTCCCTAAGAGTCTTGCACGCGAGCGCTTACGAGCAAGAGATCACCCTCTCGGTCGTCAAGGATGTTACCAACCTCAAAGTCTCACGGGACGCTCAAACAGTCGCTTCCACTCTTGGGCACTTGCTGGATTCCACTCCGGATGGAATCGTTATAGTGAATAGAACCGGTCATATTCTCTTCGTGAATAGCCAGGCGGAACTGCTCTTCGGGTATAATGAGAGGGAATTAGTTGGCCAGCTGATCGAAGTCCTCACTCCCAAGCGCTTCCGCGGAGCCCATATCGGACACCGCAACACTTATACCCTCCAACCGCACACCAGACCAATGGGTGCTGGCGTTGAGCTCTTTGGGTTGCGGAAGGATGAAAGCGAATTCCCCGTAGAGATTAGCTTGAGTCCACTCAAAACGGACGCAGGAGTTCTCGTAATGAGCGCGATCCGCGACATCACCGGCCGAAAAAAAGCCGAAAGAAAGTTCAAAGACCTGCTCGAAGCTGCACCTGATGCGATCGTTATCGTCGATCGAAAGGGAGATATCGTTTTGATCAATTCTCAGGCCGAACGACTCTTTGGTTATCCGCGTGCGGAATTAATCGGAGAGAAAATTGAAAAACTCGTCCCGCCGCGCTATCGAGCAAAACATCCAACTCATCGGGAGCATTTCTTTAATGATGCCCACGTTCGTCCGATGGGAGCGGGATTGGAGCTGTATGGGCTGCGAAAGGACGGGTCTGAGTTTTCGGTGGAGATTAGCCTTAGCCCGCTCGAAACGGAAGATGGAACACTGGTGTCGAGTGCCATCCGGGACATAACCGATCGGAAACGGGCGGAACAGGAGTTGCAGGACAAAAACGCTGCGCTGGAAGCAGCGAACGCCGAGTTGGAGGCATTCTCGTATTCGATCTCGCACGATTTACGGGCACCGGTGCGAGCGATGGGAGGGTTTGCGAACATGCTCCAGAAAAAGCTGGGCCCGGATTTGCCCGACGACGCGATTAAAGCGCTGAACCGAATTCGAGAAAATGCTACTCAAATGGGCCAGCTAATAGACGGGCTGTTGACGTTCTCCCGCTTGGGCAGGCAATCCATTGAGCGAAAAAGCATCGCGCCGGAGAGAATAGTGAGGTCGGTTTTTGAACAACTCCGGGCGGATTACCCGGAACGGTCAGTCTCGCTGGAGCTGGGCGAAATGCTCCGTTGCCAAGGCGATGCGACCTTGCTCAAACAGGTCTTCACGAATGTGATCAGCAACGCTTTGAAATACACCAGGGGCAAAGATCCGGCTATCATTCAGGTGGGTTCTCGCCGGGAAGGGCACGAAACGATCTATTTCATAAAGGACAACGGCGCCGGTTTCGACATGAATTACGCCGACAAACTCTTCCGCGTGTTCCAGCGCTTGCACCGGCGGGAAGACTTCGACGGGACAGGCGTCGGGCTCGCGATCGTTCACCGCATCATTACCCGACACGGTGGGCGTGTCTGGGCAAAAGGCGAACCTGGCAAGGGAGCGGAGTTCTGCTTTGCATTACCCGTAGGAGACCCGTGAGCGAAAACAATAGCATGGACATTCTTCTCGTCGAAGACAGTGTCGATGACGCCCTCTTCTTTCGTGACGCGGTCGAAAGCTTACGGCTCGGATACAAAGTTCGAGTCGTGACCGATGGATTGGAGGCTCTGCTCTTACTCTTCGGCGAAGGGGCTGGGGGAGATCTGAAGATCGATCCGAAGCTGATCGTGCTGGACTTAAAAACTCCAAAAGTCAGCGGACTTGAGGTGCTCCGGAAGGTGAAGTCACACCCTCAGGCCAGAACGATTCCGGTGGTGGTGTTTAGTTCATCCCAGGAAAAATCTGATCGGGTGGAAAGTTATCGGTTTGGGGTCAATAGCTATTTGGTCAAACCGATGGAGCCGGAAGATTTCAGCGCTTCAGTAGGGATGCTGGCGCGCTATTGGATACAATTAAACCAACACCCAACCACCTAGCGTATGGGAACCCCGCTAAAAGCCCTCCTCGTTGAAGACTCCCCCGACGACGCAGATTTATTGGTGCAGGAGCTCGAGGACAACGGCTACGAAGTAACCTGGTCCCGAGTCGAGGATGAGCAGTCGTATTCCAACCAATTAAGGGATGACCTCGACGTAATCTTCTCGGACTTCAGTCTGCCGCAGTTCTCAACCCATCGGGCGTTACTTATTTTGAAAGAGCGGGCGCTCGAGATTCCCTTCATCCTTGTTTCGGGCACAATCGGGGAAGAACAGGCTGTGGAGAGCGTGAAAGGAGGCGCAACCGATTATGTTTTGAAGGACAGAATAACCCGGTTAGTGCCGGTCTTGAAGCGCGCGCTGCGAGAAACCGTCGAAAGAAAAAAGCGGGCGACGCTCGAACAGAAATTGCGGCTCCAAGCGACGGCTCTCGAAACGGCCGCGAATGCCATCAGTATCACGGATGCATCAGGACATTATCTTTGGGCCAACGCGGCGTTCAGCAAATTGACGGGCTTTTCCGCGGAAGAGGTGGTCGGCAAGTCTCCCCGCATCCTAAAATCCGGGCATCATGGTACGGCATTTTACGGTGACCTATGGAGGACCATTCGCGGAGGCAAGATCTGGAGCGGGGAGTTTATTAATAAACGCCCCGACGACTCCACCTATTACGTCGAGCAAACCATCGCCCCAGTCTTTTCGAGCGAGGGCGAAATTACCAATTTTGTCGGCGTCATGAATGATGTCACCTCGCGAAAACAAGCTGAGGAAGAGCTATTTCGCACGCACGCAAAGCTGCGTCACCTTTTGGCGCACAGCCCAGCGGTCATCTACAATCTTCGCATCGAGGAGGACCGAGTCATTCCAACCGTCTTAAGCGACAACGTGGAGAGGTTATTAGGTTTCACGGCGAAAGAAGCACTCTGTTTCGACTGGTGGGTTGACCGGCTGCATCCAGAAGATCGTGAGCGCGTGGTCAAACAGATCCCCACCAAAAGAACCACGGGCGGACATTCCCTGGAGTATCGCGTCAAGCACAAAGACGGCACCTACCGATGGATCGCTGACAACAATCGCGTTATCTTCGATTCGGAGGGCCGAGTCAGTGAGGCGGTGGGGGTATGGACAGACATCACAGGACGCAAAAAGTTGGAAGAAGAAATCACCATGCGGGAACAGCAGCTCAGCTCCTTCTTTACAGGTGCGGCCGCTGGTCTGGCGATCATTGATCCGTCCTTGCGATACGTCCAGGTCAACGAAACACTGGCCAGAATTAATGGCAGCTCCCCGGAAGCGCATCAAGGCCGGGCGGTGGCGGAAGTAGTGCCGACTCTCGCGCCGGTGCTGATCCCATTGCTCGAACAAGTGCTCCGGACCGGGGAACCCATTAAGGGGGTGGAGGTGACCGGAGAGGTTCCAAGCGAACCGGGTGTAACACGTTTTTGGACCAGCAGTTATTTTCCTGTCGCTGGATTGCGCCGCGATATCGAAGGCGTAGGGGCCGTGGTCGTCGAGATCACGGATCGTAAAAGAGCCGAGGCCGCCTTATTTGAAAGCGAACAGAAGTTTCGACAGCTTGCGGAAAACATTGAGGACGTCTTTTGGGTCAGCGCCGCAGATCTTTCCCAAATGATCTACGTCAGCCCAGCTTACGAAAAAGTCTGGGGGCGTTCTTTGGTGGACCTTTACCGCAACCCCCACGAATGGAGCGAAGCGATCGTTCCCGAAGATCGGGAAAGAGTTCTCCAACTCTTTTCGCGCATCCTGGAAGGCACTTCGGTTACTGGCGTTGAGTACCGCATCAGGCGGCCGGACCAGACTCTTGTTTGGATCTCTGATCGCGGCTTTCCAATTCGTAACGCTCGTGGAGAGATCTATCGCCAGGGAGGAGTCGCCACCAACATCACGGAGAAAAAGCGGCTCGAGTCTCAATTCCTCCGCGCTCAGCGGATGGAAAGCATTGGGACGCTCGCCGGCGGCATAGCGCATGACCTCAACAACGTTCTGGCGCCCATTCTGATGTCTCTTGACTTGCTTGGGGATGAGCAAACCGCTCAAGAGAGGCAGGATATCATCGACATTTTGAGAAGCAGCGCCCAGCGCGGGACGGAAATGGTCAAACACCTTTTAACCTTCGCACGGGGCATCGAGGGCCAAAAGGTTCACCTGCAGCTCAAACACGTTCTGCGGGAGTTGCAACGCATTCTTGGACAAACCCTCCCGAAAAGCATCCAGATCGAGATGTCCTTTAGTGACGACTTGTGGCTCGTGTTGGGCGACTCAACCCAGCTTCATCAGGTGCTGCTCAACCTTTGTGTCAACGCAAGGGATGCAATGCCCCATGGCGGCAGACTCACCATCAAGGCGGCTAATTTTATGGTCGATGATAACTTTGCCGCCATGAGGGCAGAAGCAGTATCAGGCCGTTATGTAACTTTGAGCGTGGCGGATACAGGCACAGGCATTCCCCCGGAAATTCGCGATCGTATTTTCGACCCATTCTTCACCACCAAAGGGTTGGACAAGGGGACTGGGCTGGGGTTGGCGACAGTTCAAGGTATTGTGCGCAGTCACGGCGGTTTCATCACTTGCTATACTGAAGTCGACCATGGGACCGACTTCCACGTCTACCTGCCCGCCACCGCCGGAGAGCGGGCTCACGCTACAGAACTCCACCCCCGCGAACTTCCGGTTGGCAAGGGGGAACGCATCCTGGTGATCGATGATGAGGAGGCGGTACGGATTCTGACCAGAAAAACACTCGAGGCTTATGGCTATGAAATTTTGCTGGCCAGCGATGGAGCCCAGGGCGTTGCCGTGTGCGCGCGTGAGGCAGGAGAGATTCACTTGGTGATCACGGACTTAGCCATGCCGTTGATGGACGGCCCCGCGACCATCCGCGCGGTTCGATCCCTGTTCCCTCAGATGAAAATCCTTGCGTGGAGCGGGCTCGATACGGGGGGCAAGAGCACCCAACCCGAACCATTCGGGGCCAATGCATTCCTGCATAAGCCGTTTACCGCGGAAAGGCTGCTGCTGACGGTACGCGACCTCCTGGATCGCTCACCGGCGTGAGTCGCTAACGCGCTTTGGATCCAGCCGGGCGTTACTGCAAACGAACGCGATAAAATAAACGGTTCGTTCCGGGAACGACGAACCTTGAAAAGGTCGCCTGACCAGAGGCCGACGTGGTTCGCGTTTCCACAAACTGCCAATTGCGCAGATCACTCGAACTTTCCAGAATGAGGCTCGTCCCAGGCGTAAATTGAGCCGTCAATTGAGACCCGTCACTGAGGCGAACGTCCGGACGGCCGATCGGCAATTGCAATTTGTCGATGAAAGCCGCATCGAGACCGGCACTGAGAGCCGGATCCTTTGTATAAGTCCAGCGCAGCGTGGTGAGTCCGCGACCGACCTGGAAGGGTTGTTCAGTCCAGTCCACCTCGGCGGATTCATGTTTCAGAACCACGCCATTCACGGAGAATTCGTAGAAATCGAAAGTTTTCTCGGAACTCACCTTATAGAAGAACGAACCTTGCCCTTGCTCCGTGAAGACGGTCAGCTCCAGAGAGTGTTGTTGCAGGTTCGGCGTGCTGCCTGAACTAGCGGCGAAACTGCCCTGCGCGCGTTGTGCGGATTGAACCACCCAGCCCTGCGAACGCCACGGAAGACGGTTGAATGAACCGGTTTCAAAATCATCCGTGTAAACACGGGCGACAAAAACCGCTACAATGTTGCGATTACGGTCGAGGGAAAACGTATAGGGATTCGTGCGAATGATCTGTCCATTCTCCAATTCAAAATGATCGAATTGGAATTCATCATCAGGCGTCGCGACCACGCTGACAGTCGAGCCGCTGGGAAAATCTTCATTGGAAGGTGAAACGACCCCTCCGCCCCCGCGCACGGAAGCGTTGACTCGGAACAGACTGGAGGAATTGAAAAGATACGACAACTTCACCGTTCCGGTCGCCCCGCCGAAACCATCCACCGCGATGTGGTAAGTCGTGCCACCCTTCACGGACACGAGCACGCTGCTGCCCCCATTGGGATCGTCGTCGTTGGATGCGACAGGAGTCAGGGCGCTCACCTTAGTTCCGGTGTAAACCGCCAGCAAGGTGTCGAAGCTCGAACCGGTTGTGCTCACCAAGAGCAAACCATCCGTCGCGGGCGTATAATCCCACCACAAGGAATGACCTCCCTCATTGCCTGCGTGGAACGGTTCATTGAACTCCTTGGTGGCAGCGGTATTTGACACTGTCAGTGAACCGGAGGTGCCGGGCAGGAATGGAGCGGTCGCGAGGAAGTCCGAAATGATCGGCACGTCCTTGTAGGTGACCTGGATCTTCCGAGCTAAACTAATATTCTCCGCGTTGTCGAACGCCACCACCGTGATGATATTCTCCCCAAATTCCAGCAGGTTCGTGCTGATCCAGTTCGTCGTGCCGGAAGCGCGAATGGGAACTTTGTCGTTAACCTTCACCTGAACCTCCCGAACCCCGGAAGCATTCGGAAGCGGATCCATCGCCGTTCCCTGCACTACGATGCGGAGTGGACCTCCCTCGATCGTGATGCCGCTCACCGGAGATGTAATGTTCACGACGGGACGAGTTAGATCAGGTCCGCCGTTAGGCTGCACACGCAAATGGATGAAACCAGTCTGGTTGGTAGTCGCGCCTGCGACCGCGATGTAATAGGTCTGGGCCTGCACCACATTCACGAACAGGTAAGGTGCCTTTTTGCCACTCACATCATCCGCACTTGCGACCTCGGTCAAAGTTTGCACGGAGGTACCGGTGTAGACTCCCACCACCGCATCGAAGGACGTTCCGGCAGTGTCGATGATGGCAGTCCCGCTGCTCGCTGGAGACCACGCGTACCAAAGAGATGCGGCCGCGGTGGTCACACCGGCGTGGCGCGGCTCCCCTGCTTGCATGGTGGCAAAGCGATTGTCGTCATCGAGAGAGCCGCCCGCCGCGGGGATTTTCCGCGCTCCCACAAAATTGTCGTTTGTCGGAAGCGCCACCGAAAAGTAAGTGACATTGGTTTGAAAGTCCTGCTTTCCGGGAGCGGTGACGGTAAAGCTAAGGTTAAAAGAACCGGGATCGTTCGGGATCGCGATATTGGCGCTGTAGATGCCATCACCCGCCCGCTGATCGGGAGCCACCCCGTCATTGCGGAAGAGGATCGGGATCGGATTGCCCAGTGTGACGGCGCTCACATTGGCATTCAACACATCAAGGTCGTCCGTGACCGAGACGAAAAACGGCCGAACCGTTCCAATCGGCAACGCACTTCCGGGAACGGGAACGATGCTGACCTCGAGGACATTGTCTGAGGCTCCTTCCAATGAGCGAAAAGCATTAAGCCGCGCACCTGTGCTGACTTTTCCCGACAAGGAGGGAATCCGAGTGGCGCCGCTCAGAATATGGTCGCGCACCTCCGCATAGGAGCGCCCTGGGGATCGGCCCCAAATCAAAGCCGCCACACCTGTCACGTGAGGAGCTGCCATGCTCGTGCCATCAATCGTGTTGTAGCCGCTGTCCGAGTCATTCCACGAAGAGAAGATTTCCACCCCGGGAGCGCCAATGTGAACGTTGGTGGCTCCATAATTCGAAAAGTCCGCAAGCTGATCAAACCGATCCAGGGCCGCGACGGAAATAATATTGTCCAGTTGAAAGGACGCGGGATAGTCAGGGATCACGTCGTTGTTGTTCGCTTCATTGCCCGCGGACGCCACGAAAAGCACCCCTTGCTGGCGAGCGTTGGCAATTGCATCGAACAAGGCTTGCGTGTAAGGGCCTCCGCCCCAGCTATTGTTCAGGACCTGAGCTTTATGCCGCACCGCGAAATCGATGCAGGTAATGGCGTCGCTGGTCGCACCGAAGCCGTCGAAATCAAGAAATTTGCAGGCCATTATTCGCACATTCCAGGCCACACCGACATGAGGGTTCCCATCATTCGCCGCCGCGCCGATGGTGCCAGCCACGTGGGTCCCGTGACCGTTGTCATCAAAGGGATCTCCTGTGCCCGTCACCGCATTGATGCCAAAAACGTTGTCCACAAAACCATCCCCATCGTCATCGATTCCATTATTCGGGATCTCACCAGGATTGCGCCACATTTGGGAACGCAATTCGTTGTGGGTGTAGCGCACCCCTGTGTCGATCACCGCTACGATAACGTTGGTCGACCCAGTGCTAATATCCCAGGCGGCGGAGGCCTGAATATCCGCGCCCGTTTTGCCACCCCCTTGGCCCCGGTTGTTCAGTCCCCAAAGGGTGCCGTCCGCAAAAGCCGTGTCATTCGGCACCAGGTTCACATGCACAATGTAATCCGGCTCCACGTACTCGAACTCTCCGGAATCGCGCAAACGCTTCAATCGCGCTCGCATCCGGTCGGGAGCTGAATCGGCGGCGTTACCGGCCATCCGCTCGGTGTCGATCAGCGCCAGATTCTCCACTCCAAAGCGATTCGTCAGAACGGAATATCCCATGGCCTGCCCATGTAAGGCCTGCGCCGCTAAACCCTTCCGCTTCGCGTATTTCGCGAGGACGCGGGTCGGATGAACCCGTTGGCCATTCAGCAGGATAAAGCGGTCGGCGGCCATCAAATCGAGACTGAGCGCCGCCAATAAAGTCCAAAACGTTAACCGAAAAATCATATATTTCAGAGCCTCAAAGAGGCGAAATTAAAGCAAATCCAATGCCTGAATACCAAGCAAATTCGGCAAAGCCGTTCCATACTTAAGGCATGAGCTGAATCCAGAAGTATTGAGCACGCATTGTCGAGGCCGGAAACAGGAAGCTAAAATGTCCTCCCGACCGATTTTGGAGGGTCACTCCTTCCGTGATCTCTGTCCCGGGACCAAACGGAATGGTCGAAGAAAAAAGCTTATAATTCGTCGCGGCACCCGCCGAGAGAAAGAAGTCGATCCGCCGCGGACCGGCGCCCGCTAGACTGTAACCTTCAATCCGCGCTGTGGGGCGCACCTGCGAAACCGCCGCGACGACGGAGGGACTCCATTCCATGCCGAATTTGTCCAGAAGGAGCCCGCGGGTTTCGAGCGAATAGGTTCCGGCAACCGCCGGTTGGAAAGCGAAATCACCGACGCTCCCCTGGGTTACCACCGAGTCGGTGAGCTGCTCGAAACCATCAAATGAAATGTCATCAAAATACCACCCCACACCAACAGCGTTAGCGTTATCGAAAAAGGAATCATCCTCAAGATCAGCGAGCGCGTAGTAAAAGCGCACCAAAAGAGCCCTTCCGGTGTACTTCGAGAGATTGACCGTTTTGACACTAAAAGAAGCCTCGCCGGATGTGGTGGGGCTCCCGCCAACCTGCGCAAAAGCATCGATCCAGCTCGCCCCTTCATCGAGAGACACCTGAACTTTCGCGATTTCCGACGATGTTGATTTTGCCAGACGGCTGTAAAATTGAATGCTAGCGCGCGTCCCAGGCACAATCGGACGTTTCAGCAAAAGACTTTGATTCGCGTAACGGAGGTGTGCCAGATGAAAGGCCCGCGTCCCAGTGTTGACCGCGTGATTGGTGACGTAGGCATATCCTTCAGAAGTAATGTTTGTGAACAGGGACGGCCCGGGTTCTGCCCCTTCCTTGAAAGCTCCAGGAACACGCCTGGATACTCTAAATTCATAACGATCCGCGCTCGGAACAGGCTGAACCTTGATCCCATTGCGATAGTTCAGCCAGAACGGACCCGCGTTGCTAATGGCCGGGAGGGCTGCGTCGGCGCTTGGCATTCGGGGATCGAACACGATGACGGTGTAGGTGAAGTTGGTGGTTCCCTCACCTAAACCAATGTTGTCGATTTTCACCTGGTACGAGGTGTCGGTGCCATCGAAAGCAAGCGGCGCGTTTGGCTTCCATACCACGGCATTCTCGCCAAACCCCAGGGTTACATTTTCAATGGTGACGGGAATTCCAACCCCTCCCCTCGACAAGGCCACAGTCGCGCGTGAAAAATCTCCTTTCGGGTAGGAGCATGACCAACGCGGAAAGATCAGCGCGGCGGGAACATAACCCGGCGGTGGCCAGGCAACAAATGGTTCCCGCGTCGGAGGTCGTTCATTTTCCCGGTTCCCATCCATCACCCAGGTTGCGTTCGCGCTGTCGCCCAGCGACGACGGCGGTACGTCACCGGTCCCCATGAAAACCGTTTGGGGAAGCAGCAGGAGCCTCCGGTGGCCGGTATCGAAATTGTCCTCCCCATATTCCTGCATATAAGCGCGAATCGCCTCAGGCCCGTAACTGCCGATGGAAATGTTCGAGTTCTTCGTCCCCCGCGCCGCGTCCTCGGTGTAGCAGGGATAGGTGGTCAGCGGATAATGGGTGAGGAGATCGCTCTTGCTCAGCATCGCTGCCGCCTCTTGGCATTGCGGATTGTAGGCGTCGTGCAGAACGATATTCGAAGGCACGCCCGCCATGGCGCGGAAATAGTTGATCCGCCAACCGACGGCATTCTGGAAGGCTTTCGAAATGTGACCAGGATCACAATTCGTCAGGTTTCCTGTCCATTCGATTGGAACCAGGTCCGACGCTCCAAACACGGCATTAAAAAAAAGCCGTGAATCCTCGCGCCGCTGCAGATTGACCGAAAAGGATTGGGCAAAAGCCGGCAGCCGAGACGCGAGCAGGCACGCGCACACGAAAACTCTGATCAGACCCGGTACGGAACGACTTGGCACGCGAAGAGTATAATGCTGATCACCGCATGATCAACCTTGGCTATCACCGCTCAAATTTGCCACCGTGCGCGAGCTTCTCCTGAAAGTCGGCGTAGGCCCGGCGAATCCCCTCCTCTAAATCGATCGCAGGCCTCCAGCCCAGGTTGAAAATGCGGGTGCTGTCCAGAAGTTTTCGAGGCGTGCCATCCGGTCGCGACTCATCCCACACGATCTGCCCGCTGAAACCGGTAATGCGCGTCACTATTTCCGACAGTTCCTTGATCGAGATTTCCTGGCCCGAGCCCACATTGATGAAAGTTTCCTCATCATACTTCTCCATCAGCAACAGACAGGCGGTGGCGAGATCGTCGGCGTAAAGAAATTCGCGCGTCGGTCTGCCCGATCCCCAGCACGTCACGGTCGCAGCTCCCGCAACCTTGGCCTCATGAAATTTCCGAATTAGCGCCGGCAGCACGTGCGAATTCTCCAGGTGATAATTGTCGTTCGGCCCGTACATATTCGTCGGCATGGCGCTGATGTAATCCCGTCCATGCTGCCGCCGCAGCGCCTGGCACAGTTTGAGCCCGGCAATCTTCGCGATGGCATACCACTCGTTCGTCGGTTCGAGCGCGCCGGAAAGCAAATATTCTTCACGGATCGGTTGCGGAGAAAACTTCGGGTAAATGCAGGAACTGCCCAGAAAAAGAAGCTTTTCCACATTAGCCTCGTGCGCTCCGTAAATGACGTTGTTCTGAATCTCCAGATTCTCGATCAGAAACGACGCCGGTTGGGCATGGTTCACCGCGATGCCCCCCACTTTCGCCGCCGCCAAAAAAACGCATTCCGGCTTCTCCTTTGCGTAAAATGCGCGGACGCTTTCGCGGTCCAGCAGGTCCAGTTCCTGACGGGTGCGCGTGATCACGTTGCGAAAACCGCGCGCTTGAAGCTGTCGCAGGATGGCGCTCCCGACCAGCCCGCGGTGCCCCGCCACAAAAACACGGCTCTCGATGTTAAAACTCATGCCAAATCTGTAAGCGAAAACGGCCTCGACAAGCAAGCCGCCCGTAGCAGGATCAACTAAAGGCAATTCTCTTTGAAACAAAGCCATCCCATCCACGGTCAAAACTCCGAATCATGGTAGGAGGCCCGATCATCGCCCGGGAATTGCTGGTCCAGGCCCGAAAGAAAAGCCTCTACGGGGGACGCATGGCGGCCGCTCTGGTCGGGTTTATCCTGCTTGGATTGCTCCTGTTGGAGCCTTCGTCGGGCAATCCTGCCGCTTACGGTCGCGCCCTCTTTTCAACGCTATCGTGGATCGCTTTCGTTTACTGCGCGCTCATTGGCGTCTACCTCACCGCCGACTGTCTCAGCTCAGAAAAGCGGGAAGGAACTCTTCGCCTGTTGTTCCTGACTCACCTAAAGCCCTGGCACGTCCTCACCGGTAAATTGGTTTCATCCTCCATGGTTGTAGTTTATGGGATCATCGGCTTGATTCCCCTCCTGGGTATTACCAGCCTGTTCGGAGGAGTCACCCAGCAGCACTTAATCGAGACAGCCCTCGTATTGGGCAACACGCTTTTCCTATCCCTGAGCTTTGGGATGCTTGTCTCAACACTCTGCGAGAATGATCGAAAGGCCTTGTTCTTCGGCTTTCTGTTGCTTGGATTATACTTTGCAGCTCCCTACGCCGTGAGCTATGGCACCGCAACAGCCAGGAGGGCAACCGTGGTGCTCAACCAGGCCGTGCTGACTTCAAGTCCCCTCTATGCTTTCCAGCTCACCCAGATTCCGCCCCCCCGCGCAATACCTCAATCCGTTTTGTTTCAATCCCTACTTTTCACCCATGCCACCGCCTGGCTGTTACTCCTTCTCAGCGCGGCATTGGTGCAAAGATCCTCCCGGGACCGCATTCGCGTTTCGCGAAAACCATTGCCACAGACCTCCGAATCGTCATCCACGACAATGGCATGCAGTTCTGCGTCCAGGCGGGAACGGTTGCTGGACGAAAACCCGATCACCTGGCTTTGTTTGCAGACGCCCCTCAAGGTTATAAGCGCCTGGATCTTCCTGGGGAGCCTTACTCTGATCGGGTGGTATCTCTACTTTTTTTACAGGCTGGCCTTCTTTGAAGCGGCCTTGCTCCTCAGCGGAACAGCTTTCGTCCTGATCAAAGTTTGGTTCACCTCAGAAATTTGCCAGACTTGGGTCACGGATAAAAATAACGGCGCCTTCGAGTTGCTGCTGTCCACTCCTCTCAGGACGGCAACTCTCGCAGCAGGACAAGCCAGCGCGCTCCTGAAACAATTTGGCGGTCCCATCATCCTTGGGATCGTCCTCACCCTGCTTTCAGCAACCCTGCTGACATCGATCCCAATCGACCAAACGACAAGGAGCATTGGGCGTATCTGGCTGCTCATCACGATCCCCTTATTAATCGCAGACCTAGCAGCCTTGCGCTGGGTCGCACTTTGGAATTCATTAACGAAGCAAACGTTGAATCGGGCTCTGTTCTCCAGTGTGTCCCAGATCTTCCTCTGGCGATGGCTCCTCTTCCTCCTCTTTCTCCTGTTTTTTCGAGATTACACGTATGGAGACCAGAACAGCTCGTGGTCCTGGCTTGGCTTCTTGCTCCTGTTCGGTGTCGCGATCGATTTGATGGTGGGGTTGATTGCTCGCCATCGCTACCTGACTTTTTTCCGCGCCATCGCCTCCAATCCGCGAGATTGGAAAAGCATCGTGGCGGACCCCTCGAATGCCGAACGAGCAACAGGCCTTGATTCAAAACGCCAAAGAATGTTTCGAACGGACGTTCGACCTCTCGTTATTCGGGCTGCACTAATGGCCCTCGTCATTTATGGCGTCGGCCGCTTGTGGCTGACATACCAAATCGAGAGGAGAATCAAAGAACTGCAGTCGCTGGCGCAAACTGCCACCCCACCTGCCACGAGCTCATCTATAACAGCACAGAATCCGAACAATCCGGCCCGCGCCCTCACGGCCTTAGCGCGAGAGATTCGCCCCGCCCAGGGGTCCCCCACCTCACTGGCCGCCGCTAACGAAACGGTTTTAAACAAACTGCACGAGATGCCGTCTCTGCTCTTGCCAACGTACACATCGCCCCCCGGCAGTACGATTTGGAGAGATGAAATGGAAGCCTTTCGCCAAATCACGACGCTTCTTGAAGGAGATGTGCTTCTGAACGCCAAGTCCGTCCTGAATCTCCCTGCCGCAGTGCAGTCTCTTCGCGGTTTAGCGCAGCTTTGCACGGTTCGGGATGCACGGCCTGCTGTGTGGATGCGTGGGGGATTGCAAATCGACGCCTTTGACCATTTCTTCAATGTCGCGCCCGCAGTCCTCCGTTTCACAGCGCTCACCGCCGAACAATTGAAGGAATTGCAAAATATTCTTTCTTCCCTCCAGTCACGGCCGCGCATCATTCATCAAGTCAAGAGTTGGTTGGACCGCAGCATCAGCCAGTACCGCGGCACGTGGGTCGACGCCCCGATGTGGATGCCGCCTGGAAGACCCGTGAAGCCGCTGGATCTAATCCAACAAAGGATCGCCTCGACGTTCGCCTCCTTGGTGGGCATTCGACAATGGCAATTCCACCAGCGATTGGAAGAGTTCCAGGAACTCCTGCGCATGGCGGCATTGCCCAGCCCGAACCGGCTTGCCGCCTCAAGCGCCTTTGAAGCCCTGCACCCACCCCGGATTCTGCCGAATGGAATTCAGGTGGAAGGAGCCGCGCGGACGTTCCATCATCTTGTCGTTCTGGAAGCGATTACCCAATCCAAAGTCGATCTTCTCCGCACCGCTGTGGCGGTCGAGCTTTTCCGATTGGATCGCCTCCACTCGCAAGGCCCCGCTACGCGAAACAGCCCGGACGAGTACCACGACCCTAACGCCGCCGATCGGTTGAGATTACCTAGGTCTCTGCGTGATCTCATTCCACGTTTCCTCCCGGCCATGCCAGAGGATCCTTTCACCGGCGGGGCGCTCCGTTACGGAGGGGTACGAGGTGGTTATAAGCTCTACGTTCTCCCTTCGCTCACAACCCCGAACCCGTATTTATCCCCCTCCAGCGCTCAGTTCGACGGCACACTTGAAGTGAGATTTTAAGTGGGTCTTGTGACGAAAGCATTGTGTTTATTCAGAAACCTTTGAAAACGCTCCGGCCTTCAAATCCCTACCACCGTGCGCAATTCCCGCGGTGGTAGGGCGGTCTCTCCGAGAGCACCTCGGGAAACTCCTTTGAAACCAAAATACACAGAATTGCCCCCCCCTCACCACCGCCCCGCTCCGGCGCTCTCGGAGAGAGCGGCCCTACCTTGGGCCAGTCCCTCGAGATTGCGTGCGCTTTCGAAAGAGAATTGAAACGGAAAAAGAACCCTCGTTTGGCACTCTTTCAATTTGTATCTTTGCGAAAGAACCAGAAATCAACTTGCCTCGATCGCGAAGCAGAGCAAAGAATAACACCAACAGGCGGGGCCCATAGCTCAGCGGTTAGAGCAGGCGACTCATAATCGCTTGGTCCACGGTTCAAATCCGTGTGGGCCCACCACTCTCTCCCTCCTTCCGGGCGGCCCCAAATCCGTTCGTCGCTTTTTTCAGGGGGTGGTCTAACCGTTCAGCTTGGGTCCGGGAAGTAGCCACTTCATCTCCTCACGAGCAGACCAGCGGCCTGGGCGACCTCACCCTGACGCGCATCAAACGTCCAAAAATCCTTGGCATTCAAAGCAAGGGCCACGCCGATATGCAGCAAATCGGAGCTTCGTATCCCCATCCTCTCCGTGCGAATATTTCCAACCTCGTCCGCTTTTCGGAAAGCCGCCGTCCATGGGATAACGGTGTGCAATAATATGCCGTCCTCCAGATCACTCTCCACTTCGCGAAGGGCGCTGGTTGCCTGCTCGTGCGTTCGGAGATGAGGAAACTGGTATCAGCGTACACACTCATTGGAATCTATTAATAAATTCGGGATTCTCTCTCCTCCAAAATGATGTTTCCTTTTAACCTTTTGTCGCCATACAGCTTCTTGAAGCGCTCCGCGAAATCGGGCCGCGCCTTCTTCTTCAGGAGCTTTGTTCGGCCCGGGGGAGAAAGAACCGCGACGATTTTTCCATACTTGTGAATTTCGACCACTTCCCCCTCCTGCACCCACTCCAAAACACTCCCAAAATCATGGCGTACCTGGCGAATCGTCGCTGTTCTCATGTGTTACACATTTGTATCTCACTATTCTTAATGTCAAACCAAACGCTCCAGGCAGACGCATCTAAATCCCCCGTGATAGAGCGGTCTCTCCGAGAGCGCCTCCCAAAGCCCTCCGGAGCCACATTGAAGCACACAGAATTGAACGAATCCTTTGCCGCCGACATCTTGCTCCGTACGATTGCGCACTCCTCTCCGATTCCGGCGCTCTCGGAGAGATCGCCCTGCCGCGACGAGACCAGCGCGCGAGCCGAAGATTCAGGCCCCACGCAAACTTAAGTTGCCCCCGTCCGAGTCCCAGGAGGATGCGTCGAACCTGCCAAACGCTCGGCGCGCAAATCCATCACAACGCTTAGAAAGGAATATGCTCCACGTGAAAATCCCCGGAGCGGCCGAAATAGATCGCTTCCCGTTTCCGTAAATGAACCGAATAAGAGAAGACCCCGGCAGCCACGATCCGTCTCAAAAATTCCGCGTAATTGATTTTGCCCTGATGACTCGCCTCGACTGCTTCCTTCAGCGCATTTAAATCAAAATTTGCCGGGATCTCGCCCACGCTCGTCTCGAGCTTGGAAGTGTAAACCTCCCCAGACGACGAGTAGTAAGTCTTTTGCCGCTGGAGAAGGTCGGCGGAATAGTTCGCCACACCAGCCTCGCCGAGCAAATCAAGCACCTCGCGGAAGCTAAGATTTTCCGTGACCGATCGCTCGCAGATCTCGCGAACTGTTTTTGGGTTCATAAGCCTTCGAGCCCGGCGGAATCCTTACCCGTCCGTTGAGGCTATTCGGACCATCTTTCGTCCGAAAGCACCCGCAGCTCTCTCCTATTGATGAGCAGGACTAGCCATCACTACCAGAAAAAAAGCCGCCGGAAATCCGGCGGCTTTCGTGAATTGCTATGTCCTTCTCTCTTACGGAGCGCGCAGACGGAAGAAGCGAAGTTTCCCGGTGGAGACATCCACCACGTAAGGCTGGGTTGGGTTGGCAACCGCGGTCCAAGGCCCAGTGACAGCCGTGGCGGATTCGAGAGTCCCAGTGCCGGTCCAATCGATCGTGACTTTGCCGGCGCTAAACAAAGTGGTCTTGAACTTAGGAGGCTCAGCACCAAACTGCGAGATCAGGACGTAATCAATACCCATCCATTGACCGCCACCTTCGGCACTGTGATTGATGCCCTTCAGGGTCACGATGTTGTCGAAGCCGGGGCCGACTTTCGCGTTCACACTGGCCAAGGTAAAGGACGGGGTTACGTAGTCCTTATCGAGACCGTTAGTCCGGACGATGATTTCAGGCTGAACCAAGACGTTGTTGAAGTAAACTTCAACGCCGTACTGAGGATCAGTGTTACCCTCGCTAAGATCAAGATTCAGCGGATCCCAAGTGACTTGCAGTTTGTCAGTTGGCTTCAGCGTCGCTGGCAAGTTGAAATGATAACGCTTGTCATTATCGGTTCCAGCAAAGGCGCGTTCCGCCGCTTCTTCGTTGCGCGGAACCATTCCGACGGGCTCATAAGCGCCATTGCTATCGATCACGGTGGTGTAATTTCCGGCGAAGTAGTAATCGTCGTCGGCTTGTTGATTGACTTCAAGGCTGTTCGCTCTGCCAGGTAGATCATTCACTCCAAATTCCTGAACGAAAGTCGCGTTCGGTCCACCGCCGTCGCCCACGGGCCAATCGTTGTCATCTTTGCCAACCTGCAGCGGGAACGTCGGTACCGGCACTGGATCCAGGTTCACGTAATCGATACCCAACCATTGTCCACCGCCCTCGCCGCTTTTATTGAGACCCTTCAGGGTCACGATGTTGTCCCAGCCAGGACCGACTTCAGCATTCACACTCTTTAAGGTGAACGGAGGCGTGACCAAGAGCCTGTTTAAATCCGCGGGGAAAATCACCACTTCAGGAAGGACGAGGACATCATTCACATAGACTTCAACGCCATAGTGAGGATCGCCGCCAGTATTATCGAGGCTGACCATATCTAATGAAACCACGAGCTGATTTGTGGGCGAGAGAGTAGCTGGAAGATTGAAGTGATACCTCTTGGTATTGTCGCTGCCGGCGAAGGCACGTTCCGCAGCCTCTTCGTTGACCAAGACAAGACCAACGGGTGTGTAATCACCTTCGACCGCCACCACACTTGGAATGGGCTTGCTATAATCACCAGCGAGGTAGTAGTCGTCATCGGCTTGTGCGTCGACTTCTGGGCTTGCCGGATTTCCAGGCAACACGTTCGTCCCAGCTTCCTGCACGAATGAAGCGTTGGGACCGCCACCATTTCCGGCAGGCCAGCCATTGTCATTCTTACCCACAGCCCATGGGAAAGGAGGAGGAACGACCGGATTGATTTGAACGTAATCAATACCCATCCAGTTGCCACCACCATCATTGTTGTAGCTAATGCCTTTGAGCTTCAGAATATTGTCAAAACCCTGGCCAACTCCGGCTTTGACCTGAGCGAGCGTAAAGGCCGGTGTGCTGAACGTCTTGTTGAGCTCGGTAGGGCGGATCACGATCTGCGTTTGAACCAGGACATTGTTGAAGTAGACCTCGATGCCCCACCGAGGGTCAGGGATATTGTCGACGTCTAGGTTCAGAGCGTCGAAACTCACCGAGAGCTGGTTCGTGGGTGAAAGTGTGGCGGGAAGATTGAAGTGGTAGCGCAATTCCGTGTCGCCACCCGCAAACGCGCGCTCTGCTGCCTCTTCGTTAACCTGCACCTTCCCAACCGGCGTATAGTTGCCATTGTTAGTAATGATGGTGCTGTAGATGCCGGCCATGTAATAATCGTTATCCGCCTGCTGATCGACTTCTGGACTGTTGGGATTCCCTGGCAAAGGATTTACGACACTATTTTCCTGCACGAAGGACGCGTTGGCGCCTCCACCATTGCCAGCGGGCCAATTGTTATCGTCTTTACCGATTTGGATCGGCAAGGTTGGCTGTGGAATTGGTGAGGCCACCGGGTTGAGTTGAACGTAATCAAAACCCATCCATTGGCCACCCCCGTCGCTCCCATGGTTGATCCCCTTGAGGGTCACGATATTGTCCCACCCGGGACCCACTTGCGCGCCCACGCTGGCCAGTGAAAAGGACGGGGTGGTGATCGCTTTGTTGAGCTGGGCATTCCGGACCACAATCTCCGGCTGGACACGGACGTTATTAACCCACACTTCGACTCCATAGCGCGGATCCGTCAAACCCACCGTATCGTCGAGGTTGAGGGGTTCAAAGGTGACAGCGAGCTGATCGGTCGGCTTGAGGGTGTTTGGCAGGTTAAAATGATACCGCAATTCATTATCTGCCCCGGCGAAGGCACGTTCAGCCGCCTCCTCATTAACGCTCACAATCCCGACAGGGGTATAGGCTCCGTTAGCCGCAATGACTTGAGTGTACGAGCCGCCAAAATAATAATCATTGTCGGCCAGCTTATCGGTTTCAGGGCTATTCGGAACGCCGGGCAAAGGATTGATCGCGCTGTTCTCCTGAACAAAAGAGGCATTCTCGCCACCCCCGTTACCGACTGGCCAGCCACCGTCATCCTTGCCGACAGCCCATGGGAAAGTTGGGGCTGGGATTGCTTGGGTTTCCAGATTCAGTTGGGCGTAGTCAAAGCCCATCCAATTTCCGCCGCCGTCACTGTTATAATCAGTTCCACGGAGACTGACAATATTGTCGGGGCCAGGACCGACGGCTGCGTTCACTTTGGCTAGGGTAAACTGAGGCGTTGTGAAGGCCTTGTTAAGCTGGGGACCTCGGATCAGGATTTCCGGCTGCACCAGCACGCCGTTCACATAAACTTCGATGCCGTAGCGGGGATCAGTGTTCGCCGCGCTTGTATCGAGGTTTAAGGCCTCAAACGTCACGGAAAGCAGGTTCGTAGGCTTCAAGTTGGCTGGTAAATTGAAATGCACACGCCAATCCTTGTCCCCACCTGCGAATGCACGCTCCGCCGCCTCTTCATCCACATCCACCACTCCCACGGGGTCATAAACGCCGTTTGCCGCAATAACGGTCGTGTAGGTGCCGGCGAAATAATAATCGTTGTCCGCGCCCTGGGGAGCTGTCGTGCTGACTGGGCTTCCAGGCAGCGGGTTGATGACAGCATTTTCCTGCACGAAACTGGCGTCGGCCCCACCAGCAGTGCCCGGGGGCCAATCATTATCATCTTTCCCAAGCTGCCAAAGGATCGTTTGGGCAGAGGAAGAAGGAGCGACTTGGGACAGTACAGCAGAGCAGAAGAAGAGCCCTGCTAGAAACCTTGGGAGTTGCATGTCGGCGATTAAGCACATCTGACCCCCAAACGTCAAATCAAAAGGGGTGAAAAATTTTAATTAGAAGCAACACTTAACTATAAAATACGAAACCTGGATCATGCCTCCGTCCGACGCAGGCGTAGACGGGGTTTCTTAAGCGCAGCCCAAGTCCCTTGGAATACGTTGGCCCCGAATCTGTGGGTCGCTCGCCGGGTTCTAATTCGGCAACGCGCGAGGGCGCGTCGCTCCACCCGCGCCGGAATCAAAGAGGAGCGAGGAATGGGGTGGAACAGGGAAACGGGGGTACGGGTCCGTTCAATTTTGGTTTCTGACAGTTCCCTCAGGCGCTCTCGGAGAGATCGCCCGCTCCCCACGGCACATTTAGATGCGTCCGCCCTGGCCTCCGCACTGAGACGTCCCAATTTTCTGGACTCGGGAAGCTCGCAAGGGGTATCTCCTCTTGGGTGAACCACCCCGTCAGAACCATGCCCCCCCTCTCCAGCTTTTTGCGCGGATTGGCAGTCCCATCGTTCAGGACCATCCTCGCTCCGTGGGCCGCCCTGCTAGTGGTCGCAAACGTCGTGGCCCAAGGAACTTCCTCCGGCCTGGCCCCCAATCCAAACGCGGCGGCGGCTGACGATGCGGTCGTGCGCGCCCTCGTAAGCGCCGAGGAGACATCAATCAAACTCGCCTCGAAGATGAATCGGCTTTCCAAAGGATTGCTCGACCTCCGCCTGCCCGGTCCCGGGGCTGAAGGAATCTTCGCCCCATCAGTTCTAATCACGGATTTAGGGACGGCGCCGCCCAAGCCAGCCACCAATGCGGATATCGTCCTCTCGCAAACTTGGCCCGTTTCAGGGACAACCAGGGCCGTGAGTGGGGTGGACCTTTGGAGGCCTTTGTTGAACGTCGTGTCCTGGTTCGATCACGTCAAGGTCCTCGTCGTGAACGGGGATCATCCCAGCGGGGACATGTACCATTACGAGTCTAACGCGCGCTTCGAAGCTCTCGCCCGGATGAAGACCGGCGAGTGGAGATCGTTCCGCGGCACCATGCAGATCAATTGGGAGCGCGCGAAACTCGAGGCTGGTGAGGCGGAATGGCAGATCACCAGTTGGAAAACTGAAAGTCTCGAGTTCACTTCGAGTCCAAAACGCCTCTTCGTCGAAAGTCTGGAATCAGCCCTGCCAAATCCGGAGGATCTGTTCAAAACCCGGAAGTCCCAACATTACGCCGCCACCCTGAGATATTACCGGGAAGGAATGAAAACTCCACCCCACCCCTACTTTGCGCCAATCTCGGCCAATCTGAAGGAGGGGGTCTCAATCGTTGATATCGATGCCGATGGTTACGACGACATCTATATTACGGTGCGTTTAGGGAAGAACATGCTCCTCCACAACAATCGTGACGGGACCTTCACCGAGGAAGCCGAACGGTTTGGCCTGGATCTGCCCGGCCACACCACCTGCGCCCTCTTCGCCGATTTCGATAACGATGGCGATCTCGACGTCATCCTCGGTCGAAGCCTCCTGAAATCGTCCTACCTGGAAAATCGCGGCGGAAAGTTTTATCAGCCTCCCATTCCAGACTTCATGCCCATGGCAGCGATTTCGATGGCCGCGGCCGATTATAACGGGGACGGTCTACTGGATGTCTACATCTGCACCTATCGGCCCGCGGCGCCGATGGGGGCGAGCCCGGCCGGAGGAGTCGCCCAGGTGAATGATACCGCCTTTGACTGGCCGGATGAATTTTTCGCGCCCGATCTGGCGCGCGAGTACAAGCGCAAGGTAACCGACTACAGCAAACGCAACGGTGGCACCGTCCTGGATCAACTCGGCCCGCCGAATGTCCTTCTGGTGAATCGCGGGGGAGGCCGATTCGAGCCCGCCCCGGAAAACAATGTTGTTGGAGTCTGGCGCAATTCGCTGCAGGCCACCTGGTGCGATTACAATATGGATGGCCGCCCCGATCTCTACATCGCGAACGATTGGGCATGGGACCACCTCTTTCGGAACGATGGCCCCGCCGGTTTCACGGACGTTTCCCAGGAATCCGGAATTACTTCCTACGGGTTCGCCATGGGAGCGAGTTGGGGCGATTACGACAACGACGGCCGCGAAGACGTCTACATCTCCAATATGTACAGCGAAGTAGGCCGTCGCATGACCACTCGCATTCCCGGCATCAGCAAAGCGTTCATCGAATCCGCATCAGGAAATTATCTTTACCACAAGGAAGCCAACAAAAAGTTCCGCCAGGTGGGCGGCCTGCCTGGGTCTGCCATGCCTGTCATGAATGCGGGCTGGTCCTGGGGCGGAATGTTTGTGGATTTCGACAATGACACCTTTCTCGATCTCTACGTGTTGAGCGGGTATTTCACCGCCCCGAAAGAACTGGCGTCGGACATCGATCTGGAAAGCAACCTCTGGAGAACCATGGTCCGTTCCGACGAGAACCTGGGTCGCGCAAGTTTCCGTTCCTCGCCCGAATGGAAGCGAACGCCCGCCCCCGACAATCTGGGACCGCAGATCGATACACGTCTATCCGGTGTGGACCGCCAGGGCGAAAAAATGCAGGTCCATTCCTTGAACGGAAATGAACGAAACCATTACTTCGCAAACCGAAATGGAACTTCGTTCACGGACGTTTCGGGCCTGTCGGGATTGGATAACCCCGCCGATAGCCGGGGGTTCGCGGTCTTCGATTATGATCGGGATGGCTGGCAAGACGTGGCCCTGGTGAACGCGAACGAGCCGATGTTTAACCTGTATCACAATGAAATCGCGAAGACAGGACGCACGGACGGCATGATCGCGATTCGTTTCGTCGGCGGCAACAAGACACCTTCTCCTTCGAAGGAGTTTGCCTGTCGGGACGGCTATGGCGCGCGGGTCACATTGGATATGGGCAGCCAGCGGGTGATGCGGGAACATCGTTGCGGCGACGGCTGGGCCGCGCAGAATTCCGCCACGATGATCGTCGGGATCGGTTCCCACAAAGCAGCCGACTCGCTCGTCGTTAAATGGCCGTCAGGCAAGACTGCGACAACTACGACGATCCTCGAAGGCACTCTCCTCACGATTTACGAAAACCCCGCTGACTCGCCCTCCCAGCAAGCGTTCGTCCGGAAACCCTATCGGCCCACTCCCTCGATCGCCTCAAAGCCGATGGAGCGGCCTCTGTTCGCTGTCCGTTCTCTCGACGCTAAAGCAAAACCAGCGAAGGTGCGCCTCTACTTTCCATTCGCCACCGGTTCACCGGCGGCCATTGCATCGCTGCCCACCCTGCAACGATTGAAGGAACAACTGGGCCCTGAGGGTGCAGACATCGGAGCCGTGACGATCGATCCGGCTGATGACAACGGGAAGTTTGGCGCGTACAACGAAAAGTGGAAACCGAACTTCCGCTTGGTGAACATCGCCGCCACGAATCGCGCTGAGGCCCTTGCCGCCTTCGCAAAAGTTTTCGGACAGGAGTTAACCCTGCCCTGCACGGTGTTGACAGATAATGCAGGAAAGATCCTGGCCGCGCAGCGAGGATTGCCCACCATCTCGGAGGTCCGAAAGCACATGGCCGATCAGCAGTAAGGACTCACCGCGGCACCATCTCCTTCACCGCTGAGTAAAAGCTGCTGGCCCGCTTTGCGGACCGCGGCTGTGTTCCGCGCAGCGGAATCAGCCGCAGCACGCTCACCAACACGGGGCGAGACTTTTACGCCCGCTTTGAACCTGGCCTGTGCTGATTTTTTTACGTCGCTGCGGCTGGGCTTCACCACAGCCATCTCCCGGGAAGGTGACACTTATTGACCGCCTCCGGGCATGACGGCAAATTGCCATCATGATTAAGACCCAAATTCAATTGCCCGATAAACTTTATCGCGAGCTAAAGAGGGTCGCCGCGCAAAAGGAATGGTCCTTGGCGGAAACGATGCGCCGGGGTGCTGAATACATCGTTACCGTAAACCCTGCTTCGCCCAAACGGGCTGCCTGGCGCCCGCCTCGCCCTAGAAAACTCGGAAAATTCCTCGCTCCAGCCTCCCAATGGACAGCAATCGCTCACGAGTAAGATCCAGGGGATGCTCTCTTTCGACACGAACCTCGTCTTATATGCCCTAAACGGTGAAGCCAAAGAGTGTAGGGCGGCCCTGGGATTTTTTGAACAAATCGGAGAGCGGAGTGATGTCATAGTTTCCGACCTGATGTTGATTGAGGTTTACCTCAAACTTTGCAACAGGCGCATATTGCAAAAGCCACTCTCGCCTCAAGAGGCCGCCTCGGTCTGCTTGAGTTTCCGTTCAAATCCCAAGTGGCATGTCGTCGAATCCGCCCCTGTTATGAAAGAAGTCTGGAGCTTCGCGGCAAAAGAAAATTTTGCTTTCCGGCGAATCCTGGACGTGCGATTGGGACTCACATGGCGCCACCATGGCGTGACAGAATTCGCGACCAATAATTCCGCCGATTTTTTGGATCTGGGCTTTGATAAGATCTGGGACCCGATTCAAGAACTTTCCCACTCGTAACCCGGCACCTTCCAATACCGTCACTTGGCTGCTGTCTGCTGCTTCAGCGCACGCCCATCCACCCAGCGGGTATTGTATTTCCGATGCAGGACGTCGCTCGGAAAATGGGGGCGAAATTCCCTCCCATATTTTTGATCATCCATCGCATGAAACGGGAGCGGATCGACCGTCGTCCCAGCCGCGACGTGGAAATCTGAATCCTTATCCCATCCATCCAGGTACAGGAAATAATCCCGTAAGAATCCCGACTTCTTCGCCGGCAGCGATTTCACATCGAAGCTCAGGCTCAATTCATCTCCGCTGTTCAGCAGCACGAGACCTTCATCGCGGTGCTCGAGCAACTCGGCGACATCACCATAACGCGTGCACCAGCCGCCTGGGATGATCGTCCAGGACGAGTTCGGGGTCACCGAATCATACTGCGGGGTTAGCGGAAAACTCGAAGGCAGATTTCGAATGCTGCTAAAGCCCCTGAAGTGAAGATCGGTTTCCGCGGGTTTTACAAATGTGATCGCGGTCGCTGCCTCAGGTCGCTTTTCCATCAAAGCGATCCGGTCCCAGTGTATTTCGAAAGCTTCCCTCAAACGGAGACGCCGCGTACCGGCCGCAAGTTTGCCTTCAAGATCTACCAGAATGGTTTTCGTTTTCCCTGCCGGTGCACCGGCAGGGACCTCAACTTTTTTCCAGACTCCAGAACCGTCTTCCGCCTCCAGGACCGGAAACGGAAAGGGAAGCGAAGGGTCATGTGAAGCGGCGATATTCGCCATGCCTCCGCCAAACCGAAGCCATCCATTCATTACAAGCACCAGAGGTTTAGTTGCGTCCAAAACGCCAAAATCCAAAACCAGCCCGTGAGGCTCCGCCATTCCGCGGAGTTGGGGCGACATGACACGCGGTGAGACGCGATCGTCGTCCACCTTCTGCAATTGATGGGTGACGTCATTCCCTTCAAACGTCTCGGCCCGGAGAAGCGGATGCTCCGCGTGCAGTGTCATCACCTCACCCTTCGGAAAGGGTTTGCCGGGCAGCAGCTTGTCCGTGGAATGCACCTCCGTTCCCGGTTCATGATCGACCACCATCAGTTTCGCTTCGTCGAGGTAAAGCGCCTCTCGCAGCTCCTCCGTGATTTGAAGCTGCAGTTTTCCATTTCGGGCGGGGAAGCTCTGCTCGTTGCCAATCCAAACGATCTCCTCCGGATCGGCATCGATGTACCGGCCCTCCGCCAACGGCAAGCCGAGCGGCGCCGCACCGAGGATATCCGTCACGAACCGGAACTGTTTTCCATCCCAGGCATAAAGGAAAGGACACGACCCTTCCTGAATGGTGAGTTCGAGCGCGAACAGCGGGTCCTTGCAACTCACCGGCACTTCCGCCGAACCCTGGGGCCAGTTGAACCAATGCACCAGAAAGGAATCCAATTTCTGATATTTCCCGACGCCGATCTCCACCGGCAGTTGATGCACCGTCCGAATGAGCCTTAAACCGCCACTTTCAATCTCGACCCGGCAGCCCAACCCGCTCGCATTTGAGCGATTCCCAAACAAGTGAACCTTCACCTGCGAATTTGCATGCCCGCCATCATTGCGCAAATATCGGAGCCCACCATCAGCCAGGGCCACCACGGCGTCCGGATCACAATCCATGTCGAAATCCGCGAAGTGAATCTCGCTCACCGAATTAAACCCGAACTTATCAAGCCCAAGAGCCGCGGTTTGTTCCTGGAATCCAGATAGCCCCGTGTTACGCCACGCCCGGAGCGTTGGTCCCACCGCCCAAAGATCGAGCCATCCATCGTTGTCGTAATCCACCGCGACCAATTGCTTCACGCCCACGCCGTCCGGCAGTGGAATCTCCCGCTGCTCCCCACCATTCGCGATAATCGTAATCTTTCCGTTCCCCAGGACAGCCAGATCCGGACGCAGATCATTATCGAAATCACCCGAACACACGATCGATCCTGAGACTGCATTCGTGAGCTCGCGCGAAACCAGCGGTCCTCCACGCTGCTTTTCGAGCACGAGCGGTCCACCAGCCTTTCGCGCCACGAGCACATCCATCACCTGATCGCGATTCCAATCCTCCATCGTGAGCGCTTGCGCGTTTTGCAGGGAAGAGGAGATGCCCGAGGTGCTGGTAATTTCGTTGAAGAGGAGCGGCCCGAACTGCCGAAAAACCCGAACATCATTCGTCGCCGTGACCACCAGAAGATCGAGTTTTCCCGTGAAATCCAAATCCATGACAAGCCCGTCCAGCGCCTCCAAACGGTTGAGCCGGCTCAGCAGGGAAACATCCGTGGCCACACCGTTCGTGGCGAACTTGAAAAGGTGACTGCCTTTGTCACCGAGCACGATTACATCCTCGAAGCGATCATTCTGCAAATCGCCCACGAGCATTTTGGAATAAGTCGCTCCCGCGATACTGGGATAAGAACCGGCGTAAGGAACAAAAACACCATTCGTGTTCACCAACAGTCTGAACCCTCCCAACTGCTGTCGAACAAACAAGCTGTTCCAACCTTTATGCTGCAGATCCAGCACTCCGATTGGACCGGCATAATTCGTAGCTGTCCCACCGAAAACCTCACTGGTCGCATCCTTAAACTTAATCGCAATTCCAGTCTTGTTGGGCTGCTCCAGCTTAAATGGCACGCGCGCCTGCGTGAATTTACTTTTCTCAAACGTGGCAACACCCGCGCCCGCGCCCACACCCGTACTGGCCTGATGAAGCTGGAGCTCCTTTTGCGCCTCCTCCTGCCGGCCCCCGCGCAGCAGCGATTGGCCGAGCAGATAATGCGCCGCGGCATGCAGGTGATTCGGATCAATCCGCAGGCCCTCCTGAAAAACGGCAATCGCCGCATCCCACTGTTTCAAACCCATCCGTGCCACCCCCAGTTGAAAAAACGTCGCGATCTCGCCGGGGTCGATTCGCCTCACATTTTCCAATGCTCTAACCGCCTCCTCAAAATTGGACAGCCGCAGATAACCCGACCCTTTCACAAAATACGCCGTGGCAGAATTGGGTTCCAGCTTCAGCGCCTCATCAGCTTCGCGAATGGCCGCCGCCCCGTCACCCGCCATCAAATGGGCATTCGCCAGATTTAAGTGAACATCAACATCGTTCGGCACCAGCGCGACAGCCTTCCTGTAAGTGGAGATGGCATTCGTCGAATCGCCCTGATCGAAATAATTCTTCCCCGCGTTCATCAAGCTGAGGAACTGTTCGGCGGGTTGGGTGGCGGCGGACTCGCTTTTCCGACCACGCTCGCCCGGCCCACCCTTTTTGCAACCTGAAGTAGCAAACAATATCAGAAGAGAAAGGCAGATCTGAGCGGCGAACCATCGCATAAGGCCAGTATAGAAATCAGGCGCGGCTTGGCGAGCTCAAGCCGCTCGAGGGCTCTGGTCAGAGCGGCAATGCTTAGATGCTCTCTCGCGAGCTGATCGAGTTTGCGCCCAAATCGCGAAGTGGACGAGCCCGCAGAAAATCGAGTAAATGTCCGACCAGTCGCTCTCCAAGATCACGCTGAACTTACGTTTTTTCGAGTTCCCCATACAAAAGTCATCGCAGAAAAGCATCGTAGGAACAAAGGTCAGGCGCATCTAAATCCCGCGGTGGCAGGGCGGTCACTCCGAGAGCGCCTCCGGAACCCTTTGAAATCAAATTCACGCGCAAATAATTGTACCCACCCCATCCCGCCCTCCTCTTCGATTCCGGCGCTCTCGGAGAGATCGCTCTACCTTGTTGCCGAAACGGAACCAGCGCGAGAGCCGTAGATTCAGCGTCCCCGCATCCTAAGTTCCCTCGTCTGAGCCCCAAGAAGATGCACCTGCCCTTGGGCGGCTCAACTCATCCCCAATTTACCATTTGAGCGGGGGCACAGCTCGCATTAAGTTCTCGCCACATGAACGTTTTTGTTACTGGAGGGGCGGGCTACATCGGATCAGTCTGCGTGGAAGAACTGATCAATGCCGGTCATAACGTCACAGTCTTTGATAATCTAAGCGAGGGACACAGGTCCGCCGTGGATTCCCGCGCCACTTTCATCCAGGGAGCGCTGGCTGACAAGGTAGCCATCGCAGAGGCCCTCAACCGTTGCAAAGCGGAAGCCGTCATTCACTTCGCCGCTCACGCGCTGGTGGGCGAATCGATGACCAACCCGGGCAAATATTTCCGCAACAATGTCGCGAACGGCCTCGAACTGCTCGAAGCCTCCGTTGACGCGAAGATACGTAAATTCGTCTTCAGCTCCACCTGCGCCACCTACGGTCCTCCCGATCGTGTGCCGATGACCGAAGACCTGCCCCAACGGCCCATCAATCCCTATGGCGAGTCCAAGTTGATGTTCGAAAAGATGCTCGAATGGTTTCAAAAGATTCACGGGTTGGAATTCGTGGCCTTTCGCTACTTCAACGCCGCCGGCGCGAGTGAAAAGTTCGGTGAACACCATCGCATCGAAACTCACCTGATCCCTAACGTTCTGAAGGTCGCGCTTGGCCAGGCGCCCCATTGCGAAATCTACGGCACGGACTATCCGACTCCCGATGGAACTTGCATTCGCGATTACATCCACATCATCGACCTCGCGCAGGCCCACATCCAGGCCATGACACCCGGCAAAAGTGGTTTTTTCAATCTCGGCAACGGCTCCGGCTATTCAGTGCGAGAAGTCATCCAGATGTGCGAAAAAGTGTCGGGTAAGAAGATCCCCGCGATCGAGAAACCGCGCCGGCCTGGCGATCCACCGCGGTTGGTGGCAGCCGCCGACAAAGCTTTCAAAGAATTGGGCTGGAAACCGAAATACCCGAAGCTGGAAGACATCGTGACCACCGCCTGGCGCTGGCACGAGAAGCATCCTAACGGATATTCGGATTAGCAGCTCGGGCGCTGCAGCTTTTCTTGCATTTCGCCGGGAACACTGGCGAGAATTCCGGTGTGACTCAGCACCATAAGCCTCAAGGTCAAACTCCTTCGGAAGGGTGTCAGCTTCGCAGTCTATGGAATTAAGCGATCAAGAACGGTTGATAGAGAAGCTCAAACGCATTGAGGCCCTCTTTGCGGACCGAGCCGCCACCACGGGTGAAAAAGCGGCCGCAGGTGAGGCCCGCGATCGCATTCGCGAGCGCCTCGAGAAACTCCCTGAACCGGCGGTCGAATACACCTTTGCCCTCCGGAATCCCTGGTCGCACAGATTGTTTGTCGCCTTGCTTCGCCGGTACAATATTCGGCCGTACCGGTATCCGCGCCAGCGACGCACAACAATCATGGCCAAAGTCCCACCTCGCTTTGTTAATGAGACCCTCTGGCCTCAGTTCGTGGAGTTGGATCGCACGTTGGCGAGCTACCTGACTGAACAGACCAATCGGGTGATCTCCGAAAGCATCAACAAGGACACTTCTGACGTTGAGGTCCGATCCGGTCAAGCCCTGCCCGCGACAACCACGCTGGAAGGCGGCGGTGATTTTCAAGCGTCCGTTTGAGAGCCAGTGGGAGATTGACTTGCGCGGCGTTGGAACCGCACCACCGTAGCCCCCCTTCCCGCTTTTTGATTGCGACCGCCTGAAAAGGAATGAAACAATTCCCGCGTGACTGAAAAACCGAGACCAGCGTCGGCCAGGGCTCTGGCCCTCCTCGAGAAGCTGCAAGCATTGGCGGATCACGGAATCGATGGTGAAAAAGCAGCCGCCCAAGCCAAGCTCGCAAGGCTCAGACAGCGCTTTGACTTCACTGCCTCACGAAAGGAAGCCGTCCCCGATCTGTTCTCCGGAAAGTTCAAACGGTCGGGAACCGCCCGGAAAATTTGGTCTTTTGAGCCAGGAGAATTCGACGTGGCCAATTCAATTAAATGGGCGCTTGAATCAGCCACGAAAATCCCCTGCGTTTATCAGCAAGATGCGCTCTGCGCGGAGGCATCCGCCCCCACCGCGAAGCGGCTCCAGGAAATCGCCACCCACATTGCCCATCAGTTCCGGACACTGCTGAAGATCTTCGGGCAGATCGATGGCATCAACGTCACTGACCGAGCATCTTTCCTTCGTGGACTGTATGATGGTATGATGAACGAATCACGCCTGGCTGGGGAGTCATTGCCAAAGCCCGCACCCCGCGCAGGCAAAACACGGCGTGCAAAAGCGGCCGCTTCCTCGTCGGGTTCAACGCTGAACGTTCACCCCTACACCCTTGGCGTGGGGCTGGGGAAACAGATCCGTTTCTCCATCCCGGTGGAGCAAGTGAACGCCGAACTGGAAGCCATGACCCAAAAGCGCCTCGCCCCCGAAGCAGGCATCTCACCACCAATGGAGCCTGATCGTCGAGCCTTGCAGAGCAGCGCACAACGGGCATAAGTCAGTCATGAAACTGACAGCCGGCTTCGAGCCTGCAAAAGAAGGTGGTTACACCTGTTTTATCGAGGAGATCCCGGCCGCGATTTCGGAGGGCGAAACGCTGGCGGAAGCCAAAGTAAACCTGCTGGACGCATTAAAACTCGTGCTTTTGGTCAAGAGAGAGCTCGCCGAAAAAGATCTCTCTCCAACAGCCCATAGAGAGGTGATTGAGTTTACGGAGAAATGAAGCGCTCGGAGCTTGAGCGCCATCTCCACGCGGACGGCTGTCATCTTCATCGTGAAGGTGGCGCCCACAGTATTTGGTTTCATCCCCTAAAACAAAAATTGTCCAGCGTCCCACGACACCGCGAAATCAAGGAAGGCACTGCCCGCGCTATTTGCAAGCAATTGGAAGTCCCCCTTCCCCGAACGTTTACGTTTTGCTCCGCGCACAAACTGCTTGCTCAGCCTTGGGTGCTGATGCATATATCCATGGTCTGCCGGAAACCGCTTCGGTTCCTTGCAGGGCGCGCTTAGCTCAGTGGTAGAGCATTACCTTCACACGGTAGGGGTCGCAGGTTCGAAACCTGCAGCGCGCACCATTTTTTTTCTTCCCAAAACTCACAACTAGCCCTAGTCGCAGGCTGTTGTCACCTTCGGACGCAAATTTCATACTTCCCGCTTTTTGCCCTTATTTCCCTATTTTAGCCCGAAAATTTGCCACCAGTTGGCACCACATGGAAGCTCCCATCGGAAAAGCTCCAGCTCCCCCATCAGCGGTTCCCGCGTATCTATGTTGCAGCTTTTGGCATTATCTTCCTCGTGAAGCGGCGGTCATAGACGCTTGTCATTGCCCATATCTCGGGGTGGTTTTCCTGGATCAAAAGCTTGCGCCTCCTTCAAGCATCCAAATGATTCTTTGCCAACCTCTCCAAATGTTTTGCCACCCGGGCATCCCGTCGCTCTTCCGACCGATAAGCCCTCCTACTCTGGCTACCCCGATGATCATGTTTTGATTGGTCCATCCTCCCTTCGGCACCCCAAATTTTCTCTCCAATAAGGTGCTTTGGACTTCACATGCTGGCGCTGTGGATTGGGTGCTGCGCATGGTTCGTTGGACACAGTCGCCGTAGAACGTGGCTAGCGGTCCGGGGAGGGGGACGGGTCTGGAGGACCGTCACTTTGAAAGCGTCTTCATGCCCACGTCATCGATCCAGGCTGCCCTTTCGTGCAGGAACTTTTTTAAGGCGTCGAGCTGTTCGGGATAGGTCTTCGTGGCGAAGGTGACGTAACCCTCGTGGAATGGGCGTTCCACGTTTAGGACCTTCCAACGATCAAAGTTCCGATCGGCGGCGCCTGCCAGGAGAGGTGCAGCGATCGAATCAACGCGGGCGTCGAGCTGGGCGTCGCTCAACACTCCCGGGCGCAACCTTGCCCAACGTTCCACTACTTTCTCCCGAAAGGCTGGGTCACCCATCATCCGGGTGATCCATCCATTCGGCGGGTTCCGCGGGATGTACCACCAATTCGTGAAAGTCGTGCCCTGGGGAAACTGATTTCCCAGGGCGAGGTCATGATCCCAAACAGCACCGGGGCGGATTTTGCCTCCGCGTTCTTTGCACAAATAAAAACTGCGAACCCAGGCGTCCAAATTAAAGATGAGTTCCTGGAACACAAAGTAGTTCACCCAATCATCAATCTCGACGTGCGCCGCGTAACCGGCTTCCGGATCTCGAAAATTCTCGGTTTTCAGTGCGGCATCAAAACGTTTAAAAGCCCTGTCGATCCACGCGGTCTGGGGGTCGCTCGGGTGCTTGGGATAGAGCAACTGCAAGGAAGCCTGGTGATGCGCCGGCTTCCAGGAGGGAAGATAATTTCCAGGCCCAACCTCCCACGCCAGGAGATATCCACCCGTCACCTCCGGCTCAGTATTCGAATCGGGCAACAGCTTTTTCACCTTCACGCGGTCGGAGCCTCGCTCGATGTGCTCGGTCAGTTGATACACCCCGAGGTAATCGGCCTCAGTAACTGCGCGGCCTGACGTGGAGAGAAACAATTCGCATGGCCGAGTGCGCATGGCCATGACTCCCATGGCCCTCGCGAGGTCGTAGCTGAACGCGTTTCGGATCAATGATTTGTCGAGCCACGGTCCATGCAATACCCAATCCTCATGCGCGGGCATGCCCAACAACGCCCGTTCGTCGCCTGCCCCATCGCGCCGTGGCAGTTTGAGCCGGTATGATAGCTTGGGAAAAAGCCGCGAGACCATCCCACGCACGTGCAGGCCCACTTTGATGGTGATGGCCGGTGGATTGGTCAGGCTGACGATTCCATTCAGCTCGGGCTCGTAGATGCCCATGGCGAAATCGCTAAACTGCTTCGACATACTCACGGCGTTGCCGGATTCATTCCGCAAAACGATCACGGGGATGTTTGAGGTGAAATCGCGAATTCCGGTGGGGTCGAAGAGTGGATAGGCGTTCGATTCGCCGGAACTGGGACGGCTGAACTTGAATGGAGGTTCGACTTTCCTCCTGGCAGAGGGATGTCGCTGAAGGAAAGCAATTGCGCCTGAAACAAGCAGCAGGACAATAATCGCGATTTTAAACTTTTTCGCCTTCATGAACCGGTCCCGCTGAACGAATCAGGCCTGGTTACCGTGAGAGAACGCGGACGAGGGTCAATCCGCAACTCCAAAGAAGGACAGACGCGCGGGCAAGGTCTCACGGAGGAAGTGGAGAGTCTGGAGATCGGGAAATCAGGTGGGGGCTTCAAGGGTCAAATGCGGGGATCGGAAGAGGCACGGCGGTCGT
>JADMIO010852365.1_pt1 | contig 39866 bp, 34 predicted proteins | sample 8958161 | NCBI WGS metagenome assembly JADMIO01 (sample SAMN16585339, study PRJNA669376) | soil metagenome | isolation source: Crop rotation soil | place: USA: Cullars Rotation, Alabama | collected 2011 | reverse complement strand
CGCGACAACTTGTCCACGTGGAATTCTAAGCTTAGGATCCCAATGTGCTGGAAAGGCTTCGCGAAGCATTCTGAAAGAAACGTGACTCAAGATTCTTCCGATCGCACGCGAATTCCCGCTCGACCCGACGCACCCGCCGCGCAAACAACTTCGGTCGCACGGCAGCCCAACCGAGCCACGCGATAAGCGCCATCGCGATCACAAACAGCCAAAAGAGATAGACTAGCACAACCAGTAATCGCGATCACAGGAAGTACGCGCGATACGCTCGGTCATCGGATCAAGCGTCGAGGCGCGCAACGGCGAGCCGCTACTCTAGCACGAACTCGCCTACGGTTGAACCGGCGCATCAAACAGCGGCCGCACGGGCTCAACCGTCGTTATGTCAGTCGGTGCGACGACTCGCTCGGGCTCCGCCGACGCATTGTCCGAAGGCGTCGCCAGGGCAGGTTCGACCGCCGGCTTTTCCACGGGAGCCGCCGCGGCAGGCGCAAAAGCCGGCGTCGGTGTTGGTGCAGGAGCTGCTGTCGGCACAAAGTTCTCCATCGAACTCGGCGCCTCAACAATTCGCCCGCAGTCATCGCAACTTCCGCAGCCATAATACGGTAACGGCGAATGTGGCACTCGCACCGGGCCGCCCAAGCCCCAACCGTCGCACCGAACGGGACCAAGAATCAACGGTGCATGATATCCGCCGCCAAACCCGTGGCCCGACCGCTGCGCGTGCGTCCCCGGCATATTCCAATATCCGGCAGCGCCCGCCTGCTCTGCGACAGTAGCACTCAGAAGGAGGGCGACAGCTACAACCAAACAAGCCATCAAATTCCGCCGGCGCATGGGGGGGACGCTCCTCACGGACATTTCGAGAAACAGAAAGGCTCCTCGTAATGGATCGTGCGGAAACGAACAAAAAATCAGAGAAGGTCGCCAAAGCGTCGAGCCTTACCTAAGCGTTACGATCGACAAAACGCCGGTCAGCCCCCGGCTCCGCCGGGGGTTTTGGCCCCATTAAGAATACGACTACGTCGCAGAACCACGTCTCAGTCGTTGTAGTTATGCCGCTCAAGATACTCGGTCATGAAATGCCGAGAGATAAGCCGGTCCACATCAAACACATGCGCGAGCAGCGCCGCTCGAATCCACATCCCGTTGCGAGCCTGCCGGAAATACATCGCTCGCGGATCATTGTCGATCTCAGGCGGAACCTCGCCAAAATGCTGATCCCGCGGGAACGGGTGCAAAATCGGCGCGTACTCCTTCATCCGACCGACCATCTCCGGTGTCAAACAATACCGCGAGAAGTCGATCCCCGCCAGCGACGCCGCATCCTGCGGATTGTTGTGCTCTTTCTGAATTCGCGTCATGTAGAGCGCGTCGAGCTGTTCAATCACCGGCTTCCCATCGAGCATTTCATCAAACGAGTCAAATTCGTAAAACCGCACATTCCGGTCCACCAGCCGCTCGCGCAAATCCTCGCGCATCGAAAGCGTCGGGTGGTCTGGCGACACAAACACAAGCCGCGCATTCTCGTAAAGCGCCAGTAGCATCGCCAGCGACCGCACGGTCCGCCCACGGCCGATATCGCCGCAAAAACCATATGTCTTTTGTGCGAGCCCCTTCGTAAGCCCGGGGTAACCTTTGCGCTCGCGCAAATCGTCAAATCGATTTGCCGCCGGCGAATCCTTCGGGCTATCGAACTGAAACGACCGCTGCAACGTGTAGATATCCAAGAGCGCCTGAGTCGGATGCTCATCTGCCCCCGACCCGGCATTCAAAATTGGTACCGTCCGGCTGCCGCTCAATTCCAAATCGTTCATCAAATAGGCACACGACTCGGCCAGCCGCGCGATCGGGCTCCGCATGATGATCACGTCGAAGTAGCTGCTGAACATGCGAATCGAATCGAATCGCGTCTCGCCCTTCGTTTCCGACGACGTGCTCGGATCGCGCACCTCATTGCACGTCATCCCCAGGATCTGGCACGCCGCCGAGAACGACAAAAAAGTCCGCGTCGAGGGCTGCGTAAAGTACAGCATCGCCCGCCGATGCGGCAGCAAATTGATCAGAAAATCCTGCCCGGCGCGGCTCTTCGACAGAATGCGGATCATATCCGCGATGCCGCCCAGCTCATCCAGAAATGGGGCCGTAAACTGCCCCGAAAAAATGACGTGGCGGATTCGCCCGTTCCGCTCGAACTCGGGCGTTTTCATCCGCACCGGCCGCAACAAACGCGACTCGTACAGTACGAGGTCACGCTCGTCCTGCGTTTTCGGCCGTTGCATCGTTGGGGCGCTCGACATAACTCACCGGCTGCCATGCCGTGTAGGATTCGTTTTCATTTTATCCCACGCCGACTAGCCGACAGTCAAGTGGCGGAAGTAGCTCTTAGCTATTTGCCGTTAGCTCTTAGCCAGAAAGAGCCACATTTCAATCTGGCTAAAAGCTAACAGCTAACGGCTAATAGCTTCTTTCAATCCGCCACCCGCCATCGCACCTGGAACAACCGCATCATCGCCAGAATCAACACCCCGCAATACAAAATCGTCCAGCCCACAAACCCAAAGAACACGCGCAAATCCGAAGTATCCACCGGCGATGCGCCAATCGAACGCGCATCATCCTCCGCAATATTCAGCGGTAGTGCAAACGTCGCAGAGAATGGGCTGATCACGCCAGCTTTCTCCACCATTGCGGCCTGCGCCGTGCCCTTGTAAAACGTCTCAGCAAAAAACTTAACCGCGACCGGCCCCATGAACATGACGACAATCACCAGATAAGTCGAAATCAGGCTCGTTGCGGTCTTCTGAAATACCGTTGAACAAAACAGCGCCGTCACTGCCGTGATGGCGCAGGTCAGCGCCACAATCAACACATACCCGCCCATCGTTGGCAGATGATGCCAAAACGGCAACGGCATCATGCATGCCAGCAACACCGGCCACAGCAAAAACGCCGTCAACACGCTCGACACCCTCAGTCCCGACAGGAGCTTGCCCCACAACATCTGCCACGGCGTCACCAGCGTCACGAGCAAAAGATCAAGCGTCTGCCGCTCGCGCTCGCTCGTCACGCTCCCCGCCGAGAACACCGGCCCCACCAGGATGTTGAACAAAATCACGTACGAGATGTACCACGCTGCATACGCCGGCGCGATATACAAGCAGGCCGCCATCACAAACAGCGCCAGAAACATGCTGATCTGAATCACCAGCCGCAGCATGAGCGTGCCTTGGCTGAAAATCTCGCTCCGCATCTCCTTGTCGTAGATCGGATTAACGCCTTCCTCTAGAAACGAAGTCCGCTTCGGCGGTGCGAACAACTTATCCGGAAACTCATCCCGCTTTATGTAAAGCCCGACAGCGTCGCGGGCCTCAGTCTCCAGATCGATGACTTCTTTCCCCTCGCTCCCTAAGTCGGGCGGATACAACAACCGCTTGCAGGTGTTCTGCCACATGAGAGCCGACATCGTGATACAAGCGATCGGAACGATCGTCACCGTCACAAATAACCGCGCCGATCCCAGCTGCTCCATCTGGTTCCACATCAGCACACAGACGACCGCGAGTGGCAAAATCATCAAGTACGACACCACCAGCGCCGCACTCGTCCGCTTGAAGTAGCCGCTCGCCCACAAGCTGATCATGCCAAACAGCCCGACCGTAGCAATCATCCCGAGATAGGCCGCGAACACTTCGTACAACGACACGCCCCCGAGCGGCAAACACAACATCACGATCGGCAGCGAGCAGACCATGAGAATGCCCAAGTGGCAGAGCGCCGCAAACAGTTTGCCGAGCACAATCGCTCCCGGCCGCAGCGGCGTCGCGAGTAGCATCTCGTAACTCATCCGCTCCTTCTCGCCGGTAATCGCCCCCGCGGCAAAGCTCGGCGCCATCATCGACGCCAACATGAACTGCCCAAAGAAGAAGAGATTCACCAATCGCTTTGCAGCAGTCGGCTGCGCCAGATCCAACCGCTGCTCCTGCGGCCAGGCCAAATAGACGACGAACCCCAACAGCGCCACATACATAAAAAGCAGCACAAACGCCCGCGACATCCGCAGGTTTGTCAGAAGCTCGCGCTGAAGAACGGGGTTTTCGCGAATGTACATAATCCGTCGTTCAGTAATTAGTACTCGGTACTAAGTACTCCGTACTAGTACTTCCTGGGTCGCACTCGTCCTAGTACACGGCTCGGCAAACCCTGAATCCGCAAAAACCCTTCCGCATCCGTTTGATCATAGCTACCGCCCGCTTCCATGCTCGCCGTTGCTGCATCATAAAGACTGTTCGGACTCGTCCGTCCACGCACAAAAACATTGCCCTTGTAGAACCCAAGCGTCACTTCGCCGTTCACAGCCTGCTGAATCTCCCGCGAGAATGCCATCAGCGCATCCATCTTCGGCACGTACCAATATCCGTAGTAAACCATCTCCGCAACTTCGGGCGACAACCGATCACGCAAATGCACCGTATCCCGATCCAGTGTCAACTGCTCAATCGCCAAATGGGCCGCGTAGAGCGCTGTCATCCCGGGTGCTTCATACACGCCGCGGCTCTTCATCCCCACAAACCGGTTTTCACAGATATCGATCCTCCCTACGCCGTTCCGCCCTGCAATCGTATTCAGCTCTTCGACCATCTCCAGCGCATTCCGCCGCTTGCGGTTTAGCGTCACCGGCACCCCACGCTCGAACCCAACCGTCACCTCCTCAACCTTATCCGGCGCCTCCTGTGGCGAAACCGTCATTCCAAACTCGATAATCGAGACTCCATCGACGGCCGGATCTTCCAGCTCTCCCGCCTCATAACTGATATGCAAACAATTCTCATCCGAGCTATAAGGCTTCGAAATCGATGCCTTCACCGGAATCTTCTTCGCCGCACAAAAATCAATCATCTCCTTCCGGCCTGGGAACTTATCCCGATACTTCTTGATTCGCCAGGGAGCCACCACTTTAATCCCCGGCTCGAGCGCCTCAGCTGCCAACTGAAACCGGCACTGGTCATTCCCCTTCCCCGTCGCCCCGTGCGCAAACGCCGATGCCCCCACCTCGCGTGCCACCTGCAAACAAGCTTTCGCAATCAACGGCCGGGCGATCGACGTCCCCAGCAGATAAATCCCTTCGTACTTCGCCTGCCATCCCAGGACGGGAAACGCAAAGTCGCGACACAACTCCTCGCGCGCATCCACAATCCGCGCCGAAGCCGCCCCGCAGTCATGGGCCTTCTTCAGAATCGCCTCGCGATCCTCGCAAGGCTGCCCAAGGTCCACATACGCACAATGAACCTCGTACCCCTCATCCTGCAGCCAACCAAGAATAACCGAGGTATCGAGTCCGCCAGAATACGCGAGAACGCATGAAGACATAGTGAGTAGTGGTGAGAGCTCAGAGGTCAGGGAGTGAAGTACGACGATGCTAAAGACGCAATCGCCCCATTGTGGTTCGCCCCCGCTATCGTGACAAGCGCCTTGCTATTTCCCTGACCTCTGACCTCCGACCTCTGACCTCTTCTCCGGCAACTCCACGATACCGATCTTCCGAAACAAAAAATCGGAAGTCGCGTCATGCCCCTGAATCGCGATCGCGCCGCCCCCGAGTTTCAGTCCCTCGCGCCCACTCTCCTTCTCCGGCCGCTTATCAACAAAGTCCGTCACTTGATACCCATTCACCCACGTGGCGAAATGCGGCCCATCCACAACGATTGTCTTCGTAAACCACTTCTTATCGTCCGCCACGACTCGCCGCGCCGGCTGCCGGCGATAAATGGCCCCAGTACCAGCATCCTTTGGCTTCGTTCGATCTCCATCGACAAAGCTGTTCTGAATCTGGCTTTCATAACCGGCCCATCGCCCTTTATGTAGCGTCCGAAAGAAGATGCCTGAATTCAACCCGGTCCCATTCACTTTGCATTCAAGCTGCAGCACGAAATTGGCGTAGTCGCGCGCAGTCTCGATCTGCCCCGGCCCGTTCGACAAATGCAGTTCGCCTTTGTCCGTCACTTGAAACTGGCATTTTTCAGCGCGCTCTTTGTTCCATCCATCCAGATCGCGACCGTTGAGCAGCGGCTGCATTTCCATTGGCTTGAGCCGCAAATTGCGAAACGCGACTGCCCCCTCGCGCGATTGCAACCCAATGTGTCCCATCCTAAGCGCTTTCGCGTCCGAGTATTGCAGCGCCGATTTGCCGTCAAGCCGGACCGCAAACTCATCACCCAGCACCGCCACATCAAACGAATGCCACTCATCGGCCGCCGGCTGCCATTTTGCCTTCCGCACCACCTTCTGCCGCCCGACAAAACTTCCGGTCGGAAAGGGGTTGTCCGCCGGCGCAATATTCAGTTCGTAACAGTCGCGAGCCGGATCTTTCGGTGAGAGCGGCGTCTGCAAAAACACCCCACTGTTCGTTCGCTCTGCCGCCTTGAACTCGACGTGCAGCAAATACTCGGCCCACTCCGTCGTCGTCATCAAAAACCCGGCCTTGTCACCGCTCGTCCGAATCTCGCCGTCGACAACCTCCCACTTCGCATCCCCCGTGGGCTGCCATCCAAATTGAGTCTCGCCATCAAACAACGAAATCCATCCGTCATCGAGCAACTGCTGCGGCAACAACTTCGGCTCGGCCGCATGCGCGCCACCGGACGCCACCAAAAACAGCCCAACCGCGCAAATAAACTTCAACACAGCTCTTACCTCAAGTTCATGGCGACAACAAACAGACAGCCGCAGATCGACGCAGATGAACACAGATAATATTCAACACAAATCCGTTTTTGCATTGTATCTGCGTTTATCTGCGTGCATCTGCGGATAATAAACTTCCTCTCCGTGCCCTCTGTATCCTCTGTGGCATATCATTCTTCAATTTCTAGCCGAACTTCACCAACCAACCCGCCCGGCACAAATTCGCTTCCTTTGTCAGGCGCATTCCCTTCATCGTCCAGTTCGGGATGTTCGACGTCGATATCGACACGGTTATGTTCTTCAAGTAGTCCCGTAATATCGAACCTGCCAGCGTCGCCGCCGAATCGCACATACCCGAGCGCTTTCCCATTCAATCGCACATGACCGCAAAAGCGCGGCGGTTCGATCACCAGCCAAACACGATCGTCCGCGAGAATTGTAGCCCGATTGAATTTCCGGCTATAGCGGACCACGCCAAGAAAATCGCGGCCCATCGTCTCGCGCCAATCGGCCGGCATCTGCCCACGATCGCATGGAGGCAACCCACTCGTCGATCGATCGAAGCCGCCACGACTGCGCTTGACGTAACGCTGAAGCGGCTCAAGTACCCACGGCCCGCGAAGACGGATGGTGTGCATGAGGAAGAGGTCAGAGGTCGGGGGTCAGAGGTTAGGGATCAGAGCTTCTGACCTCCGACCTCTGACCTCTCGCCACTATTCCTGCATAAAATGCTGGTTGACCCGCACCTGCCGAATCGCCCGGCTGTCGCGCTCATAGGTGCGAATGAGCGCTTGCATTCCCCGCAGCGGCTTGTCGTACGGCGGCACGGTCTCCCGCTCGCCAACGTCATCTACGCCCAACCGTCTGTCTTGAACAAGCACAAGCTGTTTTGAAACCGAGTCAAAATCCCAGTAATTGCCTGTGTCTTCCAATCCGTTGGTGCCTTGATCGACAACACCGTAACTGTCTTCATCAATTCCGTCGTTCTCGTAATGGAACGACCAGGTATCGTATTCGCAGTAGCCCGGCGATTTTGTATTACCAAAAACGTCACTCAATCCGCGCCGATCAAAAAACCAAGGCGGAGCGGCCGACAAAAATCCAGTTGCATACACTGGCGCCGGAAACATTCCGATTAGCTTCTGTAGGCCAAGCTTCAGGTCGAAACGAGGATCGTATCCGTAGCCCAAATCAACATACGCGCCCTGGCCGACGTATTGCGGCGAACCAACCGCGGGATTTGCGTTGTTGCCAATTTTTCCGTTCCCCATATTGTCCGGGTGCATATACGCTCCATCGCTGCCCTTCGGAGGATTACCCCGCCACCCAAAATCGCTCGGCGTCATCACAACGTCGTACTCGGCAGGTTTCGCCTGCGTGGCCACCGTCTTAACCGTCGCAAAAATCGGCGCACCCGGATCGTACACCCGCAAGTCGAATCCCAGCACGTCGGTCATCATCACATCTTCGCCGCGGCGCGCGCCCCACAGCGGCACGGGCCCGTGAACGACCCGCACCACCGATCCGTCGTCGTTGAGCATTGCCTGCGCGGTCGCGTGCACAAACGTCGGCGGAGCTGATACCGGCGGCTTTTCTTGGATATAGACAAAAGGGCGCGCGGAATAGCGGTGGTCTGTGTTTTTGACCTCGTACGCTCCCACGGTATTATTGGCGGGACCTATCGTTGTCAGGTGCCCAATCGCGCTCGCTGGAACAGTAGGACCCGGTACTTCCGAATCGTTCGCAAACCCCACTTGCACAGTCTTTCCCGTGTAATCACTCCCCATCGACACAAATTGAAACGGAAAACCCCGCGATGGTGGAGGTGAACCCGGTCCCCAGTTATATCCAAAGTGGCAGAATCGATTCTCACGCTTCGTTAAGTCGCCCAGCGTGTTGGCCACAATTTTCCAGTGCTTGATATTGGCATCCCATTCCAGCCGCGCCGAAATATCATATCGGTCTTGAAATGCAACTAGCGACGCAATGGCCTCTTCCAGCGGAAGCTTGTCGCCCTGCGGCAAGATCCGCAACAATCCGGGCTCGGCTTTGAACTTGACACCCTCGTACGTAAAAATATCCGGGTCGTTGCTGGTTGCACCGGTGTAGCGATACGGATTCAACCACGGTGCAATCAAAAGCGTTCGCCGATAGATGGTCCGAAAACCGGGCTCGCCGAAGAAATGGTTCGCCGTGGGGTCTGTTAGCACATCGTCCGTATATCCTGGATTCTCAACCGCAAACCAAACGACTTCCGCCAGCGGCGATTGAATGCTCTCTTTCGCCTCCCAGTCGCGGAAACTATTTGCTTTATCTTTATCACGAACGTTTGAAGGTATCCGCCCCACAAACGGCTCGCGCTCATTCCTTGACGTCAGCATAAGCACGTCGTCGAAATCCCCCAACCCGGCGCCATCCGTCGCCCACTTCGCATCTTTGAATGGCAATACGTTGCTCGATGGAATAGTCGATGCCGCGTGATCGATCTCCGGATTGAGCACCGTCGGCGGCAAATTCGTCGGATTTGGCGCAGCCGCTGTCGGATCCGCATCGATCAGATCCGTGGCGTATCCCTCGTGAAACCGTCCCTCAACAATCTCGATGTACCCGTGGTTCCACTCGGGCCGTTGCCACGTCTGCCCGGGACATGTCGCCCCCTGCAAGTCCTGCTGCAACACATTCCGCAGGTGACGCAACTGGCCAGACATCTCCGTCGTCGCCCGACGATTGCGCACACTATTGCTGAGATTGGCAAACAGCGTCACCACCGCGCCCATCATCACCAGCGTGATGGCCATCGCCACCAACATTTCGATCAGCGTAAAACCGCTCCCACGCAAACATGTCCCACCAAAAGCCCCTGCCAGCCCCCGGCTCTGCCGGGGGTTAGTCTTTCGAACCCGCACGATTGTACATGCCATAAGAAAAGTCCTCTCCACCGAGACGCGGCCCCTACCGTGCTCCTGTTCCACCTTCCATTATGTCCCCGGAAAGTGAAAAGGTCGAGAGAATATGCGTGCCATCCTGCAGCAATTAGGGTCATCCTGAGGACAATCAATGCCATCCTGAAGGGCAACTATTGTCATCCTGAGGACAATCAATGTCACCCTGAAGGGCAACTATTGTCATCCTGAGGGAGCCTAGGCGACCGAAGGATCTGGTTCGCCGTACTTTCCCGCATCGAAAATCAGACAAGAACCCAAGACAGATTCTTCAAGTCGTGGAACTTCTTTCAGAATGACCCAAGAATGGCAGGCGCGCCTGACACAAGGCTCTCCTGAATTACTCTCCGTGGTCTCTGCGCCCTCTGTGGCTACATGGCTTGGAAAATTGTTTTAGTGCCCGTCCGACGGTGCAATCCCGAGTTCCTTCTCGCGCTTCGCCGCAATCAGCGACGCCACGATCGACGTACCCAACAGGCCAATGATCACCAAGAGAGATAACCACGGTGCGATTTCCACCCAGTGGTGTACCAGCATCTTGATTCCAATAAAGCCGAGCACGGCACTCAGGCCGTAGTTCAAATAGCGGAACAGTGTCACGACTCCCGCCAGCAGGAAGTACAGCGCCCGCAAACCCATGACCGCAAAAATGTTCGAAGTGAACACGATAAACGGATCCTTCGTGATGCCGAAGATCGCGGGCACGCTGTCGATGGCAAACAGGACATCGGTGAATTCAATCACGATAAGCACAAGAAAGAGGGAGGTCACAAACAACTTGCCGTCGATCCGCACGAAGAATTTTTGGCCGTGCGACCCGGGCGCAACTCGCAGATACTTTCGCCCCAATCGCACGAACAAATTCTGCTCCGGATGCGATTCCGACCCGTGCGAGGTCGCCAACTTGAAGGCCGTCCACACCAGGAACGCGCCAAAGAAATAGAAGAGCCAATCAAACATCTTCAGCAATTCCGACGCGGCCACGATAAATATAAGCCGCAGCGTAATTGCGCCGATCACACCCCAAAACAACACTCGATACTGATACTTCAGCGGCACGCCGAAGAAGCCAAAGATCACCACAAAAACAAACACGTTGTCCATCGACAACGACCATTCGACGAGGTAGCCCGTCAAGAACGACAACGCATGCGGCGCCCCGGGCGGATGATTCTGTTCCGCCCACCACCACAGCCAGATATTGAACGCCAAGGCGAGTGCGCACCAGAACAGCGTCCACATCGCCGACTCGCGCAACGTCGGCTCGTGCGACTCGCGATGGAACACGAACATGTCCACCGCCAGCAAAATCAACGTGCCGATGCAAAAGGCGATCCAATGCCAGGGCGTAACGGGCAGATGCTGCACTCCCGCAGCCTCGACAACATCATTGGCGATTTCAGCAAACAGCAGCACGAGTAAACCAACAAGAAACGAGTAACATCGGTCGCAATGATAAGTTGCGCCATCATATTCCCTGCCTGCACCGGTAGCAACCAGAGTCTCAATGTAGTAGGCATACTCCGTATGCCGTAACCAAACGAGCGCCGCCAAACGCGGAATGGGAGCGTCGCATACAGAATGACGCGCGCCCTCTGGAACTACGACGATGCCCGTCAGCCCCCGGCTCTGCCGGGCGTTCCGCAAGAATCGCCTAAGCCGCCATAGATTGTGCCCGCGGTGCCATCCAGCCTAACGACTGCCCCAGTATTTCCTGGAGCATCTCGTCATACGGCCGATAGTGTTCACGCAGCGGCCCGGCTACTCGCCAATCGACGTCCGCTTGATGCAAGCCGAGGTCATAAACTTGGCTTGGTTCCACGTCGAAATCTTCCAACCCCATGTAGTCGAACACCCGATTGCAAGTGGCAGCAGCATCGGCGAACAAATTCGCGCTATCGAGAACCAAGACCCGATTGCGCCGGTACATCTTATAAAGCAGTTCCAATTGCAACGCGTAATAACCGCCCGCGACATACCCTAACATCGGCAGCGCCCCGTCGCGCAATGCCAGGCCCCATTTTGCCGGAAATGCATTCGCGCGAATTTCGTCCTCGACGGCCTCCGCAAAACTTCGCGACTCTAACTGCCGCGACCTCTCGAGCTGATAGTGCGAAAACGCCTGCGATACCGGATCGCGCAAGACAACTACGATGCGCGCATTCGGCAACACCTTTTGCATCTTCCGCAGCGCACTCGGCGTCGGCAAATAAGAAGGCGACGCTTCCAACACGTGTCCCTGCCGCCGCCGCACTCGCCGCCGCCATGGAAAACGCGACCGGTACCAGGCCAAAGGCTGCGTCGAGTACCTCGAGAAGTAATCGACTTCCATCTCCGCCGCACCGTAGCACCGCGGATGCTTCAACATATGCGTGTAAAGCTCGGCCGCCCCGGCTTCTTGCGCGCCAACGATGACCGTGGTCGGCAAATGCCGAACGTGATTCGTGGCCAGCCGCCAAGTGTCCGTCAGCGAGTCCTTCACGAAATCAAACGGCATCTTCCAAGGGATAAGCGCCGAACGCTGCTCCAACGGTCGAAACGATCTGTCGTCACCAACGTCGGCAAGCTTGATTTCATTCGCCATCAGTATCGCCGCGTCATGAAGAATGTCCAATGACCAAGCATTAATGACCAACTTGCTCACACTTTGGTCATTGAGTTTTGGTCATTGGGATTTTCTTATATCTATGCCGTCTGCCCAAACTCCGGCCGCCGCTTGCCCAACTGCCCCTGCAACCGCTGCACGATGGCACTGTGCATCTGGCTGACGCGACTCTCCGAAAGATCAAGCGTCGCCCCGATCTCTTTCATCGTCAGCTCTTCGTAGTAGTACAAGATGATGATAAGCCGCTCGTTGCGATTGAGACCCTTGGTCACCAGCCGCATCAGGTCCGACTTTTGAATCCGCTTGGTTGGGTCCTCACCCTTCTTATCTTCGAGAATATCGATCTCGCGAACGTCCTTATAACTGTCTGTCTCGTACCATTTCTTATTGAGACTGATGAGATTCACCGCGTTGGCATCGGTGATCATCTTCTCAAGATCAGCAAGATTGAGACCCATGTGCTCGGCGAGCTCGTTCTCGTTGGGCGAGCGACCAAGCTTTGCCTCGAGAGTCTTGAGCCCTTCGTTCAGCTTGCTGGCCTTGCTCCGTACGAGCCGCGGAACCCAGTCCATCGTGCGCAGCTCATCGAGCATCGCTCCCCGAATACGTGGCACGCAATACGTTTCGAATTTCACACCGCGATTCAGATCGAACGCATTGATCGCGTCCATGAGTCCGAATACGCCGGCCGAGATGAGATCGTCGAGCTCCACACCGTCCGGCAACCGCGACCAGATCCGCTCGCCGTTGTACTTCACCAGCGGCAGGTACTGCTCGATCAATCGATTGCGAAGCGTTTTGTTCGACGTATCTAGCTTGAATTCCTTCCAGACCTCGGCAATTTCCTCAGGTGAAGATTGCTTCCGAGCCGCCGAAACCATCATCGTCATCGCTGCCATGTAATCCTCCGTGATCGCGAGCCCACTGAAGGGCGCCACCGAGATCCTTCTCGATGTGGAATTTCAAATTGAGGCTTCAGGTTTCAGGTGCAAGGTGTCAGAAATTTGGTTACTGACACCTGAAACCTGACACCCGACACCTTTTTCTTAAATCTCACTAAGTAGTTGGTTTCCCACTGGGCTGAGACAATTGTTCTTCCAGCCTGGCACGAACTGATTCGTCGATCGTGGCTTGGGCGATTTGCCCGATGAACGCGCCCACGACAGAAAAGATTGCGAGATAAACCGTGGCCTGTCCGAGCGTGTTCACAGCGTCGCCCGAACCGAACCAGCCACGGCAGATGACCACTGCCATCGCGAGAGGTCCAAGCACTCCGGCGTACACACGACCCATAAGCCTTCCTTGGCGTGCCGTCAAACTTGCCGCAATTTTGCCAGTTTGAACCGCACCGGCGCGCCGGTGCTATGTCGCACAATATCGACTCACTTTGGTGTTGAGCTTGAATCATTTTATTAATAGGTCGCAATTCGGTCCGTTGCCTGCATGAACATCTCGACCGGAGATGGTCCGCTGAACTGTTGTGCGCGGGTCTCCTGACCCCGCACCGGCGACGGACCGCAGGTCTCCAAGTCTTTTTGAGCGTTTCCAGCCAGCACATCACTCACCGCGCGCCCCAGCCAAAGCGTCGCTCGGCTGAACGCCGAATTCGGTTCTTCCCAAACACGCGGCCCTCGATGCGCGCCAGCAGCGAATTCACTTTCGTGCAGCGGCAGCGCCGGCAACGCCTCGATCGATAGCGACAAGAACTTTCGGCAAGCATTTTGCACACGCCGCTGCGCATCCTCGGCCGCCGCGCCGTTGATCTCGCTATTTACCAGCAGCCGAACCATCGGCCGAATGCCATCCGTCGAACTGGCTTTCATCGCCGAGTAGGCGTCCATCACCGAGGCATCGTCCGCCGTCGTCACCAACACAACACACTGCGCTCGCAACCAGAACCGGCGCGTCCAAGCGGTTAAGCCGCTGCCCGCGTCCACGACAACCAAATCGGTCTCTCCGCACAGCGAATCAATCGAACTGAGCAACCGCTGCTGCCCGGTACGCGAGCTTTCGCCACCCGTAGCCGAGTTTCTTGCCCCGGCTGAGCTTGTCGAAGTCCGAAACTCGGTCCCGCGTCTCGGAACGATGTCACCGTCACGATTGGCCAGCACTCGCAAGCCCATCGGCCCATCGACAATCGCATCTGCAATGCCGCATTTTCCGTTCACCACATCCAGTACACAGTGCTGAATCTCTCGCGCGACACCTGCGATATCCGCCAGGTCATTTCCACCTTCCGCAGCATCCACCAGCAGCACTCGCTCTCGCCGATCGGCAATGGCCGCCGCCAGGTTCACCGCAACCGTTGTCGCCCCGACCCCATTCCTGGCCCCCGAAACAACAACCATTGGCAGTGGCGCAGGCTCGACACACGGCAGAGCATTCGTAGCCTTCAACAACCGCCGCAATTTTTCCGCCTGATCAGACATCTATCTTTGTCCGTCGTCCGTTGTCCGTTGTTCGTTGTGGCAAGCCGTACGTTAATCCGTCGACAACGAACAACGGACCACGAACAACGAACACCTACCGCCCCATCCCCAACAACATGCTCGCCATCGCGCCCGACCTTGCAACCTGAATATCATCCGGCACATTCTGCCCGTCGGTGAGATAACTCACGGGCAACGGCACCGTCCGCACCACAGAAACCAGGTGCCCCAGGCTGTGGGCCTCATCGAGTTTCGTCATCAACAGCGACGTTGTGCCCACATCCGCAAACCGCTCCGCCGTATCAATGAGGCTCTTCGCCCCGCCCGTGCTGCTCAGCACCAGGTGGACTTCATCCGGCTCTGCCTCGCTCAGCATCGACTTAAGCTCTTGAATCCTCACCTCGTCCCGCGGGCTACGTCCCGCCGTATCCATCAGCACAAGGTCCAAATGATTCATCCGCGCGACCGCCTCGCGCATCTCGCGCGGCGTGGCCACAACTTCCATCGGCAAGTCGATAATGTCCGCATACGTTCGCAACTGCTCGACTGCCGCCACGCGATAGGTATCGACCGTGATCAGCCCCACGCGTCGCTTTTCGCGTAAACGATAATTGGCCGCCAGCTTTGCGATCGTCGTCGTCTTCCCAACGCCCGTCGGTCCAACCAGCGCCACCACGCGGCACTTGTTCGCGTCCGTCATGATGGGGCCGCTAACCGAAATCTCCGCTTCCAGGTATTCAGCTACCCGGTTCATCACGACCTCAGCATCGTCCAGAGTTCGCGGTGCACCTTCGCCGCGCACTCGATCGAGCCATTCACGCGCGGTCGTTTCATCAACGTCCGCTTCGATCAAGCTGGTGAACACATGAAACAAAGCCTCCGGCAAATCATGGGCCGGCGCAGACGAAGCATGCTCACACAGTTTCTCCACCATCGCATGCAGCTCATCCAACTGCCCCGCAACCTGCCGCCGAAAGTCGTCGCGATAACGCGCACGATAGTACTCGGCCAAATTAGCGTCGCCGGCCACGCCGAATGCGTTACTACTTACGTCGGCGTACCCGCCGACACTTAAGTCGCAGTCAGGCACATCAAATTTCACCGAAGTTTCGCTATGCTCGTAATCCGATAACCCTACCTGCATTCCCTCCGGCAATCGGCTCGGCACATTCACCATCGCCGAAGCCGCCACCTCATATTTGCGCCCAAACACAAGCCGACTAAGCGGCCCGCTATTCACCTCACGAGTATGCAGCACGGAAGCACTCGGCCCCAACTCGCGCCGCACCAGCTCCAGCGCATCCCGCATCGTCTTCGCACGGTAAGTCTTAATATCCATGTCAGTTGTCCGTGGTCTGTGGTCCGTGGTCGGTTGTCCGTCAGCGCATCTTGCAACTGACCACGAACAACTGACAACGGACTAACTCTTATCCGTCACTAATCCCATCGTCACGATCTTCGTATCCCGCGTCACTTCGTTGAAACTCAGCACAATCAAATGCGGCAGGTGATTCTCCGTCAGCCGCTTCACCGCCGCGCGAATCTGCGGACTCACCAACACGATCGGCGAATGGCTGCGCGTCGTCAGCTTACTGAGCTCCGCATTGATCGCTTTGCATGTCGCCTCAACACTCTGCGGCGACATCCGAATAAACAACCCGCGATCCGTGTGCTCAAACCCGGCCCGAATACGATCCTCCAGCGCCGGATCAATCGCTACCACGTACAGCTCGCTTTCGGCATTGCGATACCGCGTACAAATCTGCCGCGCGAGCCGATGCCGCACATATTCCGTCAACAGAATCGGGTCTTTCGAACGAGTTCCGTAATCACCCAGCGTTTCCAAAATCACGCTCAATTGCCGAATCGATACCTGCTCGCGCAGTAACAAGTGCAAGATCCCCTGCACCTCAGCCAGCGACATCACGCCAGGAATCAGTTCGCTAACAACCGTCGGCGACGACGTCTTCAGCTCGTCAATCAGATGCTTCGTCGCATCGCGCGTAAGAATCTCATCCGCATGCCGCCGGCAAGTCTCCGTCAAATGCGTCGCCAGCACCGAGCCCGGCTCGACAACCGTGTACCCATAAAGCTCCGCCTGTTCCGCCAACCCCGGATTGATCCACCGCGCCTCAGAGCCAAACGCCGGATCCTTTGTCGCGATGCCATCGATCTTGCCCGTTGTCATCCCCGAGTCGATTGCCAGTAGCTGCGTCGGCTGAATCTCAGCCTGCGCTACCGGAATGTCCGCAATCTTGATTCGATAGGCGGTCGCCTCAAGTCGCATATTGTCTCGAATGCGAACCTTCGGCATTAAAATGCCGATCTCGCCCGCAATGTTCTGCCGCACGCGCTGCACGCGATCCAATAAATCGCCGCCCCGGTTCGGATCGGCCAGCCGAATGAGACCCACGCCCAGCTCGATCTCCATCGGATCGACCGTCAAAAAATCCTCAACGCGCTCCTCGGGTTGCTTATCCTTCTTTTCCTGCTCAGCGTCTTTAACCGCCGTCACTGCCGCCTCTGACTCGCGCCGTGTCATCATCCGCGACAACCCCAAGCACGAACCGGCCAGCGCCAACAGCGGCACCCGCGGCAAACTAGTGAACACCAGAATCGCCAGGAATCCGCCCGTCACTGCCAGCGCCTGCGGCCGCATGAAAATCTGCTGCATAAACTCGCGCGGCATGTTCGACTTCTGTGTGCTCCGCGTCACAAGCAAACCGGCCGCGAGCGAAATCAAAAACGCCGGCACCTGGCTCACCAGCCCATCGCCGATCGTTAGATGCGTATAAACCTTCGCCGCCTGCCCCAGCGACATGTGAAACTCGGCCATGCCGATAACGAGGCCGCCCACGATATTGATCACCGTGATGATGATGCCCGCAATCGCATCACCGCGTACGAACTTGCTGGCACCGTCCATCGCCCCGTAGAAATCAGCCTGTCGCGTAACGTCCGTCCGCCGCGCCTGAGCCTCGCGCTCGTCGATGATGCCAGCATTGAGATCGGCATCAATCGCCATCTGCTTGCCCGGCATGCCATCCAAAGCAAACCGCGCCGCCACTTCGCTGATGCGCGTAGCACCCTTGGTGATCACCACAAACTGGATCACCACGATGATGATGAAAATGATGATGCCGACAACAATCCGCTCGCCCGCGACAAACGCCGCAAACGACGACACCACATGCCCGGCCGCATACAACCCGTCGGTGCCTGCCCGCGTCAGAATCAGCCGCGTCGTCGCCACATTGAGCACCAGCCGTGCCAGCGTCGTCGCCAGCAGCATCGACGGAAACACGCTAAACTCCAGCGGCTGCCGTACATAAATCGTGGTCAGCAGAATGAGCACCGCGATCGTGATATTCGCCGCCAGCAGCACATCCATCAGCGCAGCCGGCAGCGGCACCATAATCACCAGCACGCTGGTAATCATGGCGATCGGCAGAATCAAATCCTGCGCACGGCCAAGCAACGATGCCGTTGTGCGCGGGTCTCCCGACCCCGCACCCGCACGCCCAGCCGCTAACGCGATCCCGGATGCCAAAAGAATCTCCGTAGGTCAGGCCCCGAGCCTGACAAAATACGTCGCCCGCGCGGCAGACGCAGTGAGAAAAGAAATGTGAAGGGAAACTGTCAGATGAGTGGGCGGGAATTTAGCGACGAGACCCCCAAACGTCCAGACCGAACAATTAGAGTCACCGCTAGCGAAGCGCGCGGCCACTACTAGCTAGCCACGTGAAAACGGACAGGATATCAGGATCGGCCGGATAAACAGGGTCGCCGATGTCATTCATCAATCGGACTCGCAGTCGCATTGGTCGCGCGAGCGCCCCGACGATTGGCGTAATAGTCGCGCATCCGTCCTACTTATCCTTCGACTCCGCCGCCTCTATCTTCACGGGCGCCGCCACCGTCGTCGTCCAGCGCTTCTTCGCTTTCGGCCACTGCGACGCCGGAATGTTCGAACCTTGGCCAAAGCCCGTCGCGGAACTTTCATCGACATAGGCGCATTCCACGTCAACTTTCAACTCATGATCGCCCGGCGTCAGCGCCCCCTCGCAGTATCCGACCCAACGATTGGCATATCGGTTCGGCCCCGAAATCTTCATCGGCTTACCGTCCAACTCCACTTGCTTCACTTCCCATAGTAAGTCGGTCCCGAGGCCGGAAGTCGACGCCCATGGATTGCCGTACTCCAATTCCACCTGAACCCCGCGCTGCCTGCCTGCCGCCGGCGCAAGCGGCTTCACGATCGGCCGCGGTCCAAAGAACGCGTCGCACAATTTCAGCAATTGAGCGTCGGAAACAAGTTTGCCGCTAATCGCACCCGACAGAAAGCCGCGCACCCACGGCAGCGGCTGATTCCAACCGGCCGGCCGATTCGTCGTCATATGAAGTGTCAGCAACTCGACCGCATCGCTCGCATCCCCAGCCGTGATTCGACTACTTATCAATCGTCGTTCCAACTCCTGCCAAACCCAAGGCTCTTCGATCTGCTGCGGCAGCCGGCGCTCGATGAGCCGCCGCGTGGTCAGCAACTGCAATGGATTCCCTGTTGGCATCAACAGCCTTTGAAATAACAGGACGCAAATCGGCAGCAGGATTAGAAAACATCCCCAAGCGATAAGCTTCCACCGCCGCTCACCTCGCAGTCCCAGGTAAAAGACCGTTCCCACCGCCAGCACAAACGGCACGATCGTCGCCAAGGCGATCAAGACCGACTGAAACGTCTCGGGCTGCTCCAGCAAGAGCTTGCCCAAGATCCCCACAAAAGCGCCAACCCCACACATCCCAAACAAAAACGTCTTCAAGCTGAACTTCATGCCACCATCCTAACACGACCACCCTAATCGCGCGCCACCGCAAACTAGTTAGCAGTCCACTTCCAATCCTTGCCTCACAATCAACCTCGCGCTTTCGCTGCCCCCCTGCATCACAGTATGATGCCATATCCATTCACCCCTCTGACCTCTGACCTCTGACCTCTGAACCCCGAACCCTCCCCCCCACCCATGTCCTACGCCGAAAACGCCCTCCCCGAATTCGATCACGAAATGGCCAGCACGCGCAAAGTCATCGAGCGCATCCCAGACAATAAGCTCGATTGGAAAGCGCACCCCAAATCCAACACGATTGGCTGGAACGCCAACCATCTCGCCGATCTCCCTGGCTGGGCAGTCTCGATCATGACCGAGCCCGGCTACGACTTCGCCCCGCCCGACGGCACGCGCTATCAAACCCCTTCATTCAAAACGACCAAAGAGGTCCTCGAACTTTTCGACCGCAACGTTGCCAGCGCGCGGAAAGCGCTCAGCACGCTAAAAGATGAATCGCTGAACGACATGTGGACCCTTCGCGGCGGCGAACGCATCATCTTCACGATGCCTCGACGCGCCGTCATCCGCAGCTTCCTCATGAACCACATCATCCACCACCGCGCGATCCTCGGCGTCTACCTCCGTCTCAACGACATCCCCGTCCCCGGCCTCTACGGCCCCAGCGGCGACGAGTGACGTCGCAAATGCGCCGCTCGCATTCAACAACGAAAACGCCCCCAGCGCTAAACAACCGCTTGCGATTTAGCTCTGTCAAGCGCCAGTCTTTGGCCACCTAAATATTCTAAAAAGATTTCCTTTGTTTTTGGCCACCTAGTGTGCTAACGTACACCCATCAGAAATGACCGTCCGTGCGTGGCTGCGAAGACGTCTCGCCGGAACTGTCGCAACTGGCCCCACGCGCTTGCATAGGTTCATTACCTCCCTCATGTCGCCCGGCAGTCTGCGACGGGACTCCGCACCATTGGTTGCAGATTTCCATACGCTGACGGTTGGTCCGAACGCAGTGCCGGTGTTGGTGGCAAATGTCCCGCACCGGCTCCGCGCCGTCCCAGTGCGCGCATCATTTCTTTTTTTCAACCCCAAAAATCCTCTCAACTAATAAGGAAACTGATCAACAATTCGCGCTTTATCTCGCTTGCGGTTTAACTCCCTTGCACACCCTCCCAACTAGCGCGATACTCACAACTTCCAAACAACAACCGTAGGTTAGGCTTCAGCCTGACACTTCCACACGTTACGCTCCAACCTGACAAAAATCGCGTCAGGCTAAAGCCTAACCTACGCAATTCGGAGACTCATCCATGCGACGTGCGAAAATCACCGTCATCGGCGCCGGAAACGTCGGCGCCACCACTGCGCACTGGTGCGCCGCCGCCGAGCTCGGCGACGTCGTCCTCCTCGATATCCCCCAAACCGGCGACATGCCCAAAGGCAAAGCGCTCGACCTGCTCCAGGCCTCGCCAATCGTCGGTTTTGACTGCAACGTCACCGGCACGACGAACTACGACGATACCATCGGCAGCGACGTCGTCGTCATCACCGCCGGCATCCCCCGCAAACCCGGCATGAGCCGCGACGACCTCCTCGCGACCAACGCCAAGATCATGACCGACGTCTGCGAGAACATAAAACGCACGAGCCAGCACGCGATCGTGATCGTCGTCTCCAACCCGCTCGACGCCATGGTCCAACGCGCCCAACAAGTCACCGGCTTCGAGCCAGCCCACGTCATCGGCCAGGCCGGCATCCTCGACACGGCCCGTTACCGCACGTTCCTCTCGATGGAACTCGGCGTCAGCGTCAAAGACATCTCCGCGCTACTCATGGGCGGCCACGGCGACACGATGGTTCCAATCCCCAGTTGCACTAGCGTCGGCGGCATCCCCGTTACGCAGCTCATCAAGAAAGAGCGCCTCGCAGAAATTGTGCAGCGCACCCGCGATGGCGGCGCCGAAATTGTCGCGCTCCTGAAAACCGGCAGCGCCTACTACGCACCGGCCGCCGCGACGACGCAAATGGTCGCCGCAATCGTCCGCGATCAGAAACGCCTCGTGCCATGCGCCGCATACTGCGACAAACAATACGGCGTCGGCGGATATTATGTCGGCGTCCCCGTCATCCTCGGTGCTAGCGGCGTCGAACGCGTGATCGAATTAGAACTTACGTCCGAAGAAAAAGCCGCGTTCCAAAAAAGTGTAGACGCAGTAAAACAACTTGTCGCAACTATGGCAAAGCTTGTGTAGGAAAATTCAGGTGTCAGGTAAAAGGTTTTAGGTGTCAGATTTCTGAAACCTGACACCTGAAACCTGACACCTTGTTCCCGTTGACACCCACGCTTTACTAGTTTAAAACCGCAAACGTCACGCGCGATTCAGCGCGACCCCGCCTGGCTTGCTGCTAGCACGGAAGCCCAACATCGATTCGAGCAACTCGCAGTTTCGTCGATCGTTTCCCAGGGCTACCCACCAACACCCGCAATAAAATTTAACATGAATCGTATTGCCATTGGCCCAACTGAATTAACAACTTCTGCATCATCAACCGGAATCAAAAATAAACATGAATGGTTAACCCGCGCGCGGCGAATCGCCGATCCGCAAACGGATCTGCCCTTCGCAACTTTCGCGCCGATTCACTACGAAGAACGATACGCCTATCCGTTGCTCGTCTGGCTCCACGGCGACGCCGGCAACGAACAAGAGCTCCGTCAGATCATGCCGCTTGTGAGCATGCGCAACTACGTAGCGATCGCCCCCCGCGGTTCGCGACCCGACAGCCGAATCCGCGGCCGCTTCGACTGGAACCAAACCGCCGATTCAATTGAGTGCGCCGAATCGCGCATCGCCGACAGCATCGCGGCAGCCCAATCCCGCTACAACATTAATCCGAAGCGAATCTTCCTGGTTGGTCGCGATAGTGGCGGCACGATGGCGATGCGCGTCGCCTGGAACAACCCGGCCGGTTTCGCAGGCGTAGGCGCGCTCCACGGCCCGCTGCCAAACCGCCTGAGCCCGCTCCGCCGCGTCAACGAACTAAGGCAACTGCCGTGTCTATTGACGACATCGCGCGATAGCGACCTGTACCCCGAGACCCGCGTCTGCAATGACCTGCGCCTACTCCACACTGCGGGCTGCAAGGTAACGCTTCGACACTACCCGGGTCCCGATGGCGTCACCGATATCATGCTATCGGATCTCAACAACTGGCTGATGAACCTGGTCTGCGGCGGCAACCAAGACAGCTAAACTCGAACGTAGCCGGATTCGCAAAAATTCAGCTGTCTGAAGATTTGTAAATTCAGCTCCAGCAGGCCCCGCGCCTCGCTATCAACATTGACACTTGCCGCGTGATTGCGGTACAAGCTCACCGCTCTTTTCTACCGCTTCTTTCGAACGTTCGTTCCGAGGTTCCTTGCGCGATGCGCGAGAGACTGTAAATCAACACGCCCAATTGCGGCGCCCAGCTTGGCCGCGCGCAAACTAACTTGTCCGATCACGCACCAAAAACCGCCGACGCACCCAACGAACAGCCAGCCAGCGCCGGCCGGTTGATGTCGCTCGTGATGCGCTTCATTCGCCTGTTGAGCGCGCTACGAGCTTGGACAACTGGTCATTGGCTGCGCGGTGTCATCGTCGCCACCACGCTGCTAACTTTAATCGGCCTCACGATCGGCGGCTGGGCCTACTTGGCCAGCGTCGCCATTCATACGGGTGAACTAAGCGCTGAAAGCGCCATGAAAGCTTTCGATGAAGGTCATTTCGAAGAAGCGCGCACCGCCGTCGGACACATGCTCACAAGCGGTAGTCTGCCCCACCATGAATATGGCGGGCCTCTGCTCGTGCTCGGAGCATTGAAGGTGAAAGACGCTGAAGACCAACCAACCGCCGAACGCCGCCGAATCGAATATACGATTGCTGCACGTTACCTGACGGAAGCCCATGCATACGGCCTTCCTGAAAACCGAGAAGCCCACGGCGAATTCCTGTTAGGAAAAAGCTTGATCGAAAGCGGGCAACTTGATGAAGGTGTCCGCGTACTAAGCGAGCTCGTGTTGCACAAAGATTCTGATGTCGCTAGCGCCGTCGAGTCGCGGTGGTTGCTGACTGACACATGTCTCGTGATGCCGAAACCGCGATTGGCCGAGGCACTCAAGCACAATGATGCGCTCCTGGCAAACGAAAAACTTTCGGACGACGACCAGGCCGAGGCCTTGCTGCAACGGGCCGAGTGCTTGTCGCGGCTCGAGCGGTTCGACGACAGTCGCAAGGCAATCGCGCAGATTCGGGCGAGCGGCCCGCGGGCCGCGCTGATCGCGATTGTGTCCGGCCGAATCCTGCTTGACGAAATCGAAACGGCCATTCAAAAACTACCGGCCGCCGATCGTCCGAAAGCAACCAGCCAATACGCTGGCCAATTGACGGCAGCCTTTGGGGAGTTGAGCAAAGGCAGCAAGCTCGATTCACAAAAGAAACAGCTTGCGAACCAGTCGAACTACCAGCTCGCCCGCGGACTGGAACTCAAGGGCGATGCCGAAGGCGCGCTCAAGCAATACGCTCGCACTCGGCAGTTGTATGGCGACACATACGAAGGCTTGGCCGCGTCGCTCATGGAGGCCGACATGCTGCGCGAGAAGGGCGACGTCGATGCCGCACTTCTTGGCTATCGGCGCGTGCTCGAATCTTTCGCCGCCATACCGGTCTATCGCAGCCACGTGCTGCCGGTGGAAAAGCTTCGTGATCGCTTAATTGCCGCACTGTCCGACTTGCAGCAACGCAAGCAATTCGGCGAAGCGCTCACGCTGGTAGATCGCTTTTCACCGCTGTTTTCTCGCGCCGAACAACTCGAGCTGCGCGGCGGCACACTCGAACAATGGGGCACGTTCCTGCTCAGCAAGCAAACCGACGACAATCCGTCCGCGCACCGCGATCGCTCGGCCGGACTCGGGCGCTATCGGGCCGCAGGTGTCGCCTTCGAAGAATTGGCCGAATTGCGGTTCGCAACGAAGTCGTACACTTCCGATTTGTGGCGCGGCGCCCAGGATTTTATTCAGGGCCAAAGCTTCTCTCGTGCAGTGCGACTGTTAAACAAATATCTGGAATACGAACCCGAGCTCCGCAACGCACAAGCACTCTTGAGTCTAGGCCAGTCGCATCTGGCGCTCAGCCAGGTGCCGCAAAGCATCGCGGCGTTTGAAGAGTGCATCGAGTTCCATCCGCTCGATGGCGCGACATTCCAAGCCCGCATCGATTGCGCCAAAGCCTATTGGCAACAAGGTGACACCGGACACGCCGAACAACTACTTCGCTTCAACATCACCGGCAGTACACTCAAGCCGGCTAGCCCCGAGTGGAAAGACTCGTTGTTTCAACTTGGCACATTGTTGCACGAGCAAAACAAATACGAGGAAGCGATCGACACGTTGGAAAATGCGGTCGAGCGCTATCCGGAAGATCCCCAGCGGCTAGTGGCCCAATACATGATTGGCGAGTCTTACCGCCGCTGGGCCCAGGACTTTTTGACCGATGCGCGTCGCAACACGACGGCGAGCGAACACGACAAAAGCATGCAAGAGGCCACGAAACGGCTGAACACGGCATACAACTACTTCGGAGATGTGCAGCGCGCGATCACGCTCAAGACGCATGATATCCACAGCGACCCGCTCATGGGGACCATGCTTCGAAACTGTTATATGCTCGAAGGGGCCGTGCTGTTCGACCTGAAAAAATATAAGGAAGCAATCGAAGCCTATTCGAACGTGTCGTCGCTTTACCCAGATGAACCGTTCGTGCTTGAAACATTCGTACAAATCGCAAATTGCTGGCGCCGGCTAGACAAGTACGAAAACGCCCGCTTGTCGGTGAAGCAAGCGCAGATCGCGCTCGACCGATTGCCGTCCAATTCCGATTTCACCAGCACAACGATCCTCAACCGCGATGAGTGGCGGATGCTGCTGGCGAATATGAGTAAATGGTGACCGTAGGTCGGGCTTTAGCCTGACAATGAGCCGAAATGCGTCAGGCTGAAGCCTGACCTACTTACGATGCAATCCACTGAACAACTTGCCGCGTTGATTGCCCAGAAGCACGAAGTGCTCGTGCAGCTTCGCGCTGTCGGCGTTCGCCAAACCGACCTGGTTGGAAGCGGCGAGATTGCGGCCCTGCTCAAACTGCTTTCGGCAAAACAACACCTCATCACACGGTTGCAGGAGTTGGAGCGCGAACTCAAGCATTACTACGCCGGCGATCCTGACAAACGCGTGTGGCGCTCGCCGGACGAGCGAGCCCGATGTGCGAAACAGGCGACTGAGTGCAACACGCTGCTCGAAGAGGTCGTACGACTTGAAAAACTTGGTGCTGAAAAGATGAACGAGCGGAAGAACGAGGTCGCCCAACAATTGCAGCAAGTACACGCGGCTACGCATGTCCGCAGTGCCTATCAAGCTCAACAACGAGGATTTGCACAAAACAATGAGGGTGGCATGCTTTCGCGCGGTAGCGGGTAAGCATGTTCGGCAACGTTGAAGCATGCTTACGGCTCGACGGCGAAAGCATGGCACCCCACGTAAATCACAACCAATGATTCCGTCCCAGTCACAAAACAGAACATTCGGCGACGAGCCACTCGCACTTGCCGAGGAGGTCGATCTCGAAGCCGTGCTGAACGCCTGGCATACGGCCACGCTGCGACTGGAACGCACACACGAAGCACTTTTTGCCGAGGTGGCTCGGCTGAACAACGAACTGGAAATCAAGAACCGCGAGCTGGCACGCAAAAACCGCTTGGCCGACCTCGGCCAGATGGCGTCGCACGTCGCCCACGAGGTGCGAAACAACCTGGTGCCGGTCTCGCTTTACACGAGCTTGTTACGACGCAGGTTGTCCGAAGACTCGGGCAGCCTGGACATTTTGGCAAAGATCGAGGCAGGGTTTACCGCCCTGGAAGTTACCGTGAGCGATCTCTTAAGTTTTACCGCCCATCGTCAGCCGCAGTGGCAAACGTTCCTGGTCTGCGACCTCGTGAACGAAGTATGCGAGTCGCTCGAGCCGCAGCTTGAAGCGCAGATGATCGATGTGGATATCGATGTGCCGCCAAACACACTGCTCTCGGCCGATCGAGAAATGATTCGCCGCGCGGTGTTGAACCTCGTGCTGAACGCGATCGACGTGATGAAGGATGGCGGCACGCTCGTGATCACTTCGTACGACAGCGCTCGCGGTTTCGAGCTGGAGATCGCCGACAGTGGTCCGGGACTGAGCGACGAAGTCAAGCGTCGCGCGTTCGAGCCGTTTTACAGCACGAAGCAAAACGGCACCGGCCTGGGCCTCGCGATTGTGTACCACGTCGCCGAAGCACACGGCGGCACGGTCACCGCGATGAATTGCCCCGAGGGCGGCGCTGCGTTCACGATCAAGATTCCTCGCCGCCAGATGCGAGCCGCTGCATGAGCCGTAAGGTTAAAACAGACGAACGATTCCGAGTGCTCGTGGTCGACGATCACGACTCGGCCCGCGAAGCGGTTGCCGACGTGCTGCGGTGCGCGCAGTACGACGTGACGGCGTGCGCGAGCGCGATGGAAGCGCTCGCCAAGCTGAGTGGCGGCAAGATCGATGTCGTCGTGACCGACTTGCAGATGCCAGGCATGAACGGTCTCGAGTTCATTCGCGAGATTGAGCGCCGTCGGCTGGATGTGCAGGTGCTCATGATCACTGCCCACGCGTCGGTAGCATCGGCTGTCGAAGCGATGCGGCTTGGTGCATGCGATTATATTGAAAAACCGTTTGATGCTGTCGAGTTGGAGAAGTCTGTTGCACAAGCTTGCGACCGTCGTAAAGTGTGTGCGGTGACCGATGGCTCGCACGTGGTAGCGAAAGCGGGCGACGCGGCAAACGCCCCGTCAATGATCGGCAGTAGCCGTGCAATGCTGCAGTTGCGCGAACGAATTTCACAAATTGCTGCTACCGACGAAACAGTTCTCGTCTGCGGCGAAAGCGGCACTGGCAAAGAATTAGTTGCCCGCATGATACACGTGCTGAGCCGACGCGCTGGCTGCCCAATGGTAAGCCTCAACTGCCCCGCTCTCTCCGCACAGCTCACGGAAAGTGAGCTATTCGGCCACAAGCGCGGAGCGTTCACTGGCGCCGATGCCGATCGCACGGGTCGATTTGAATCAGCCCATCGCGGAACTATCCTGCTCGATGAAATCACGGAGATCGATCTCAATCTGCAGGCCAAACTGCTTCGCGTGTTGCAAGAACGGTCGTTCGAGCGCGTTGGCGCGAGCGAAACAGTTTCGGTCGACGTCCGCGTGATCGCCACGACGAACCGTGACCTGTCGGCAGAAATCGCGGCCGGCCGATTCCGCGAAGACTTATATTTCCGCCTGGCGGTCGTGCCGGTCGTCATCCCGCCATTGCGTGAACGCCAGGACGACGTACTTGAGCTGGCCGACCATTTTCTGTCGCACGCTGCCGAGCGATTGAATCGGGGACCGTTCACGCTGGAGCCGGCGGCACGCGATTTGTTGACACGATACAACTGGCCCGGCAACGTACGCGAATTGCAAAACATCATTACACGTGCTTGTGTATTGAATCAGGGCGAACCGATTGCCGCAACGAATTTGCGACCATGGCTACGAATGGAGGACGCAAGCGAAGTTGCAACTTCGACGGTTGATGTCGAAGAGGCCTGGCCTAGCGACCTAACGCTCGACGAAATGGAACGTCGACTCATCGTTGCAACACTGCAACGCTGCGACGGTCACCGCGCAAAAGCGGCGGAAGCGCTGGGCATTGGCTTGCGAACGTTGAGCGGCAAGTTGCGCACGTATGGATATGCACCCCGAGAAAAGGATTTCGCCAGGGCGAGTTGAGCCATCGGCAACATCTGCTGCAAGCAAACTGCGGATATTGCCGGTTGATGACATTACCGATCGACCAGGGATAACTTTTTGTTTTTCACGCAAAGGCGGGTGGCATGCTTTCACGCAGTAGCGGGTAAGAATGTCTGAGAGTCTCGCAACATGCTTACGCCACTAACGCGGCGAAAGCATGGCACCCGCGTGAGACACCTAACTAGCCAAGTCGTGCCATATCGCGGCACGGAGATTGCAATGCTTTCGTCGCTGTTTCAATCGTCGAGTCTGCCTGTGCTCGAGAACGTGGTGAATTTCACCGAGGCCCGCCATGGCGTGCTTGCGGGAAACATCGCGAACCTCGATACGCCGGGATACAAGACGCGCGACCTATCGCCCGAGTTGTTTCAGCAACGACTGAAGGAAGCAATCGAAACGAAGAACCAACCAATTTCACCGACGGCGTTAGGCGATGTTGCTGACTTGAATCCCACCGACAATTTCGAGCAGAAGTCAATCAAGCAGCAAATGGCGTTCAGTAAAGTCAAAGACTCGATGAAAAGCATCCTGCGTCACGACGGCGACGATGTGAGCATGGAAAAGCAAGTCAACGAAATGATGAAAAACCAACAACAGCACAATCTGGCGATCAATATCATGAGCGCGCAGTTTCGGTTGTTGCGGGCTGCGATTACGGAACGAGTGGCGTAGTAGGAAGGTGTCAGGTTTCTGGTGTCAGGTGTCAGAATGAATCAGCTGACACCCGACACCTGATACCTGACACCTCGAAGCGGTGAAATATGTTCTCCAGTTTAGATGTCAGCACAAGTGGCCTCGTCGCACAGCGTACGCGGCTAAACGCGATTTCGTCGAACATTGCCAACATGTCGACGACTCGCAACGAACAAGGTCAGCCGGAACCGTACCAAGCGCGGTTCGTTACGTTTCAAACGGATAACAGTGTTTCGACTCCCGGCGGCGGAGCCGGCGTAAAGATTGGCAGCGTTCAGCACTCGAACGAACCGCCCAAAATGAAGTATGAACCAGGTCACCCGGATGCCGATGCGCAAGGGTTTGTGCGGTATCCGGCGGTCGATATGACGACCGAGTTTGTCGATGCACTTGAGGCGACTCGGGCATACGAAGCGAATATCGGTGTGATCGAGGTTACGAAGAACATGTCGGATCAAGCGCTGCGGATCATTGCGTAGGAGATAGGTGTCGGGTGTCAGGTTTCGGGTGTCAGAATGAATTTGCTGACACCTGACACCTGACACCTGACACCTGACGAGAATGAATAGCATTAACAACATTTCGATCGGCCAACCGCTGACGCCGCCGACTGGACCTAAGATCGGCGGCGATCAGTCTGGCGGAGCTTCGTTTAAGGACGTGTTGGTTGATTCGATCCAACAAGTCAACTCGATGCAACTGCAAGCCGACCAGGCGGTGGAAACGATGTTCAGCGGCGGCGACGTCAACCCGGCAGAAGTGCTCACCGCGGTGCAGAAGGCCGACCTTGCGTTTCGGCTGACGATGCAGATGCGGAACAAGTTGATGGATGTGTATCAAGAAATAAAAGATATCAGGATTTAGCAAGGCAATGTCATTCTGAAAGGAGTTCTACGACTTGAAGAATCTGGCATCCGCACTCGCTAGTTCTGCGTGGGTGAGATGTCCAAACGAGATCCTTCGGTCGCTTAGGCTCCCTCAGGATGACATCTGAGCCAACGACGTTGAGGTCCATGGATGGATTTTTTGAATAAGGCACTCGCTCAGCTGAGCGAACTGTTTCGATCGATGACGCCTGGTGCGCGGGTCACGGCTGGTTTGCTGCTGGCTGTGGTAGTCGTCAGCGTGGGGTATCTGTTTCAACACGGCTCGAACGGGCCTGATGCGTATCTGTTTGGCGGCGAGCCGATTTCGAGCGGGCAACTGGATCGCATTGAAGCGGCAATCGCGAAGGCTGGCCTTTCCGACTTCCAGCGCGAAGGCTTTCGCATTCGCGTACCGTCTGGTCAACAGGCCAAGTATTTAGCCGCCGTCGCCGATGCCGGAGCGTTACCGCCGAACTTCAACACGATCCTGGAAAATGCGCTCGAAAAAGGCGGTCCCTGGGAATCGCGCGAAGCCACGCGTGAGCGGCTCAAGATCGCTCGGCAGCAAACGCTTTCGGAAATCGTGCGGGCGATGCCCTGGGTCGAGAATGCGATCGTGCTGTACGACGAGCATGAATCACGCGGAGTCAATCAAATTGGAACGACAAAGCAGATCACGGCGTCGGTCAGTGTCAAACCAGTTGCTGGTGAAGTGCTAACGGGGCCGCGCGCAAGAAATATTCAAAGACTTGTCGCCTCCTCGGTAAACATGAAACCCAACGATGTGGGTATCACGAACTTAGGCGATGGCGGGCCAACGGGAAGCGAAAATGGAATCACATTTGATGTCATCGACGACGAGTACTTGAAAACGAAAGTACTGTTCGAGTCGCAGAAGCGCGAAAGCATTTTGGGCGTTCTCCGGGACATTCCCGGCGTGAACGTGGAAGTGAACGCTGACTTGGACGCCACGATCGAAGAGACCACGCACACGGCGAAGCCCGATCCGAAGACGGCCGAGGCACAATCAACATCCCACGACGAGACGACGCTTCATTCCTCGGGCGGCAACGGCGGACCGGTCGGCACCACCGCCAATGGACCTAATCGCCAAGGTGTGACGGAAACTGCCGCTCAGCAACAGAATAAGACTGACTCGCACACCACGGAGACGAAGAACGTTGTCGGCATTGAAGACAGCCGTATTGTAAAGAAGGGTTACACACCTAAGGAGGTGCGAGCGACGGTGACGGTTCCTAGCACCTACGTTAAAAGCTTATGGACAGCTCGCAACCCGACGGCAACTGCGCCGCCGAAACCGGATGAACTAACCCCGATCTGGAACGAGGTGCGGGTGAAGGTCGAAAACGTTGTCAATCAATTGTTGGTTTTGCAAGTCAACAAAGGTGAGAACGAGTACAAGTACGTCCGCGTCGAGATGCTCGATTCGCTGCCGGCGCCCACGATCGAAGCGCCTTCGATGTCGAGCAAAGCACTCGCGTGGACGGGCCGGTATTGGAGCACGCTGGGGATGCTGGGCGTCGCGATGTTTAGCTTGCTAGTGTTGCGATCGGTTGTAAACGGCAAACCGAGCGATCCCACGAATTCGGCATCAGCATCGGCTTCGCCACTGACCCTGCAAGCGCAAGAGACGAAGGCGGAGCCAGACAACAGTGATGCCGCCGAGGACGGAAGGCCCAAGCTGAAATTGAAGAAGGGTGCGTCGATCAAGGACGACCTGGTGGAAATCGTCCGCGAGGATCCGGATGCGGCCGCGGATATTTTGCGATCGTGGATTTCGAGAGCCGGCTGAAAAGTTTATGTCATTCTAAGCGAAGCGAAGAATCTCAACCCCTGAGAGCGCGAGATCCTTCGCTGCGCTCAGGATGACACGGTAAATCATAAGTAAACGAGACCCGGATGACGAACGTTGATCCTAATTTGCGCAAAGCGGCCGTGCTCCTGAGGAGCTTAGATGCCGATACGGCTGCAGTGATGCTGGGCCAATTGTCGGCGGCAGAGGCCGCAACGATCCGGGCTGCCATGCGCGCCGTCGGGCAAGTGGAAACGGATGAGCAAGCCGATGTTGCGGCCGAGCTCCGCGGCGGTCGTTCGACCAAACAATACTCGTCTGACACGGGCGATGTTGAGCTGGCGCTGTCGACGTCGTACGCGAACGAGTCGTACGAACGCGTGGCGAGAATAGGCCTAGCTGAAGGCGGCATTCCGACGTCGAAGCGGTTCGAGTTCTTGGAAAGCGCGCCGATTCATGCGCTCGTGCCGCACCTGGCGCGCGAACATACTCAAACGATCGCCGTCGTACTTTCGCATCTAGCGCCACAGCGAGCGGCAGCCATACTCGCCGCGCTACCGCAGAAAATACAGTCGGAAACAGTCGAGCGGTTGTCGACGCTGGGTGACACCGATCCTGAGTGCGTTAGTGTTTTGGTGCGCGAGCTCGAGGTATGGGCGGCAAATCGCGACGGTTCGCGGGCCGGCCACGGAAACCGCCGCGACACAATGGCTGCGATTCTTTCCGCCGCCGATGCGAAGTCTCGCAGTCAAATTCTTAGCAACTTGAAAGATCACAAAGCGGCGCTAAGGGGTCAGTTCTCGTCGCAGCGTTCCGAACGCGCAACGATCAAGGCGCAAGTTGCTGAGCCCTCCATTAAAAAAGTGCCGGCACGAATTGCCGAGAGCCCCGCCCGCGAACCCGTCGCCCCGCCGATTCCAAAAGCAGAACGTTTGCCTCGCATCGCTTTCGACGATTTGGCTGAACTGGATTCCCGAACATTGTCGGCGGTTTTGCGACAAGTCGACGCGAACGTACTGGTGCTCGCGCTTGCAGGCTCGCATGAAGGCCTGGTCGACCGAGTTTGCGACCAGATGCCAAAGCGGACGGCGCGCGGGTTTCGTCGAGAGCTGCGGCGGCTAGGTCCGACGCGCCTCAGCGACGTGGAAGCCGCCCAGCACGCGGTCGCGCAGATTGCGGCTCGGCAATTAGCAGATTCCCGACAGGCACTCGCGACGTCGCACGTTTAGTCTACACTCGATCAAGAACCGGCAAGACATGGCTACGATTATTCGCAAAGACAGTCCGCGCGAGACGCCATCGGGGCGAGCTGTGCAGCCCGTGGCGTTCAGCTTTTCCGATATGCGCGGACAAGCGAACGACTATTTGCGAACGGTCCGCACCGAGGCTGCGAAGATTGTGCAACAGGCCCATCAACAAGCGGAGCAGATTCGTCGGCAGGCCGAAATCGCGGGACGCAAGGCGGCTGAAGCGGCGATCGAACGCGTGCTCGACGAACGGGTCGGCAAACGAATGGAGACGCTGCTCCCTGCCCTGGAAACTTTGCTTGGCGAGATGAACAACACGAAGGCGCAGTTACTGACTCGTTGGGAGCAGTCGGCACTCAAGGTTGCAACAGCGATTGCTGAGCGAATCATTCGCCGCGAGATCGCGAACGATCCGCAAATCACGCTCGACCTGATTGCGGACACGCTGCGGCTCGCTGCCGGAACGACGGAGATCAGCCTGCATATCAGCCCGACGGACTACGACAATTTGGGAACGCAAGTGACTCGATTGGCGGAAACGGTTGGCCATCTTGCGCCGAGCGCGATCGTGGCCGATGCTGATGTTTCCCCCGGCGGATGTTGCGTGAAGACTAAGTTTGGTGAGATCGATCAACAGATTGAATCGCAGTTGCGGCGGATTGAAGAGGAAATAGGGTGAGTAAGTGAGTAGGTGAGTAAGTGAGATAGGTCCTAATATTTGTACCTACTCACATACTCACTTACGCACCTGCCTGCTACTTGCATGGAAGCGACTCTCGAACACTTGAACTCGACGATGACCGCATCGTTGACCGGCACGGTTGCGGAGACGGTTGGCATGACCGTTAGCGTCGCCGACTTTCCTGCGCCGGTCGGGGCGGTCGTTCGCATCGAGCGCGATGGTAGCGCCGTGTGCGAAGGAGAAGTTGTCGGTTTTCGCCACGGGCATGCGCTCGTCTATTTGTTGAGTCCCACGGCGGGCGTTCGGCGGGGAAATCGCGTCTCGCTGCTTCGCACAGCTCGCTCGTTGAAAGTCGGGCCTGAGCTGCTGGGACGCGTGATCGACGCACATGGGCGCTGTATCGACGGCCGTTCACAACCCGTCCTGCCGTTTCGGACGAGATTGGACAAGTTGCCGCCGCCGGCGACTGAGCGGCCGCGCATCCGCGCTCCACTTGCGACCGGCGTTCATGCGATCGATACGCTGCTGACGTGTGGCCGCGGTCAACGGCTGGGAATCTTTTCCGGATCGGGCGTCGGCAAGAGCGTGTTGCTGGGAATGATGTGCCGCTACACGAATGCCGATGTGATTGTCGCCGGCCTGGTGGGTGAGCGCGGTCGCGAGGTGAACGATTTTTTGGAGCGCGATCTCGGCGCAGACAGTTTGAAGCGCAGCGTGGTTGTGGTTGCGACGAGCGATGAGCCGGCGCTCAATCGTGTTCATGCAGCTTCGACCGCCACGGCGGTGGCTGAATATTTCCGCGATCAGGGCAAGCAAGTGTTGCTGCTGATGGACTCGGTGACGCGATTTGCGATGGCGCAGCGTGAGATTGGCTTGGCGGCCGGCGAGCCGCCAACGACGCGCGGTTATCCGCCATCCATGTTCGCGCTGTTGCCGAGGTTGGTCGAGCGAGCCGGGCAGAGTCGCAGCGGCAGCATCACGGCGTTTTACACCGTGCTGGTGGAAGGCGACGATGAAAACGAGCCGGTTGCCGACACCATGCGCGGCCTGTTGGACGGGCACATTTGGCTGTCGCGCAAGCTGGCCGGCCGCGGACACTATCCGGCGATCGACTTGCTTTCGAGCATCAGCCGGTTGATGAAAGACGTCACAACGCCGCAACATCAGGCGGCCGCACTTACGATTCGGAGGTTGCTCGCGGCACACGCGGAGAACGAAGACTTGTTGTCGATCGGCGCGTATCGGCGCGGCAGCAATCGAACGGTCGACACTGCAGTGGATATGCGCGAAGCGATCGACTTGCTGTTACGACAATCGATCGATGTGTCGCTGCCATATGAAAAGATTATCGAAAACTTGATTACGCTGGCGGGCCAATGCCAGTTAAAGATGAACGCGCCGGCAGCAAGTGTTGCGGCTCCAGCGATTGTTGGATCTGGCGCACCGACACAAGTTGCAGGGACGCCCGTTGTCACTAGATAGCCATGGCCAAATATAAATTCCGTCTGGAGACTTTGCAAAAGGTCCGCGAGGCACACCGCGATCAGCAGCGGGGCTCGTTGGCCGAGGCGCTGCGCGCTGAGGAAGTGTTGGCGGAGAACCGAGTTCAGTTGCTGGCTGAAGAACAAGAACTGCGCGAGCTGAAGCGTTCGGCATCGGGCGAACAATATTTGGACGTCAACCGGTTGTTGGAAGCGCAGCGGTATGAGTTGTTGCTCAAGGCGCAAAGCCAGGAGTTGGCGAAGCAGGCGACGCTGCTCGCCGCGGAAACGGAACGTCGTCGGCAGATACTAGTCGAGGCCGATCGGGAAGTCCGCGTGCTGGAATTGCTTGATGAGCGGCACCGCAGCGCACACAATCGCGACGAGCAGCTTGCGGACGCAAAACGACTGGACGAAGCCGCGACCGTGCGGTGGCGACAATCAGTAGGTCGGACTTTAGTCTGACAAAAACGGCGGAATGTCAGGCTAAAGCCTGACCTACGTGACAACAAATGGGCAAAATTATCGATCTGCTGCTCGGGCTCATCGCTTACGTTTGCGTGGCGACTGTGATCACGCTTGCGCTGCTGATCGGATACTTTATTCATACGGACCAACTAAATAGTGACAAAGTGTTTCGGATTGTGGCGCTAGTGCAGGATGTAGACCTTCAGCAGCTGTCGGCAACGCAACTAAAGAAGGCCGGCAACGAAGTGCCGCCGGAGGAGCCGTCGCTCAACGAGGTGATAGACCATCAACAGGTTCAGGATCGTAACTTTGAAGTCAAGTTGCTGGCCTTGAAGCGCGGCAAGCAGGACTACGACGTGTCGCTCCACGACCTCAACGAAAAAATCGACCGATACGATCGCATGGTACACGATATTAAGAATTCATTGACGCAACAGCAGGAACATACGACGCAACAAAACATCGCCAAGGTCGTCGGCCAACTCGAACAAGTGAAGCCGGAAGTCGCCAAAGACTCTTTGATGAAATTCATTGAGGAAGATCGGATGGATGATGCGATCTTACTCATGAGCAAGATGTCGGAAAGCAAACTGAAAAACATTCTTAAAACGTTTCAAACGCCTCAGGAATTGAGCAAGCTGCACGACATTCATCGGCGAATCATTAGCGGCGGGCCGGAATCGGCAAATCTCAAGAAAGCAATCGGCGAGCTCAATGCGTTGGACGGCAAGAAATAACGGCTCCAGCCATCGGCCAAAACCAAAATGACTCAAACGAACACAGATTACTTGTTGCAGATTACAACGGCGGTGACGGACCGCACGTATGGCGCTCCGGCGGCGAACGACGGCGCTGATAAGTTCAACGACCACCTCAGCCAGGCTGCGACAGTTTCCGGCGACGGATTTCCTATACGCAGCAGTAGTTTGCAGAGAACGGACACGGCTCGCTACGGGAATAACGACTCTTCATGGACCACTAGTGGCTCCAAGCAAAACGATCATAGCAGTGACAACTCAACGTCTTCGAGGCCAGCGCCAACGGAACACGATGAGTCCCCTGGTGCGGTGAGAGAACCGAATTCGGCCGCAGATGACTCGGATGTCGATTCGCACCAGACTGACGAGTCGGACGACTCGACAGCAGCAGAAGTGGCGGGCGCCGGCCAGACAACAACTAACAATACCAAGAAGACCGACTCAAACACCGAACCGAAAACGACCACGGACTCTGCCGCTGCGGCGAAAGCTGCCGCAGTGGTCAAGAAGGCAGCGACAGAGATTGGAGACTCAAAAGCGAAAGCTAGCGCTGCTGGTCGAGGATCCAGCTCGACGCCAGTGGAAGCCGCAACGCAACACGCGGCTGAAGCGGCAGAACTAGCCGAAAAGACCGCAATACATACGCCCACGACCGACGAACAAGCAGGCGAGACGCAAACAACCGTTTCCGAAGGGAAACGGACCAAGACTGCAAAGAGTGGCACGCCGGCAGCGAAAACGAATAAAGGCAACGGCGTAAACAGCGACGGCGCGTGCGAAGCTTCGCCAATCGATGAGACTGAAGCCAAACAGCTACCATCCGAGGCAGCGCAGAAGCCGAACCTTGATGCAGAAGCGCGCGAGTCTGTTGCAGACGCGACTAATTCGAAGACCAAATCGGACACGGATGAAGCTTCGGACGACGACGTGCGAACTGGTTCGCCGAACGACGGGCGTGGGAACACTCGTGGCGATGCGACGGGAGTACCAAATAAGCTTGACACGGCGCAACTTGCTGCCAGCACTCCCGGTACGACGAACGCCGGTGCAAACAATGGGGTCAAAGGCAAGGACAACGAACGAGCTGCGAAGCCAATTGCTGCAAAAGGCGAACCAGTTGCCGCGGCATTCGCCCGCATGACGCGGAACAACATTACCGGCTCGAGTGATTCGACGCCCGGCGCGAACGATTTGCCGCAGGTGGATCCGTCACGATTTATTGGTCGCGTCGCGAAGGCGTTTCAGACGGCTCAGGACCGCGGCGGCACGCTGCAGTTGCGGCTCAGCCCGCCGGAACTGGGAGCCCTCCGCATCGAATTGAACGTAAAAGACGGTGTGATGTCAGCTTCGCTGCAAACGGAAAATGCCAACGCGCGCCGGCTGCTGCTGGACCATTTGCCAGCGCTTCGCGATCGACTGGCCGAGCAGAATATCCGCGTAGATCGATTTGATGTAGACGTCCGGCAAGAAGGATCTGGCGGGCAAGCGGATACACGCGGGTCACTGCAGCAGCAGTTTCAGCACCAGCCCGATCAACCGGCACCACGGCGGCAGTTGCAGCCGCAACCGCAAACGCGCGACGTTGCAGCTGAGAAGATTTCCATCTCGCCAAATGTGAGCGATGCAGGGCTTAATTTGATTGTGTGAACGATTTTCGAATCACCGCTTAAAACGAACTTTCACTTTAGCCCCTCTCATCACGTGGGGGAAACAAACAGCCATGGCCGTCTTACCGCCAGTAAACAACTCGACCAGCAAGAACAGCACGTCGTCATCGACGACGAACAACGCAATCAACGACATTGATATGAACACGTTTCTGAAGCTCATGATCACCGAGCTTCAGCAACAGGATCCGCTCAACCCGATGGACAACAAGGACATGCTGAATCAGATTGCTCAGATTCGCGCTGTCGGGGCATCGGATCAACTTACGAAAACGCTCAACTCAGTTCTCTTGGGTCAAAATATTACAAGCGCCACGAATTTGATGGGCGCAGACATCTCGGCGCTCACGGACAACGGCGAGCCCGTCACAGGCATCGTGACTCGCATTGCGATCGACAAGGGAGTGCCCAAGATCCACGTAGAGAACACTCCAGGATTAGAGCCTTCGGCAGCAGAGGGCAAGGTCGAAGCCGGCAAGTACAGTTACCGGGTGGTTTGGGCCGGCGGCAACAATACGCTCTTGGGCATGGATTTTTCCGGCGACAACGCAATCACAACCACGGGCACAGAAGGCGTCGACCAGTCGATTCATCTCAAAGGTCTGCCGGCTACGGACGGACCAAAGTATGTGTATCGCACGGACAAAACCGGGACGGGCAATTACCAACTCGTCGGCGTGGTTGCTAAAGACATGGGCTCGGTTGTTGATGATACCGCGGATGCCGACCGTAATGGCCAAACGTTGACCGCTTCGTTCCAACCAGTGGATATGGGGAAACGCATGTACGACATCGCGCTTAGCAATGTCTCGGCGATTCGTCCGACCGCATATTAACCGTAGGTCAGGCTTCAGCCTGACGATAGACTGCGCGCAATAAAAAACAAGTCAGGCTGAAGCCTGACCTACTTTCCTGGGGAGGAGACGACCATGGGTTTACAATCCGCAATGACGACGGCGCTCACCGGCCTGCAAGCGGCCGAAACGACGATCGACGTCGTGGGCAACAACGTCGCCAATTCGAATACGGCCGGCTTCAAAGAGTCGAACGTGTTGTTCGCCACGCAGTTTTTGCAAACACAAAGCATCGGTTCGTCGCCGAGCACGTCGAGCGGTGGTACGAATCCGAGGCAAATCGGGCTCGGTGTCAGCGTCGCGGAAATTGCTCCCAACTTCACGCAGGGTACGATCCAGGTCAGCGCCAATCCGCTTGATCTCGCAATCCAGGGCGACGGGTTCTTCATCTTGCAAGGCCCGAACGGCGGCTCGCAGCAGTACTACACTCGGAACGGGCAGTTCAAGACAAACGCCGTCAACCAACTCATATCGAGCTCGGGCAACCGCGTGCTGGGCTATGGCGTGAACGACCAGTTTGTCGTTGATACGAATACGGTGAAGCCGCTGACAATTCCATTCGGCGGCTCGGCAGTCGCACAGGAAACGAACAACGTGTTTCTCGTAGGCAACTTACTGCCAAACGACAAAAATATTTCCACAATTCCCGGAGTTATTGACTCAGTAATATTGAACGACAACTCGATTGAGAAACCGACGACTCCGCCCCACGTTCGGCAGCTTTCGCAGCCTGCGCTTGGCACGGTCAATCCGAATGCCTCGGGCTCCGGCGGCGGCGCAACCGGCATCGAAGCCGGTAACTACAACTATAAGATCACGTTTGTCGATCCGAATGCGCCCGCTGGCAACAACGAAGGCCCGCCGTCTCTTGCGTTCGGACCAGCCTTTCCAGCACAGTGGGATCCGAAGCTTGGAATTCACGTGACTTGAAGTCGCG